>Ga0100402_1004686_pt1 | contig 14347 bp, 15 predicted proteins | sample CryGeyme20150102_FD_80419 | JGI IMG/M metagenome (GOLD analysis project Ga0100402, IMG submission 80419) | Groundwater microbial communities from Crystal Geyser aquifers in Utah, USA - Crystal Geyser metaG 2015-0102 | ecosystem: Environmental > Aquatic > Deep subsurface > Groundwater | place...
ATTTCATAAAAAAAAGAAATAAAATTATGTAATTTTATTTCTTTTTTTTTTGACTTTATATTTTTAATCATACAATAATTAAGCAATTTTGCAATAAAAAAGGAGACCGTATGTGTGAAAATTATTTATTAAGCCCTCTTGCAGAAAAAAAACTTCTTGATATATTGAGATTATTTGAGCTTGATACTATTTTTATAGATGTAATTCTGTTTACTGAATATAGTGAAAAAATTGAAATAATTGGTGATCATTCTTTAATTTCTGAATCTAGTGAGGAACTAAATTTTTGGTTACATCAATTGAAACTAAAAGATTTCACTGATATTAATATCGGACAAATGAAAGGATTGGTCGATACTTCAAAAAATAGATACGATGTTATTTTTAAAATAAACAATCATTTATATCTCTTTGTTTCAAAACAAAGAGATCAAGATAAAATAACTGAAACTGAAGCAATTCAAATCGAAGTACTTGCAAGTGATATTGCTGAAATCATGTTAGCACAATACGTTTAAATAAAGAGTAGCCTTCGGCTACTCTTTATTTTTTTAAAAAAATATTTATATTTTAAAATAAATATATATAATTTCAATATATTAATAATAGAAATAAATGAAATTACTTATAAATAATTTTCTAGAAAAATATTACTCAGAAAATGAGCCAATTATACTTGCTTGTTCTACTTGACCAGACAGTATGTTTATACTTTATGAAATACTTAAAACAAAATATGCAAAAAATTTAGTTGCATGTTATTTTAATCATAAATTAAGAACAGAATCAGATTTAGAAGAAGATTTTATTGAAGAACTATGAAAAAAATACAATTTCAAAGTTGAAATCGCAGAATCCAAAATAAAAGAAATAAGAGACTCATTTTATCCAAGTTTAGGCTTAGAAGAAGTAGCTAGAGAAAAAAGATATGCTTTTTTAAATGCAATTTTAAATATTTATAATACTGAAAAAATCATAACATGACATCATTTAGATGATAAGATAGAAACTTTTTTCTTTAATCTTGCAAGATGAACTAAACTTACTGGTCTTATAAATATGACTGAAAAATCATGAGCATTACTTAGACCATTAATAAATTTAGAAAAAAATAAAATACTTAAATATTTAGATGAAAATAAACTAGAATACAGGATTGATAAAACAAATTTTGATACCAATATAACAAGGAATAAATTAAGACACGATATAATTCCTCAATTTGAAAAAATAAATTGAAACTATAAAAAAAATATATCTAACTTGATTTCATATCTTGAAGAAATAAAAGAATTTTTAGATAAAGAAGTTAAAAAATTTTTAGATGAACAATGAATTTTGATATTTAATAGCTGAAAATATAAGATAAATACACTAAGTATTAATTGATATTTTTATATAGATAATTTTAATAAACTCTCTCCCCTTTTACAAAAAGAAATAATTAGACATATATATTACATAAGTAATAATAAATCTACAATTGGCTTAAGTGAAGCAAATATTGCTGAAGTTATCAGATATATAAATTGAAAAAATAATAAAACAGTAAAAGAAATCAAAGAAATGAAACTAGAAAAAAATAATAAAATTATTATTTTTTAAAACAAAAAAACAACACCTTCGGTGTTGTTTTTTTGTTTTCTCTATATTTTTAAATTTGGTATATAGCTAATAAGTAAATCTATATCTATATCAGAATTATTAGTCAATTCTTCTTTTAAATATTTTGATTTTAATTTTTCTTTAATAACTAAAAGTGTTCTTTCTCCTATAATTCAAGCATATTGACTATTAACATCATCAATTAAATCATTTTGAATTTGAAAATGAGAAATTGCATCCTTTGTTTTTTCTCAATAAATTGCAGTATCTTTATCATCAAAATATCATAATTCTTTTAGATATAACTGTAATTTTCTAACTCTAGAAGAAACTTCTCCAAATTTTATTCAAAGTAAATTTTTAGTTTTTTCATCTACTTTTTCTATAACACTTTTTTCAATTTCTCTATATTTATTTTCTAATTCTATCTTTCTCTTTTCTTCTTCTTGTAATAATTTTTCAGCTTTTTCTTTTTCTAAATTATAAGAAGCATATACGGTTTTTAAAACTTCTCTAGTTTTAGGTCAAAAGTTTCAAGCTCATAAATCTTTTTCAGATTTAACTATATCATTTTCAACTTGAAAAGTATAGATTGAATTTACTATATCATCATAATTTCAAGTTATCTCTCAAGTATAAAATGATATTTCTTTCAATATTGATTGTAATTGTTTTATATTTTCTGTTCAAGAAATAGATTGTGCAAATATATCATAATTATTTTCTGTTTTGATAACTTCACTTTTTACTTCCACATTTGAGTCTACAATCTCTTCATTATCAAAATCTCAATTTAAATATGCTTTTTTAAATTTATCTTTAGTTAGATTTCACCAATAACCTGCTCAAGAATCACTTGATGAAAATACAATTTCATTTTTTATTTGAAAATCATAAACTATCTTAATAATTTCAGAATTATAAACTCAATTTATATCTCATTTATATAATCATAAATCTGAAAAAAAATCTTGTAATTTTTTGACTTTATCTATATCAGAACCTACTCATAAAGAATATGTAAATACATTATTTTGAGGATTAAGTCATGAAATAGTCCAAACTGGCGAAGGAATTTTTTCATAATTTAAAGTAATATTAGAATTTTTATCAATTATATTTCATTTTACAGTTCTTTTTCACCAATATAATGCTCTTTGTAATCATTCATCTCAATATCACATCCAAACATCAATTCTATCGTGACTATATCATCTATTTCAAGCAGTTACTATTGCTCATCATCTATCAGATATTTCTCAAATACCAAGTCATTCCAAATAAATTTTTGTTCAAAATTCATAGTTTTGTGGTCCAGCAAGCATTCAAGAAAAAACTTTTTTTCATGAAGCTCATCTAATTCAAGCTCAATTTAATTTAACTTCAGATTCATAATCTCAAGTTAAATAATGTTTTTGATTTATTAATGGTGAATAATAAGCAGTTACAACAAAATATCAAGTATCTGATATAGCCTCTGTATTTTCAGGAATAAATCAAACAAAAATTAATAAAATTGTAATTAAAGATAGAATTTTTTTCATCTAATATAAATATAAATAATAATTAAATTAATTTTATCATAATTTATTTTAACAGACAAAAAAAAGAGCTTGACCAAGCTCTTTTTTATAGTATTTCTCTTAAATATGTTAATTGATTCTTTTTTGTGTCATTATTCATAGTTGGTATTATTTTATCTAAAGAACTCCTTAATGAATTTTTAAATCTATATATTTTAAAATAATTTCAGCGATATTTTTTTTCTAAAATTGCATCAAGTTTTGTCTTTAAATTATTTACTCTATCCTTTTCTAATTGAGACATAGCTAAATAATCTCATGCTTCTATATATTTTTCAATAAATAATCAATCTCATTTTACTCAAAAGTTTTTTCTAAAAACTGCATAAGTTTTTTCTCAAAAATATCAAGCAGCTTCATCATACTCACTTTCTATAACTCCATTTTCAATTTGATATTTTATAAGTATATTTTTAACGCTTGAGTAATCTCAATCTACTTCTCAATCATACAAATTTGTATCTTTTAATAATTGTTGTAATTGTTTAACCTCTTCATTTTCATCTTTTAATTCACTAATTTCTTCTAATTTAACTGATAATTTATCATATTTTGCAACAACTGAAGTATCAAATTCTATTGTTACATTTCTATTTGAATTAACTATATTTCATTTTATTTTTCTTGTTCCCCATTTTAAGGCTCTATTTAATCATTCATCTCAATATCACATCCAAATATCTATCCTATCATATTCATGTCATCTCTCTCAAGCATTTACAATTGCTCAACCTCTATCTTGAACATCTCATACTCAAATTCATTCTAAATATATCTTAGTTCAATAATCATAATTTTTTGGTGCAGCAATTAATCAAGCAAATACTTCTTTTCATGAAGCAGCTTTTTTTCAACCTCAATTTAACCTAATATCTCATTCATAACTTCAAGTTGTATATTTATCTTGTCATGGTAATGGAGAATAATATGCTGTTACATAAAAATATCTTGATTCTGTAGATGGTTCATCTATTTTTAAATATGTTTCTTTTAATTGTATAAATTTATCTCAAAATTCAGTTTCTAATACTGATATTGTTTTATCTCAAAAATATCAAGCTCAATAATCAGTATCATTTTGTATAATTCATGATTTTTTTTGATAGTCTAACAAGTTTCATTCAATTGACTTATAATTTCAATCAACTACTCAATTATATAATCATAATCAGGCAAAAACTTCTTGCAATTTTTTAACTTTAACATCACTTGACTCTTCAAAAATTTGATTTTCATATGCAGAAAAAGAGCTATGTACTAGCTCTGCATTAAAAAACATAAATAGTGAAAAATATGATAAAAGTATTAAGATAAACCTCTGTATATACTTCATTAAAAATCTTTATAAACTAAAATTTCAGAAAATTTATAACAACTATTAAAAATAAAACAATATAGCCACTATAATTTAAAGAAATAATTTTTAAAAACAATCTAAAAAACTAAACAATTTTTAAAAAATCGTTTTTAATTATATCTATTTTATCATATAAACAATTTTTAGTAAATAAAATAACTAGACATATTATCTAATTATTTTATAATTTATATTGGATTTATGCTCAAACAATTACTTTAGCATGTCTTAAAACTCTATCTCAAAGCAAAAATCACTTTTCAAATTCATCAAAAATAATTCAAGATTCTTTTCATGGAACTGTAGCCATAACATCATGCATATCTGGATTTACTTTTTCTCAAATAGAAATAAATGACTTAACTCACATTTTTTCTAAATCAGACATAAGTTTATTTTGCATTGAAACGACTCATTCAAATAAAGCATTATTTTTAAGATCATCTGGTGTATTTTTTATAATTCTATCAAGATCATCAATTCTAGGTAAAATTTTTTTAAATATATCATTTTTTAGAAAAAAAATCATATCATCTCTATCTCTATCAACTCTTTTTTTATAGTTATCAAAATCTGCACTTACTTTAGCAAGTATATCTCTACATTTAAACTCTTCAGGATTTTGTGCTTCTTCAAGTTTTATTTCATCAATATCTCATTTTTCATTTTCTATTTCAGTTATTTCTTCCTGAATTTCTTCCATTATATCTTTTTCTTCTTGTTTATTTCTATTATCATTATTCATATAGTTTTATTTTAAAAAATAAGGTTCTAAGTAATTATACAAAAAAAATATTTTTTTCAAGGATTTTTTTCTTTACTTTTGAATATGCTTTTATAAAATATAGTTAATTAATAATAATTATATAAAAATGAAAATAATTTCTTGGAATGTAAATGGTATAAGAGCTGTTGCAAATAAATGATTTAAGGAGTTTATAAGTATGGAAAATCCAGATATTTTTTGTATTCAAGAAACAAAGGCTTTTGAATCTCAGTTCCTAAAAGAAGTGTGAAATATAGATTGATACAGTTATATTTGGCATACTGGAACAAAAGCTTGATATGCTTGAACTGCGATTTTCTACAAAAATGAACTTGAAGTTATTGATACAAAAAATGATTTTTGAGAAATAAATCATTTTAATGATGATTGAAGAATTACAGAATTAGAATTTTATTATAAAAAAGACTCAGAAAAAAAACATATAGTTTTACTTAATTGATATTTTCCAAATTGATGAACTAGAGCTGATTGAACTGAAATGATTGATTATAAATTAGAGTTTTATAATCATCTAAAAAATTATACAAGAAAACTAAAAAATGAATGAAAACAAGTAATAGTTACTTGAGATTTCAATATCTGTCACACAGAAATAGATATTGCTAGACCAAAAGAAAATGAAAATAGTATTTGATTTTTACCAATTGAAAGAGAAAAAATCTGAGAATTTATAAACGATTGAAATCTAGATGTTTGGAGATATTTTAATCCAAAAAAAATTGATGTTTACAGCTGGTGGAGTTATAGAGCCGGAGCTAGACCTAGAAATGTTTGATGGAGAATAGATTATTTTGTAGTAAATAAAGAATTAATTGATAGTATTGACACTATAAATTATATGACAGAAGTTATGTGAAGTGACCATTGTCCTGTAAAATTGAAGTTAAAGTAAAAAAGAACTTATCGAAAAATCGATAAGTTCTTTAAATTCTTCAACAAAATTCCATTTTAGAGAAAAAATATTGGAAAATATGTTGCACAACGTTTGCTCATTATCCGAAGTGCGAAGCATTTGGGTGAAGCGTAGCTATACCGGATATGGGCTGTTATGTGACGTCTAACTTTAATTTTTCAACATTCGATATTTTAAATAATAAAAATATCCTATCCAAAGTAGTGTTAAAAATGTAATATATACCAATGATGCAATTAAAATGCTTTCCTTGCTAAAGATTAGGTCCGATGTGTGTGATGATATATTAGGAAACACGGTATGAATTTCAATAAAATAATAAGGTAAAATACCATTTATTAATGAAAACAATATTTCTAATCCGAAAAATGAATTTAATAATATATTAATATTTTTTGATTTATTGTATAAACCGATTAAAAACAATATACCAATAATTGGTACAATTATTTTTTGAATTACAACCAAAAGAGTGATGGAATTTGTTGCTATATATAAAGGAATATTTTGAACTACATTAATAACCATTAGATCCGAGAATGTAATAATTATTACCAATAGTGCAATAATCCATGTAAATAAGTTTTTTTTGATCATAATTATTTGTTAAAATTAAAGTTAGATTTCACATAACGTTTGCTTCTATGAGATATTTTGCGAGAAACGAGTAAAATATGGGAGAGTGTAGTGCAACGAGCGAGCCTCATAGAAGCTGTTATATGTCCAGAGTGAGGAACGAAGCGATAGTGCAACGGGGTCATAGCGAAGAGAAGAAGTCATTTTTTATCCTTATTATTCTTTTGCAGAGAGATTTTTCATATTTAAAAGAAAATTTATTTTTTCGTTTCTATTTTTTAGTATTCACACCTACCCCATCTTCTAAAAAAATAGAAACATCTTTTTATATATTTAGAAATATTCCAATACCACCTAATGTTATGAATATAGTAATTATGAACTTTGTTGTAATAGGAAAAATATTGACTGGCTCTGTTTTGTAGTCTGAAATAAATTTTTGTTTTGCCTTATTATAGAAATAACTTGTATATACGTATACAACAAAAAGTAATATTAAGATAGGAGTAAATATTATTAATGTAACACCATATGCAACACCGGCATCACCACCAGGAGAACCAATTATTAATAATTTTAATAAAAATATCCCAAGAGATATTAATACCAATAAGATAGAATGTTTAATAAAATAAATAAACTCTAAAGATTTTGTAACCTCATTCTTTAATGTTTTAAACGAAGATATTGTTATATAGAAAAATAATATAGAAGCTATAATAATCATTATCACTATTAATTTATTCATCGTGTTTGTATCTATTCTATTTCCAGTAATTTGTTGAAACATATAGTAAGATATAGTAAGAACTGTAAATGAATACAAAGCACTATATGTAAGAATGCGTATAATATTTTTGGTACGTAAATTCATAATTAATAAGTTAATGGTAAAAAATAGAGTTTATAAAATTATTCATTTTCGAAGCGAAATGGAGAAAGTACCGTATCCTCTCATTATTTTAAAGAAAAAAATAAATTTTCACTCTTTATTTTAAAAATCTCTCTGCAAATCATTAAATTTTTTAAAAAATGATTACACATAACGTTTGCCTCTATGAGATGTTTTGCGAGGAACGAGCAAAATATGGGAGAGCGAAGTGCAACGAGCGAACCTCATAGAGGCTGTTGTCAGACCTGAGCAAAGTATGAGCGAGAGTGCAACGAGGGTTTACCGTATTTCTTTTGGATTTATTTTTTTGTAAAAGCATTTTTCTTTTTAGAAAGATGATTTTATTCTAAATTTTAAAAAAGAAGGGGCTGGACGATAGTCCAGAGAGAGTTCCACAGATCTTGAATAAAATAAAAAACTTAAATATTTATAATAGTTGAGTTTATACTTCAATTTTGTCATTTATATTTAATTTCAATTTGTTTATTTATCAATAATTTAAAATCGGTCATTTCTTTGTATTCTTTCTCAGATTCAGATCTATCAGCATCATTTCTAAATAAAATTTTTTGATTTCATGAAGATACATCTATTCATAATAGTCATCAATCATTTGCCCTAAATCATTTCCATTGTAAATAAATCATAGTATTTCATTTTTCTATTTTTATTATTTCATCTGCTGAAATTTCATTAAAATGAAATGATTTTAAATCAGAAATATCAATTAAAGTTTTATCTACCCATTCATATCCTCATTTATTTATAGTAAAAAAAATTTGATTTATTTTTTCAACATCAAGAGTATTTTTATAATTTTCTCTTAAACATTCTTTTTGTCATTTTTCTCATAATGAATCCCAAGTTTCTTGTTTCCAATTTCAAACTCAAATATTTCAAATTAAATTAAATTTTTTTGATAATTCTTCACATCACTCATCCCAAATAAAAGGAATTTCTTTTGAAGAATGATTATAAGTTTTAATAACACTTCAATTAAATAAAACATTTGTTTTATCTTCTGTTTGATTTAAAGTAAATCAATTTCATAAATCTTTTTTATATAGAATTTCATCTGATTCAGTATTTTGTAAATTTTCTTTATTTTCAATACTGATTGAATTATTTTCTGTAATTTCTCAACTTCAAACCTCTATTACTTCTCAAGTATTTGAAATACTATTATTCTCTACAACTAAATTTTCTTTATTTTCAGAAATTTCTTGCTCTGTATTTTTTGGAACTTCACTAGTAGTTATTAGTTGATTTTTTTGCTTTCCACAAGATACTAAAACAAAACTTAAAAGGAGTAAAACGAAATATTTTTTCATAAATAAAAAGTAATGTTATAAAACTACTTGAGTTTTAATGAGTTTTCTTTCTCATTTTGCTTCTTTTTTAAAATTTCTGATAATTTTATCAATTCAGATAATTTATACCAGATTGATGATGAAAAACGCAAATCCTTATAAAATACCAACTCTATTTCTATAGAAATCATCTAAAAACATTATATTTAAAATCAATATTATACAAAACAATTTACTTGAAATACAAGGAGAGTTAAAATAATAAAAATATAACTTAAAATTAATATATTAAATATTCAAAAACACTACCATAATATTATATAGAATACTTCATACTTATGTTTAGATTATTAATACTATAAATATATTTTATTTTTTTTAGAATTAACAAACTTTTAAATTTGCTTCCATCAAAAAATATAATAAAATAAAAATAATAAAAATAATTACTATAAAATGAACAAATTTGACCAAAATTTTTTCTCAAAATATGTACCAGAATGACAAGAATTAGTAACTATAATTCATATTCATCCTGTAAATATACTTAGATGATTACTAGTAAAAATTGCTTTATTGGTAATTTTACCAGCATTGTTTTATTATTATTCAATTAGTATACAAACTGTTTTACCATTTTATGTGCTAGAAATATATTTGTTTATAATTTATGTAAAAATAATCTATGATATTTTTAACTGGTACAACGACGTTTGGTTGATAACAAATCAATCAATTGTATGGGTTGAACGGTCATTTTTAAAAGTTCATAGTGATAGTGTAAATTATGAAAATATAGAATGAGTTTGAGTAGAACAAGCTTGAATTATAGACAAAATATTATCAAAATGAGATTTAATTGTTCATAAGATATGAGATGAATCTTTTGTTTTAAAAGATGCAATAAATCCATATAAAGCAATTGATTTAATAGAAAATGCAAGAAATAATGAATATGAAGAAATAGAAAATGATAAATTTGACATAATTATGGATGCACTTTCATGAGTTGTATGAAATTATTTAGAAACAGGTAAAGAAAAAAGTAAAAAACAAGAATTATTAGAAGAAAAAATTAAACATATAGAAAAAGAAATTTGAACTATTGATTTAAGATAAATTATGGAAAACATAAAAAATATACTTAAAAAATTACCAAAAACACCTGGAATTTACCAGTTTTTTAATAGTGAATGAAAGATAATTTACATTTGAAAAAGTGTAAATCTTTTTTCTCGTATTAACTCTTATTTTAACTGAAAAAGTAAACTAAATTTTGCAAAACAAAAAATGGTTGAAGCTATATTTGATATAAAAATAATTCTAACAAATAATGAAACCGAAAGTTTAATACTTGAAACAACACTTATAAAGAAGTATGAACCAAAATACAATATACTTATGAAAGATGGGAAAAATCATATTTATATTAAGATAACTACAGAATTTATTCCTAGTATTATAAAAACAAGATTTAAATGAGCTAATTGAACTTATTTTTGACCATATACAAGCACAAATTATGTAAATAATATATTAAAATTATCAAAAAAAATATTTGGTTATAAAAGTTGTGATTTGCATTTTAAAAAAGAAAAAAACTGAGAAATAATTATAGATAATATCTGAAATACAAAGATTCCTTGCATGGATTATTATATAAAAAGATGTTCTTGACCTTGCTTAAAAGAAAATAATAAGATAGTGGAATACAAAGAAAAAATAGAGCAAATAAGCCATTTTTTAAAATGAAATACAAATAAAATAAAGCTTGAATTAGAAAGTGAAATGAGAAAAAAAGCAATTGAACTCAAATTTGAAGAAGCATGAAAATTAAAACAAGATATAGAAAGTTTAAAAACTCTTGAAGAAAATCAAATAGTTAGAGATGGTATAAATTGAAATTTCAACATAGTAAATTTTATAGCTAAATTTGAGAAATTCTATATTTGAATGATTGAAATAAGAGATAGTAAAATTACTTGATTTTATAACTTTGAAATAAAAAATAATCTAGAAGAAGAAAAAGAAACCTTACTAAAGACATTTATAGAAAATGATTTTGCAAAAAATATAGAAGAAAAAAATACCTATATAATCCCCTTTCAAATTGATTTTGAAATAGATGCTATAAAAACTGAAGTTCCGAAAATTTGAAATAAAAAAGAACTTCTTGATCTATGTTATAAAAATATATATGAATATGCTTATAAATCACATCTAGACTCACTTTCTACAAAATGATTTAGTAAACAAACAATGGTAAATCTATTGCAAGTTTTGTGATATGAACAAATAAATAAAGATATAATTTTTGAGTGTAATGATATAAGTAATATTTAATGAAATCATACAGTTGCAAGTAGAAGCATAATTGAAAATGGTAAAAGTAATTCATCAAAATACAAGAAATACAAAATAAAAACTCTAGAAGAACAAAAAATAAACGATTTTGATTCTATGAGAGAAGTTATGAATAGAAGACTAAAAGAGATAGAAAAATCAAAAGTACTTCCTGATATGATAATAATTGATGGTTGAAAATGACAATTATCAAGTGTTGTTGAAGTAATAAATAAGTTTAAAAATGAGCTAAATGATGATGAAACTTTATTATTAATAGAAAAATTACAAATAGTTTCAATTGCAAAAAGAGAAGAAGAACTTTTTATAATAAACTCTTCAAAAGAATTTGAAAAAATACTTTTAGACAAAGAAAGTAATGAATTAAAATTAGTACAAAAAATCAGAGATGAAGCACATAGATTTGCTATAACATTTAACAGAGATAGCAGGATAAAAGCAATGAAAAAAAATATACTAGAAAGTTTACCTTGATTTTGACCAAAAACTAGAACTAAATTATTAAAAAAATATTGAAATGTAGATGCTTTAAAATGAGTAAATATAGAAGAATTGAAAGAAATATTAAATAAATCTCAAATTGAAACACTTGAAAATCACTCTATAATCTAATAAACTTTACAAAAACAATATTTTTTATAAAATAATTAAAACTTATATAATAAATTTATAAAATGAAAGATTTTCTTAAAAAATATCATAATAAAAAAGTTATCTGAAATATATGAATAGCTGTTACAAGCTTGGTATTAGCATTTTGAATAAATCTTTTTTTAATAGATAGTACTTATATGTGAAAAGAACTTAAAACATCAGTATTAGACACTAAAATTGCAGAAGTAAAAGCAGATTTATTTCTAGAAAAAAGTGAAAATAAAATAATAGTAAAAAATTCAAAAGATATACTTAATACAAAAAACATTTCTTTAAGTATAACTTACAACCCAGAAGATTTAGAAATAGTTAATATAAATTCTAAACTATGAGAAGTAAGTGTATTGTGAGAAAAAAACTCTTGATTTGAAACTATTTTATTAAGTATGGAAGCAAATGATATAAAATCTAGTGACAATTTAATAGAAATAGAAACTAGTGTAAAGCAAGTAAAATCAACACAATTAAATATGATAAATGCAAATTTTAAAGATGCAAATTGAGAACAATATGATTTATCAACTTCATGACTTACATTTTAATCTCTCTATTTAGAGAGATTTTTTCTTAAATAAATAAAATATGATTAAAATAATAGATACTCATTGTCATCCTTATCTAAACAAAATAAAAAATAAAGATGATATAATAAATAACTTTTTCTCTCATGATTGAGAATCAATGATAGTTATATGAACAAATATTGATACAAATAATGATGCACTAGAATTAACAAAATTACATGATAAAATCTATGCAACTATTGGTATTCATCCTTGTGATATAGAAAATCTAGAAATAGAAGAAACTATTTCAAAAATGGAAAAATTATACTATAAAAATAAAGAAAAAATAGTTTGAATTGGCGAATGTTGACTTGATTATTATTGGCTAATTAAAGACCTGGAAGAGTCAGATTTAAATCAAGAAGAAAAAAATAGAATAATAAATAAAACCAAAGAAAAACAAAAGTTATTTTTTATAGAACAAATAAAATTGGCATCGAAACTAGATTTACCAATCATAATTCATAATAGAGATAGTAAAGATGATGTTTTTGAAATATTGGAAAAAACTGAATTTAAAAATTTTATATTTCATTGTTATAGCGAAAATCTAGAATATGCTGAAAAATTGATAAATTTATCACCTAACTGCAAAATAAGTTTCTCGTGAATTGTTACTTTTAGTAATGCTAAAAATATTCAAGAAACAGCAAAAAATATCTCAATAGATAATATATTAGCTGAAACTGATAGTCCATATCTTACACCAACTCCTTTTAGATGAAAAGAAGAAAATGAACCAATTTTTACTAAATATGTAATTGAAAAAATAGCTAGTTTAAAATGAGAAAAATATGAAGATATAGCAGAAAAAATACTAGAAAATAGCAAAATAACATTTAAAATTTAAAAAAAGGAACTAATCTAAATTAGTTCCTTTTTCTTTGTAATATTCATCTATAGAATGAAAAGATTCTTTAAATCATTCTGGATCACCATAATCGGCAAAATATCTTTGCCAATCATGATTTATTTTCATCTTTTTTGCACTTTTTATAGGGCACCAATATTTTTCTGTTCTACCTCAAACTTCAACTGCATAAGAAAAAAGTCAATTAACATATGAACAATATAAACAATTTAATTTTTGTATCAAATTTAAATAATCTAATTCTTTTCTATCAAAAGATATATAATCTGATCTATTTACAATTGGTATTTTATAAAGTCTTATAGCTGTATTTTGGTAAATAAATAAAAATAAATCCAAAAATAATGCTGGAAATATCATAGAATAAATAAATGGAATAGATAATATTTCCCTAACTCTAGCTGAAAAAATACTTTCAAAAATAGATATTTTTTTCTTTTTATTAGCTTCTATAGCTTCTCTTGTAAAAATAATTTTTCATTTTACAAAAGTAAAACTATATTTTTCCATAAGTTTTAAATATTCTTCTTTTAACTCTTGTTTTTTTATATCTATTTCTTCTAATATTTTATTTATTCTAGATTTCATTTTTTTATTTAATTAATAAAATAGCTTAAAATAAGTATATTTTTTTTTGAAAAAATTCAAATTTTTTTAAATATAATATTGACTTTAAATAATATATATTTATTATATATTTATATTATTAACATAATAAATAAATATGTCTAAAAATAATAAATTAGATGTACTAATCTAGTAGGTTGTGTAGGAAGATTTAATAAAATTCACTACGTATAAAATGACTATATACAAACTTTATTTTTCTCCAAAAGATTTTCTAGCTTTTGAATTGGTGTTAAATATTG
>Ga0100402_1004687_pt1 | contig 14346 bp, 9 predicted proteins | sample CryGeyme20150102_FD_80419 | JGI IMG/M metagenome (GOLD analysis project Ga0100402, IMG submission 80419) | Groundwater microbial communities from Crystal Geyser aquifers in Utah, USA - Crystal Geyser metaG 2015-0102 | ecosystem: Environmental > Aquatic > Deep subsurface > Groundwater | place...
AGTGGCGGAGTTCTGCAAGCACCATGATCTGATACTGATTTCCGATGAAATCCACTGCGACCTCGTCTTTGATCAATCCGTCCAACATACCGTAACCGCCACCCTCAGCGAATCGATCGCGCAACGCACGGTCACCCTGATGGCTCCAAGCAAGACCTATAACCTGCCCGGTTTGGCCTGTGCCTTTTCCATTATTGAGAACGCGCAGCTGCGCAGCCGCTTCCAAACAACCATACGCGGCATTATTACAGAAGTGAACTGCTTCGGCTACGCCGGTTGCGAGGCGGCGTATAACCACGGCGAGGCCTGGCGGCAGGAGTTGCTCCACTACCTGCGCGACAACTACCAACTGGTTTACAATTTCATTCGCGCGGAATTGCCGCAGATTGGCTTTCGCCCGATGGAAGCCACCTACCTGGCCTGGTTCGATGTGAGTGCGCTCGGATTAAAAGACCCGGCACAGTTTTTCGAACAACACGGGGTCGGCCTCTCCGACGGCGTGCCCTTCGACGGCCCGCAGCACCTGCGCCTGAACTTTGGCTGCCCGCGTGCCCGACTCGAAGAGGGACTAACTCGTCTCGCGTCAGCGTTACAATGAACTTGAACCCTCGGTCAACCTTCACTGCCCGGCAGAGCTGCTGGTTGGATGTTTGATTGCCTGAATATGGATACCGTGCGCCTGGATAAATGGCTGTGGGCGGTGCGGGTTTACAAGACCCGCAGTGACGCAGCGGACGCCTGCCGGGGCTCGGCCGTGCGTCTCAATGGCAGCATCGCCAAGCCTTCGGCCAAACTGCGGATCAGCGATACCGTGATCGCCCGCACCAAGGCCCTCACCCGCACGCTCCAAGTGCGCGCACTCACGGAAAAACGGATCAGCGCCCCACTCGTCCCGGAATTCCTCGACGATCAAACCCCCGCCAGTGAATATGATGCCGCCCGTGAAAAACGCGAAAACGCACGGCTCTTTTCCTATCGAGGCCATAAAGATAAGGGGCGCCCGACCAAAAAAGACCGCCGCGACATTGAAAAACTGATCGGTCCGGAATTTTAATATGGCCTACGAGGAAATAGACTACCAGTCCACCGCGACCGCACTCCCGCCGCAGGTTCAAGCGCTGGTGGATGCCGCTGAAATACGCTTCGGGCAGTTTTACGCGGACAAGCTCAACCAACGCTATCCCCGCTACATCGCCAGCGAACCGGCCCAGGTCTATGCCGCCCTGCTGTGGGTGACAGACCGTGAACTCGCGCCGGGGCTGCGCTTCATCGAATGGGGCAGCGGCTTCGGTGTCGCTACCGGCATGGCCGCGCTGCTGGGCTACACCGCCACCGGCATCGAACTGCGCGCCGGACTCGTCGCCATCGCCCGAGAACTGCTGGCGAGCCAATCCATCGATGCCGAATTCCTCTGCACCAGCTACATTCCCGATGGCTTTATCGAATATGACATTGCCGGCGGCAGCGACCTGGTAGCCGACGACAGCTTCGGCTACCAGCATGCCGGTGGCCCCGTCTATCAGGACGAAGAGCAGAAAACCGATATCGCCGAGATCGATCTCTTTTACGCCTACCCCTGGCCCGGCGAACAGGAAATGATGCTCAAACTTTTCGACGCCATCGCCGAACCGGACGCCATCCTGATCGCCTACTACGGCGACCACGAGATCTGTATTTACCGCAAGCTGTAAAGCTGGCGCGTTTTACCATCAAAAATCTTTATCCAAACACCTTTTTCCTCAAGCCCTGTATCGTGGCCAGGTTCTGCCAATCCGCGCCGCGCAGTGGATTCACCTTCGGCGGATATTTCCGCCCCTTATTCCGTTGCCAAGCCCCCACAAAGCCGCGCACGAATTCCTGGCTACCCAAAATCGCTCCATCTGTAAAATACCGCACCCGGCAGCGCAACACCGTCGCCTTCGGCACAATCGCATCCTCCCGCTCCAGCACTTGCAACGCCTTCTTCCGGTCCATCTCCGAAAGCCCGGCCTCGCCCGCACGCTTACCAAAAATCAGTTCCCGGTGCATTTGCAAAGCCTCCGCCAGCGACAGCTCGTCACGCGCCCCACCATCCGCATACGCGCCCCAGATATCGCGGATGCCATTCTTCGCGGCAGTCACTCCAATCACCGCCTCCGCATAGCCGCAGCAGCGGTAATCCTTCGGATCGTCCACCAACCCCGCCCGCACCGGATTCAAATCAATATAAGCCGCCATGGTCTGCAAGGGATTGCCCTTGCCCTCCACCAGGACCGATTTGAATCGTTCCGCCCACAGTGTGCCGTAGCGTCCATGCGAGCGATTGTACCACACCGAGAAGCGCTGCTTTAGCGTCTTCATGAATTCCGATACATCCCCCATCCGCGCCAGCAGCTTCCCGCGAATCGCATCCGCAGCCTCGCCGCCTTTGGCCAGCGTCTTTTCCAAAACCTGAATCGATGCCGTCTGATACTTCGTCGGTTTCGGATACAGCACCCGATAGCGCCGCAGCAACTCCGTATCAGAAATCCCCTGCCCCGAACTCGTCGCAGGAGGCACCCGCACCAACACATGGAAGTGATTCGCCATCACACAGTATGTCAGCACCTGAACCCCGCAAAAGTCCGCCACCTGCCAGATCATCTTACGCAAAACCTCCTTCTCCCGATTTCGAAACAAGCGCTCCCCATTCACCGTCCGCGTCATCACATGATACACAGCCACTCTATCCCCCAATACCTTCAAACGTCGAGTCCTCATAAATTTAAAATCTGAATTTTTATACTTATAGATCACCCGCGACAGTATTGTCAAATTATTTTTGCCTGTCCCTATTTTATATAAAGAGGATCATAGAGCGAGGAGTCGAAGTAAACTGCTGCTACGATTTGGCTTACAGCAAATCCGCCGCGAGGTCAGCCAACTCGGAGCGCACACCGGTTGTCAGCTCCAGATGCGCGGTGATCTCGGTGCCCTTGAGCCGTTGCGCGGTGTGGACCAGCCCGTTGGAGAAAGTATCCAGAAACATGCTGTCCACCTGATAAGGATCGCCCAGCAGCACCACCTTGGAGCCAGCGGCCATCCGGCTGACGACCGTTTTGGCTTCATGGGGGGTGAGATTTTGCGCCTCATCGATGATAAAGATGGTATTGGAGAGTGAGCGACCGCGAATAAAGGTCATGGCCTCGAGCTCGACCATGCCATAATCGAAGAGGAACTGGTAGGGCTTGCGCGGCAGCTCAGCCTCGTCGTCCTGCTCCTGCTGCGAAGGCTGGCGGGCCAGCTTGGCCATCGCCTTTTTGCGTTTGCGGGTTGAAGTGATCCGGTCGAGGCGGGCTTGCTCGTCATCGGGTGCGTCCTTTCTGGAAACCTTACGGTTACTGAAAAGCACTTCCAGATTATCATAAAAGGGCGCGATGTAGGGTGCCAGTTTTTCGTAGAGGGTACCGGGCAGCGCACCAGTATCTTTACCAATATGCACCAGGGGGCGGGTGATAAAAACACGTTCGTAGAGATTATCCTCCCCCAGGGTCTGAAACAGTGCCATGGCGATCGAGACCAGGGTCTTGCCCGTGCCCGCCTTCCCCGTGCAGGTCACCAGTTTGATGTCCTCGTCCAGCAGCGCATCCATCAGCATCCGCTGCTCATCATTCAGGGGATAGATATTAATGCCTTTGGGAATTTTGACTCCGGTGTCGCCACCCAAAATCAAGGCGTCCACCTGCCCGTCACCACGATAGCGGGCCGGTTCGCGAAATTCGCCGTTGGTCACGTAGATGTATTCATTGATAAACAGATGGCTGGTGACATCGGGAGAAAGATCCACGCCGTGCTCTTCCAGAAAGCGGGAATAGTCTTCGTTGCTGATGCTGATCGTCTTAATGCCACTGCCGAGTTTGGTGCCAGTCACTTTGTCGTTCAGGTAGTCCTCCACCTCGAGTCCGAGCGCGATACCTTTCAGTGCCATGTTGGCGTCCTTGGTGACCAGAATCACCCGGCAGTCCTCACAGACGTCTTGCAGGAAGAAAACAGAGGCCAGGATGCGGCTATCCATTTTAGTCATATCCACCAGCGTCGCCCGCAGCCGGTTCATGCCTTCGCTGTCCTGATCACCTGAGATGAAATAATCATTAATCACCACAATCAGCCGGCCGCCATTTGGCAAATCGCGGCTCAGCGCGGAGTTCCCTTTGCCCTTCATCTCCGGCGGCTCACCCAGTTGGGCGTCGAAGAGTGCCCGCAGATCCCGGTGGATTTTGCGGGCGGCAAAGCCCAGCTCCCCCGGTGCTGACTTCTTGTGATCCAGCTCTTCCAGAACTTCGACCGGGATGGCAATGGTATTGTCCTCAAATTTGTTCAGACACTGCGGGTCATGCAGGAGAACATTGGTATCCAGCACAAATATCTTTGTCCGGGCGGATTGCTTTTTTGTCTGTGGCAAGGTGAGAAGGAGTGAAGCGAAAAGGAACCGGCAACTGAGTCCGGTTGGCGGATAAAATCAATCCCCAGCCAATAAGCTGACTGCCCCGCCGGGCGCAAGTCGTAAACTTTGATTTAAACCGGGCCCGGGCACTTCCGCGCTTCGGTGCCAGTCAGGCAGATGGACTGGCCAGAATGCGCTCAATGGTCTCCAGCAGCTGATGGCGGCTGAAAGGTTTGGTTAAATAATCGTCACAACCGGCTTCACGGGCCTTGTTCACATCGTCCGCCATCGCGTATGCGGAAAGCGCGATCACCGGCAAGCCGGAGTGCTCACGCTTGATTATTCTGGTCGCGTCGAACCCGCAGATGACCGGTAATTTCAGATCCATCAAAACCAGTGTGATAGCGGGGTTCTGACGGCAGGCCTCCACCGCCTCCAAACCGTTCTCCGCACTAAGATACTGATAGCCGGCTCCGGCGAGGAGCTTTTCCAGATACAAACGGTTGCAGGCATCGTCTTCGACCACCAGCACCAGCACGGGTGCCTCCGACGGGGGACTTTTGTGCCGGTCGGCCCGGGCGGCTTCAGGCCTGATACGGGTCGGCAGCGTAAGGTGGATGCGGGTGCCACCGCCTTTTTCCGATTCGAGCTGGATGCTGCCTCCCAAAAGTTTGCAGATTCCCTTTACGATGTAGAGCCCCAGCCCGCTGCCTTCGTAGCCGCGCGAGGTGCGCGTATCTTCCTGCTGAAAATAATCGAAGATGCTCTCCTGCTGCTCCGGTGCGATGCCGATGCCGGTATCATGGATAAAGAACTGCAGCTCACCCCCGCTGGCGGCATAACCGAAGCAGATGCTCCCGCTGGCGGTAAACTTCACCGCATTGTCAAGCAGATGTTTGAAGGCCTTGGATAAAAGCTCTCCGTCAGTCCTGATTTCCAAATCGCCAGCGGGGACATCCAGCACCAGCCGCAGCGCCTTCTTCCGGCAGCGTTGCAGGTAAGGCTCCGTGACATTTCGCATCAGTTTATTGATGGAAACCATTTCCAGTTGCGGCTGCATGTTACCGGACAGCAGCAAGGAGCCATCCATATAAGCCGTCATGGTATGCACCAGCCGCTCGGTGCTTTCATTCAGAATTTCGAGATGCGCTTGCTTTTCCGCCTCGGTCAGGTCCGGCTCCAGCAATATCTCGGCAAAGCCCAAAATGCCGTTCAAAGGCGTCCTGACCTCATGGGAGATGTTATTCAAAAAAGCGGTCTTCAATCTGTCGGCAGCTTCGGCCCGTTCTTTGGCCTGCGTCAGCTCCTCCATCAGTTTTTTTCGCGCGGTGATATCTTCTTTAACCGCAATAAAATGGGTGATCGCCCCGGTTTCATCCAACAGCGGAGAAATACTTGCGCTGACCCAGTAATGCTCACCATTTTTCTTTTTGTTCTCCAGTTCGCCGGTCCAATTCCGTCCGGATACAATCGTCTCCCAAAGATTCCGGTAAAACGCATCGCTGTGCCTGCCCGATTTCAAAAACCTGGGATTCCGGCCCTGGATCTCCTTCAGCGTATAGCCGCTAATACAGGTGAACTGGGGATTCACATACTCGATGCGACCGTTCTTATCCGTAATCGAAATACTAACCGGGCTTTGAATAACCGCTTGGGTGAGTTTGCGCGACTCTTCTTCAAAGCGTTTGCGTTTTGAGATATTGCGCGCAGTGCCCAGCAGTCCGGTCACCAGGCCCGCTTCGTCGGAAAGCAGGGTCAGAATCGTCTCAACCGGAATACTGCTACCGTCTTTGGCCCTTATATTGTGCTCCCAGCTGAGCTGCGGCGACTTCCGCACGGCCTCGCCGTCCGGCTCAGTTATGCCCAGCTCCTGCAGCAAACCCTGCGCGGCCTCCGCCTGCGGGGCCGATAACAGGCAGGCGAGGGGCTGTCCGATAAACTCCTGCGGCAGGTGTCCGGTCATTTTAAAAATTGCCGGGCTGATATAGCCCAGCGTCAGGTCGATGCCGACGGTAAAAATAACATCACTCGAATTTTCGGCGAGCAAGCGGTAGCGGGCTTCACTCTCAGCCAATGCCAGCTGCTGCCCCAGCAGGGTGCGCAGCTGAATCGCGTTGATGATGGCCGCTGGTGCACGAAAGAGATAGCCCTCGCGTTTAACCAGATAGTCGTTAGCACCGAGCTTGAGGGACTGAACCGCAATTTCCTCAGTGCCTTGCCCCGTGATCACGATCAGGGGAACATCCAGTTTGCACTCCTGCCGGACCGCCTTGATGAAATCCAGCGCGTTCATGCCCGGCAGCCGATAGTCCACCAATATGGCATCGAAAGACTGCCCGGCAGCTTGCTCTTGTTCCGCCCGGAGCCGCTCCAGCGCGGCTTCCGCATGCGGCACACAGTCGCATTGGAAATGCGGGGCATAGCGGGCAAAATGCCGCTGCGTCAAATCGAGATCCACCGCATTGTGCTCGACGTAGAGCAGGCAAATATTCTGCGCAGTCAGGTGGGCGCTTTGCTGACGGCGTTCACAAGCCAAACGCAGCACCACCGGGAGCCTGGCGGCGTAGTCGGCCTGCTTGACCAGATAATCATCTGCACCCGCTTTGAGTGCCGCAACGGCAAGATCCTCGTCACCGGTGCCAGTCAGCAGAATGACGACCATATCCACACCTGACCCGCGAATTTCGGTGAGTATCTCGAGGCCGTTGCCATCTGGAATTTTGACATCGAGCAGGGCAATATCAAAGGGTCCCGCCTGGTTGAGCGCTTGCCGGGCTGAGGCCAGCGAGGTCACCGCATGAATCTCACAAGCAGGCAACTCAACTGGCAAGGACCGGCGAATCAGGTCAGTGTCAATCGCATTGTCTTCGAGCAGTAGAATTTTCATGACAAACCTTAAAGCGTTTAAATGGCATAATTCAATACCCGCCAGTAAAGATTAACCTGCTTGGCGACGCCGAGGAATTTTTCAAAGTCCACTGGCTTGACGATATAGGAATTGGCCCCCAGACGGTAAGCCTCCACCACGTCGGAGTCTTCCGAGGAAGTGGTCAGGATGACCACCGGGATGCTACGGAACCGGGGATGTTGCTTGAGGGTTTTTAACACCTCCAGCCCATTGATCTTTGGCATTTTCAAGTCCAGCAGGATGACCACCGGCACCGAAGACTTGTTACGCTCCCACTCGACCATGTAGCCGAGAGCCTCCTCGCCGTCGCGGGCGGTGTGAATAGGGTTGTCGAGGTGCTCGGACTTGAAGGCCCGCAAAGTCAGGTCGAGATCGACCGGGTTGTCCTCCACCAGCAGGATGGGGCGTGCAAGAGCATGCTTTGTGTTCATAACGTGATTTTTGGGATTTTTATAGTAAAAGCAGCACCTTTGCCGGGTGCGCTCTGGGCATAGATCTGACCGCCCATGCGCTTCACGGCTTTAGCCACAATAGCGAGCCCCACACCCGTGCCGGGGTAGTCCTCGCTGCGGTGCAGACGCTGAAAGATCTCAAAAATGCGGTCGTGGTATTTCATGTCGAAGCCGGGACCATTGTCGGCCACACAGAGCAGCCAGGCATCCTCCATGGCTTCGGCGCTCAGGATGATCTCCGGCGCAGCTGTTCCGCTGCTGAACTTAATGGCATTGTCCAACAAATTGCGCAGGGATACCGTGAGTGCCGTCGAGTCGGCCACCATTTCCTCCAAGTCAATCTTCCGGTGCAGCCGGATTGATTTTTGCTCCAACTCACGCTGGTAAGAACTGGCGATCGCCTCAATCAAGCCCGGAACCGCAATGCGCTCGAGGTGCAGCGACGCACGTTCCATCCGCGAGTAAGCCAGCAGATCACTGATCAAGCTATTCATCTGCTGGGTGGCATCGCGGATCGAGCTGATGAAAAACCGCGCCTCATCATCGAGCTGGCCACCATATTGATCGAACAACAACTTACTGTAGCCGTCGATCCCGCGCAGAGGTGCCTTCAGATCATGGGAGACTGAATAGGTAAAGGTTTCCAGTTCTCGATTCACCGCCTCCAGCTCGGACGTGCGTTGCGCCACACGTTGTTCGAGTTGTTGCGTCAGCTGTATCGTCTCAATGGCCCGGGCCGCAGCATAGGAAAGTGCATCCAGCAGTCCCACTTCCTCATCGCTGGCCCGGTGCGGCTTCTGCCAGTAGGCCCCCAGCGCCCCCAGCGGTTCGATGGTGTGTATCGGCACCATGGCCAGACTCCGCACAAAGGTGGGGCTGTAAATATCCTGCGGAATACGCGCGTCCGTATAAATGTCCTCGATAACCGCCGCTTGATTCTCCGTGATGACCCAGCCGGAAATGCAGGCGTCCATGCCGAAGCGGCGGCCTTTCCAGAGCGGCTCGATCGCATCCTCGTCCAGATAATAGACCTGATCGCCCTCCCGCAGCACCAGAGTCGCCGCGTCACAACCCAGCATACTGCGGACGGCAGACACCAGATTCTGCTGGACCGCCTCAAGTGAATTTGCCGCTGCCAGTTGTTGAATCGCCTGCACCAGTATCTTCAGCCGTTCATTCAGCCTGCGGATTGTTTGCTCCCGCTCTTTGCGCTCGTTGATCCGTTCGGAATACAGAATCATCCCGCCGATGGAACCGTCCGAGGCATACCAGGGCCGACACTCCCAGCTGACCCAATCCACCGAGCCGTCCGGATGCTCAAAAAAATCCTCATCCATGCGCAGCACCTCGCCGGCCAGTGCCCGCCGGTGCACCTCCCGCCACCGTGGTGGGATCTCCGGAAACACCTCGTAATGCTGCTTACCGATAATATCCGTATCCTCGACCGCATAGTCGTGCAGGTAGCGCTGGCTGACGTAGATATGCCGCAGCTCCCGGTCAAAAATCGCACTCGCATTTTTGTTGTGATCGATGATGTGGCGGAGCAGTTCCACCGAGTGTGCGCGTTCACGCTCTGCGCTTTTGCGTTGGGTAATGTCATGCACGATCGAGAAGATGAATTCTTTTTCGTCGATATGAATCCGGTTGGTATAAACTTCCACGTCCCGCAGCGCCCCGCTGGCGATTCGGTGCTGGAGTTGCAGGCAGCTCCGTTTGCTTCGGCTGACCTTTTTTACAGCCTTACGTGCTTGTTCAACCGGCAGCGTATCGAGGTCCTCGACACGCATGGCTTGCAGGGCCACCGCTGACCAGCCGTAAAAATCCACGGCAGCACGGTTGGCCGATATAATCCGGCGGGTTTCCGGATCGACCAGCAGCATGACTGCCAGGCTATGCTCAAAGATGCCCCGGAATTTGTTTTCGCTGCGCCGCAGCACGGTCTGTCTTTCCCGAGTCGCAGCGAGTTCCTCTGCCAACGCCGCTTTTTCCAGCGCACATGCCCGCAAGCGCAGTAAATTCCGGACGCGCATGCCCAGTTCCACTTCATCCAGCGGCAAGTAAATCAGGTCGTCCACAAAGTCGTTCTCGTCCTCACTCAACGCTGCACCATGCTTTGCGTGCAACAGCAGCAAAACCGGGGGCGGGCCGGGAGCAAGCGTCCCGCGCAAAGCCATAATCAATCCGGCGGCCTCAGTCAGCATCGACTCTTCGAGCAGGATCAATGCGGGCGCAGACGCAGACGCCGGCAAAGCTTGCTGCCAATCCGACCGGATCTGATAATCCGGTAATCCGCTCTGCACCGCATCCACTAAGGTCCCCCCGGCGCTGATCAAGCATATGGAGGGCGTCGCAGGCATCAGTAAAAAGATTAGCGGTCCGGACCTGCGGACTTCGGATAACAAGGAGCCAGCAGGAAAGCGATTTCACCGGGCACACCATAAATGCCAACGGAAATTTTCACCAGAGCAACCATGTTGCTATCGCACATAATTAACTACAACAGCACCATCAGGCTGAATTACAATACTAATCGTCAAAAGCTTGCCACATTTCGAACAGAACCTCCACGGCTACATTCGGGTCAACCAGCCGTGCCGGTCCGCCACCTCGCCAAACTGAATCGCCTGCAGGTCACGATACAGCCGTGACAATACCGGACCGGCTTGACCGTCACCAAAGCTAAATTTCCTGTCGCCATAGGTAATCGAGGCAATCGGCGTAATGACCGCAGCGGTGCCACAGGCCCCAACTTCAACAAACTGCGCCAACTCGCTGACGGAAATCGGCTGCTGAAAAACACGGAGCCCCATATCTGCCGCAAGTTGCCGCAGAGAATCATTGGTAATGCTGGGCAGAATCGAGGGTGAATCCGGCGTCAAATAACGCTGATCCGCAGTAATCCCGATGAAATTGGACGTGCCGAATTCATCAATGTATTTGCCCTCCCGCGCGTCCAGGTAGAGGTTGATCGGGAAGCCCCGCGCCTTCGACTCCAGCGTACTCTGCAGCGATGCGGCGTAATTACCAGCCACCTTGGACTGCCCGGTGCCCTGCGGTGCGGCCCGGTCATAGCCCTCCAGAATCAATGCATCCACTGGTGAAAATCCGTTTTTGTAATAGGGCCCCACCGGACTGACCATCACGATAAATGTGAAAGTCGATGCGGGCATCACCGGCAGCATCGGCTCAGTACCGATCAGCAAGGGCCGCAGGTAGAGACTGGCACCTGTTCCATAGGGAGGCAGGTAGGCAAGATTCAGCTCCACCGCCCGTTGACAGGCCTCCACAAACAACGCCTCCGGCGGCGCGGTCATGCAGATCCGCGCTGCCGATTGCTGCATCCGCCGCGCATTCATTTCCGGACGGAAGAGCCCCACCCCGCCTTCCCGCAGGGAAAAGGCTTTTAAGCCCTCAAAACAAGCCTGTCCATAATGCAGCACCTGCGCTCCGATGTGCAGTGGAATGGTGCACTCGCGCATCACTGCCGGTTCCGACCACTGCCCGCCGTCATAGTCCATGCGGATACTGCCCGCGGTAGGCCTGAAGGCGAAATCGAGATGCTGCCAGTCCAAGTCTGCTTTTTTGTGATCAAGTTGCATCGCAGCAAACAAATGAAATCTGCAAACCGATACAATACTTTCCGTGTTAAAAAGATACTCCCCGCAGCATTTCCCAGAACCTTACAAGTGAATTCAGGATTATTGCTGCGTCACTGCGACGACGACAAACACTCTGTCGGTGGCGGTGCCCGTTGCTGTAGCCGTCACCGTGACTTGACCATCACTCGGCGTACCGGCTACGAAGGTAACGATGGTGCCCTCAGGGTCGCTTTGGCCACTGCCGTAGAAGGCATTCAGATCCTTCGACCAGAGATAGGCAGCCGACACATCCGGCGCAGGGGTATCGCTAACCGGATGACTAAACTCGAACGCGGTGTTTCCGCCCATTGTCATTTGCTTGACGGCCAGTCCGGTGGTGGCAGCGCTCGGGTCGGTACCGAAGTAATTTTCGACAGCATTGGGAACGCCATCCCCGTCGAAGTCATCGCCGGGCGCGGTCTGGGAGCCGACGTTGTAGCCGGCAATCCAGTCGTTGTAGCTATCGCCGGTTTCATCATCGGTCACATCAATGTTGTCGGTTCCGTCCGCATAACCCGTGGCGGTTGCTGTGATCGTCACCGTCTGCATGCCGTCGCTTTCAGCGTCATCCACGCCGGTAATGGTTACATCGACACTGGAGCTTCCATCGGGAATCGTTGCCAATCCCGGAACCGTCGCTTCGCCGATATCGCTGGAGGTCAGCGCGATTTCCAAAGCCCCGGATGTTCCCGCCCGCGAAATGGTGGCGGTTCCAGTTCCCCCGTTCTCGCTGATTTCCGTCTCGGCAATACTGACGGTGAGCGGAGGCAGGGAGACGATGATCTGAACTTCATCGTGAGACTGGTTGATACCGTCGTCCGCTGTCAGGCGCAGGGTGTAGGTTCCCGGCTCGGTGAAGTAGGCGGTGGTGTCCGCCTCAGTGGCATTAGCGAAGCTGACGGGAGCGTCAGGTCCGGCCTGCTTCGTCCATTGGAAGGTCAGCGAGTCGCCATCGGCGTCGTCAACCGTCCCGTCGAGGGTGGCCACGACCGGGGCTACGCCGGGAGAGGCATCCTGGTAAGGATGATCTGCCGGAAGCTTTCCGGCCATTCCCCACTTGTGGGCGAGGTAACCCTCGATTTTCTGCTGCGTCTCCAGGTCTTCGGTGCCGTCCGTGAAGATGATTTCTCCCATGCCGCCATCCCATAGGGTGTAGCTCGCGTTGTTGCCAAGCAGCCTCCATTGGGCGGTTTTGGCGGAGGCTGCCGTCACCTTGAAGATCTCCCCGTTGATAGGCAGGCCGTTGACTTGCCCATTCGTGTCGATGGTGCTGCCGTTGCGATACGTAGTGCCGCCATTGTCGAAGTTCTTGCCATCACTGTTGCTGTCAAAGACTTTGTTGCCGTTGGCTCGACCGGTCAGCCGCACTGAACCGTCGGTAGAACCCACCAGCGCATTGTGGTTGGTCCATGTGGTTTGGGTGCCATCGCCGTAATAGGTCACCACATACATGCGTTTCACCGCGATGCTTTGATCCATGGTGAGGAATTTGTAGCTTGGGCCTGTGCTGATGGATGGACGGCCACCGAAAAGGCTGTCGGACGCGGTGTACACGGGCTTATTGGTTCCATTGGTCTGCTTCATGTGGTAGCCATTACCACTCTTGTCGTTCCATTGGGACACCGCACCCCCGCTTTGCGTAATCGTGTTTTCTTCGGCCGCGTCATACCAGGCTACCGTGGTCATATCCGCCGGACTCCATCCGGTTGAAGCACTCAGATAGATCGTCTGATCGGTGCCAGCATCGACCGCAGGCGGGCTGTTCCACTGGGCATAGAGCGTCGTTGCGGCCTCCGTGGTGAAGCTTCCCGCCACCGGGTAGCCGGTGCCGCTGCCATCGCTGGCGGTGTTCCAACCGTCGAAGGTATAGCCGTCTTTCACCAGGTCGCCGGAGTTGGCGGCCAGGACCAATGCCTGGCCGTAAGTCTTGGTCTGACTCTCCGGCACGGTGCCCCCCGTATGGCCGTTGCCATCGTAGCTGATGGTGTAGGTGTCGGAAGTCCATTGGGCGTAGAGCGTCGTATCCTCGGCAATAATAAAGGTATCGCCGCCGGCATAGCCGGTGCCGCTGCCATCGCTGGCGGTGTTCCAGCCCGCGAAAGTGTGTCCGGTGCGGGTCAGCGATCCGGTATTGCCCAACACGGTGACGGTGGTGGTGTAGTCGTAGGGACTGGAGGCGTCGACCGGCACACTGCCGCCGTCGCTGCCATTACCCGCGTAGCTGACGCTAAAGGAGCCCACCACGAAGTTGGCCTGGATGGTGGCATCGCCGGCGGTATCGACGGTGGTGCTGGCACTGGTGTCGTTGCCGAAGCTGACATCGCCTGAGGTGACGGCCCATTGCCCAAAGCTGTAGCCGGTGGCGGGCGTGGCGGTGATGGCATAGGGGCTGCCATCCGGATCTTTCAAGCCTCCCCCAGAGGTGGAATCACCATTGGTTCCGGTGACTAGCGTCAGCGTGAGTGGCAGGTCGTCGGTGACATCCAGGGTAGCGGTGCCGTCGGCATGACCCGCAGCCGTAGCGGTGATGCCCACCGTCTGGGTGCCGTCAAGGATAGCGTCATTCACCGCGTTGATATTGAAGGCTGGGCTGGTGCTTTGGCCGGCCGCGATGGTCACGGTGGCCGCAACAGTCGCCTCGCTGGTGTCGCCGCTGCTCAAGTTGACCAGCAGCGAACTGCTGGTGTCGGTATTGCGGGTGACGGTGGCGGTGGTCGCGGCGGGTCCGTCGCTCTCGCCGATGCTGGCGGCGGCGATGAGGAGGGTCAAGGTCGGCCCCGCATCGGTCGTTGCGGCAGCGGGCGCGGAGGCGCTGGTCTCATTTGTTAACGCCCGAATTCACTGCGTAGGAAAGTGCTGATAATGCTCAAAATATGAGTCGTGGATTCTGTGTTCGTTACGACGGCAATTTGAGAATAGCTAAATAGGAGTTCGGCGGTCATAACC
>Ga0100402_1004688_pt1 | contig 14344 bp, 13 predicted proteins | sample CryGeyme20150102_FD_80419 | JGI IMG/M metagenome (GOLD analysis project Ga0100402, IMG submission 80419) | Groundwater microbial communities from Crystal Geyser aquifers in Utah, USA - Crystal Geyser metaG 2015-0102 | ecosystem: Environmental > Aquatic > Deep subsurface > Groundwater | place...
CTTGGCTACACTGTTCAAGAGGTCCTCCAAAGTACAATGCAGCTTTCTCTTCTATTGATTTTTTGACTTCTGCCTCAGCTATCAATCTTTGGCATCTTTCTTTCCACTCTTTGAACTTGGTCTGACCTTATTTTTATTCTTTGAGGAGTTTTGATATCTTTTTGTAGATTGATTTGAAGTTTTTTGACAAGTCCTCATAGGCTTGCTTTTCTGCTAATCTAATATTGTCTTGGAGAGCTCCAAATTTTCCTTTTATTTCAAAGATAAGTCTTTCCTTTTCAGTGTTTATCTTCGTAATAAGACCTTCCTTGAATTCATTGCTTTCAAATCGTTTCTCTAGCAACTCTTTTTTGCGGACATAATCGTGAAAGAGCTCCTTACGTTGCTTCATTTAATCCTAAGCCTCAACTATTGTTTTGAAGGCATGATTTTTATGTTTCCCAAAGAGGGCACAGTGAGGACAAAGCTTCTCTCGATCCGTCAAGCATATAATTTCTAGTTATTTGTTGTGGATGGAGCATGTATCTTTCTTCCTTTCAACAAATGAGGCTGCTTCAACCTCAATCTTTGAGGACTATGATGGAAGTGGAAATGAAATGTTTGTTTCTAATTACTTGATTATCTTGGTGAGAGAGATGTTCTTTGGGAAGTATTCTAGATCTGCTTCTTGTAAGTTTTATTCGTTACCACAATGTTGGCATCGTAATATGTGTGTCGTTTTCGAGTTCAGTAATTGTTTGAGACATGGAGTACAAGCACTGTGCTCACAGTAAGGCATCATTCGAGGTTGGCTACTAACTCCAAAAGTCCCTTTACAAAGGCAGCAATGTAGATCAGTGTCATTCATTCTTCTTTATTTAAAACTGGTATCAATATGTGCTATTATCGTGGTCAATCATTATCATAGAGAACAATTATGACAATCTTTGTTTGGAGATGAGTGATTGATTTCTATTTCAGAATAATTATATTCAAAAGTGCAACATATGGACAACGAAGCTGAATAATTTGGTATTGAGACCATTGCATACGAATAACTTTAGGCTGAATTTCAGGAAGTCTTGTCGAGCTTGAGTTCAGATCAGACACTTGACCGCTTCCGTACATAATATTAACGCATTCATCGAGCCTTGAGGCATTCTCATGAGCAGGAGAAAAAATTGCTGGGAAGATGTAGAGATCTTTCAAAGGACATAATTGCTGGAGCTGCAAAGCTACAATCAGCTTTGAAATTTTCTAACGATGACTCACATACTATCTCCTATCTGAAAGCAGAAGTCGCTAAAACTTACAAATATCTGGAGCTTTCTCGAGAACACGAAGAACTGTCAAAGCAGAAAATTGAAAGACTTAAAGCTTAAATGAAAAAATTGCATATGCTGATGGAGCAAAACGATTCAATTACTGAGGGTCAGGTGGCTTCGGTTCATGAATATACTATTGCTAATGAAGAGTTAGAGAAGGAAAAATAAATTCTACAGATTAGTTTAGATTCCAATCGCTCTGAGCTTCAAGACATCAAATCCAGAATTGAAGCAATTGAGCAGCATAAATAGAACCTTAAAAAATAATATTAAGCTTTAACAAAGAAAAAAGAGCAGCAAGAGATCAAGGTAAAGGAATAGGAGGAAGGAAAGAAAAGCAAGAAGGATGAGCTATAAATCATCAAAAATCAATTTGACAAAGCAAAAAGTGATGAAATGGCTGCCAAAGACAACAGAAAAGCACTTAACTATCGCTTCAAGTAGTTAAATTCCCAAGCTTATGATCTTGAAATACAAACAGAAAAAGAGAGAAAGCTGCTTCGGCGACTGTAAAAAGAAGAGGCGATTGAAGAAAAAAAAATTGCTGAAATTTAGGACATCAACAGTAATTTAAATGTCTTGATGCGCATAAAATAAAAAGATCTCCAAACTATCAGTGACCAACTGTAGAAAGAAAAACAAAAGCATGAAAATCAAATCAGAGACATTTAAATTTTGCGGGAGAAAAAAATGTAGCTCGAAAACTTTAAGGAGGTATAGTAAAAATTAAGAGACAGAATTAGTGAGGCATTGGCTCAACTCGAAAGTGAATTAAATGACGAAAAGAAAAACTAAGGAAAAGACAAGAGTTTTATTGAAAAGCTCAAAAGAGATCGAGACATGTACAAGAAATAACTTGAAAGATCAGAAGCCAGCAACAAAAAAGTTGTGGAATAAATTCTTGGAAAAGAAAAGCTGGTCAAAGAAAAGTAGAATGAGCTATTCGGGCAGAAAAAGGAAATTGAAAAGCTTAACAAATAAATTATTGTTCTTGAAAAAGAAAGAGACTCTAACTCTTTCCAGGCTACTTCAGCTGAAGCTAAGTATTTCTACTCAAGAGATGAAGTCAAATTGAGAGACAACTTTATTGCAGAATTCCAAAAGCAAAATATATAAACTGAGGCTAAGCTTAAAAAGCAACAATCTTTATATGAAGCTGTACGTTCAGACAGAAACTTGGTTTCTAAAAAACTTGCTGAAGTTCAAGAGCAAAAGGAAGAATACAATAATCGCTACAAAAGAGTAACCCATCAGATCACTCAACTGAAGGAAGAGATTGATGCCAAAGAAGCTGAGCTCGTAAAGGAGCATACTTAGCACAACAAAAAGGACAAGAAGATAGAGGACGAAGAGAAAAAAATATAGAAGTTTAAAAAAGATATTGTTGAGAAAGAAGATAAAATCAAGAACTTTTTTGTTGAAAAGAACAAACTTGAAGCCATCATCAAAGAGATTGAATACGAAAAGCAAAAATTACAGGAATAGTATGAACTTGTAGTGAGTGAAAGAGATATCCTTGGAACTCAGCTCATCAGAAGAAGTGCCGAAGCTGACCTTCTTTATGAGAAAATCAAAATAAACTAATCTGCCTTGAAAAAAGGAGAATTTCAGTATCATTAAAAGTAAAAATATTTCTAATTAGAATCGTTGAAATTCAAACGAAGAAGGAAGAAATTGCTTCCCTTATGAACGACATCAAGGCTTACAAGCATCAAAATAACGCTATCACTGATTTGAAAGCTGAAATTCATAATTTAACTCGGGAATTAACTGAAAGCAAGCTCAAAGTGAAGGCTCTCTCTGAAGAGATTTAAAAACCTATGAATATTCACAGATGGCGTAAACTTGAGGCTACTGACTCATCAACGTATGATCTCATGACCAAAATCCAGTCAATTCAGAAAAGGTTGATAGCCAAAACTGCTGAAGTCAAAAAGAAGTAGCAGGAACTGGAGTTGAAATAAAAAGAGCTGAAGAGTCTTCAATAAGTTCTCAAAAGACAGCCTTCAGTTGAAGAGGAAAAGATGATTCCAGTTTACGAAGAAACTCTTGAACAAAAACAAAAGCAAATAGAGAGCATGCGAGAGGAAATTTAAAATTATGAAGAGATTATCTTAGAGTACCAAATTGAATTGGAAAGGCTTCAGAAATAATTGCAAGGATACAAACTCAAATTCTTTACTCAAAAGAAGAGATAACAACAGAACAGAGAATAAAAGAAGAGTCAGGATGATTTCATCAAAGTTATCTTGCCAGATAAACGCTTCACTGGTGGAGGATTCAATTTAGCCATTTGATTGTTCAATATTTTATAAAGACCTATCTTGTTGATTATATAATAATATTTTATCACAAGCGGGGAGTACCAAAGTCTCTCAGGGACTGCTTGGCTACCTCTGTAGGTGAAGTGAAAGCGTTAAAGAGACCTCTCCTGAAGAATTTTATTTTGTTCTCAAAACCCTCAAGTTGCTCGCATGGGACAAGCACCTCCACCTGAGCTTCTTTCTTCTTACTACCAGAAGTCAGTTTAACGAATTTTTGTCTCTGATATTGCTCAAAAGCATTCTTGATAGTCTCGAGTGAACAGGCTTCATAATCCTCAATTGCTTTTTAGTCATAAAGCGACTCCATGTACCACTGAATAGTGTCATAGAACTTATCAAGGGAAGATGTCTCATATAGATTGTCATGGTTGCGTGAGAGAGTAATAAGATATACTAAACAAGCCCAATAGCATTCGATTTCAGGTCTCACCAAGGATTGATAGAAAGGAATCATACGAGCGGCAATTCCTGAAGAGCTAATGACTACCTTATCATTTCCTTTCAACTCAATGACCATGTTATCTTGCAAATGGGTGATTACTCTCATAAAGTCTTAGAATGAATGGAGAGAGTATTCCAGGAAGTATGATTTTTGCAACAGGGACATCAAGAAAATGGTCTGTTCATGAATACGTTCCAAGGGGATTCCTTAATTTGAATAAAGTTGCTCTCCGAAAGCTGCGATAGTACAGCCAACAAATGCCTCAGGAAGGAAAGCATGGGTAAGCGTGTTGCGATAGTAGGCCAACATCAATATTTTCTGGAATTGGCTTCCAGCCTTGATTGTTAGCTCGAAAATGTTCTTTTTAGTCTTTGTTATGATGCCTTCAAGATAACTGATGGCACTTCTGACAGCAACAGCTGAAGAATTTTAGTTAACTCCTCCAACCTTATATCCTTTCTTTAGGACATACTTTGATATCTCGTTGACAGTTTTGATCAAGTCTTCCTCACTGACACCTTTACGATTCATCAAAAGAACTGAAGAGACTAGAGCTGTGCTCATGATGACAACTCCTTGAGTCATTCTTGCAACGATCTATCGACCTACAACCTTGACACATTTTTTTCTCATCTAAAGGCTGTGGCTATCTCCAAACTAACTTTGAACTTTTTGAATCAACGGCCGAGCATAAAGAGGCTGACATATTTAGATGTACACTCTTCCATGATTAACTTTAACTTGTGGGATGGCTTTGACAACTCTCCATAAAGATTATGCCAGCATTTATTCCCCTAAGAGCTCTCCAGGAAAAGTATCTCCTTCAAGGACTTTTTCGTAGTTTACTGTCATGGGAATTAAACAGACGTCATTTACTTTTCCAAAAACAATAGAGTCGAGAACAACATTTAAGATTTCAAAGTTAGGTGCAAGAATCTTTCCTGTACGAGAACGGTTTCCTTCGATGAAAAATTGTACTGTACTTCCTTGTTTGAGGAGAAGCTCAATATATTTGTCAAAAATAATGCGATAAAGGTTCGAATCTTTGTATTCTTTCTTTTGGAAGAAGAAGGCTCCACAACTTTTAATGATGAATGGCAGAAACCTGGCTTGAAGTATGGCCTCATCAGCTATGAAATTTGGCAGTCTGAGTTTGTAGACAAAAAAGACATAACTGATAAGGAGAAAATCGATGTAGGACCGATGAGTGGGAAGTAAGACAATAGGAAGTTCGCTGTTCTTTTCAATTTCTCTAATTTGTTCCAACATTTCCATGTTGATTGTGATTTTTTCATAAAGACTTTTGAAAACCTTATGGAGGGTATAGGCCATAGTTCTCATGACAGGAACTTTAACTTAAGCTACAATTTATCCAATCAGTTTTTCAGCTTCTGCTTTGACAAGATTTCTTGCCTTGTCAATAGAAATATTATTATTCTCCATCTTCAGAGTTATTTCATGATCGATTGCTTTGAGGACTCTGCTTGATGACAATATTTTTGTTTTGATTTCGCTGATAGGTCTGATGGGCATTTGAGTATTGAGGACCCACTTGAAATCACCGAAGTAGTCATTTTCGTTGTGAGAGAAGAAAATATTTTAGTTGGGCTTGAGGGGATATTCAGCATGCTCTTTGAGGATGTATTTTTGGATGCCATAGTTATTCAGTTGGATGTACTTTTTCTGCTCAATATCTTCGATTGCAATAAAGAAGGTTTTCCTCTCATTTTCTGTCAGTAGTTTTGACACCCTTTTGATGCCTCTAGCTTCATAGATCCATTAGTTGGTCATGAAAAATTTGAAAAGTTTGCTCACTTCATCTCCTCTGTTCAAGGTTTTGATCATTTTTGTTGCATTTTTCTCATGTTGTTTCCCCAAAAAGGGTGATATTCGCTTGTAGGCTTCAAGAGGAAGTCTTCTTTTGAATTTCAAGAAGTTCAGAGCAGATGTCTTTCGAGAAACATGAATCTCAGCTTTTCCCATCTTTGAAGCTGAAATCGTTGAGTTCCAATAATCCAAAAGCTCGTCTTTCATCTCTCCCCAAGTGATTGGGTTGAGGTCTGATGTCCCGATATGATAAATTGACAGTTTGTCATTACCAACATTTGCTATAGTTGCTGTGATAATTGCAGCAACGACAACATCGACTGGAATCAAGTCTCCAATTTTCTTGTAGTCTCCTTAAGCATGTTTAACTATTCCAAGTCCTACGAACAAAAAGAGAGCTGCAGCTGCAGCTAAACTATCAATCCAGCCAGGAACAGGCTCTAAGTATGAAGTATTGATGATGGCTGGTCGGACAAGAGTAAGAGGCACATCTCCTTTTCTACTCTTCATTAATCTCTAACAAAGGTTTTTGGTGTAGGTATAAGTATTTGGGAATTTTCCAAGAATATGCTTGGTGTTTGAGATCAGTTCAGGGATAGTCAAACCTTCAAGCTCCTTGAATTATTCTTCTGGCTCCATTTCTGAATTGATAAACTCTTACATCTCTCATAAATTTATTCCTTGACAAGGCCGCTGCGATCACAGTTCACGTAGCAAGTTGATATGTGGGTGAACATTTCTAGGTTCTTGGTTTTGCGAGCCAATTCCAGCATTCTGAGAGATCCACGGATGTTGCTATCAATGGCGTTGTCGATTCGTGCATTGAAGTCGATACTGGCTGCACAGTTGATGATTATGTTGCAAGTATTAGTGATCTTTTCTTAGTCTGCGGGGGAGAAACCGAGACCATCCTTCAGGAGATCGCCTTGTCTGAGTGCATCAACATTTACATTGGCTCAACTTTACTGGTGATGAATTCTTCGAACTTTCCCTTGTGGATTTACCGAAGTCTGTCGAAGCACTGACTGCTCATGATTTCTTTTTTGAATCTTTCGAAAAGGTTGGATCCTTCTTTGGCTCTAATCAGCACATAAATTTTATCGACAGGACTGAGCGAGTAGAGAAACTTTTCGAGGAGTACTTTTCCGAGGAAGCCGGTGGTTCCGGTGATCAAAATTCTTTTTCCATGGTAGCGCTCGGTGATCGACATTTCAACACTTTATTAAACTAATAGATTTGAGGCAATAAAATGACAATCAAACAAAGACTTACAGCATAATAAAGTTATCCACATTAAAATCGAGAACAAATCGGGTCGAATAAGGGAGCTGTTTAGGATTGCCAAAAATGATGTAATACTACCTGATATTAATATATGGATATTTTCACTATGATTAACATTCACTCCTCTTTCACTCTTTGATACTACTTTTGGGTCAACTATGAAGATAGCAACCGTTTGGTCGACAATTACCTTTATGATGAGAGTACTGTGTTCATAGGTGGATCACAAACGGGAGTGTAATTTAGGCTATCCAGTTCGCAAGTACTTAACCCCGACCTTAGCTCAGCTGGTAGAGCGGAGGACTGTAGAGTTCTGTAGTTATCCTTAGGTCCCTGGTTCGATTCCGGGAGGTCGGAGTTTTTATAATTTTTATCAACTTCATGTCGGTATTAAAAAATATCTAACTATCACTTAAATAAGGCTATTGACTCCTATTCATATAATATGGGCTCTTCCTCTTATTGTAAGTATTTCAATAGAATGGAGACAACCTCGAAAAATAATCAAAATTCCTTCAAGGGCAAGAAGAAAGGTGACTTTTCTATTGACTACACCCCCAACAATGAGCTGGAGGTCTTTCTCAACAACAAGTATGTCCTTGACAAGGAACATAAGTATTTCGAGGTCATGCCCTGTGTCATTTACATGATCAACTAGAAGAACAACCTCTAGAAGAAAAAGTATCATGACGTCTTTGAAATAAGCTATTTCCCAACGATATAGTTCGAGCTGGCCAAGTGCAAAATGGAGGATGAGAAATGTATGATATGCCTAGAAGAATTTTAAATCAAATAGATAGAAAAGGAGCTTGCAAATGAGTACGATGACGATGTCCTTATGCTGGGATGCTCTCACAAGTACCATAAGGTTTGTTTGCTGCAGCTCATTGGAAAAAATAAATGGGCAAAGTGCGCAATATGCTCAACAATTTTCGGACACATGACAGGAGACCAACCAGATGGTACCATGAAACATTATGTGGATAAAAACATGAGATGTAGTGGTTATAATTCTGGAACAATCGTCATATCATACAACATGAAATCAGGAACTAGGAATGGCAAGCATCACCCCGGAACAAGCCGAACAGCATATTTACCTGATACACCTGAAGGCAGGGAGGTATTTGAGCTGCTCAAAGAAGCTTTCGATCGAAGACTGATCTTCACAGTAGGAAAAAGTGTCACCACAGGTCTTGAGAATCAGGTGGTTTGGAACGGAATCCATCACAAGACAAACACTTCAGGAGGTAGTGGGTCTTTTGGATATCCTGACCCAACGTACTTCACTAGAGTCAAGGAATAACTAGCAGCAAAGGGCGTGGTACCTCACAAAGGAAAGTGATATCGCTATATGCATCTTCAATAATTATATTAATTATCACTTTCTTTCCTTGCGCTATAACTTTATCCTTGTTACTTCATGGAAAGTTGGCAAGGAAAATTTCTCTTTGATTGAGCGAGTGTTAGCAAGTTCAGGAGCACTTTCAAGGAGACAGCATAAATCTTTAGCACAAATTTTTAAATCTTTTTCCTCATATCCCACCAGTTCAGTGATCTAAGTGCTCCATATTGATTCACTCTTTCTGATCTTTTTGATTAGATAGATGACTGATACTGCTAACATGCTGGGCTGGTATTTCAAGAATCTGGGCTGAATAAGAGATAGTTCGAGAATGTACTGAGCCAAGTGATAGTTTTTAAGCTCAAGGCCTATGATTTTAGAATATGGCTCAAAGAATCGGACAACTGAATTGCTTATGAGCTTGAAATCCAATATTTTGATGATATCTGCTTCTTTCTGCAAAATCTGCTGGGCAGTATACTGATAGCTACAACAAGTAACGAGCTGCTTAAGTGGAGGAACTTGATAGGTTTCTTCAAATTTGGCAGCAGCAAAGAGAGCAGCGATGCCTAGAAGTTGCAATTCTGAGAGAGGGAGTTCATTATTGACAGCAAGATACTGGTCAATGTAGGAGACCATGGTAAAGAGGGTCCCAGGGAACATTTTGAATTTGTAGTGCAACTTACAAAGCCAATCGATCAGTTTGGCTCGATCTTGCTCACCTATAGTCTTATGCTCAGGCATGTAATTTCCCAAACTGAATGCTTCATCTTCTTGTTTTCGCAAATATTCAAGGTTTTCTCTGAAATATTAAGGAACCATTTGTGGATCTTTAAGCTGGAGGTCGATTGTGGCTCTTTCACTGGCTTTGGGCGTGATGCTTTTATTGAGAGGCTGAAGTGAGATAGGTTTGTGGACAAGGGAAGGTCGACTAGGTGGATCGACAAGTGTGAGCGAGGGTGTTTTTCTGGTCTTGAGATCGGGGAGGTTGGTGATCTACCTGCCAAAGCTTCTTCTGTCCATGTGTCTGTTAAATAATATACTATATCGAAACGATATTATACTAACTGTTTCATATCCAACTTTATTTTTTTATAAAGCGAAACATCATTTTTTTCTCTACAGTTAGGCCAGCTTTTCGATTTGTTCAGGTGTCAACTCCCATCCCAAGCGATTTAGATGGTGAGATATTGTGGAGCAAATGTTAGTCAGTTCGTCGATTGGCTCTTCAGGAAAATCCAAATCAAGCAACTACTTTTGACCCCCGTGGCTCATGATAGTCTTTCCTGTCATAAATTTCCTCAAGGTCTCACCTGTTCTTAGACTCCTTTCATTTTTTATCAAAAAGCACATATAACGAATAATAGTTTCAACAAAGCTATGCTCATTGAATTCAAGACCATTCATTTATCTGCCGTACAGCAGCACTTATCTAACCAGGAGCAGTCTTTCTCGATACTCTAGATAATTCCACAATGAAAAGCGGTTCTTGTGAATTTTTAGCATTGAGCTATCCACCGAGATAGTTGTTTCATTTAGAGTAGTGAACAGTTGACAGTTGGGTTTCTTCCAGCTGAAAAGAAGGTTGCTCAAGTTGTCCAACAGCAAGCGTATATGTGGATGCACAGCCTTCAAAAGCAAAAAAGGAGACATAAATCCTGATTTGAGGCCAATGCTAAAACTTGTAATCAGTTCTCTGGTCAACTTAACTTGTCCTATTGAATCCTTTTCTTGTGAAATTATTTAAGCCATTTTCATCAAAGTATCAATGATTTCAGCTTTAATACGATCAGAACTCATACTGATACGAGGGATCAGCTTTTGAAGCAAGGCAAGAAAAGGAAAAATAGTCAGCTATTGGGTAACCAGTTTAGCAATTATGTTTTTGTCGAGTATGAACCTATCTAATTTGAACTTCGGATTGTTTGAGAGTATTTCAATCATCTTGAAGAGTTGATGCCTCATACTTATATCAGTTTGTGCTCCAGATAATGCTGCCAGATGTTTTCCATAAATGTTGTCAAATTCCTATTGACTGGAGCACTAACTACAATCATAATTTTGCCCTCCTTCGAATTCAGCTGCTAAGAAAGTACTTAGTTCTGCATCTACAAGACACAATTCTTTATCAAATATATCATGTTATTCTGTAGCAATAGCTTAAAGTCCCAATTTGATTTATTGAAGATGTTCTTTGACATGTAAACTTAAAGTAGGCTATTTTTTGCATTTTTGAAGAATTTTGATGATACTATTGAGCATAAATACTTCAAATTGACGCTTTCTTGGATCGAGCTATTTATTTCTATGAAATTTTAATATCAAGCAGGTCAAGCGAGTGAATGCTGAAATTTACGATTTTATCTTTGTTGTTTGGTCCTCAATGAGAGAGTGATTGAATCCTTTCTTTCTTCCTATCATGATACACTGCAAGTAAGCACCATAAGAAGAAATATTTCTCTTATTCTAAAGACTGATCTTGTTGATCAGATTGAGCTCGATACCCTTCTGCAGGAAAAAGAGGTGATATTAGTATTTCAAAGCATTCATGGATGAGATTAGAAAGGCTGTTAACCGGTCAAACAGTATAGCAGTGGCGTCTTGTTGTTTAAACCAAGTGACAATCTGAACTATAATAATCTTCCTCAGAAGTTCAATTTTTTATTTTTAGTGCTCAGAAGAAAGGATTTATGTATCTATCTACAGGCCAGGCAATATTCTGACGAGATGATCCACCTCAAGAAGGGTTACTTTCTAAACCGATTTGATTGATTCTGTTATTTCAATACTGAGTTCTTGTGTGATCATTTTGCTAAGGAGATTGTCGAGGTTGAGAAGCGAATAGCAAAGTTGTATCCCATCAAAGGATGTCTGTTTCTTGAGTTAGCGACATATATGCATAGATATGGTTCGAAGATTAGTCTTTTTTGATTGGCGAATGTGTTCCAAAAGATAACCCTCAGAAGTTGTGGACTGTGATTGATTTAAAGGAACAAGCAATAGAAAAATAAGATCCAATCTCTGAGACATCAAAAGAATACCGTTTTAATTAATGATATCAAGGATATCGCTAACCTTAGAGTTCAGGTCTGTAATAATTTCTCTGAAGAAATTGGGCAAAAAAATGTTTGAGATTGATGTCAATTAACAATAGTTAGAAAGATCCTTGATCAGCTGGAGAATTTTCAGAGGTGCTTCTTCAGTAAAACCTTTTTAGCCAAAATTTTACATCAGATAGCGATGAGCTTATTATTTAAACATGGCTATCCCTTGGCATTAAATTTCTACAATTTTGACATTGTCTGCAGTAGGTAAACTGATTTTTGACAGGGAAATAAAAAAGTTGATCAAGAGGTCAAAGCTCATTCTACCACTAGATTCATTAAAAAGGCTGAACCAGGTTTAGATGATAGGAGTTAGCTTTTGGCTTGACAACAACTAAAGACTGTACTATAAATGTTTGGCAATTAGAAAAGGATCTGATACTTTCATCCGAAGTTGTCTATCATATGATTTAAAGGAAGCTTATATCTCAATATCGATGCTTTTAAGCTTGTGGAAAAGTTTGACTAGATCGACCTGAATTCTCGGTTGTTGAGATTTGAATTGAAAGAGCAGCTAATAGTAGAAAGTCACACAATAGAGGACCTTTTCATCTAGGGACCATGATAAAGTAATTGATTTTCCACTTGAAATGGCTCCTTCGAGAAAAGTTATATCATTTGTTTCCAGTAGCTCCTCGAATAATATTTCCACGCTATCTAAGTAAAGCTTAATAAAATCTGAACCTTCGAGATTCAGATTATTTTTAATGATCGAGCTTTCATTTTGGCTGCTGAAATTCAACTGCAGTTATGATTTTTTTGCTAGCAATTTTATGTGACGAACCTTCAGAGATTGACAGCGAAGCTGATTCAGGTACAAAATAGAAAGAGGAATGGAAAGCATGCTGATGCTCTTGATAAGCTGTTTCTAGCAAGCTTCACTCAATTTACATGACTTTAGAAGTTAAAGGATCTTAAAAATGTATATTCCTTTCAGCAAGTTTGAAGATTAATCGAGTGAGAAGGTAAGTTGGCTGACATACTTCTCAAAGTAAGGCACCCATTTTCCATCCAATGTTATCACTTCTTTGGTATTATCAATCGCTTTGGTATAGTCCACCTCCTTGTGATGAATAAGAAAATTGACCAAGGTTGAATAATGTCCAGTAAGTTCCCCATTCACAAATTACCCCTGTTCCAGCATTTAGTTCATGTTCAGCTCAAATAGTTTTTTCTTCAAATTCGGGTTCAGGTTGGAAGATAACAATTTTCTTTTCATTACTTCAAGCTAAGCACTGGAATTTTTAGTTAGGGTATTTCCTGCAATTTTATAGTATTTTGTGAAAATTTGCAATACTCCTTATTGGATCAAATCTCCCTGTGATTCAATATTATGGATGTTGAGCCAGAGGGTGTTCAGTTCTTCAGTTTCCTTGAGGAGCTTTAGAGATGATGGCAACACATTTTTTGCCAATAGTTAATCGTAGCACTTCACTATGTTAGCCTTATCAACCTCGATGAATTTGCTTGCTTACCCGATGAATTGGGACATCTATCGAATTTTATGCCTATCAACTACAAGTCCGAATCCTGTATTTTCATTGGGCTTGATTCCGGCTCCAATAAGATAGGTTTATTTTGCCACATAAAAACTTCGAAGAATGTCTAACCTGAAGTTCCTAGAGACTTGCTGTATGCAAGAAGCTAAGGGATGATTTTTGAGCATAATTTACTGCAGCTGAAAGCAATTCTCTTTGATAGGCTAGTAAAAATTAAGCCCCAGCATCAACCGGATCATCTAAGGATGGTACAATTGCAATTTGGTGATGTTTGTTTGGAGGTGGTGGATGTATTAGAATAGGAAGGAATAGTTTTTCTCGATGAATTTGGAAAGAGGTAAGAGACACTTCTCGGCCTTTTTGAAAATGCTGATTTTCTCCTAAATTTCACTTTATTGTTCCTGAAGGTCTAGTTTTGGGAGTTCTTCATCATTGCTAATCTTAGATGACCGAAAGAGTCGTTTGGAAAGGTAGTTCGAGACTTAGTCACTGATAGCGCATTATTTGTGATTAACTTTCATTTGAAAAGTTACTGAATCTTTGATTGGAGAAATCTGTTCTTCTTTGCGCTGGATGGGCTCTATCTTTTGAAACTGATTTCCTTCCTATTTTATCGAATGAAAAACATTCCTGTTTTGGGATATGTTTTCATTCTTTTCTTCTGTAAAATTGAAAGAGTTGGCGTCAAGGCTTTTGCCCTGGTTTTTCAGCAGCTCATCAAAGACGTTTTTCCGGCCTTATCTCGGCCGAGGATTAGTGAATGGATTCATGCAGTAGCAGTATAGTTATAAGTTTATAAATTGCCTCATATTGCTAAGGCCAGTTCATGTCAGTCTATCGAGAATCATATTATTGATACAAATAGTGAATCAATTCTTGGTCAGAAATATAGGTACTTTGTTGGTCGAAATCTATAACTTTTGACTTATGACTGTCATATTCAGATAGTTAATTTTAACGGACTATGGACCCCTTCGAACTCGACAAAGAATTTCAAATGTATTCCATTCATAACGTAGAGCCAATAACCAGGAAGACGGCTACTATCATGAGTACTGTCGCCTCCTCCTTGCCAACATTGCCCTGACCACTCAAATGAAGGACATGATCTAGGAAAAAAACCAACTGATTTCAAGGTTGAGAAAGTACGAGGTAGGATTCCAGTAGATATAGGATTAATAATTTTTCAGTCAGAGCTAAAGACAAACTGACAAA
>Ga0100402_1004696_pt1 | contig 14331 bp, 8 predicted proteins | sample CryGeyme20150102_FD_80419 | JGI IMG/M metagenome (GOLD analysis project Ga0100402, IMG submission 80419) | Groundwater microbial communities from Crystal Geyser aquifers in Utah, USA - Crystal Geyser metaG 2015-0102 | ecosystem: Environmental > Aquatic > Deep subsurface > Groundwater | place...
AACCACTTTAATTTAATTCATTATTTAATAAAATCGCACTGAGATAGTAATTAGATCACATGCTGTTAAAAATAACGGTTCATATTACTTAAGCCCAACAAATGCTACTTCCAAAAACAACCCTGGGATTGTGTTTTTCCCCATCCCGGGGCAGTTTTGGAAATCCCGGGGTAGGGATATCCCTCGATTGGTGACAACAGATGTTGACGAGTGAAGAACCTAAAAACCCGTAATTTTTATTATTAACCCCAGAGTATAGACTTTAACGCAGCAGGATCCGAAAATCAACATTATTTAATTTTTTCTCTGGGAGTGCCCCTACGACGGCGACAGAGCACGCTGTGATACCATATGATTCTTCCTTCGCGAAAGCCAAGCACCTTGACTACCATTACCACCACTCTCTGGAGGTGCAGCAAGCAGAGGCCGTCGGTTGGCCTCCTCTAAGGCTTTCTTTTGGGCTTCGGCTTCTTGATCTAACGCGTTCAGTAAAGATTGCTGCGCTTGCATCTTATTCCTCTTGCTGGCATTCCGACGATACGAAATTTGTTGGACCTGATCGCTGTTGTTCATGCCGTTCTTCTTCTTGCTCGTAGGAACCCTGCCTTTGCCAGCATTGCAACGATGGGAGACTTCGCTACTGTCCATACCGGGCGCAGAAACGGCAGGCCCTGTCGCTTTGGAACGGAGACGACGTCTTTCCATTTCAGTGGTAGTTTCTGGTACTTCTGCTTTTCCCAAGATTGGTACAGTGCAAGTTTGAGGAGCCGGGTCCATTTGGTGCCGCTGTGGAGGGCTACCAGAAGAAACATCATCTAGCAGTGAGGAGGCACTAGCATGGTTGTTGCCCTCTCGCTTTCGCCGCAACGAGGCAGACAACATTTCCGCCTTGGTTATTTTTTTTGCTGACAAAATCTTGGGATCTAGTTCGGCTATTATTGTCCGGTAGTGTCCTGCTTTGGATTCATCTAATATCGGTTGGGCGACCATGCCGTCAGATTCGACTGATTGTGGTGCATTCCCGCCGCCTGGCAGACTGGCTCGCCTGCGTGTAGAGGGCGTCTTTGGTAAGAAATGAAGAGTGTGGTGCTCTGGTTCGGATGCATCTGACATGTGCTCTACTGTATCTTGCCTGCCACCTATCATACTTGTTGTTCCCGTCCGAGCAGAATGCGGGATAGTCACAGGGGGAAGCGAGCCAGCCATCTTTGAACGCTTGGACGTTTTAAAATCAAGATTTGCATTGCCTTCAACACCGCCTGACGCACTGCTTCTCCTGCGGGCACAGTGCGCCTTGGGTACAGCAAAAAGAGAATCCACCGTCTTTGAACGCGTGACTTTCTTTTTTGAGGCACTCTTTGTTCGGTCGTCTTCGCCAACAATGGACTTCCTATGCTTTCGTCTACTGGCAGATGGCGTTTTCATGCCAGAGGAATTGGTTTTAGAAGTCTTCAACCCTAGAGGTGTCCGCGAAACAATCCCAGTATTTGATCGTCTCGTAGCCCCGGAAGTAGTCGTGACAGCTGACTGAGTAGAATCTTCTGTCACTTTAGCCGGAGTCAGACGCGTTCGAGTGCTAGGACTCTTCACTCGCGATGTCGTTGCTGGGTTGGCACTAGTATTTGCAGTGCGCGTACGAGTGCTAGGACTCTTCACGGCACTACGCGTGCGACTACTAGGACTCTTCACTCGCGGCTTCGATGACACGCTGGACCTACGCTCCCGCTTCGACTCTCTATCATCCATATGTTGACGAGAAGAAGCACCCAGGTCGCGCTTTGATGACTCATCTCTCATTTTATTTTCTGCGGATTGCTTCCCCCTCGAAGGTTTGCTAGGGATGACAGGTGCGCTCTCGTCAGGAAAAACTGCAATGGACCGGCCGTGCCGAGTGCTCACGCTCTTGGGTCGAGCAACTTTCTTAGATTTGCTCCGTCCTTTTTCCTTCACAGTGACACTCGTAGCTCTCAATGTCGTCACAACCGAACTTGCCCGCTTGCGTGTGCTACTAGGAGTTCTCCTCCGATTCTTTTTCGAAGTGCAATTGCTCTTGCTTGTACTGTCGTTCATATGAGAATCCACAGACGACGCCCGTTTCGATTTATTAGAACCTTTTAATTTGCTCGCACGTTGCTTGTTTGATGATGATGCTCTATGCTTGCGCGGCGTACTTGATCGGGCGCGCGTCATTTTCTTTTCTACTCTTGCAGCTTTCCTTGCCGTCCCTTCGCTGACTTGAATTGCCCGTTCGGATTCTTTCTCAATTAAGGCATCGGTGCAGATTCCACTCCTTCCCGAAACCCCCAAGTAAAGAAGACGACTGCTTTTATTAATGTCGTCAGCCCCACCATCATCTACACCCAGTAAGGAACTCGAATAGATACTCTCACGTAATTGTAATTGCGTCATATGTTGTCTCAATTGACTTAAAGAATGCGACTTTTTCAGTTCTTTTCGAAGCCCGCCAATGGAGAAGGATTGGGTTGTGGCAGCATCGTGCAGTAAAAGACCGATGTTGACGGTCTCGTCACTACGGTTCAGCAAAACCCCGCTCGCACGAATAGTTGGGGCATTTGGAGACAAAAGAGAGGAATCGGAATTTCGTCGTACCGTCGTTGGTTGTCGAGGCATTCGTTCGCTTGGGGAATTTTGTGCCATGGCTCGATCAGTTCGATCGTACACACAATCATATGCATCTATGTTATTCCTTTCCTTTGGTCGAATCAAGGCTCCGATTTGTGCTATACAGTCCTTCGTAGCTTCCACACTCGAGTCAATGTCTCTGGGGTCGGCCAAGGATGGACTCAATGTGTCCTGACTAGTTGATTTTTTGCGAGTATGCCTGTAACGGCCGGGTTGGCGAGCATTCCGACCGCTGGAGGAATGGATAGTGCTCTTGCTTGCTTCCTTGTCGGTATCATTTTTTTGACATTCTGAGGTGTCGCGAAGCATTCCATTATTGTTATCCCGCGCTGTTGTAGATGGCATGTGATTCTGGTTCTTCGATCTGCTTTCGCTCCCGTTATACTCTCCAACCGCAAAGGCTGCTGCGTTTGCTGCTCCTTCGGATAAAGCGATACTCGATTTACTTTCTTCGGCGTTGCTGTTTTTGTTGTTGTTGTCCCCCGTCTTCAATGTGCTTTCCCCATCATTTTCATCGCCACCAGCTGCAACAACTCTGTTCTCTTCGCTTGTAGCAGCACTGGATGTCGCGTACGTACTGTGATCTCCCTCGCGAATCAATCGTTCAATATCTGAATTATTTAATAACTCCGTCATGAATTTGGATAAGGACGAACTGCTATGGTTCATGGCAGTACTGTTGCTGCTGCCATGACCTCTATTTCCCGTAAAGGTTTGGCTGTTGATCGCGTCATGATCTAAAGCAATAGATGCCGATTCGTCCAAGACCGACTCCTGGCGCGAGGGCGGTTGACGAATAGCAGTAGTAGTTCCTAGAGGAGAGACTACTTCGTCACGAAAACTTTGCCGGTATCTCCGCAGAGCCTTCTTATCCGGTACGGCTGTAGCAGTGGTTGTTGCGGTGGTTGTTCTCTTGGTAACAGAGGTCATAGAAGACGACGATAGAGCTAGTGCTGCTTCCTGTGAATCTTTCTCACTATCTACCACCGTCGTGGGAGACACTTGCGCTGGGGGGTATCCACTGGGACTGTTGTAGCTGTTGTTGCTGCCGTGGCCATTGAGCTTGTTACCAGTACTATGGAGTTCCTGCGCATGATAATGCAGCGCTTCTCCGCCAACATCATCAATGTTTTCTTCTACTTCCTGGTCGAACGACCCCCCCGCAACAACAACCGTTGCTGCTGATTCTTGATAAAAGTGATTGACAGAATCGTCTAACAATTGACTCATGAAGGAAGACAAAGGAGCTGTCATGGTGGACGGAGAATGTTCCCAATCTATTGATGCATGGATGTGTGCACCTTTCCCTCCAACCTTCGTTTTCCCGCTTTCTATACTGTAACTTTGATGTCAGCCCTCTTTTGTTCCTTAGCTCTTATTAGTAGTAAACTGTACTATTCAATTTCTTCTCATTCTTTAAAGTGAACGTGTTGTTTTAGTATTGTTGGTGTTGTGCTTCTCCTCTAGTAATAGCTAGTGGTAGAGACATAGAAACTCAACTCATGGCATTCTGCTGGAGTGGTGGCTAAACCCTCTACTTTATTTAACAACCTATTCGTGAATTCGAACTGTCAGGCCTTTCTGCAATATTTATTGTCATTTTTTAAAAGTCTGCACAATTAGAGATTCAACAACAACACCAATCTCACATCCAGTCGTGGCCATTCACAGATGAACAGGCACCTTTCTATGAAGCGCCTTCCAAGGGAGATGCAAGGCTTCTCGGGGTGGTATCCACTACCGTACCAGGTACAAGGATCCATTTACTATTATTACTAGGTATTATGCAAGCTGTCTTTTGTTGCAAGAAGCTTGTGTGAAGCATTCGAGTAGTACCAATTCAAACTACTACCGTAAAGTTGTGCTGTTACTGCGTCGTTTCCAACACCTATTTCAATGTTTGACCAAACCTGATCTAGAAACCTCTTGGAGTATGTTTAGTGCAAAAACCAGCAAGGTCAAGATGCAGCAATCGATTATTAGGTCTAAATAGTATAAGTTGTAGTTTGCCAATTCCCGCTCCCTTTTTCCACGCGCATTACAAATTTGCACGCAATTGGCACAGAGACGTACAATATACAAAATATTACCTATGACTACTTTCCGAGTGTACGTAGCATGCAAAACAATTGATGAAACCTGATACAGTATAAACTACCAGAATATGAACTAATATTATGTTCTTCCATCAGGTATTTACTTCAAAAGATGCAGCCCGGCCTTGCATAAGAAAGGCATTCGGGAAACGGGAAACCATTATGAATTTTTGTTTTTTGGGTACTTTTTGCTTTGTATCATTTCGCTCTATTTATTGTGCATCATATATCATGGAGTTTGCTTATATAATTGCTCCTGCATCTGAAGTTGTAGCGCCAGGCAGGCATTGTCGTCGTCATCATCCTCGGTAACACTATCAAGACTCGATAGCTACTACTACTTACTTAGTTAGGCTTTGGGTGGTCCCACGTTAGGAGGCACATCATTTGGGTTCATGACTCGTCGAGGAATGTACCGATCTCGTAATCGGTTTTTTATTTCTTCTTTCGCTTCTTCTTCTTCTTCGTCCTCCTCGTGCTCTTCTTCCATATCATCGTCAGGTTGCGCATCTGTCACGGCATTTAAAGTCATGGGAGATTCTTCTCTTTTTTCTTCTTCCTTGACGTCGCCTTCCGTTCGAATAGGACGCGTCCTGGCCAATTCGTCGTGGAGTGCATCAGCGGTGAGTTGATCCGTAATGGGCACCGTCGTTCCCAGTGCATGACTGTGCTTGGTTCGACCAGGTAGCTTGTGGCTGGCGCTGGCGCTGGCGCTGATAACGCCTGCAGCAACAGCATGATTCTTCATAGAGCGATGATTCTCCGGGAAGCTATTTGTCGTCGCTTCCGTGCTCTCTTGATCCAGCGTGTTCCTGTCAAAAACGTAATCCTGCTTCATGGGTTGTTCGTTGGTGTTGTGTTGGTTCGCTTTCGATTGCATATGTGGTGGTATGCGGTGGTAATTGCAATTTGCAGTTTAAAGAATAATGATCTGGTTTCTGGTTGTTAAACGATGCTGATTGAATATTATTATTATTATCTTGATTGGTTGATGCGAATGATGTATAATGATAATAACGAATATGACTTTTCGTATCGCATGTTTGGAGTCTCGAGCTTCGAAGACGATGCTTAATTTAAACCGATGGTTTGCTTCTAAAATAATGATGGGTTCGCAATTCTCGGCGAGATCTTTCGACATGAGAGAAGCAGTACGGTGTAGAGTACGAGTGGTACCGTACTAGCCTAGCAAACAAGAGTTATCGTACGAGTACGATTGAAACTAAAAAATCTCGGGAACCAATTCGCAAAGGGTGGTGTCATTCACTTTCAAAACTTCGTCTGGCGCGTTTCGAAGATACCACTGTACTATTATTACCTTAACCCTAATACGAACAATTAATTAGCCTCCTTGATTCTGAATTCAACCAGTTATTATTACACTGTAATTTTATTACACCACACTGTAATTTATCAAAAAACTGGGAGGTTTACTCGTTCATCGCTTTGAAAAAAATGCTACGTTTGTCAGACAGATGATGAGTCAACTATTAGGATGTCGATGGATGACAAATATCTCAAAGTAGGGAGAGCTCCTTTCTACGATGTGCAAGCAGGTATTTCATTTTCAGTAGTTGGGGTGGGGTGGGGTCGTGGGAAGTGCGCTTATAAGATAGTTGATAATAAACCCACTAGTAGACCTACTACTCTAGCGATTCAAAACCTTCTACCAAGGTGGTGGTGTCAAAATCCTACAGAGACTACTGTCGTCTCTAAAAATAGTAGTAGTATTAGTTGCAAACTTTGTTGTTATACAAATAAATAGGAAGTGCCAAGCTATGTACGGTTACTGGCCACAAATTGGATATTATTTATTTTTCTTGGTCGTAAATTTTGTTGCTAGAGGAGTTGACGAATTTTCCAGTCCTTGATGACTTGTGACTGATCTGGTTCAAAAAATAATACTGTAATAATGAATCTAATAATCGCAAGAAAAGGCGAACATGTTATTATTATGTCTAATTAATAAGTAGTAGTTTATGAAAATGTCTCGGCGAATACGACAAACATAGCCACTTGCATTATTTATTTTATTTTACTCCCTACTACGAGAGACTGCTACTGGTAGAGTTGCACTGCTGTAAGTCTGCTTTAATGAAAAAGCCAAGTTGGTAACATTAAACACACCGATACGGTAGCAGAATCTTTCTTGTTGTGCTGGAGAGAACTTTAGAAATAACAATAATAATGGACACTACTAATACTGTGCCGACGACCGCTAAGAAGGCAGACGATCCCGATCGGGCCTCGCCTCCAACAGCGACAGAAGCATCGACCACTTTTTCTCACACTACTGCTGGTGGACAAGTATCGCAACCTGGATTTCTTTATCAACCACTCAATAGCAGTAATAGCAATAGCAACAGCAATAACAACACCACTGCTGCCAACAACAACAACTACAATAAGAACCAGGAGAGTTACAACGCGCCGTTCGATGAATCCGTTACCAGTTTATTCATGGAGGCCAATAGCGAAGCGTTTTCAGCTGTTCACGCGGAAAATTGTTCTATTGAAGAAAGTAGTGTATTACAAGATCAGGGATCCATGACCATGTCCATTCTGACTGTAGAAGAAGCAGGAGGTATTGTGGAACGTCATATTGCCAACCATCCAATTCAATCGGAGCATGATTTTCATTACATTGCCGATCTGTTACGTAATTATGAAAACGATGACGATCTAAGACGAGTTGCGGAATTGTTGCGTGCCAATGAAAGTAAGAAGAAGAAGAAGACGATCAACGGCGAATTGCAACAATTGCAACAATTACAACAACAACAACAACAACAACACCATAGCGAAAATGAAGGAAACGATGAAACCAATTTGTTGGGCACGTCCAAATCCCACCGCAAAACGAAAACGGCCAAAAAGAAGAGCAATAGTAAGAAGAAGAAACAGAAGAAAAAGAAACACAAAAGATCAAAGATGCAAGCTGAAGATGATCAGGACGATACCTACAATGACGAAGGCTTCAGTTTGAGTAGCAGCAGTAGTACGAGTACCGATGATGATGAAGATAGTAGTAGTAGCGATCAAAGTGATTCAGGTCGGAACAGCTACAGCAGCATTAGTGTCAGCATGAACAGTCACGAGCACTCACAGATACAAGCAGAACGTAACAAAAAGGAACAAAAGCGATTACGAAAAGAGCACAAGCGTAATAAGCAAGAGAGAAAGGAATGGAAGAAACGAGCCCGAAAGGAAGAAAAGGAGCGAAGAGAACGGGAACGACAGGCGCAGGATGAACACGACCTTGCAGCAGACGAAGAAGTGGCGTTTTTAGCGTCAAAAATACCACCCAAAAGTGTGGAAGTGGTACATTCGCCCAGTAACTTTCGAATGGGAGCAGCATTGGCAGATTCTGTTAGTACAACCACAAATGATGTTGCAATCACTGGGAGACACTTGCGAGATTATCATCATCGTTATCATTCGGATACAAGTGCAAATGATAGCGACATCAATGACGACAATCATCAACGAGAAGTTTTTCACAACGAAACGAACACGAACAGTAGCTCGACATCTCTTCATGAAGAATATGTTGATGAGCCCGATTCCGAGAGTAGCAATGGAACACGTAGTAATGACGAAAGCAAGTCTGAAAAGGTCGGAGATTCTTTCGTTCCAACAGGGCTTCCTATCTTGCCACAAGACGAAGTGTTTTATATGGGACCAAATGCACCGTGTATCACGCCAACTCCACAACATTCAGTAAAACAAATCATCAATGAACCTGCGCAACTATCTGCATCTATTCCTGCTAGTCATGAGCCGACTTTGACCACCATATTTTCATCGAAGCGGCCAGTAGATCCACTACCTATGAAAGAAGAAGGTGGCAGTGACGCAATACAGGAGTACGAACTTGGTCTGGGGAACTCAACGAGTAGATCTGACTACAATACTGCTATGAATGGCGCGAACAAGGCAACGAAACAAGGCTCAGTGGATCTGGAGAACCTTGATGTTACTGCTCGAACGGATTACGTCGCCTTTCAGTCCGTCGCAGCGGAGGAATCGTCCACTTATGGGGCATCACTAGGTCTTGATCGTGCAACATCAAATCCACTTCTCAATACGGCGCTTCATCTTTCGAAACACAAATTAGGAAAATCAGTATCTACTTTGTCGGCGTCTGTGTTCCAGACCTCGGCTAACAGACAAACGAATGCAAGCATCATTTCAGGACAAGAGCTAACTCAGCTCAGGGAGACTTTGATTTTAAATAACAATAATCTGGCAGCACGAGAGTTTAATTCCTCCATGGTCACCGCAAATGCGGCGACAAAGTCTGCCGTAAGGGGCATATTCAAAAATCCAGCACATACTCCGAGGACTACTGAAGGAGGGAAAGTGGCTGGAAACAACGTGACTGTCAAACCAAGATTGCTTTGCCTTCATGACTGGAGGTCAAATGCTGATATCACGCGTTTGCAGCTCGAAAATCTGGGACTTTCTGACTTCTTCGAACCGACTTTCATTGAAGGACCGCACACTAGCAGCAGAGCAGCTGATGCTGCCGTTGACCTTTTGTCTGAGGGGCCTTACTGTTCCTGGGTAGATCAAATAGAGAAGCTCGCAGCAAAAGACAACTATGATAACCAAACCGAATCTCGCAGCACTTATTTTGCACGCTACTTGCAGAACAATGTTCAACATGAACTTACCGCCACAACAGAGCTCATCTCAAGTCTTCAAGCTGTGATGATGCACTTGCTTGGCGAGTCAAAATATATGGACACACTTACAATGGATGATAATGAACCAGCAGTGTACGACGCTGTTTACGGGTTCGGTCAAGGCGCCGCACTGGCAACGTTGCTCTCCTTTGATTTTGTGCGGAATGCTGTTTTAAATGACCTCAATCTACCTCCTATGAAACGTCTGCCATGGAAGTTCGTCGTTTCAGCTTGTGCCACCAATACAAGCATCAATGATTTATTGGCAAAACATTTGGGATTTGAGTTTACGGTTCAAATACCACTTCCCAGCATTCATATCATCGGATTATTGGACTCTCTAAGGGAAGAGTCAAAGGCAATGATGAAAGACTACTACGATGAACATCAAGCCTTTCCGATTTATTTGGACAGTGGACATGATATTCCTGCCACGACCAGGAAGCTGACGCACATTTTGGACGAAATTTTAAATTGGTTTCTTATCAAGATTCCTTTTCCCGATATTGACGTGGCCAAGGTGCCAGTAGAACTCGAATCCCAACAAGTGTCCATGGTGCATGTTATGGACGAAGTCAACAAAATTCACAAAAGTAGAGTGCACGAAAGGTCCCCTATAGCTGACGTAGACATGGATGTGGGCCATTTGCATGTTGGCAAGCATGGCCAGTACATCATAAACACCGACAACCCTTCTCACAGCAATATGATTGAAATGCTAGAAGCTGCCGATCCCAAACAGATTGCATTCTTTGCCCCCGCAACTGAGCCCCTTACGTATAGCGCTCTTCTTGATTTTATAAGAGGCGATGGTGATCTACGACGTTGTGGCGCCCAAGAAGGATTTACTGGTAAGGCCTAAGCGGCCATTGCGCTTACTCGTCCACTATTACAACCGCCTTCTCACTTGCTTTTTGTTTTGCTTGACAACAGTGGCCTATGTTTCTCCTTATGGAGCTGTAGGGGCTGTAGCTTTCGTCACCATAGCGGCGCAATGTACAGCTGCCCCACTGAACCCGGAGTCCAGCGAGAGTGACTACCTGTTGGCACTGGAGCAGATTCAACCTGATCTTGTGATAACATTTGACGGGGTAGATTTCCCACTTGTTCACAAAGTAGCTTTAGGTCATGGCTTCCGGGTAGCACACGCTGCTACTGTAAAAGGAAAATGTGGTCTTTTCAGTTTCAGAATTCAAGTAAATATAACCTTACCAACGAATGGATACCTTGACCCAACCAAGCGTTTGGTTAACCATGTAGACGGCACTGGTTTGATTTTACGTACAAACGGGACCCCGAGCAGACCTAAAGTGGTTCCATTGAAGCTTGGCGCTATTGTGGCAAGCGCACATGCCATGGCCAAGAATCTTGATTTGCAAAAGTCAGATATTGCCTTGAACGCAATGCCGTTGTTCGTCATTGGTGGAATATCTGCAAATCTGTTGCCCTCGCTGGCAGCAGGAGCTTCCGTGATCTTGCTGCCCAGATTTAGTGCGCCAAATTTCTTTGACCATTTGACAGCACTTGAGGAAGCAAGGCCGACCTGGTTCTCTGCCGTGCCAACCATGCTTGCCGCTATAGACCAGAGTTCGGAAAATTCTGTTTTCAAGACAGCTCTGAAGTTCATTCGGTCTGATGCTGATACCATGCCCCAAGACCTAGCACTGAAGATGGAGCGAGCTTTCAATTGTCCCATGATTTTGGCTTATTCGGTGACCGAACAATTTATAATCTCACAATCCCCTCGAGGCGACAGCATTACTCGCAACAAGCCAAACAGTGTAGGTCAACCTGTGTGCGTATCCATGTGTATCGTGGACGATAATTTCCGACCTGTGATGATTCCAAATCACGTGGAAGTGGGAGATACAACAACTACGATCCAGAAGATAGATGGGGAAATCTGCATATCCGGTCCCATGATTTTCGAAGGCTACGTTGCGAATCATACAGCCAATAAAGACTTGTTTTTTCGCATGGGTGGAATGGAGTGGTTCCGGACAGGAGATGTTGGCCATTTGGATAAAGATGGTTTCGTATACCTGACGGCGCGCAGCAAAGATCTCATCAGGCGGGGCGACGAACATGTGACTCCAGATGAGGTGGAAGAAGCAATCTACAAACATGAAGACGTCAAGACTGCAGTTGTTTTCCCCGTTCCAGATCCCATCTGTGGACAAAAAATTGGCGCTGCGGTCGTTTTGAAGCATTACAGCAGGTGTAAGCCCAAATATTTCAAAAAGGACCTCCACAGAAGGCTGCTGGCGGACAATTTTCCGAAATCAAAAATGCCAGATCAAGTTCTACTGGTGTCTGAAGACGATCTGCCAAACACTCAGATCAGCAAAGACATTCGATGGGGGCTCGCAAGAAAGTTAGGGATGGCTTCAACCCACGATTTAAAGGAAGTGAGACCTGTCAACTACCACGAGGCAGCAGTGGGGGTCAAGTTTATCCTTGCCTTCGCAATTTTGTATGACCATATAGGGAATTTCGACAATCGAGATTTGTCCGAATACTCACGTAATTCAATGGATGACTATGGATGGGAGCATACAAGGTCGTTTTCTTGGCACTTCCCTATATTATTTTTGGTCAATGGCTTTCTTCTGGCAGCTGGCACCCATACACCAGCATTGAATTTGAAGGATCTCAGTAATTTTTATTGTCTCCGTATTGCTGGGCTGTACCCTATGTACTTGATCAGCGTTCTTTTTTGCACGATCAACTTTGCCATTCGCTGTAACCCCTCCAACTTCATCCCTGATTTCGAAAGGCTCAGAGAACCTGAAAAGGGCGAATATTTTGTCTGCCAGGCGACTCCAATTGAATGGTCTTACGCACCAACACTCATCACATCGATAATCAGCTATGCATGTACACTGCAGTCATGGCCGATGATGATTCCATTTTCTTGGTAAGATTCTGCAGGCTTGTGATTTTTGCAACGAATTCTTTACTGAGTCCTGACCTTGAGTCCTTGATTTCATCAGGTTTCTTTCGTATTGTACCTGGTACTCTTCAGTATATGTCTTTTGCATCTTCTTCTTCCCCTGGTGCCATCAACAATACCATGCCGTTAGGAATGAAATTGTTAACATCTGGAGACTCAATTTCTTTTGGCTTGGAATGCATTATCTATATGTCCTTTGGCTATCTCTCTCATTTGGAATAGCGGACGAGGCACTTCAGAATTATTTCTCGTTGAGCTCTTACATTTTCCCACCTGGTTGGTTTCCATGCTGCGCGCTAGGCGTCGGTAAGTGCCGACACATTATTTGTTGCTCACGTTTTCGATTGTAGTTTTTAAAGAGGCCGCCGGCTGTCTAATGTTGATGTCAATTATATGTCCAGGATGTTTTTACCTATTTAGGCACTACCGCCCTAACGAAATGTCGAACGCCTGGGTTTGGGGGGCAACGACAGATATCATCAGCCTTTTGCTCTTTGCTGGGTGGTTGTTTTATGGACTCGCCCCGGAAGCGTCCACCCCGAACTTTGCATTAGACGACATGCTCGCGCACCAGCATTGGGATCTTGTCATCTCCCGCATTCTTGCACCGATTGGTTTCCTCTGGTTTTGGGGGCTTGCGGTCGGGACTGGGTACACATCGGTTGTGTTCTCTCGGCCAGTGGTGGTTGAATGGCTCGCACCTGCGTCATACAATATAATTCTTTTCCATCAACCTCTTCTGGAATGGTATTACTTGGCAACACGAGGAGAGTGGTGGGCATATCCAAAATCCTTCTATTGGTTCAGGTACGTGGAAATTTGTTGTCATCGCTGGGTGTGCGCTGCCATAGTATATATCACGCGTACTGTAGCTCATTTTGTCATTTATTTTCAAATCGCTTCTTGTAGTCCTTACGCATATCCCGTGGAGATCTGGGAGTTTTTTATTGTGGCGGCAATTGTTGTGGGCGTCTCTGTCATTATGGAAGCCTACGTCAACGAATTCCTGGTTTTCAATTTTTCAATTTTCCTCAAAATATTCCAACGCAAGAGCGATACAAGAAACTCGGTTTTGCAAATTGTTCAGTCTATTATTAGAAAGCTTACGGACGCTACTGTTGTTGAAGGCGACACTGGTCTGAAAGAAGCTGGCTTGAGTAGCATGACCAAAATCATCTTGACATCCGAGATCAAAAAAGTGTACAAGATGTTAAAGCTTACAGTCCATGATGTCACCAGTTGTGAAACGGTTGGAGAGCTTGTTGCTATCATTGAAGGAAGAATCCAAGAGGCAATAGCACGCCCTGAACTTGCCCCCGGAAAGAGGACCGCTGTTGTGTCACCGAATACTTTGAGAAACGCAGTACCAAGCGCTAGTTCTGACTTCGACGACGAGAAAGAAGGTGATTTCGGATCCGATTTCCGCAACCATACGTTTTCAATGGATCACAGCAGTGATCGTTACAGCCAACTAGATAGGGCCACTACTACTTCTCACCGCTCCAACCTTGGCGGAAGAAGCCGACACGCATGTTTTGTCATCGGAGATCCTGCACCAGCTCCTCAGCGAATACAATCTACTACTAGCAGTAGGAAGCCGCCGCACCGCGTCAAACTTGAATCACAAGCAGATCTTAGGAAGTATATCAACCAACAATAATTTGGAGATGTTAGAATAGAGTACTACTCGTACTCGGTTTGCGGTACTAAGACCCACGGTAGTACCAGGTAGTAGTAATAGCAATAAACACTGAACGCACATTAGCTCTTAAACGAATTTGAAACCTTAAAAAATTTACTTGGCAATTTGCCCAGCACAGCCTCCAACCGTAAAAAGCTAGTGTGGAGACTCATGAATATTAGAGTAAATATTATGACTAGACTAGTGGTGTGTATAGGAAGTAGGCATAGGCACACGACCTAATAGAGTAAGACCTAACTCCTGAGTCCT
>Ga0100402_1004697_pt1 | contig 14331 bp, 14 predicted proteins | sample CryGeyme20150102_FD_80419 | JGI IMG/M metagenome (GOLD analysis project Ga0100402, IMG submission 80419) | Groundwater microbial communities from Crystal Geyser aquifers in Utah, USA - Crystal Geyser metaG 2015-0102 | ecosystem: Environmental > Aquatic > Deep subsurface > Groundwater | place...
AAACTGAGGCCAAGGGTGCCGTCATAAGTGAGCGTGTCGCTCACCACGATGCGGTCGAAGTCGGACAATGAACCGATCTCCATCTGAATCATCGAGGAAGGGACCAGCGAGAGATCACCCGTGATGTGAAGTGCTCCGGTGGAATTGCCCGGCGCGAGCGTACCTTCGGCAATGAGATTGCCCACCACGGTGCCATTGCCGGAGAGGGTTTGCGAAGCCCCCAGGGTGTAGCCACCAGTAAGAGCCGACACATCGAATGTCGCACCTGCGGCAATGTCGATTTCGGAGCTATCATGGATCGATCCGGTTTCGCTCAAGCGCAGGGTGCCGCCCTCGATCACCGTGCTGCCGGTGTGGGTATGAGCAGCGGATAAGCTCAGGATGCCATTACTCTGAATAAGGTTTCCACTGCCGCTGACAGTGCCGTTGAAAGTATAGTCGTCGGTTCGATTGAACGCGAGGTTGGCGTTGTTGGTGACATCACCCACGATCATGCCGCTCGTGCCACCGTTGCCGATTTGCAGCGTGCCTGCACTGATGGTGGTGCCGCCGCTGTAGGTGTTGGCACCAGTGAGGATGAGCGTCCCGGCACCGGTCTTTTCCAAGGCCCGGGAGCCGAGAAACTGACCGATGAAGCCGGACTGGGTGGCGCTGCCGGTGAGAACCTGGAGTTGGCTGGTGTTGGAAGAGATGGAGATTTGGTTGGCAATGGAAACCCCATCGGCGTAGTCCATCGCTGCACCGAGGTTGATGCCGCCGGTGCCGGCGGCGGTGTTGCTGCCCAGAGACAATGTCCCCTCAGAGATCGTAGTCGAGCCGGAGAAGACGTTATTCCCAGACAAGACCAGGGTGCCTGCTCCCTCTTTCGTCAATCCGCCCGGTCCGGTGATGGTTCCGGTGTGAGTCAAGGTCGTCGAGGAATCGGTAGAAAAGCGCCCGTAGCCCGCAAAAGTCGTGTCGCGGCTGGTGCTGAAGCTGGCGGTGGTTTGCAGTGTGGCGAAATCAAAGGTCAGGCTGCCCGTCGAATCCCCCAGATGGTTGTCCGCCCCAATGCTGAGGATGCCGCCATTCATTTCGGTGCCGCCGGAGTAGGTGTTGGCACCGGTGAGGGTGAGGGAGCCGGTGCCTTCTTTTGTCAGCGAACCGGTGCCGTCGAGACTTACGGAACTTGCCACGGCGAAGGCTTGGGTATCGATGGTGCCGCCACCGGCATCAAGAGTCACGTCACCCGTTTCGAAACCCTCAAAAAGGTTGGCCTGATCGCCGGTGAGACGCAGGGTTCCGCCGTTGAAATTGACCGTGCCCTTGCCGGATGGTGAGGAGAGATCGGAGACTTGTCCGGTGCTCATCATTCCTCCATCGAGATTCAGGGTTGAGCCCGAATAGAGGGAGGTTCTGGTGTTGGTCACATGACCTGTGCCGTTGATGGTCAGCGAGCCGTATAATATATCAATAAATCCAGAGTTGGTCCAAGACCCGCCGGAGACGGTCGCAGTGCTATTGTTAGAAATATATGCACTGGTATTGGAAACTGCCCCGCCGCTGATGGCCAGTGTGCCATTGCCGCCTAGGGCACCTGTGCGCCCCATGTAAATCCAAGACGAATTGGTCCAAGATCCACCGGAGACCGTTACCTTGCCAGTGGAGCCGGGTCGAGCGGCGATGATACCGTAGACATTGGAAACCGCCCCGCCGCTGATATTCAGCGTGCCGTTGCCGTTATAACCCACATTCAAGTCACTCGAATTGGTCCAGGATCCGCCGGAGACGGTTACGGTGCCAGTTGAGCCGACTCTATCGCCAATGATTCCAATGGTATCGGAAACCGCCCCCGCTCCGCTGATCGAGAGCGTTCCGGTTCCGGTGTCACCGACGGTTAAGTCAGTAACGCCAAGATCCCAAGTCGGGCTTGCGACTGTCCCGGGGTCGACATCGCCGGTTATTGCAACGTCCTGTGCAAGAAGCGACGATGCAGGCAAGCCGGCTAGGCCCAGAACGAGTGGGAGAGAAAACCATCTACCGGCACGGGCAGTGAAAGTGGCGGGACGCGACTGCGAAGAGTGCGCTTTGAAAATGCCCGACGATACTGTGAGATGGCAATCTGATGCTGTATGTTTTTTCATGCTTTTCGAGGTGGTTTCATCACCAACCTGGAAAGCGTGCTCCCAACCTGACAATGAATGATTGAACTTTGGTGGCAGCCGGGCTGCGACCGGATTATGGTCACTCATGGAAATTCCGCGTGATGGCAGAAGATTACCGCTAGATAGAACTTGAGTATGGGAGCCGGAGCAAGGCAATTATGATATTTTCGCTAGTTATTATTTTTCAGATCACTCCATTGATTCAGTACGCCCATAAATCGTCAGGGTAAGGTCGATCAAGGTTGGGAGGGATGGCTTTCAGCCGTCCGCAACTTTCCTTTGGCGGACGCATGTCATTCCGCTCGCCCACAGACATCTCACTACCGCCCAAAGTCACGGACGCGTAGCAAATGATTCCGGAAACCCACACGGCGCTTTCGAATCATGGGTGTCTGGAATTTTATCCCATGCAGCTCATTAAACGCTTACGCTCCTGAGTTTCACAGCCACAAGGCATCGATGAAGAAGGTGCAGATCATGATGAAGGCGCAGACGACTTTGATGAGCGAGCCAACGATGACTCCCCAGAATGCGCCATGAGAGGCGTTGGCCGATTTTTTCAAGGTCTGTTTGGCGATGACGGTTTCGGCGAGGAAGGCACCGAGCACCGGGCCGAGGATGAGGCCGGGAAGCCCGAAGAAAATGCCGACAAAGCCGCCGACGAGTGCACCGTAAATCCCCGCTTTGGTGGAGCCGAATTTCTTAGCCCCTGCCGAGGAGGCGAGAAATTCCAGCACGTAGGAGAGGATGAGAAGAAGTGCGAGAATGATGTATCCCACCCAGCCGGGAGATTGGTCGGCACCAACGACGAAGTAATGAATCACGGCGGCACCCATGATGATGGCGGTGCCGGGAAGCATCGGAGCCACCGCGCCTATGAGGCCGATGATCATGAGCACGCTGGTGATGATCCAGCCGATGATGTCTATGGTGAGATCCACTTCGTGGCAGTTACTGGTTATTTGTTATAAGTTATTGTTCTTCGTTGAATGGTATCGGCCGAAGATGGTGGCTTATAGCTGATAACCAATAACAAACAACTAGCTGCCATAGGCAGCCCCCGCTTCTTCGCCGATGATGCGGATGCCTTCGCGGACTTTTTCTTCGGGCATGGCGAAGGAGACGCGGATGCACTCGTGGCGGTGTCGCCATGGCTCGTCTGTCTCGTCGGGAAGCCCGAAGAAGAAATACTCGCCCGGCACGACGAGAACGTCGCGCTTTTTCAATCGCTCATAAAGTTCCTGCGTGCTGATCGGCAGATCGCGGAACCAGAACCACAGGAACAAGGCACCCTCGCTGACGTGGATGTGGTAGTCCATGGTGTCGTCGAGCAGTTCGTCGATGCAATTCAGTGCGAAGTCGGAGCGCTTTTTGTAGAAGGGCTTGACGATGTTGTTGCTCAGGGTGAGCACTTCGCCGGATTCGATCAATGGCCGCATGATGACTTGGCCGACGTTGCCATTGGCGAGGCCGACGATGGCGGTCTGCGAGCGCACGGCGGCGGCGATCTCTTTGTTGGCAATGACCACGGCGGTGCGCGTGCCGGGCAGGCCGATCTTCGACAGGCTGAGCGTGAGGATGATGTGCTCGTCCCAGATCGGATTCGCCTCGGTGAACATGATGTTCGGAAACGGCGTGCCGTAGGCTCCGTCGATGATCAAGGGAATGCCGGATTCTTTGCAAAGCGCCGAGAGCTTGTCGACCTCTTCATCCGTGACGACGTTGCCGGTCGGATTGGTCGGGCGTGAAAGACACACCGCAGCGTGTTTGGCGGGGTCGAGATCCAGTTTGTCGAAATCGATGCCGTATTTGAAGCGGTGCGGCGCAGGGTGGGTGATCACCGGATGACGGGCATCGAAGATATTCCCACACGCGCCTTGGTTGGCGTAGCCGATGTATTCCGGCACCACCGGGAGAAGCACGCGTTTGATGGCGCCATCGGCCATTTCTCCGGCGAGCAGATTGAAGAGGTAAAAGAACCCAACTTGCCCACCGCTGGTGACGGCGATATTTTCCGGCGTGATGTTCCAGCCGTATTCGCGCTGAAGCAGTGCGGCTAGTGCGGCGATGAACTTGGCGTTTCCTGCCGGTGGATCGTAGTTGCCAAGCATTCGCTCGAACTGTCCCGGCTCGGCGAGGATTTCCGTCATGCGCTTTCGCCACAACTCTGCCACCGCGGGAATGTGCGCGGGGTTGCCGCCACCGAGCATTTTGATGTTTTCGCCACCTTCGGCCATCGCTTGGCCGAGGTCGTCCATCAGGATTTCGATGCCGCTGGTTGATGCGATGCGGGTTCCTAGTGTGGACTTGGTGAGCTTCATGGGATGGAATTTAACGTGAGGAGGCCGCTAAATTCTCTGGTCGCTTGTCCGATGATGCAAGCGATTTGCCGCGCGGATTCGCGTATCAGCCTTTCTTGCCGGAAACCGCGCGGTAGATGAGCAAAACGACGATGGCACCGACGATGGCTACGCCGAAACTGCCGAGGCTGAAGCTATCGACCTTACCCCAGCCTAAAAATGTGCCCAGCCAGCCACCGACGACAGCGCCGACGATGCCCAGTAAGCTGGTCATGATGCATCCGCCGGGATCTTTTCCGGGCAGTAGAAATTTGGCGATGATCCCCGCAATGAGGCCGAAGATGATCCAAGATATGATTCCCATGGTGTGTGTTGTTGTTGAGGCTCTCTGACAGTGAACTCAACGTGCGCTCGGAGTGATTGGATGAATCTGCGGAAAATTCGCTCAAGTCACAACGAATTCATGAACCCCCGCTTGATCTGGTGCGCGTAACGATGCAAAACTTCGACATGAGCACACTTACCACAGGATCAACCGCCCCGAATTTCAACCTTTCCAGCATGGGTGCAGACGGCCCAGAGATGGTCTCTCTCGAATCCGCCTTGCAGGACGGCCCCGTCGTTTTACTCTTCGTCCCTGCCGCATTCACCGGTGTTTGCACCAAGGAATTTTGCGATATCACGGCAAGCTATGCGGAATATGAAGCGCTGGGTGCGACCGTGATCGGGATTAGCGGCGACTCGCCATTCGCGCAAGCGGCATGGGCGGAGAAAGAAGGCATCAAGCTGCGTCTGGTGAGCGATTACGATCACAGCGTCGCGCGTGCCTATGGAGTGGCGTATGACAGTTTCCTGCCTGAGAAAAACCTGCCACTCAGCGGAGTGTCCAAGCGCTCGGCATTCGTTATTGCGAAAGACGGCACCGTGGCTCATGCGGAAGTTCTCGAGTCGCCAGGCGACATGCCGGATTTTGCCAAGGTGAAGGCTGCGCTGGAAGGGTTGAAGTAACGGGCACTCACTCAGGGTTATCTTGACATTCTTCGAAACAAACCTGAGATTTATCCAGACAGGAGATTTATGCCAGTCGCTCACTTACCGCAATCAAACAGCGAAGATGCAAACAGCGAAGATGCTTCGCATGAGGAATCCTCGATATGCAAGAGGCCGACAACGATTCCGTGTCCGAAAACTGTGAGTTTAGAAGAGTTCTACGGCAGTTGGGAGGGCTTCCGCCATGCGATGCATCGCTCGATTGGGAAGGATTTGGGAAGCAGCAAGATAAGCTTCTCCGTGAATTTCACGAAAGTTGTGAACTGAGTCAGCACTTGGTGGATCGGGTGCGCAAGGTGGGTTTGGATCGTGGTGGGCAGGAACATGATTTGTTCAGCCTTCCAGACGAACCGAGTCGTGTGTTTAAGATTTGTATTAGCCAACCTATTCTCGGAACCCTGAAGGAAAGAGCCAGTGGCAACAGCAGCCAATCGGAAATTACCGAGGCTCTCGGCCGCTATGGATTCCGATCCATCTCACGCGATGCGTATTTTCGTAAAGAAGATCAAGTATTGCTTACAGATGCAGCTCCGAGAAATGTGAGGGTCGTTGATGGCATTCCAGCGCTTTTTATGCCATCGCAGAAATTGCCACTGACTCGGTTAGCGAATGGGCGGCAAGGCGATTGGAATGTTAGAGGAAATTGCTGTATAAAAACTGATATGCAGCATCTAAATAACTTCATGATCCGCACACTGCTTTTACTCTTCGCCGGTGGTGCATATGCTCAAGACAATGTGGTCGTTCGCGACGATTGGCAGGCCGTGTTTGCGAGATTTGACGCGGTGGGGACAGTTGTCGTGGTGGATGAGCGCAAGGGGTCTGCGGGGACGTCGGTGTTCAATCCCGAGCGGGCGAATACCCGCCTCTCACCCGCATCGACGTTCAAGATTCCGCATGCCTTGTTCGCTCTGGACGCCGGGGTGTTGCTGGATGAATTTCAGGTCATCCCGTGGGATGGAGTGAAGCGCGATTACGAGTTCTGGAACTGTGATCAGACCCTCCGCTCGTCGATGAGAAATTCCGCGGTCTGGGTTTACGAGGGTTTCGAAAAGGTGATCGGTGCAGAGCGGGAGCGCGGATATTTGGAGAAAATCGATTACGGAAATGCGGATCCCACCGGTGATTCGCCATTCTGGGTGGACGGCAACTTGAAGATTTCCGCCAACGAACAAATCGAATTTCTTCGGCAGCTCTATCGGAACAAATTGCCCTTTAGTGTGGCGAATCAGCGATTGGTCAAGGATGTGATTCTCCTTGAAGCAGGGGGCGACTGGATACTGCGCGGTAAAACCGGATGGAGTGGAACCGTCGGTTGGTGGGTTGGCTGGGTCGAACGTCCTGAAGGAGTTGTGTTCTTCGCGCTGAATATCGACACCCCGAACAGAGCGGATGACTTGTTCAAGAGACAGGCGATTACGCGTCAGATTCTGGAGTCACTCAACGCCCTACCCAAGAAGCTGGAGGAGTAGGATTGGGCAAAAATCACATGCAGCTGTGAACCAAGGTTCGCTTCACGCCCTCGGGAGCCTAGTGTTCTGCTTTGCAGTATAAAATGGAGGCGAGGGCGGGAATTATCCCTACGGACTCTGCCAAATTGTGGTGCGTTGCACCATGATTCGTGGTTGTGCTACAAGCACATGCCGCTGTGAACCAAGGTTCGCTTCCCGCCCTTGGGAGCAAAGTGTTTTGCTACGCAGAAAAAATGGAGGCGAGGGCGGGAATCGAACCCGCGAATACAGCTTTTGCAGAGCCGCGCCTTACCACTTGGCCACCTCGCCGACCGACACTTTATCAATGTCGAGCATTAGAAATAGCGTTGAATCGTGAAATGTCAACAGACTTCATGAAATCACGCAGGGGGCGTGATCTAAGTTCTTACAGATTGCCGAAAACGCCTTGGCGCGGTTTGTTTTAAAGTTCTTCGATGAAAATGTTTCGGAATGAAACGGGGTCGCCGTGTCCGCAGAAGGCGATATATCCTGAGCGGCGCTTCACGCCTTCGTGCTTTGGATGCTCCTTCTCGAGTTCTGTAAGGTCGGTTTCAAGGATAACAGTGCCGTTGAGTTCGACGGTGATTTTCGAGCCTTTGACGGTGACACGCTGTTTGTTCCATTCGCCGACGGGTTTGAGAAACCCGCGCTTCGCCGCTGCGAGTTTATAGAGAGAACCGTGGTATTGTCCGACTTCCAACTCGGCGTATTTCTCGGCGGTATCATCGAGGATTTGGCACTCCATGCCAGTGTAAGCGGCATCGCCTGAGCCGGGGTAGTGTATGCCAAGACCATTGTTGCCGCCCGGCGGGAGTTTGAACTCAAAGTCGAGAATGTAATTCGAATACTCTTTTTCGGTTTGGAGAAACCGTCCTTTTGGTGTGCAGGTAATGACGCCGTCGGTTATGGTATAGCCATCGCCCTTCCATCCTGTGAAGTCTTTGCCGTTGAACAATGGTTGCGATTCGGCGAGCGCGGCAGCACACGTTACAAGGAGAGCGAGAATGAGTCGTTTCATAGAATATCAAAAACGCAGTTAATTGTGCATCTCTATCACGAGCGATAACAAAAATACATTGCGGCGAATTCGCCCATCACAGTCTTGCAGTTGGTTTTGCTTTTGCTTTCGTCTGCAAGGACGGTCATGGTTGCGTATGGCTGCGATTGGTGAACGTGCAATGTTGGAAGTCGTCCGCGAGAATGATCACGGACTTTATCTCAATGCGGGCGATCCTTTGGGTGAGGTGTTGTTGCCGCGCGGTGAGATGCCGATGGAATGGACTACCAATGGATTCCTCGATGTGTTTTTGTATCGCGACTCCGAGGATCGACCGGTAGCGACGACGAAATACCCGCGCGTGATGCCCGGAGAATTCGGATGTTTGAGCGTGGTCGCCACGACTCCGGTGGGTGCATTTCTCGACTGGGGATTGAAGAAGGATTTGCTGCTGCCATTCCGGGAACAACGCGAACGCACGGAAGTGGGGAGTCGTTATGTGGTGTTTGTATATGTGGACGATGCTACTAACCGCATAGTAGCGAGCCGACGGATCGGCAAGTTCATCAGTGATGATTTTCCGAGCTACAAGCGTGGAGATGAAGTGAGGGCGCTACCTTACGGGAAGACCGATCTTGGTTACAAAGTGGTGGTCGATGGGAAGTTCGGCGGTGTGATTTTCAAGAACGAAGTGTTTAGCCGGGTCGATTTTGGTGAAGAACTAATCGCTTATGTAAAACAAGTCCGGGGCGACGGAAAAATCGACCTCAATTTGCAGCGCAAAGACGGGCAGGAGCGAGATGATCTCGAAGAGCGAATACTTTCCGAACTTGGTCGCCGCGATGGCCACTGGCGGCTATGTGACAAGACTCCGCCGGAGGAGATTTACAGTGCGTTGGGTGTCAGCAAGAAAGTGTTTAAGAATGCGCTTGGTGCGCTATTCCGTAAGAAGATAATTCTCATTGAGGATGATGGGATCAAGCTGCTAGACAGACGATGAGAGCACCTTGATTTGAAAATAGCTAAATCATCTTCTCTGCATGGGGAGCTTGATTCATTCCAAGGAACTAGGTAAAATTCATCATCCCCCGAAAACTCATGATCAAGCAATCCCTGTATCATTGGCTCAAGTATTTACTCGCCCCAGTATTTTTCATCGCGCTGGTGACGCCCGCTGATGCGGGAAAAATCACCGACGTAATACAAGGAAAGCTGGTAAAAATAGATAGCGGTCGCGAGCTGAAGGCGCACACGATCGGGTCTGAGCCTCCGATTTATGTCTTCGTGTTCAGCGCCTCGTGGTGTTCTCCATGCAATGAAATGATGCCTGGTTTAATTTCCAAATACAAGGCGCTTAAAAAGATCAACCCCAATGGGTTCGAGTTTATACTCGTATCGGCTGATAACTCCGCAGCGGATATGAAAAATTATATGGTCAGTAAGGCAATACCATGGCCAGCGCTTACTTACGATCAACGCGATGCTGCTGCTGCTGTGAAAGCAGTAAACGGTGAAGGAATCCCATCCTTAGTGATCATGACTAAGGACGGGCGGTTTATCGACGGCAGTTACAAAAACAAGGGGTCTGGTGATTATCAAGGAGTCGATCCGGTGGTGGCATCACTGGAAAATATTCTCGGATCAAGTGGTGGCGCTTCCACCAAATCAGTGGAGAGCGCTGCCGAGAACGCAGCGGAGGCGGCCGATGCCGCTGCTGAAAAATTGGGGATATCAAGCACTCGCTTATGGGTTGGTGTGATTATGGCTGCGGGGACGTTTCTCTTTTTATTTTTCAAAAACTAGTGCTGGTGCGAAAAAAATTAGCGAAGTGCTGAATAGTTTTTTCACGATGCTCGTCCGATGAACAACGAGGAGATGGTTCCTCGCAAAACCAGATAAGCAATATGAAAAAAATGAAGTTCCCACTGTTGTTAGCCATCGCAGCTTTTGCGTTTGGATTCATCCCCACCGAGGCCAAAGCCCAATATCGTGGAGGTAGTCATTGCGAACAAGTCGTTAGATATTACGATCACTGTGATGGCTGGCGTTATAAAGTAGTCCGCTACTATGATCATCACTGCGGTTCTTGGCGTGAGCGTCACGTGAGAGTGTCTCGCTGCCGCGAGAGCTACGGTCACCGTGGTGGTTATGATCGCGGCTATCGCCACTCCGGTTACACTTCGCGTCCCCGCTATAGCAACCATCGTGAGGTGCGCATCGGAGGCATTCCATTCACCGTGGATTCACGCAATGGACTCAGCCGTGGCTGCCGCTAAGTGAAATCACAGTCCCTCATAGTTCCCAAAGCCCGCCTGCAACGGCGGGCTTTGTTGTTTTCGCACTTGCGATTTGTTACTCAAACCCCGCTATCAAACGATCACTTGGAAGCCAAAAGATCATCCATGAAGCGATTGACTTCTTGAGATTTCTTTTGTTTTGCGCGTGGCGGTGCGGTTGTTGACTTGGGCTGCGGGTAGGAACGCCCCGACGCATAGGCTATGCGGAACGGGCGCGCAGTGAGCACCTTGGATGTTGTCACGGAAATTTCTGGAGCATTGCGTTTTTGGAGGAACAAACCGTAAACATAAGGCAATTCGCGAAGCGCAGAAACCGGGACATGTCCCACGCCTCCTTGCTCCCAGCCACGTCCCCAGCAATTTTCAACAACCATGTAGTCCACCCCGCGTTTACGGATGATCTCACGAATGTGCACCGCATGATCAGGATTCGCTGAGCCAGTGCGATCACGCAGTAATCGCTTGGTTGATAAACTAAGAACCAATGCACCGCGACTTGTGAGGTCACGCAGCACTTCAGTGGTCACCTTGGATGAGTTATTTAACAACACATTTGCTACTACATCGCTGGCGATTGCGTCTGGCAAAGTCTCATGTGCCGCCTCGAATTCACGACCGAGCCGTTTGGCGATACGTCTTTGCGCCAGAGTGCGACCGTTCACCGTGAAGCCCAGTTTTTGGAGCGCCATGGCGTTTGAAAGAGCGACACACTCATCCTTGAGTTGATCTTTTTGAAAAGCGCTTCGCGGTTGAACGATCTCGCTAGCGTTGGCGATGGCGAGGAGGGTGACGGCCACAGCGATGATTCGAATGCTGAGGTTTTTACGACAGGAGGGGCATTGAGCAGGCATTGAGCGGGGGAAGTTGGGAGTGAGTCGTTTGCTCTCCAGGTGTAGCTAGCGACCCCGCGATCATGCCCATATAACCACTATAATTTCCATCATCACATTTCATAACTATATGAGTAAGAATGGATTACAACTGGATAAAAATAGCAGCTATGATTTCAATGCATACGGTGAACAGAGTGCTCCGAAGTGTGAATATGAAACCAATTGAGTCCGTCTAGACGACTGATAAACAATGAGTTGCGCTATTTGGAATCGCCATATACCCACGCGCGTGCGCTCCTTGCAAATTTGAGAAGCGCAGGCTGTTGAGATGTTCCATGATTTCCAGCAACATCAGATCTTCGAGCAATTCGCTGACAAAAAATAGATCTTGAACACGTTTCTATCAAAGTTCGATCAGATCGGGCTATAACCAAGCAACCGCACACAGCAAATCCTTCATGTCACTACCACTTACTCGCCGACAAGCCCTCGGGCGCATCGCCGCCATTGCGTCGGTATCCATTGTCCCTTCACGCGTTCTAGGGCTTAACGGTCAAACCGCTCCATCCAATCAACTGACCAAAGGCATTATTGGTTGCGGTGTGATTTCCGGTAACCACTTGAGTATGCCCGGTAAACTGCTCGCTCTGTGTGACGTTGATTCAAAGCATCTCGCCAACAAGATGAATGCGGCGAAAAATAGGGGCGAGACCGATGTAAAAGCTTACAGTGACTTTCGCGAGTTGATCGCCCGCGATGATATCGACATCGTCCATATCGCAACGCCTCCGCACTGGCATGCCTACATGGCTATCGCTGCCGCGAAGGCGGGGAAGGACATCTGGTGTGAAAAGCCAATGTCGCGAACCATCGGCGAGGGGCTAGATATGATCAAAGCCGTCCAAGACGAAAAGCGGATATTCCGCATCAACACATGGTTTCGATTCAATAGTAATTACTACGGTCTCCACCGCCCGGCATCGGACGTCTGGAAAGTCTGTCATCACAAGTTGCTCGGTGACGGTCCGTACACCTTCAATCTCGGTAAAGGCTTTGTTGGAAACTGGAAACTCGAACAATGGGCCGGGCGCACGGATCTCACCGTTCAGCCCATTCCGGAAGAACTCGACTACGACACCTGGCTTGGACCCGCGCCTAACAAGCCTTATCATCCACATCGCGTCCATGGTTCCTTCCGTGGATACTGGGATTATGATGGCGGTGGTCTAGGTGACATGGGTCAGCACTATCTCGATCCTTGCCAGTTTGTCCTTGGTAAAGACAACGAGAGCCCGGTTCAAATCGAAGTCGATACTCAAAAGCAAGACGCAGACGCGGTGCTTCCGTGGCGTCGCGTAGAGATGACTTACAAGGATGGGACGAAGATCATCCTCGATGCCGAAGGCAGTCCTCGTGACCCTATTCTCTCCGGCCCGAAAGGCAGCATCCTGCGCGGATTCCGCAGCCGCGAGATTCCCGATCTCGATGCCAAACTCAAAGAGCTCGCTGGTCCGCCACCGATGATTACCGACTTCCATCAGGCCGTTCGCGAGCGCAAGCAATTTGCACTCAACGAAAACAACGGATTCCGTTCGTGTACTCTGATTAACATTTCCAAAGTAGCACTCCGTCTTGGTCGTTCCTTGAATTTCGATTCAGATAAGCTGCTGTTTGTTGACGACGACGAAGCGAACACTTACATCAATCAAACCAACCGCGAGAAGTGGGATCACAAGACGCTACTCGGATAAATTCAAAAGCGAGTCATCAAAGCGTGTTGGTTCTGAATCGCTTCCACCTCTCTAAATACTTCTTTAAATCATGATTCGAATTCTCTGTGTCGGCGCGGGCAACATGGGGCGCTCCCACGCGCTCGCTTACCACAACATTCCCGAATTCGAAATCGTTGGGATCTGCACCCGCTCCCCGAAATCGCGCGAAGCACTCAACGAAGAACTGGGCGGCGGCTATGCGCTGTTTGACGATTTTTACAAAGCCTTGCAAGAGACCAAACCCGACGCGGTTTCGATCTCGACGTATCCCGACACCCACGGGCCTTATGCCAAGGCAGCGTTCGAAGCTGGCTGCGATGTATTCATAGAAAAACCGCTCGCTGACACTGTCGAAGAAGCGGAAGAGATTGTTGCCAGCGCCAAAGCGAACAACCGCAAACTCGTCATCGGCTACATCCTTCGTCACCATCCGTCGTGGCAGAAGTTCATCGAGATGTCCCATGATTTAGGCAAGCCCTTGGTGATGCGGATGAACCTCAATCAGCAGTCCTCTGGAGATTCCTGGAAGACCCATAAAAACCTGATGTCCTCGATCTCCCCTATCGTGGATTGCGGTGTTCACTACGTCGATGTGATGTGCCAGATGACGCGATCCAGGCCGATCCGCGTGGCAGGATTGGGGGCACGGTTAAGCGATGAACTTCCCGAGGGCATGGTGAACTACGGCCACCTTCAGGTCACCTTTGAAGATGGTTCCGTCGGGTGGTATGAAGCCGGTTGGGGGCCGATGATGTCTGAAACTGCGTTCTTTGTGAAGGATGTTGTTGGGCCAAAGGGCTGTGTGACCATCGAGGCTCGTGAAGCCGCCGATAAAGGCGCGTCCGCAGAAGTGGATGCCCACACAAAAACCAACACCTTGCGCAGGCATTTCTCAGAACTCGATAGCAATGGCAACTTCGTCAAACAGGACGCATGGGTGGAAACCGGTGACGAACCAGATCACGATGAACTCTGCCAACGCGAGCAGGAATATTTTCTCCAAGCCATCAAAAACAACGTCGATCTCACCACGCACATGGACGATGCAATCAACTCGATGAAAATCGTCGCCGCTGCGGACAAGTCCTTCCGCACCGGAGAAATTGTTCACTTGTAGAAGTGTAGGTTTTCTCTCACGTTCGGGTGCTCTGGGTGCTGCGGCATCGCTCTGCGGAGGCCTGGAGACCTCCGCTACTGTGGGGGCGGCTGTTGTAGTAGCGGGTGCCTCCAGGCTCCCGCGGGGTGGTGCGGGCTGCGGTTGGATTTGTGGAGTCGGATTCGACGCTGTGGTGTTGTGGTGTTGTGGTGTTGTGGTGTTGTGGTGTTGTGGTGTTGTGGTTTGGGCGCTTTGGGCGCTTTGGGGTGCTGCGGCATCGCTCTGCGGAGGCCTGGAGACCTCCGCTACTGCGGGGCGGCTGTTGTAGTAGCGGGTGCCTCCAGGCTCC
>Ga0100402_1004702_pt1 | contig 14321 bp, 13 predicted proteins | sample CryGeyme20150102_FD_80419 | JGI IMG/M metagenome (GOLD analysis project Ga0100402, IMG submission 80419) | Groundwater microbial communities from Crystal Geyser aquifers in Utah, USA - Crystal Geyser metaG 2015-0102 | ecosystem: Environmental > Aquatic > Deep subsurface > Groundwater | place...
CCTTATACTACCACCTCCCCAAACACGATGATGCATACTGTTGGTTGATTGAAGCTGATAACCATACTGTTCGCTCCTTTTTTTATTCTGAATATTTATGCAGTTCTGAAGAGTTGCTTCAACTACGGGTGTGTAAAGTCCTTGAAATTATCATAATTGTTTCTGAGGGACTAGAAGAAAGATGTCTGAGTTAATAATTTGAGCATGAGTTCAGTGGTTTAGCTGTGTTATTATGTCTTGGAGGTCGATAGAGTTTCAGGAAGCACCTCACGCACTTCGAAGCTGTCAAGAGCGTCAAAGATGTCCTCCATAATTATAATACAATCAATCATCCCACGAGCCATAATCGATCTCAGTGAAACTTATACAAATCATTCAAAACTTCAAAGACCCAATTTTTTTGCTTAAATTTTTACAGGTCTGTCTAATAGTTTTGGGAATACCAGTCGATTTGATACCCTTTCCAACATCTTTAACAATCTTTTATAATTTAATATTTGTATGATCCCTGCTTTCGCTGGAATTTTGTGCTATTTAGGCCACTTCCTCTGCAGTTTTGATAGATTATTCAATTTTGTTGTTTGTTGCCAAGTATTTGATGTATGCTTCCTCAGTGGCTATATAATCATCTTCTTAGCTGTGTTCCTCCTTGATCTCTTCAGCCTTCTCATCGTCCTGACTAACTTGTTTAGGCTTATTGGTTTAATTAAAGATAATTGCCAGATTGTGATAGCATTTTGCTTTTTCAAAATTGTGAACTTTTTCAAAAAACATAATGGCCATCGAGTAACAGTCCTCAGCCTCATCAAAGTGTTTAGTTGAATGATGAGCATTTCCAAGATCGAAGTACAGCTACCCAAGTAGCACTGCATTGTTTCTTCCCTCTTTTTCTTCAAATTAAATTGCATCAGATAGGCACTTGATTGCTTGATCATATTAGTTCCTTTATCTGAGGGCACTAGCAAATTCAATGAGTAAATATGGAGTTTTCCAGTGCTTGGAAGGGTAAATATCTTGGTACAGTTGAAGAATGACCTCATAATACTTGATTCTACGATCTGAGTTGAGATGAGGTTCCATCGCTAGTGCTTCGAGAGTGGCTATCAATTACTCATATTGGTGGTCTCTAAGTAATTAGTTTATTAGTTTGTTTATATTTGAGTTTTTGTGTTGTTTTTTAAAATTGATTAATGCTAGTGAATAAGTCAGAGGCTCAGGTTCAATAAAATTGAAATGACTGGTCTCATACATCTGGGAATAACATATTTTATGCTTGTCAATTTAGAGTTCATTCATCCATTTATAAAAATTATCGATGTGTTCTGCTTTGAAACTGATACCTTGCTTTTTGCTGTTCTTCATCCCAATTACTGCTGTCCTACTGCCCACACTCACATAAATAGGACTGCCATATTCATCTGAAGAGCTAAGACCCTCAAGCTTATCATCTCTTAATTAAAGATCAGTCCAAGGCAATTCCGTGCTGTTGATGCGATAAAACATCTATAGCCCTCCATTCTATTTTATCCTTCTCCATAGCTGATTTTCATCAAAATCATGAATCAAATCATGGTAATATGAATTTTTGATTTCGACATCGAGTCTACCCATTGCATAATTATATTTCCAAGCTTAATCTTCACTGCAAGTCTAATATTAGGGAGGATATCGATATTATTTGCAATCTCCACGACACACCGCCACAGAAAATACTAAATTCGTTCTCCTTTTCTTTCTCCTTCTATCATAAAAACTACAAGCTGTTGTGATGAATGTGGACCCATTCAATAAAAATCCTCTCCCAGTGTATGTCTTTCCATCTCTTATGAAACCTTTACAATTCTCGGGAAAATTATTGTTATCAATGCATTTTTTGCTATTCTTCAGCCTTAGTTGTGTCTATAGCTCTAAGGCAAGTTAATGTGGAACCTTGTAAGAAAGAATTCCTGAATCGTCGAGAGACAAGGTTCCAAGCTTGTTTTTGAAGACTGTTTCTGTAAATTGGCTGATGCTTTCGAAGTATTTTTTGAATGGGTAGATTGATTGCTAAATTGATAGGACAACGGTGCTCCTGATGGATGAGTTTAGCTTTGAAGTCAGGTCAAAGATAAGGCTGTTCTCATTTTCAATAATGTCAAGATGGAAAGAACTAAGTTCAACCTCCATATGATGCAAGGAATTATCTTCCAAATATTAAACAGCCGACTTAGTTTTCAGCTAATTAGGAGCTACTATAGGCAAGTGCAGTATGTCCACATCCTCAAGAATATTTTTGCTAAGTATATCTCTCATCACTGAAAAATGCTACTTTTTAGGTGAAAATTATCCAGTCTGTAGAAAAGCACAGATAGCTCTAAATGTTAATCTTTATCCTTGGATCTTCTTCTCAACTATTACCTGTTCAAGTAATTATTTGATTCTAGCCTCCTTTGTAATGCTCTTTATCAAATCAGCTGTTTATGGACCCCATATATCCAGAAATACCTTCTTTTGGAATTACTGGTCGACCGATAATTTCACAAGAATTTCCAAATATCTTCTTATATCTGAATTATTATTTTGAGAAGGACTAGATTTATCATTACATTTCTAATTTTTTGTGAGCTCTGACCAGATAGCTGGAAAGATAGGAAGATCAATGATCAAATTATTGTTGCAGTATTCTACAGTTTATGCACTAAGATTGGAGTGAGTTAGGTTCAATTCTTCAAGAGAAGACATCGCCGTTGCCAACTTTATGGCTATATTCAATATATTTATCTGAGTCCTTTTTTATGGAGCAGCTGCAAGGTCAGCCAAAGTGATTGAAGTCTATCTGAACTTCCTCAGAAATATGACATACGATTTCTTTTTTGCTTTGAGGCCAATGTCCGTCAGAAATACATCCTCAATGCTGGCAAACTGTTTGTCAACTGTTAAATATTTTTTCATTTATTATTCAAGTGTTCTTCTTATCCCTTAGAAAGCATTTCTATTGATATTGAAGGCATATGCAATATGCTTCATGCCTATATCTTAGTTCGTCAGCTCTATCTTGAGTCTCTGAGAATCTATAGTGAAAATTTTCCTATTATATAGGTCCATATTCCCCTCTCTAATCGTTTTTACTCCTCTGCTATCACTCTCCATTGATGCTCAAAAATACTTATTTAATCAAACAATATAAAGGCAAATTTTAAAGCATCAAAATAAAAAAATCTTATTGATACAATATCAATAGAACAGTCTTTTCCTCTTGGTGCCACTGATGCTCCTTTATCTTTGTTGAGGCTCATATCTACTGTAAGCTGGTAAAGGTTGTCTCTGCTTCTGCTTTACATTCAGTTGCTTTAATTTTTCAAGGGATCTCTCGTACATTTTCCATGAATCTTGCTCGTTTTAGTAAAGACCATCAGTTAAGATCTTTCCCTTGGCAAGGTCTCTCTTTTCTTGTTTTATCTGCTCAGCTATCTGAAATTCCGAGTAAGGGTTGATATAGATGAGTTATTCAAGGAAAGCTTCAATTCTCAGCTCAGCCTACTGCGAAAGAGTCATTTTTTTCATATCCTCAGTAAAGGTTTCTATCTTCTTTGTGATCATTTTGCTGAACTAACTGTAAATCTCATTCTTCATCTTCTTTTTCTTAGCCTTATCCCTCTCTGGCTACTGTTCATAACTACTCTATTCCGGTTCCAACAGATTTCTGTTTTAGTTGATTGTTTAGAATTTGTACTAAAAGTAGTTCAACTTTTTCTTGGTCTCCTGGTGACTCAGGCTTAGATCGTTATACTGAGCAGCTTTGATGGTCAACTGTTGTTCTAAACTTTTGATCTTTACCTCGTACTTTTGTTTGTTTTCATCATACTATCTCAACAAAATTTTCAGTTTTTCTATTTACTTTTCCTGCTGCATGTTTTTGACATTCATTGATATGACGGTTTCATTGAAAGCTCTTCTCAATTCCTGAGCCTCGTAATTAAATGAGCTATCTATGGCACTGTCCTAGATTAAACTTTCGATCGATCTCTTATTTTTATTTGCCTTGAACTCGATGTTTTCCATCAAGCAAACGATTTAACAAATAAAGTTTACTCTTTAAAAAGTAAATTTATTGCAACGCTGGTACAATCAAAGGGTAGAACAAAATAGACACAGATCAATTTTCATGATGGACTGAAACTTCGTGGGCCTAAGGGTGACATTTTTACCTTCTTTGCTCGATGAATAACAAAAGCATGCCTGCGAAACAGTAAATAGCTCCTGCTGCATGAATATTGTGAACTTTGAACAAAGGAACTAAAAGAAGACTCAAGCCACAGAACAACTGACCGTAGCCTTCCATCAGCGATATTATCATGCCCTTACCATTGGAGTACTCTAAAGTTGACTGCTTTCCACCTAGCACGATCGGAATGGCCGTGCTCATCAAATTGTAAGGCCCTCCGTAACAAAAGCCGCAAATGATCAGAAAAATAACGATTCTAATCTCGTATATTTTACTATGAAACTCCTCTAGAAAGAAAAACGCGACAGCTGCAACTAATAATTGAATTATGAAGACCGTTTTGCTATACTTTTTATTGAAGTATGCGCTGGTGATCCCTCCTAAGAAGACAGAAGCTGACCAAAGAATGGTCATCAAAACTGCATCTGAGCCCAGATCAAGCTAGAGCAAATAGTAAACCAACCAACCTACTATGAAGGCATTTACAGCTTTGATAAACCCGTATGCTAATACATTCAATGCTACACCCGGTAACTTCCATACTGTGATAAAATTTACTGTAGGTTTTTCACCATTCGGTTCTGAATTTTCAGTAGGGTTGTTTGAGGGAGGTTACTTTTATTTTTAACTATCCTGACCCTAATCGCTTTCGTTATTTTTTTTTATTTCAACCATTTATTTGTACTTGTCACCATCATTGTTGTTCTCTTAATTGAGCTCAAAGGGAGCTTCTTGCTGTATGGTGGGCATTTAGTGCTGTTTTGCCTCGCTACTTTTAATGAACTTGCTGATAATCAACACGAAAATGAGCAAATAAGTTGAAGAAAAGAAAAAACATACCCCTGGTGTCCAGCTGGTTAGCTTAGTAACAAAGAAATAGGTCATAAGAGAGACGAAATCTCCAGTCTGAGAAGTACCATTGTATGCTGAAAGAGCGATCCCATCTTTCTTGCCAAAATGATATGAAACCATCTACATAGAAAACATTAGTACGCACAGACAAGAAGGCCAGCCGACGCTTGAAAAAAGACCGACTCCGATTGCGAACAAGACAACGTATATCCATGGTGATGTCAGCTCGAATGTGAGGCAAATACCTATAAGAAAGGTCAGAACAGAAAGACAGATCATCGCGGTGACCACTGTTCTTTTGGCTCCCCACTTCTCTATCTTTGAACCGAGTAAATTCATGAAGACTGCAAGTACGAAGAGAACAAGCATATCGAGGGCTCCTAAGAAGGAAACCTGGAACTAGAATGGTGATTTTTTAAGATCACTTTTGATAGTTGACCATAGCGTTCTGATCGCGTGGATAGTCGAATAACTAAAGAGACAGATGAAGTAGATTCTCCATTTGGGATTCATGACTATTATAAGATTTAAATCACGAGTAATTGCATCTATTATCGGCTCATTCAAAATTCTCCTAGCTATATTGTCAGTTTCAGGATGAAAAATTAAAGAAAGATTAATATAGTTTGTGTGATGGTATGATTATAAAGTTAAGTTATACAAAAATCAAATGGCAGAAGTCGAACAATAATACGAACTCAACAATTAGCAAGAGTAGTAAAGACCCACCAAAGAAGTCCTCATCAGGAACTCAGATATGTCTCCAGAATAAGAGTGCGTCATTGTTAGCGTCAGCAACTCGGCAATCGAATAAGTCGCAGATCTCCAGGGAGCCTTCTAGACACAAAAGTATAGTAAAATGGCAGGTATCATCAAGCGATAAGTCGAGAGCAAATTTGGACCAGGATGGTACGTCATTTGCGGGAAAAATTTCGGCACATACGTCACCCACTAACAAGGCACTTTTATTCATTTTTCGTTCGATGACTTGCATGTGTGCGTATTTCGGGCCCAGTGATCGTATGAGAGTGATGCCTCTATTTGAATATTGACATATAATTAGATCTTAATATGGAGCCCCCTAAAGTACCCTTCAATATCAATATCGCCATCAACCCTTCAGCAGGAATCGTCAACTACATCAAAAACAAATGCGGTTTGCCTCAAGACGTCATTGAGAAAAAACTCATGAATGGTGAACCTTTCGACATGATCAAGGGATAAGGTACAGACATAGATACCAAATTGATGGAGGATATCTTGAATGAAAATGACTTTTACGAGAAACAGTCTCAAAAAATACTGAAAGATGAGGCAATGAAATTCATTGTAGATCTTGTGGAGAACTGGAGCATTGGCATCGCAAGATATGAGATGAGGATCAACGAGGAAGAAATCCACCACTATACTGCTAAATTGCTGCCCTTTGGTAGTTACGTCCTTGACCTGAAATCAAACAGCAGCGATATCGATATGATCTGTGTTTGCCCAAACTTCATCAACAGATAATACCACTTCTTCGACCAGCTCGCAAAAATATTTACAGAAAAAGATTAAATCCAACACCTAGCCACCAGAACCAACGCTAAGGTACCCATCATCACCTTCGAATATAAGGAAATCAACATCGATATCAGTTTTTGTCAGCTGACCAGTTAAACCGTCCCGAGAGATATCGAAAAAGTCATCTCCCTTGACCTCCTCAACACCATCAAGGATGAACAAAGCAAAACTTCACTCATTGGTAGGAAAAATAACTTGATGATTTTGGAACTGGCAGGGAAACAAACTGAAAATTTCAAACAAACTTTGAGAGTGATTAAGACTTGGGCCAAGAACAGAGGCATCAGCTCCAATGGTATGGGCTATCTTGGTGGTATCTCTTGGGCTATTCTGGTCGCTAAAATATGCCAAATCTTCCCCAATCATAAACCCGCCAAACTCTTCTATGAATTTTTCGCAGTCTACAACATCTGGAACTGGAAGGTACCCGTCAGATTGCTCCCACCGGCTACTCCTGTATCCTAAGACAAAAGTCAAGTTACAATGATGTCAGTCATCACCCCAGCTTCATAATACAACTCCACCGAAAGAGTAAACTCCATCACTTAGAAAGTGCTGACTAATGAAATTTCTCGTGCTGCTGAGATATTGGCAGCCAAGAAGGATATTGCTGAAGTGTGCAAGAAGAAAGATTTCTTCAGTCATTACCCGCTGTTCATCGAGATGGACATTTGTGGAACGAACTAGTCCAAAACAGAAGAGAAAGATTACAAGGATTTCCAAGGGTTGGTCGAATCAAGAATTTTGAAGTTGCTGCAAAACATCATTCGTTTCTATAAAACTGCTATCGAAGAAGACTCTCTTAAGATCGTTCCCTTCCCTAAAATGTTCAAAAAAAAGTAAGTGATATTTAACATAGTGACGACAAGTACCCTCTCTGCAGCAGCCTGTTTATAGGAGTCAACTTTGACTCAGTTAAATTGCCAGAAGTGAATTTGGCAAGAGCTGTGAAGGATTGGTGCGCAAGTGTAGCCTTGGCTAGGGGCAACAACAAGACCCTCAATCTCAGAATATTCGAAGCTGAAAGAGAGGATTTCTGCAACGATGTAGAGATAGTGTAGGCCAAGAAGCCTAAATAACAGAAGGAAGATCCAAGACTGGCGATGATGAGGAAAAGAGCTCAAAACAACTGATAGATATTCATTTGTTATTATTACATCTATGGAAGGCATCAAAAAATACAGAGTAATTGGCATGATGTCAGGAACTTCACTCGATGGAATAGATCTCGCATGCTCAACTTACAGCTATTCTCAATAAAAATGGAGCTTCCATCTAGAAGCAGCTAAGACTTACCCATATTTATCATCGATACTCCAAGTCATCAAAATCTTGCAAGACTTATCAATAAATTTGCTTGAATTCAAGTCATAAGAGATCAAGTATTCTAAATATCTTGCTTAAATCATCCTCAAATTCATAGAAGAGCATAAGTTGTCAGACATAGACTATCTTGCCCTTCACGGACACACGATCTTCCACCATCCTCAAAATAAAATAACAATTCAAGTCACTAATCTGAGCACGGTGGCTGCTATCACTGGCATTAACACTATTGGCAACTTTAGATAATTAGATGTGATGAGAGGAGGCTAGGGAGCACCTCTTGCCCCATTTGGAGAGTAGTTGTTTGAAGGAGATATATTTATCAACCTTGGAGGTGTTGCGAATATTGGATGCTGCGGTTAAGGATGGGACATACTTTATTGCAATTTATTTTTGAATCATTTTGCTCAGCTGATCATTCAGAAAGAATTTGATGATGGAGGATAGTTAGGAAGGAAAGGTACTTTCAATGAAAGTGTCAATAACTATTTGGAAACCCACTGGAAGTGTGAGAAAAAACTGTCTCTTGAAAGATAGATATTCTAGGATCAACTAGCCAAACTTTTAGAAAAATTCAAAGAAATCAAGCATCATGATATCCTTGCAACTTACTATCACTTCCTAGCCAACAATATCAGCAAAGCTATTAGTTAAATCAAAGTTTTATGCAAAGATAAACTCAATAGTGAAATTATATAGGTCGTATGCACAGGTGGAGGAGCTCATAATACTTTCCTAATTGAAGTTGTCAGGCAGTTTAAAATACCCAATGTCAACATAGTTGTCCCTGCAGCATCAATCGTATAGTTCAAAGAAGCAATCCTTTTTGGATTACTTGGAGTTAAGTATCTATAAAATATCAAAAATTGTTCCAATGGAGTGGGAGGCATGCTTGTCAAAGGTAACAACTGATAAGATATTCCAGATAAATATATGTTTATGAATATTCAGATGAATTCGATGCAAGTATCCTTTTGCTTCATCTCAATGTACAAATATAGCTTGCTATCCTTCAATGCTCTGATGTCAACTGGAATGGGTTCAACAGCATTTTGAGTCTTCAGGTGGACTATCATTGTCTTCAGGTTGATTTTCAATTAGACAACATCTCCCTTCCTCAAAGCCAAATGTTTTCCTTTGTCAAACTAGTCTTTGTTGTACTTAATGATACCTCCATTTCCATTGTAAAAACCAATATACTTGAATGTATTGATAGTTCTATCCTCCACGAAAGGACCGTCTTTCCATCTCTCAGGGACAACTCCGATAGCAATCGTTCCAAGTTGAAGTACTCTAAACCTGAATGTATGCTCTTCATCATCTGCTAGAGGGCGAGTTGCGCAGATTTTTCTGTAGTTGTCGTTATGTAGCTTCGTTATTCTTCTGTCGACAACTTCGAAGTAGGCTTTTGTCTCCCAATTCACAAATGATGTCATGTTTTTAATCCTTGCGCTGATTCGAGAAGGTTCGTCGCTGCTTAAGAATGATTTGTAGTTTGGTGGAATAACCTGTGAAATTGAATCACTCTATTCGATAGTGTTTCCAGTCCTGTCATTTTCAATATTTCTTGAAGGTGGAGCTGGTCGAAACTCTCCCACTCTCTCTTTCTTTACTGTCTTTGGTAGCTATTCAACTCTAGGCATGTATTCCTACTCCTTCTTTTCGTAGTAGACAATAGCAGGTTTTTATTCTTTCTTGGGCGCTTCTTCTTTTTCTTTTTATTCAGAAGCACTGAGGTTTTCTTTGATCTGACCCAAGAACAATCTTGAAAGTGTCAGGAATGATTTTGTATCATTGATGTAATCTGTCGCATCAATTGACAAAAAGGCCTTGAGTCCTTTATCGATAAACTAATAGACCTTGTCGTCATTGAGCTTTCTCTATTTTTGAGCCTTGTCCATCCTTTCGATCAGTTCTGTCATTTTGAAGAGTGTCTTTTTCAATTATCCGTCAATTAAGATAGGGCCCTCAGGAAGATCGTTAAAATCATTGAGACGATCTTGGTGCTCAATTTAAGTGCCATTATCTGATGTTCCCATGTGGGAGCTGACTCTTGATTAGGCCATGTAACAAATAAGTATAATCTCATTAAGATAGCACTAGATTTATTTTTTCATCTGATTATTTCTGATGCTTCTTTATCTTCATTTAATTTATTCAATTAAACAATTTAAGAAAAAAGTAAGACCCAACAGATCTTTTAATCAAGGTAAGCTGATCAATCAAAAGGTTTCTCTAACTTTGAAAAGTGTCCCCCAAATGATAAAATTTAATTATGTGGGCAAAGATAAAAAAGTTCGTGAAGAAACATCGCAGTAAAATAATCCTGACTATCGGCATTCTGACGGTCGGATATTGCACCTTTGACTACCTAACTAAAAAATCAGAAGTCAAACTATCAGCCTTCTTCAAAGCCATCAAGGAAGGTTTCATCTAAGAAGTCATCATTGAATAAGGAGGAAATCATATTTCTTTCAGATCACTTGGCGATCAGTGGTACTCAACTTTCCTTGGGACCTTCCCTTCAGCGACTCTACTGTCACTAATCAAGTACTACTATCGACATTTAGATCTCAAAACATTATGTACTCTTTCCAACCTGAGAGTGTTTCGAAAAATTTTATGTTCACAGCATTTGAATTAGCAACGCTTCTTGGTCCTGTTATGTTTCTTGGGAAAGAAATTGTGGATGGGCCAACTGAAGGTATAAATTTTAGTTCACAAATTTACAAGAATGACTGCAGCTTCAATGACGTTTATGGGGGATAGCTCATCAAGGCAAAATTTAAATAGATCATCGACTTCATTCGCAATCCTGAAAAATTCTAGAAATTTGGAGCGAGGATCAGAAGAGGAGTTCTTCTTTATGGACCTCCAGGAACAGGAAAAACAATGCTTGCTCGAGCTTTAGCAAATGAGGCTCAATGTGAATTTATCAAGGCTGCTGCCTCATAATTTCAATAACTTTTCGTTGGCATGGGAGCCAAAAGAGTGAGAGATTTATTCAAGGAAGCCAAAAAGCACACAAATGGTTGCATTATTTTCATAGATGAAATAGATGCTTTGGGAAACAGAGTCAATGCTTTACGAGACAACTCAGAAACAACATCAACAATCACACAGTTCTTGAGTTAATTAGATGGCTTCCAACCTTTGGATAAAGTTGTAGTTGTTGCATCAACAAATCGAATAGACTTAGTTGACGCAGCCATCCTCAGAATGGGCAGATTTGACATTAAAGTGCAGATAAATCTTCCAGGCAAAGAATAACGTTTGGGTATCATGAAGACAATCATCAACAAGAAGCTCAAAAAGCATGAAATAAGCTAAGAAGCACTTGAGAATGTCAGTTAGAGTTTATAAGGCTATTCAGGAGCTGACTTATAAGCCCTCATCAACGAATCAGTCTACCGAGCGATCAGATAGGACAGTCCAGTCGTCAAGGAGCACCATTTCACTGATCTGGTAGGTGAGCTCCTCAGCAGATGATTTTACTATCCTTTGATAAGAATTCATAAGGATAATAGTTATGAACAACACAATATGAGACTAATCATTCTGCAGGGTTCAGCTGAATCAGGGGTTCATATTGAAAGCTATTTATGCTTGGGACATAAGTCGACGATTTGACTTTTATACTATACCTAACGTTATAAAACACAATACCGTTCTAAAATCTCATTGGACACTTCCTCGTCTCTTATGCCTCGGCTTGGCGAGTGTTCGGTTCGGCGATCACTGGCAGCATTGTTGACATTCAGTAAATTTTACTTGTTGTTATTGCTATATTCTTATTGCTTGTCGCTTTTTGGATCTTTGGCTTTGCTGGGTTTGACTTCAGTGCGACCATTCTTGGAGTCATTGGATTGGCGTTTTTGATTAGAAGGGTTATTTTTTTTGGGTTTGTCTTGTACACTCACACAGCCCATGCTTAATATTATAAGGAAGAGTGGACGCTATAATATTAGGCTAAATTAATCATCAGTCCATGCCATACTCGAACTTGTTGAATTTCTTCAAGTTGGTCAAGGTAGGATACACCTTGCTGTAATTCTTGGCAAGCTCAAGCACTTTCTTGCTCACCTCCAAAACAGTCTCTTCTTCTAGCTCCATCAAGCTTCTGATATCGATCAATCTTTCCTCAGGTCTAGCAGTCGTATCCACCTGCTCCAGGGTTTTGAGAGCGATGAAAACAACACCACAGGCGAGGACTGAAGGAGTCTCTTCTGCTAATTCGTGGCTAAAGAGGACCATTTTTGATAGGTAGAGCAGGATTTTGTTGAAATATTTTTTGGACATGTCATTAAGTGGCAACTTGATTTATTCTGAATAGATGAAAAAAGTACCTGCGATGTGACGAGCAATGTCGTAAATTGATGGGACCTCTAATTTGAAATCAAGCGCCTTGACGATATCTGATTCTTTGTCAAGAATTTCTGTCTTTTTGAATTTCTTGCGAGCAATCTTTTCATAGATGACACTCAGCTTCAAAGGATGGATTTATTCATATTTGGCAGCTGAGAACATTGAACTCACTCCAATCAAGTGCAGATCCTTTACTTCGAGCTTCACTCCACAATTCTTCATGTAGGCATCCATGAGGAACACGCTTCTGAAGAATGTCTCCTCAGTCATTTTGTATGAGGAAAGGACTTCGATCATCCAGTCAACCATCTTCGACCTAAGTGAAGAGGTGATGCTGTGTTGAGCGAGCATGTTTGTTTGAGCCTGGGCTGTTGAGCAGATGTGTCCCAAGATATCGAGGGAGTAATCTTTGCCAACCAGCTGAGAATAGGTCTTTTTGAGCTGAAGGGGCAGAGTATCAAGTGAGGCGACCGAGGCCTGGGTGGTAGTTTAGCTCATCTTGTGCTCAGCTTTCATTTTGATGAAGGGGATGGAGTCAATGTCCTTTGGCTTCTGCAGTTTGTGGGCGGGGATATTAGCTAGGTTGTTGTTTTCTTTGTTCTCCTTATCTCTGAGCAGTTGGTGAGTCTCACGCTGGACAAAGGAAAGAGAGCGGTAGGGCTTTGACTAATATCTCATTTAACGATTATATAATACTAAAATCAGCCCACTATATAATACCCTCACTCCACATAAAATTTAATATTAAAAGCTAACAACAAACCCCTATTCCTCATTTTCGCCAAATTCCTTAAACTATATTTTAAGGCTTTCTTGATAATTTGGGACCTCTTTGGCGTTATTTTATAACCTCTATAATTAAAAGTTAGAAAATGTGGAACATAATAGCTTCCAGCAAGATAACCCAAACCTAAATTAACAAAAAGGTAAAATATAGGAAATATCTAGAACTACGAGCTTCACCAACAAAAATTGAAGAATATCAGAAGCAGCATGAAGATAAAAGTGCCATATCAACCTCACTTCATCTACACAAAGCCTAAACTGGAACAAACCAGAAGATGTATGCCTTGCTTACTCAGAAAGATTGATCGATATCGACCGTGAAAATGGAATCCTTCTGAATAAAATGGATAGAATCAATCAGGCCAAAGTGGAAGAACCTAGAATGTATGGAGCTAGATCCCTCAATCAGCAAGTTGCTTCACTTGTAAAGGAAAAAATAGATGAGGAAAATAGAAGAATATGTGGTAAGTTGATGCGAATTAGCTCTCACTATCCCACAGGGCGCATCATTTCTGAGTCTAATAAGCTGAACAGAATAGGTGTCAATATTTCCGAAAATGCTCGTAGATGTAAAAGCGCTTGTCGTCTATCCATTACCAGACCAAACAGCGCGATGCCTTCTCACTAATCAAAATTCATCAGATCTCATAAGGAAAATAAACAGGAGTAATACTTGACAGGAAGATAAAAGCCTTGGGCCAGACCAGGCAGCGCTTCTGTCGTGAGACCTGGTAGTGCTCCTGGAGTAAGGATTAATCGATAAGCCGCCGAATCACTTGTACTTGTCGATAATATGACTTCTGAAGGAATATAAGAAATCATATGATGCTCACTGATAGTTGATTTTTCCATACATTTAAACATAAAATATTTTCCTGGTGGATGGTAAATACCTTCTTTCAAGTTTTTTAAAGCCATGTTGTTGGAACAAATGTCAGTTCTTGAGTTTTTGTCATTCCTGAAGATAAGATTATCAAATTACATAGAATTATACAGAACAGTCAAATATGTAGAAGAAATCAACTCATCCTCAATAGGATATTCTTCTCCTCACTTATGGAGTCCAACAAGTTATAGAGGTCTCTCTTGTCCACACATCTGTGTCCAGCACAGTATTCAGCAGGTCCACAATCTTTGTTGCTGTTGCAGGTCTCAGCATTGTCGAATACGGGGTCATTGAGTTCATCTGTGCAAATTCCATTCACGCAATCATCATCTTCATCGC
>Ga0100402_1004704_pt1 | contig 14319 bp, 15 predicted proteins | sample CryGeyme20150102_FD_80419 | JGI IMG/M metagenome (GOLD analysis project Ga0100402, IMG submission 80419) | Groundwater microbial communities from Crystal Geyser aquifers in Utah, USA - Crystal Geyser metaG 2015-0102 | ecosystem: Environmental > Aquatic > Deep subsurface > Groundwater | place...
GTGTAGTTCCACTGGACTTAGTGATTTTGCCTCGTTGGGATGTGATCCCTGTAGAACTTAGTAGTTATTCTACATAGTCTCCTCTAGGGTCCTCTCAAAGACCATATATTATCGTAGTAGTAGTAATAGGATTCTACTACTAGTACTAGCTAGTGTAGGGTAGCTAGGAGTAGTACTACTGTACTTGTACTGTAGCAGTCCTCTTGTCGTCGCTTACCTGGTATGATCATACATTCTTGCTTTACTCTGGAAACATGCAATAGCTACTTCTTAAATAGATGCTGGACTTAGTACTACTTCTAGTATTGTTACACTAGGCAGCTAGTAGTTCTACTACTACTGGTACCAGATACTAAATTATCTTAGTAGAAGGTTTTGAATTGTTTACTATTCGATGGTCATAATACAAGAACCCATCAGGGCGTGAACTGCCAAGCTACTACCAGTGGTACTGTAACCGTAACTGCATGAATTGTGAACGCAGGAGGGGCTTTAAAAAGGAAACTCGTGATACAATTTTCATAATAGCCTTCAGAAAAAATTTTTGTCAATAAATCGTGCTCGTGACGATAATTCATGAACGAAATTATCACTGCACAACCAGTCGTTGATTGACGATTTAGAGTAGATCGGTCGACGCGATCTCAGCCCCGAGCATCCGTTGCTCAGTTTAAAACGCCGCAAAAAATTTAATAAATAAATTAGCACGTGAGATCGGATCGGAATCACTCAGTAGTCTACCTGAACTGGTACCAGGTACCAGGTACCAGGTGGTGCTACTGTACTACTTATTAATCGTACAGTTTGAAATTTGAAAAGCAACCAAAAACAGAACCGCAATGGCGGCCCCAGCTGTGTCATCCCAAGATGATCTTGCTTCTGTCTCTAGTAACAGTGTGGATACTGTATCTTCTTTGATAAGTCTGAGGGGGAGAAGTCTTCAAATGTGGGGTTCTATCCGCAACTCCATACGGTTGTCCAAGGACGAGAACTTCCTCCTGGAAGATACTTCGTCCTTTGCTCAACACCTGGAACGAGAAGCTCGGGAGAGAGCTAGAATAGCCCGAGAGCAAGAACGGCGATTCGCTCAGTTCAAAAAGGACGAAGCTTTTATCATGAACCTGATGAACGAGAGGCTGGAACGAGAATTGAAAGATCTGGAGAGAAAGAGGTTGGCCAAGGAGAAGGAAGCAGCAAGAATAAAAGAGTTCGCCCACAAGCGTAATGTCGAACGACAGCGCAAGCTTCTCAACTTTTTGATTCAAGACAAGGCACAGGAAGCTCTTAATTATCGAGTTGGATCCCCTTCAAAGCTAGGCGAGGACTCGGAGCAGACGGCTGCCACTTTGGAAGACTCCTTCACATCACAAGAAGAGGCAAATGGTACCTTTGAACGAAATAAGAATAACAACAACAGCACGAACAGCGGCGACTCATACCAAAAAACAATTCGATGGTGTCCCTCTGTAGATAGAGAACTTGAACGACGAAAAATTCACAGAGCTACGCATCCAACCAAGCCAGGTGGAATCGCCCAACGAGTGCGACGATTACCCAAAACAAAGGATGAGACCAAAAACGACGAAAATCAGGAGGATACGAAACAGATGGTTTCTGATTATCTAGAAGCCATTTATGGCGAAGTCGACGAAAACGAGGAGGAAACGGTAAGGGTGACCTCTGTTTACCTTGGAGCAATGGTCAACCAGGTCGAGTGCTAAGTCTACGACAGAGGTTTCATAATGAAAGCAAGAGGATGATACATACTGCTATATCTTCCTCGTAAATGTAGCATAACAATGGGAAAAGATTATACATATAGTGTCAGCTAATGGTATTTGCAGTTGATCATCAAACGTTTGCCGTAAATGTACAGGCAAAATTTTGCGCATGTTGCCTTTGCAAACTAGATAAATCAACAGTCAGGGAATGACCATGTGTACCTTAGAAAAAGATCAGTCAATAATTGTTCGAAATTAGATAAAGCAGCTGATCAGTGTTTGCTGGCGAACATGGTTCTTCTGTCCGTTGCTGTCAATCAAAGCGGGAATAACCTAGCCGCTTCAAATAATTTCCTTTGAAGATTCAGCAGACAAAATAATGCTCTTTCGGATTTCTTCCTGGTGGTACTTTGCAAACTGAAAGTCGCTGTAGTGTTTGTATCTCACGCCTCTGCAGGCCTTATGCCTGGGAAAGATGAAACATACGATCACCTTCCTACAAAGAATACGACGTCAAGGAACGCGAAGTTCGCTCGAGCAAGGTTTTAGAGTGTTGTATTTTATTATTTTATTTATTAATAAACTATTAATTTTGCATTTTCTGGATCAATCTTTGGTTACTGAAGGTCACTCGTCTGGCGGACAAAGTGTAGCCTTGGGGAAGGCAGCTGTTGTTGGCTTGTTGCAATTCGAAGGGACATATCCTGGCTTTTGTGCATCCTTTCCAGCTAAAGCAGGCCTGGCATCAGGCCTATATCCAGCAGCAGGAATTGTAAATGCTGGAAGGGATGGCTTTATGGCTGGAGCAGCGGTATTTGTATTTTTTGGAAACTTTTTCGTTTCAATATCTACAGCGTGAAGCCAAGAAGAACTGGAAAGGAAACTGTCTCGTAGGGTTGGTGCGTTCGATGTGTGCTCAATGAAAACTGCCGGCGGTGATAGTGGCGAGTGTGGCGACTGTGGCGGCAATACAGAAAGCGCAGTTGATGATGCCACTAATAGGCAAGCGATGATCGCTTGGTGCGAAATCGTCGATGTCATATCGGGATTTCAGGGAGCATTATCTTACTTTTCTGCTTCATTCGAGCGAAATTAATTGGTTACTAGACCTACTAGTATTATTTACAGTATTTGTTAGAGTAGGAGGTTGAATCAATTGACAGGGTGGATGATCTTATGTCATGAGAATTAGAGAATCACAAAATAAATAATCTCGATTTGAGGCAAAAACTAGACCCTACTAGCTACAGTAGTCAACTAGCTGTATTTCTGAATGACCTGCCTATTTGCAGCAAACCGAGTCCCCTCCAAGAACCTATCCTTGACCTGGCGCTAAAACCGAAGCAGTGGCTCGAGAGTCCACTGAGCAGTAGGTTTTGGAAAGTTTTCGCTACGCAATCACACCTAAGCTGTTGCATTGGCGAGACAACGAACAAAACTACGAAGGTAAAAATATGTGCTACTTTCATGATAAGCCTCAAGGCACTGCGTTGTGATGTGCTATTATTAAACTACTCGCATGAAAAAAATCCAATTTTTCAAGTAATGCAATGTAGCTTTCAGTGCGTCGTCGATGCACCACAGCATGTACGTCGAGAGCATATCACAGCCCAGCTAAAGCCAAGCAACGACAACACTAACATTATCTGTACTTCCACGTCGAATGGCCTCCTCTACTAAGAATTGCGCCGAATCTGCCCTATCTCCCATAAAAGACAACACCAAATCGACGGCCTCTTGGTCTTGCATGACATCCCAGAGTCCATCGCAAGCTAAGATCAATACGGGTGGATACTCTTCTTGCCCTTGCTCGGCAGTATTTTGGCAGTGGATTGCAGTTTCGTTGTAATGTGGCTTGGCAATAACGAATTCTTTCATGCAGTGATCCCCAAGACTCCGCGTGACAGCCAGAACCCCCAAAACCCGTCCCTTGAACAAAAATCCACCAGCTCGATTAATACGTTCGACCTCGTTTGGATCATCGACTCGATGGTCGTGACTTAATCGCATAGCCGCTCCCTGATTTCCCAAGACAGCACGCGCATCTCCAGCATTGGCTGTGTGGATTACAATTTTGTTGGTATTGGAGATTTTCTGTCGAGCATAGCGTGTTGTGTTCAAAGGTTTCGATGAGTGGACACCATTCCTAAGCAGCGGAAAGTCCACCAAATACGCAACATTGCTATTAACTCACCTTTACGAGACATGTAACGACGGTGGCGCCAGAAGTAGACACTCCACATTGAGTTGAATGGATATCCGCTATCAAAAACGCTCGCTCCAATCGGGTTGCCATATTCGCTTCGTGATCCTCTTGTCGGAGTTCTTCAGCCACGTGGAACGAAAGAAAGGTCTCCAAATATTCGACCATCTCCCGACCTCCGTGGCCATCGTAAATTCCTAAATAGGCAAGGCCAGGATCGGGTGCCCTCCATGTTCCTGGAGCATGAAATACATGACAATCCTCCATTGTGGATCTGCGCCGTGGATTCATTTCTTCGTACGTGGACACTGTCATAGAAAGGATGTTGTCGTCGTCATAATGATTGGTGAGGATATCTGGTTCACTATTTGTGATAGCTTGAATGGTAACAGCGCTTGGAGCTTGAATCGATGCCATCTTAAAACCAATGGTCTGTTTTGTTGTTGTTCTTTGTGATGAAGTGAGTCAAATGTCAAATAATAATAATAAATGAGCCGTTGCTTGGTCCTCGGTTTTGAAATCAATCACGAGAAGATTTGCACGGGATTGAAAATACCCCGGGCGAGCAAATGCACGTCATCCAATAATAATTCAACAAAGCCTACTAGACTACTAGGTACGCATACATAGATAATCACCCCTCGTACATGAACGGAGCTGCGGCTTACCTCATCATTATGTAGCGGATCTAATGCTGCAATAAAAAAATTTGGCTTTGAATGCAGCACTGGTTGGAAAATCAATAATATTTGCTTGGAAGATACCGTAAATATTGTAGGACATGCTACGTGAGGTTTGAATCACTTGTTTGCGACTGTACAGGCTGACTGCATTTCAAACCATCGGTGTTTACCTCTTTTTTTCTTTCTAACGAAGACTATTCATTAGAAATCTTGCTGTTGCATTAGTGCCTTTCTCTTGGCTCGCTGTCATGTACAATCGATTTCAAAGAGGCCTTTTTGGGCAACACTGCAACACTCGTGGCGTGATTCGAAAATGTGAACACCCATGCAATTATCTTGATTCTGATCCACATCTCTAGAATTTTTTTTTAGTTCCATTCATTTGCTAAAGGTTAACCATTACCATCCACATCGGCTGCATCGTTTTTGTTTTCTTTGGTCGCTGGAAGGATATTTACCAACTCGATATCAAAAAGAAGTGTCGCTCGGGGTGGAATTCGAGGTGGATAACCGACATGACCGTAGGCATACAGCGCAGGGATAGTAGCTTCGACCCGTTGATGCAAACTCATGTGTGATACCGCCACTTCCAATCCTTCCAAGACATGACCTGCTCCCAGTGCAAACTGTAATGCCATGTGTTGATTTCCACTATTGTTATTATTATTATTATTATGAGTCGCATTTCTTCGCCGAGAACTGGCAACAATGGCTCCTGGAGTTAAGATGTTGTTCGCGAATTTTGGTTCCAACCGACCTTCGTAATGGATCGAACATAGATCGCCAGGTTGAGGAAAATAGTTTTCGTCTCCTCTTTTAAGTGTTCTCAATAAAATACCAGGACCCTTCTTGTCTGCAATAAGATTCGCCGACTCGGGAAGTGCGGCACTGTCATTAGGTTGATAACTTTCTGATTTTGTGGTTGTGGTAGTTGCGGAGTCGTTTGCCATCATTATTTATTCAATCGCAGCACGAAGTGAGTTGTGAGCTTATCTCAGAAACCTGAAAAAATAATGGTGAGACACGAAGAGCGAGATACCAGAGCAGAAAGGGTCGCGTTGTATCGTATCCGTTGATGACGTCAAATACGTGACGTAAATTCAAACTTAGTCACGGAAGCTTCATCGAACGAAAAAACGAAAAAACAAACCATCAACAAACTCAAACTCTTTCATCTTTCATCACTAGTGGAGCACTCTTTCAGCTTTCAGCCAACCCAAATTAAAATGAGACGGCTGAACACCAACTCCAAAGACATTAAAATTTTACAGGAAACACTTACCTCGACACTGGCAACAGCAGTCATACCGCCATCATCGTCCTCCGGCAACCATTCCACATCCATTACTACACATTCGAATTCGAATACCTTGGTGAATTCCTCCTTTGTAGCGGATCCTACAACCCCCACGACCAACCAGCGCAAACACAACAACATGAAACAACACCAAAATCAGCAGCGAAAAAGACGATGGAACGATGGCTCAGATGCAACAACGTGTTGTCCGCCGGTAGTGTACACCAGTCATGGGGTACTGACCATCAATCACAAGGTGCTTCCTTACTTGGCCGTGGGAGGAGCCCTCTTGGTCCTTGGTGTCCACCTTTACCTGTTTCGTCAGCTATTGTCTGCTCAAGAAGGCACAACAGTAGACAGGATACGTCCGTCTTTGCTGATTGCCCCAAATTCTACCACTCCGGTTCGAAGATTAACACCCCTCCGACCAATTGATTACGACCAATATACCATCCGCATCAATACGTGGCAACGCCTCGATCAGTTGCTGGTATCGCTCGAACACCATGTAACGTGTCCTGGAGTGGCGCAAATTCAAGTCGTTTGGTGCGAACCGGTCGAACCACCACCAGAATTGGTGGCCATTGATCCTGAAAAGATTGTCGTCGAACGACACAAGGTCAATAGTTTGAACGAACGTTTTCACATTTTAACTGACAACACTCCTACCTTGGGCATTTTGAGCATGGACGACGATGTGTTGCGACCATGCACTGCCATCGATTCTGGGTTTTGGCAGTGGACTCGGTCACCTAATCGATTTGTAGGATTTGATTATCGAGTTCATGTTCCCATTGAAGTTTCGGAAGGTAACGAAAGATCACACGGCGAAGAAGCATCCACAAAAATCACATGGAAGGTAAATATCATTCGTTGCAGGTTTTATGGAATGCATCTTGATTTCGATTACCTCGTGGCTTTGCTGCTGTTCTTGCACCCGCCTCTTCCTCACACTCGATGAATACTTCCAACAACAACCACCACTACAACCCACACCAACATTCACCCAAAGTACGGGTATTTGAGCACGACGCAAAAGGCCAATCGCTACAGCATGTCACTGCCACGCTTTGCCTTTATTCATCGCGACTATTTGGATTGGTACATGACGGATCTCCCCCGAACCATATTTAATCATGTGGCTGAAAATTTCAATTGTGAGGATATCGCCATGAGTTTTTTTGTTAGTGCTCATACTCACGGTCGACCACCTCTTTTAGCCAACTTTTGGGCCATGGAAAGTATGGTCAAGCTGTATTCGCCCAAAAAAATTAGTGGATCCAAACATCATAAGGACTTACGAGATGGATGCGTAGAAAGTTTTGCAGAGCAATTGCATTTAAAAGATCGCCTGCAACAGGCACAAATCTTGCATCGAAAAGATACTATGTTTTATTGCGGAGACAAGCATTATCCAGAGGATCTACTGGTATTAGCAGAAGACGATGCCGAGAGCAGCAATTCTAACAGTCTACGTGGCGAGGATGCGTCCCAGGCGCTGGAAGACACAGCGAGCATCATGCCCAAACGATACGTAGATCACGTCCGAACAATCGGTCAATGGAGACTGCTGAGCCAAAAAGAAATGTCAAAGAGAATGTCCGAATTGAAAGAGGAAACATTGAAAACCGCGACAAGGGCAGGATTGATTGAGCATACCGAAGCTTGGGAAAAGAAATACCAAAACATGGAAGCAAATTCTTCATAAGACATGTGGTCGATTTGGGCGTATCGTAAGCATGGGCAGCAACATTATCATATCGAATTTTCGCATCAGGACAAGCTTTCGTTGCACACTGATGTAGATCCGGGGTACTGATCCCAAAGTGTGTTTTTGTGACCTAGGTGGCTAGCCATTGGCGGTAGTACTAAAACATCTTGAAACCCAATCTCGCTGAAAGCGATCGCAGCACTTCTTATCCCGTCTTTTGGTGGGCCATTGTTCATTTTAACAAACAATCATGTCTATCATATCTCATAACTCATAAGAGACTCTGAGGCAGCACTTCTGCAGACCTGATATTTCGCTTCACTGATTCTCAAGTGGTGCACTTTACAAGCTCGCAATATCTGGTTTTGGTTTCTAATCTTTCTACCAAACTATTTAGTTCCCTTTTGCCGTAGCTTCTTTGGTTCATATTTGGTGGAAAACTTCAAGCCATTACACCACCCGTATAAGCAGGATCCAAATTGCAGCACGGAACATCTTGACAATCAGCACAGCATAGCTCGTAACAGCAAAAACACATTAAGAGATCTTGCAGGCAGCCACAGCATCCTCCATGAGACGATCGGTACCCACCGGATGAGTATCCCCTCTGATTGTGATATCCTCGTCGGTAATATCTCCTTCCACCACTGCAGCATCCACAACACCACAGTGCCAAGAATAGAAGGACAGCTGCTAGAATCCACTGTCCGGTAGTCCATGCTTCCGGTGCTGTACTGAAGAGGTTGGACAGCATTTCGCGAACATTATCAATTTGTTCATCTACTTGAAGATTTCGTTCCGTTTGCGGATGGTGTTGCTCTTTCGCTAATGACACGGGTAGTTCAGTATTGGCGATATCATTCCTCAAAGGAGCAGAGGTGGGACGACGCAAGGATGTCATTGGTTTTGCGACAGAAGCTGTTGCTACGGCGCTGACTGTTGCCAGCAGAACCATAATAAGGCGGTGGATGGGTCTCATGGTATTTCTAGCTTTGGGGGCAAGGATGGAGCATTGAGCTGAGGCTTTCATTATTTGTTTTGATGTTCGTGTACAGTGATGGGTAATGGTGAGCAGGGTGAGTGTCGAGTGCTAAACGGAATGATAAAGGAATCCCCGTGGGAAGGAAAGAGCGTTGAGTTTATTGAGCAACGACTGTCATCTACCTGGGCGTATTTTACCTTTATCATTTTTTACTTACGGAGGGAGTAGTACTGGTACACTAGTACTAGTAGCAACTAGTAGTAGAGTATACTACTACTCGGGGGCCAACAGTAGTACGTACTACTAGTAGTAGTACTAGAGTAGCTAGCAGTGCTGTTTTGTCACCATGAAAAACCGTGCCATCAGCACAGGTGAGAAGCATCGAAACAACCTTGCTCTCTAGGAAAGCTCACTACACTGTGTTTGCCCTCACATGCAAACCCAAATGTACGAGCAGCGCGCATATGCATGTCCAATGCACCTTACTGTGTTTGAGTTAGTGTGGAACTTCTCGATGCTGTTGACGAACAGCGTGAGGACCCCCCCGAGAAAGAATTGGAGCAGGAACAATATGACGCAAATCTAAATCAATGCATGAAATGGTTTACACCATCTATTGACTCTGACGGGGAGCTCCTGGACTCTGGTGCCTTACAGTGGTAAGTCTGTAAGTCCATGAAAAAATTACTGTAGTTCAGGAGGAGGAATATTGACGGGACGCACATTGGGGGGAACAGCCTTCAAAGGGGGGGGGGGAAGACCATCCCGACCCCTATTTAAGATATCCAAAACAACAATGAGGTGGTGTTATTTGCTTCAACTCAACTCTTTAACGATCTAACCTACATAAATCACTGGACTACTTGTACAAGAACGCTTTTACAACTTTGTTCACTTATTATTATCACCTGATACCAATCGAAGATTCTAGTTTGAACGATTTTTTTATTCGTGACACTGGCTGACGACGAAGAAACAGTATGAGAATTCCAAGCATCTTTGACGGGCTACTGTTGCTACTACTACTAGTAGTAGTGCTGCTGCTGCTGCTGCAACAACATGCCGATGCTTTTACAATGCCGAACAATTCCAGGCGCACGTCAACGCATGTGCTGCTACGAATGTCAGATTCTGGATCCATTATGGAAAGGCTGTCGAATCGTTTTGGTTCTGACGAGAAGACCTCTAATAATAGCAGCAAAAGTACTGCTGCTTTGCGATCGTTCGTCTTGCCCGATTCCTTTGATGTGGATGACTTTGATGGTTCCCCTGAAGAATTGATTACTCGTGCCAAAGTGATAGTGTCTACCAATCTCGGCATTGAAAATGAAAATCTCTTGGATGACAATTTTCTCTGGATTGGCCCGCTGTTGGATACGCCCTTGAGCAAGAAAGAATATTTAGCAGCAGGCCGCTTTTTTGATTTGAGATCGACTTTTCCCGATTTGGATTTCCGCGCTCACGACTACCGAATTGACGAGGTAGATCCTTTTACTGTACGATTGACAGCACGAACCGTAGGAACCATGCGTGGAGAATTACGATTGCGAGATAAAACGCTTCCTCCCAATGGACAGTTATTGCGTTGTCCTCCAGAAGCAATCAGCATTACCTTTGACGCTAATTCTGGCAAAGTAGCAAAATTATGCACAGGATTTACAATGGATCGATTGGTCGGAAATACAAATGGATTGTGCGGAGTTTCGGCGGCAGCGACTATCGCTGGAGAACCACCTTCAGAATGGGAAGTGTACCCACCACTGACAGTCATCCAGCGATTTCTCGGTCGACCTGTAAAGCCCATTGGAGAATCGACCAGCTTTCTTGCTCCATTTCCTGAAACGGTCATGGTTCAATTGGCCAAAGGAGTCCTGTCTTCTAATGTGGCTGCTGATGATCCCTCCTTGTTGGGACCCAATTTTACGTTCATGACCCCAAATAAGGGGCCGATAGGCAAGAAGCGTTTTCTGGAGGAATTTGCCAGCCGGGAATTCGATGGCGTGGAACCTGAACTCAGTCATTTTCGAGTTGATCCTTACGACCCCAATCGTGTATGGGTGGATGTAAGACCTGTTGCTCCAGGGTACGAAGGCCCGCCTCAAGCCATGTCATTCGCCTTTGACGACGATGGGTTTTGTACCCGTATTACTTCGAGTGCCGTCATGGATCCTTCTCTGGGTAAGTTGTTTTGTTGTGATGTTGCTTCTATTGTATGCAAATATAAAAATGAATGTCTTACTAAGACATATACCATTGGTACTCGTTATGCAGGTAATGCCGGTGGTCTTGGCGGACCAGAGGGTTTCAAATATGCTCGAGGAGAAGCTTCTCCTGGAATCGTGACTCGTCCCTTTCCCCGAGTCATCAGTCGGCTTCAGAAACGAGCAATCTCACCCATTACCAAGATAGGAGTGGATGATTATTTCCTCCCTGACATGATATCAAATGCGGTTCCTAAAAGAGTTCAAAAATCTGTTGAAAAATTATCCTCGTTGAAGGCCAACCGTGTCGTCGAACAAATATCTCAATCGTCACCTTCGCCAAGTTCAACTCTAAAACAGTCACCTCCTTCGATGGCCCCTTCTGTAGTTCCAAAGGCCGAAACGCCCAAAAAGGACGAACCCAAGCTTGAAGCGCCAACGTTTGACGTACCCGCTTTCAACATTCCACAGCTAGGCGAAACTCGACCTAAAGTCGCAAAGACAGCGGCCAAACCAATACCTTCAACAAAGAAGCCCGCAACAAAGTATGCCGTCGCAAGCAAGCCAAAACAAGAAAGGAATCAATCACAAAAGAGGCTGTCATTCAATCTCCCATCATTTGCGGCGCAGACCGGCACTCGTCCAAAGGTCCCTGCAAGAAAGCCAGTACCTCGTAAGTTTACCCCAAAGAAGCCATCTCCTGTAACAAAAAAGCCTGCGGTGAAGGATGATGCTCCGCGTCCGTCCTTTTCTCTGTTCCCCGTTGCTGTGCCCGACGCCTCGACAAAGGAATCAACTCCCAAGACTGTAGCTAAGAAGCCCGCTGCAAAAATTTCCACCCCGCGTCCATCATTCTCTTTGTTTCCAGTCACTGCACCAAAGCCTGCACCAACTAAGGCTCCTAAAACTGATCCAAAGGTTCCTGTTCCACGCCCGTCATTCTCACTATTCCCTCGTTCTGCACAGAAGACAGCATCAGAGAAGTCGCCTCCAGCAACGAAATCGATTGCCAAATCTATGGCTGCGAAGAAAGAGGCCGATCGAAAGAGGAGGGAGGCGGCCGCCAACAAAGCGTTTGAGCTTGAGCAAGCGAAGCTTCGAAGAGAAGCTCTTTTGAAAGAAGAAGCAGAGAAACGCCGTCGTGCCGAGGAAGAAAAGAAAAGACTGGAGGAGTTTCAAAAGCAGGCGGTCGCAGATGCTGCCCGCCAGAGACAACAACTATTGAAGGCGGAGCAGGAGCGTAGGCAGGCAGAGCAACAAGATCTGAAGCGAATTCAAGAAATAGCTAAACAAGTTGCGGACGAGACCGCTAAGGAACAGGCGGAAATGCAAAGGAATATCCAGAAAAAAAAATTGGCAGCTCAGGCTGAAGCTCGTAGACAAGCGGAAGAAGCAAACCGGCAGCTACAAGAAAAGCAGAATGCCGACGCCGAACAAAGGAAAAGGGAGTTGGAGGAGAGGCGTGCAGCCGTTGTGGAGGAACGTCGACAAGCGGAAGAAGCCAAGAGGCAAATGGCCGAGCAGAGAAAACAGGAAGCCGAAGCAAAGCGAGTCGCTCAGGCCGAGGCACGCAAACAACAGAAGGAAGCCGCCAAGGCAGAAGAGGAACGAAAACGTCAAGAATTCTTGGCAAAGAGAGAAGCAGCAAAGAGAGAAGCTAGTCGCAAGAGTGCTGAAGAGCAAAAGCGTATGGCTGCTAAGGCTACTTCAACCGCTGCCAAGGCTAAACCCAGTGCCTCCATTAACCTGTTTGGTTTGGGAGGGGAACCCGCTGCGAAACCATCAAAACCGAATAATCGGAAGGTTAAAGACGTGAAGACACGACCTACGATCAATCTCTTTGGTGGTGGTCAACCGGCAACATCGAAACCGGCTGCAACGAAGGCCGGTGCAGCTACACCGCGACCTACCATCAATCTGTTTGGTGGCGCTAGTGAAAAACCAAAACCTGCTGCGAAGAAGCCCGAAGTATCCAAGCTACGCCCGACCATCAATCTCTTTAGTGGCGAAGCAATAACTGAAGCACCTTCAAAGCCAGCTGCCAAACAGGTGGAAATTTCCACGCCACGCCCAACATTCAATATTTTCGGCGGTGCTGAACCTGCCAGTAAGACCGCGTCACAGCCTTCGGCATCGGCCATCAAAGCCGCAGAGAAGGCAAGGCCAGGGGCCTCTATTAGCTTGTTTGGTTTGGGTGGTGCACCATCAAAAACCAAGTCAACTGCACCCAAGAGTACTGCAGCGAAACCCTCTCGTAAGCCCGCTTCCAAGTCTGTACCAAGACCTACTGCTCCACGAGGTGTACCCTCCCTCACGGGATGGAAACAGAACGGCGATAGGACCATTTCAGGCAATATTTCGGGCAGTCCTAATTTCAGGAATGGCGAAAGGATTACTACCAGTCCCATTGCCCAGGGAGAGGTTACCAGCGGGAAAATTGTCAAGACGGCATCGGGCAGTCGCTATTTCCTAAACTAGAGGAAAACTCACACGGTATAAAACTGTACGTACCAAGCTGACATGCGGTACGTACATACAGAAAGTTGAAGCACACTTAGTATGAATTATTCGTTTTACGTAAAATGCCTGCTATAACTATGGGTAGTTTTGGTCATGCTCCGGCAAACCCCGCTAAAAAGGCTGCTTTTCAATTGAAGCTCGATTGATTGCTCTTCGTAGCGAAGATTCCACGTTAGATGGTCGTTATAGCGTTATAGCTACTCAGTGACTCTACAGTACTGGTACTACTAAAGAATAAAATCTTTAGTTCAAGGTTCAAGTCAAAGATCGGAACTGGTTGTTCATCAAACTTCAGCCGCTAGTAGCGAGTAGACTAGCGAGTAGCGAGGCATGGCTATCACTGCAAACCCATCTCGTTTACTTGAGAGTTGAAGCAAACACTTGTTGCTACGGACCAAGGTTCTCCAAGCTTCTCCCAATAGTTTTGCCAGTGTTGGGGTGGCAAGGTCGAGAAGAAGAAGTGTTGTTCCACATTCCACCCATTATCGGCCTTTGATGTCTATTAGCATTGCTGGGTGGCTATCACTTTTTGTTCATGAGTCTGTCGTGTGTGTATATTGGATCGAAGTAAAAAGAAGCTTTTTGTCTCCAGTACTTCTGTTTTGGTCCTTCGAGAATACCAGGAAGTAGGTTCTTTGCTTGATGATTTTTTGCATCAGTGTTTCTGAATTCCGGTTCACAGCACTCTAGTACTGTAGCTAGTAGTACTGTACTACCAGGTACCTACTACTGTAGTACCAGTACTAGTAGTAGTACCCTGGTATGATGAGGCCTACCAATCTAGTACCCTGGTACCCCCTGGTACCAGTACCGCATACTGGTAGTAGTACCAACAGTACTACTACTACTACGGCCGGTAGTAGTAGTATGGTACTACTACTACATCAGAGAATGACCATCTGGGTAAATCCCGATTTTCTGTGTAAATTACCCAAACACAAACCCTACGGGGTATGGTTATTGAACCTGTGTACATTGTTGTAGAATTATGTAATTAACCA
>Ga0100402_1004705_pt1 | contig 14319 bp, 19 predicted proteins | sample CryGeyme20150102_FD_80419 | JGI IMG/M metagenome (GOLD analysis project Ga0100402, IMG submission 80419) | Groundwater microbial communities from Crystal Geyser aquifers in Utah, USA - Crystal Geyser metaG 2015-0102 | ecosystem: Environmental > Aquatic > Deep subsurface > Groundwater | place...
ATAATTTTATTCATATTTTGACAGTATTTTCATATTTATAATTTTATTAATTAAATATTCATTTAATTATTAAACTTACATTAATATTATAACATAATGTCATGTAGTTATTGAAATGTTTAAATCTTTATTTTTACTTGTATTCGAGTTTGAATTTGTATTATTTTGCTTCGAGTCAATAACCTCAGAGTCTATATTCTCTTCAATTAATACTTTCTTATGTTCTTGTATTTGACTAAATAAGAAAATTATATTAATATTAATATAATTTTCTTATATAATATTATTACCTCGAAAAGAATTCATGAATATTATCACAATTAGAAAAGTCAAAGTTATTATTAATATCAACTTCATTACTTATAAAAGAAATCTGATCCCATACGTTTTTATTTATAAAAAATCTTAAGAATAGAATCCATACTTTAAAAAAGAATGAAGGCTTATAAAATATAATCTCATTTGTTTCCCATTTGATACTAGATATACTTTCAATAATATTTGTTAATGAGGTTATCAATTGGGTAGGAGGGAAATTTTTCTTGACTGAATTTTCGCATAAAAGTATTATACTAATACGTTCATAGCAATTATTCTCTACTTCGACATACTTTGAAAAGTCTAAAAAGTTAAAAAAGTTAAAAATATTAAAATGTTTCAATATAATTAATTACAATTAATAACAAATATTATAAGTGGATTCATATAAAACTTTTCTTCGAAAACAGTAAAATCTAGTTTGTCTATATCGATTAGGAATATTTGTCTTCTGTATAGGTCCTTCCCAACAAAAACAATAAAATTTAATTTTTCAAATTCAGTTGTTATTGTACTCGTCAAAGCTTTTTTATTTGCAAAGTAAAAGTTTTTAAGATAATTATTAGTATCCAATAACATGTCTCGTATTCTTTTATCATCGTTTCTGTATCTATATATATTTATTAATATATATTTGTAAGGTAATATTATTACATTTCGTAATTTTGAACCTTATCACTATTGTCATTTTCTTGTTCTAAGAAGTACGAATCTTCTTCTGTTAATTCTTTTTCCATGATTTTACATTGTTCGATTTGATTAATGAGGGGATTCAACTTTATGTTTATAGTTCGTTCTGGTATTAGAGAATCGCCGTATTCAGTTTCTTTTATTTCTGGTAAGTATTTTGCGGATAAACTTTCTTCTTCCTTTGAGCGTGGAAAGTATAACTTTAAAGTATCTCTAAACTTTTCAAAATCATCATTATCCTCAAAGCAGAAGTATATCTTATCAAATTTATTTCTAAGCTTTTCCAAGCATCTCCTTATAGTTCTAATAAAAATATTGATAGCTAAGATGACAGGGTAATCAGTTGAGGGCTATTATTAATAGAAATATGAATATGACGTAAATTATTATAAATACCTTAATTATATCCTTTCCAAAGCATAAAGTCCTTATATTTTTTTCAATAGCTGTCTTATTAAGATTATAATAAATTAAGAATAATAATAGAGTAATTACAATTTGATTATAAATTATTATAAGTTATTACATCAATAACATTTCTTATTGCTAAATGATATGTTGCTTCACAAGCGTTATGGTAATTAAAAGTATATTTAGGTAGAACTACATGAATTATGTACTTATATGATAAATTATAAGCATCTGTTATGATACATTCAGATAACGAGAGTCTTTCATGTTTTTCTATATCGGTGTATATCTTTGGGCCACATTTTTTAAGAATCTATAATAAGGTAATAGTAAGGTAAAGTTAGTATATATTTATTACTTTAGTTCTATAATTTGAACAGTTAAAAATATTTTTATTGCATTGGAGTACTAAACTTTCTATATGATTTAGTTTATCAGTAACATCACAATTTCTTTATAATAATGAATATTAATAAATCATAACTAATTACTGTAAATGTAATTTACTATTTAGTTCCTTATCAAATTTGTATGGAGTATAATAAGACGTTGATGATTTGCTAATAATATGTTATATTGTATTATAATAATATAATGTATTATAGAATAAATTACATGTTGGATAATAAAGCAATCTCATCATCACGTATTGAATTTGCCCAATCAACTATATTATCTTTTGATTTCTTCTTCAATTGTATTTCGTAATTATCATTTATGTTATCTTTTTCTATATTATTTTCAAATAATTTTTCCTCTAATTTGTCCATAATTAATAAATTATTAATATATTAAATAATAATATACTAATAATACTAATAATTAATTTTATATTAAATTAAAACAACAATAATGAGCTATCCTTTCTTTAATCAAATACCAGGATTAATTAAGTATATTTCTGTTATGGATAGAGATGTAAGATAATAAACTTTACTTTAATGCTTAAACAATAAATTAATAAATCAATAAATGAATTAAACAATAAAACAATTCACTTACTTACTTACTTTAGAACTCACCTATTTTACTACTAAATTTTTCCGAAAAGGAAAAAGAACTTGATTTTCAGTTGTTAGTTTACTCCTCATTAGATCTATTAGAATATAAAGAAAGTAAACATAAATAATTTATATCTTAATTTTTGTTTATAAGATCAAAAATCAGATAAGTCAAGTATTGAATCAAAACTAAAAAATTACGAAGAGTATATAGGTAAGTTAACTAGTTGTATATTTATTTAATTACCGTAATAGGATTACTTCTTCCTTTCTATGAACTAGATTATGACTTAGGCTCATTTGGATTTGTTAGTAGTAATGGAATAAAAATAGTTGTGTTGAAAATAATAGAAAACTCATTTCAAGAAGTGTCTTCTGAGATAAAAATGAAACAAGTTAGTTAATAATATTTATGTCTTATTGTAATTTTTTATAAATTGTTTAGATCTGTAAAGAAGTTCACACCAAATATATTAAATTATTATTGAATCCATTCTATGAGAAGAAAGATTTTTTTGTAGAGAACAGCTCGATAAGAGAAAAATTCTCAAATTTGATTATTGAAATAGTTAAAAATAATCAAATAATATAAATTAAATCAATATAATACAAATTAAATAATATTAATAATTTTAATAATATTACTCATATAAAAAACCTATTTTTGTTTAAAGTTATATAGAATTTAATATTAATTTATATTAATATGTGTTATTACTTGTCTAAGAATAACTCAAATTTTTTAATTTTTTTTAAAATCTCTCTCTTTTCATTTAAATTGATTCATTTATAAATATTATTTCACATAATTGCTAATATAAACTATCATAATGTAATTTAAATTTAATTAATAAACAAATTTATAATATAATAATATAATAATATAATAATATAATAATATAATAATATAAGTATTAATTATAAATTACCTTTTATAATACTTCCTTCTACATTAATATTAATATATATTTAAAATTTTAAATAATAATAAATGAAGTTCTTTATTTTCATAGCTGCCTTAATAAATATTTTAAGTTTAGTAATCGGGGCAAGAAATATAGATTGTGGCCATATTATGTGTGTCAAAAACGGAAAATCAATGGAAAAATGTTGTATTAAGAAAACTGATAAAAATAAAGGAAGCTGTATTAAAGAAGGAGGTCATTGTCCTGACGGTTTCAAGAAACAAAGAAGAAGAAACTTTAAATAATTATTAACTATTATTAACTATTATTAACTATGAATAACTATGATTAACTATGATTAACTAAGATTAACTATGATTAAGTATTATTAACAATGATTAACAATGATTAACTATGATTAACTAGTATTAACTAGTATTAACTATTATTTAATAATTCTTAATAATGTTTAATCATAATTTATATGCTTTATAATGCTTAATTTTGCTTAACAATAATTAATTATACTTATTAATGCTTAATAATATGAAGGTTTATGAACTTTAATTACTTTTTATTTTATTTAGCTAGCTCAATAAATTAACTTGTTTAACGTTATTAACTATATTATTAATATCATATTAAATATAGTTAAAATTAATCTAACATAATTTCCTATTTAATTTCTTATTTTAACTTTGTCTGATAAGTAAGTTCTAAAATCATTTTTCATACTATCAAGCGAGAATAATTTCTCGACATGACTTCTTAAAATAGTTGGATCTACCTTTTTAAAGTTATATTCTTTGAAGAAATCTTTGATCTTTGCACCCCATACTGTAGGGTCTTCATTATCAATTCTAAATCCTGTCTTTCCATTGTCAATAGACTCCATTGGGCCTCCTGAATTGTGGGCTATTACAAATGCTCCACAATACATAGATTCAACTGGAACTATTCCGAAATGTTCATTTTTAGGAGTGTATAGTACAACATGAGATGTTTTAAGAAGAATACACCTTTCATTATCCGAAATTGACTTTAAGAAAAATACTTTACTGTTTAGTAGGTCTTTCCCTGCTAACTCAGTTAACAATTTATACTCTTCTACATTTTCTTCTAAACGATCGTCATATCCTCCAGCAACAACTAAAATATAATCGTCTTTATCTTTATCATTCTTTTTTAATTCTAGAAAATGTTTAAAACTTGTTACAGCCAATGGTAAGTTTTTCTTCTTCTCATATCTGTTTAGAGAAACTATTAACTTTTTGTTTTGTATGTTATGTAATTTTTCAAGGCCTTTTACATTGAGTAAGTCATTTTCTTTAAGTTTGTATTGGTCAAAAACTGTTAAATCGATAGCAGGATATAAAACTTTCGGAGGAGCTCTTAGTTTATTAATAATAGGGAAGTTTTCTTTAAAGACATTTTGAGTAAATTTAGAATTTACTACAATTATATCCGCCAATAACATAGTAAATTCTTCAACATAATCTATAACAAAACGATAACAACGTTTAATAAACGAGTCTCTTTTGACACATAATAATTTATCAGGAAAATGACAATAGAAAAAAGTCGTAAATCTAAGTTTTAACAAAGGAATAGCAATTGGAATTTGATCAACAACAATAATGTCAAAGTTACCCCCGAAGAGAACTAAATATATTGCAGCGAGCAATATTCTAATATAGTCACACATTGCTTGACATCTACCTAATATTCTTCTAGGGAACATGTCACCTCGTACCTCAACATCGATAGTTCCATCTTTTAGTTGCGAAAATGCTCTATTAGAATCAAAGAATGGTGTAAATATCTTTACGTCCCACCCTAAATTTTTGCAGCATAGTGCAAGATTTACGACGAGTTGTTCTGCGCCACCTATTCCTAAATCAGGATGTAAGAAAGCTACTCTCATTAAAATATAAAATAAATTAGTAATTTTAATAATAAAATGTGTTTTATAAATAAGAATAATAAATGAAGTCTAGAATTACAGCAAAAGTTTTTATTTTTGCTTTTCTAATAATACTTAATATGTTAGTCGTAAATATTAATTGTGTACAATCATCAACTAAACTATCTGAAGAAGAAATGCTTATAAATGAGTTAATATCTTTAAAAGAACAATCAATGGATTTAGAAACAAAATTAAATAATTGTGATAAAAATACTATAAACACTATGTCTGCAAATGCAAATAACATTAAGAATACGATTAACCAAGTTAATAGGTCATTTTTAGAACTAAAAACTAAAATAAAAGTTGATCCATTTTTTAAAACAATGAGTGGAGGCTTTCCTAGCCCAAATTCAAGAGCTTGGACAGGAGAAGCTAAAAAGGGTAAATTGATTTAATGTTTTAATTGTTACACATATAAAATAATATAATATAAAAATAGATGAGGAAGTTTACAACAATTTGAAAGTATGTCCACCAGGGTGTCTTGTAGGAAACAATTATTAATAATCATGTAAATAATATAATCAGTACAAATCAATTCAAATATATTAAAAACTTTGATATTACTTATAATGAAATAATTAAGTATAAGTATATTGTTATAAAAAATAGTTATTATAGTAAATAGAAAGTAATATTATATTCAAAACAATATTAAAACAATATTAAAATATATAAATTTTAATTCTTAATTATAATTTTAATACTAATTTTATCTTTTAACTTCAACAATTCATAGTCACTTCTAAGATTAAATCAAACTTTCTACTGTTTCATTTTCATTCTTTTGTTTTTTATTTTTATTAGCATTTGTTGTTGTATCATTTATTGATATATGTTCTGAGATGGTTGTTACTGGAGTGTCTTTATGATCAAAAATGGTATTGTCATCATCGTTTGGATCCTATATTATTATATTAAATTTATATATTTACTATATTATAATAATCAGGTTTTTGCTTATGAGCTCTGGACTCTGCCATTTTTTCATCAACATAATCTCTAATATTTTGAATACAATCTGAATTTAACACTGTAACTGCATAATAAATTAGTCCTCCTAACAATATTATAAAAACGAAATAGCCTAAATATGAGAAAAATCCAGATCCTGGGCAAGGAACAAGAATAGGATCAAATTTAACACCATTAATACATACATCTCCTGGCACTTTCCTATACCCTTTACTAATAGTGTAATATCCATGACATACATCAGGTGCTTTTAAAATTTCTGGTCCATCAGAGTTAGTATCATTATGACTTCTATGTTTTTTCTTTTCAACAGAGGTACAAGGATCTCCAGGCCTTTCTCTTGAAAAACCAAAGTCACATTCGTAATCATCTTCAGTACAATCACAATACTCAACAGTTGATTTAGCTTCAATAGATTGAGGGTTGAAACAAGCTGTTTCTCTCTTCCTTCTTATATAAATTGTTTTTTTTCCTAGTAAGCAATTATGTCCGAGTCTTCCATCATGAGGAGTCCATGTTTCGTAATCAGAATATGAACTATTTGGTTCAGCCGGGTTTCTACACATTGGTTCGTGTAAAGATGTAAAATCAATACCTATCACTACGCCTTGTTTAACTCCTTTTTTATTTTGGGTGTGACCATAAATTACAAAGTGTTGAGAAGTACTTGTTGGTTCAATTATAATATTTCTAACGATCATACTTTCTCTAGAAATGTTTACTTCATTCCATGTTAAACCTTCGTCCCATGAATATAAAATAACTTTTGTTGCTCTTTGATCTGGGGCCATGATAATTAAAGAACCATGATTTCCTATTTCGTAAATGTGTGATCCTTTTCTAACTTCAAACCAATTAAATCCACCGTCTCTAGAAATATATGTATTAACTTCTTCTTCGCTTTCTGTTAAATACTTACCAACATTTCCATTAGCAATTACAATTCCGGAAGCTGACTCTACACTATAGAAAGGTGGTTGAGAACTTGATATACCATGAAGGTTTAAATTACAATTTTCTCCGCATTCATAATGTTTTCCTTCTGAATCTCTATCAGGAGCTTTAAGAGGATACCACATTCCTCCTTTATTAAAAGTAATCATTGTTTGTATAAAATCTTTAAATTGGGATGTTTTATCAGAAGTCTCTTTTACTTTGGTAGGTCTTTTTTCTTGCATTGATTCTTCTTGGTTAGCTTCTTCTTCTTGCATTTCTTGTTGTGCATCTTTCATCCAATCTTGATCGATAACATTTGCCATGTATATTCCTTCTAGTCCATTAACTTTATCAAAGTCGCATTGTCCTTCATTCATTCTAATATTATTATGTAAAGATAAAGAAAATTTAATTCCTTCAACATCAGAAACGTATATATGACCGTGTTTGGACTTTTCACCGAAATGGTTGACATGGATGAAAACTGTATTTTCAGATGTGTCTAAGAAAGTGTAGCTGTGATCTTTAAATTTTGTTTGTGATAGATCGATAGGCTGTAAGTTGTAAAACTTATCTTTAGGGTTTGTCTCTAAAAGCATAACCTCTTGATCTTCCTGGTCAATAACCTGAGCTACAAATAGATAATGATTTGTAAGTAAAAATTTATTTCCTTTATGAGCTCCAACTCTTTTTGATTTAAAGAAATCATCAGAGTAGATAAAGTCTACTTTGTAATTCCAGCCAATACTTTTTTGATGTCCTTTTCCTCTTGGTTCATAAGAAAGTAATATTCTTTCCTTTGGTATACCTGCATCGATATGTTCTTGACCAAATATTCCCCTATAAATATTAATTTATTAATATAAAAGTATAGTCAAGTAATTTACCATCCAAATTGTACAACATATGAAGCTAAGATAATCCAATTCTCTCCTAAATCATGTGTATAGAAAATTTCTTTATTAATTCTACAAGGTTCGTCTGAATAATCATCACATAAACTAAAGGCAGATGCAATACCCCAATTTCTTTCTGTAGGATGATAAATGTATTCTTGAATCTTTCTACCGTGATTAAGAGCCTTTACGTGACTACCACAATCTTCTGACAACCAATTTATTCCATGGGTTCCAAGGAAAATAATAACACTTTTATCAACAGGACTTAAAGACATCCTTGAAACTTTTCCTATCTTATTTTTTTATTAAAATTTTAATACCTCATTCTCGTTCTCTTCAAGTTCTGCTTTTCCAGTATGTTGGAAAATATCATTTAGTTTTTTCCATGTAAAACCATGATCGTCACTTTTATATACAGAAGATAATTCTGTTAAAGCCAAAATAGAATCTTGATTATGTCCACACCAAATCATGTCATTTACATTAGCATCAATTTCGAATAATTTAAAATCAACGTTTCCTGCTGAATAGACAATAGGTATTATAAATAAAACGAAAATGCTAAATAGCTTATAATAATGAAGTTTTCTCATTTTTTCTGAATAAATATATTATGTAATTAAAAATTAATATAAAATGATTATTATTAATAAATTATTAAATGATTAAGTTATTTAGTTCGTTAATAATTAATTTTAAAATTATAATAAAATGGACGTTTTAGAAACCGGAGGCTCAGTTGAAGATTATATCCCTTTAGTAGATGAACAATTAAAAGATCCTGTTAAAGTACAAACAGTATCATTAGCACCTGATTTTTATGTATTGACTTGGAGTGCTTTCAGGGATGATGTATGGGAAGATAAAAAAGATTTCAGAGGACAAGAAATTTATCCAACTGAAGGAAATAAATTTTGGCTTAAGGTTTATTTTTTGGGTTTTATCTCGTTAATCACAGTTACTATTTCAATTCTTTTGTATGAAGTATTTACTAATGATTTATACAAAACTGCTACATGGCCGATTTTCATTTTAAGAATGACATTAGTTACCTTTGCCCAAAAGAAATTACAACCAGAATTTTATCGTGGATTTATCATGTACAGATATACTCTCAATCATAGACATTTATTTTCTAATTTTGCATTTGCTATTTTTGTCCCAATATGCAAGATTCTTATAGCTTCTGTAACTTTTTCTTGTATTATTTTATTTATCTGTATGTCAAATTCAGCTTTAGAATTAATAATGAACTTTGCTTCTTTGTCTGTAATTTCAGACCTAGATAATTGGATCGGCGATGCTATTATTGCAGATAAGCCAGTAGGAGAAGACGACAAACATAAGAATAGTTTATACGCTTTAGATAGTTTAAATGAAAGAATGAAATTACAAGATAAATTATCGTTCTTAGATGGACATTTAGAAATTGTCGATGATGAAAATCTTGCTGCGACTGACAATTTTGTAGTTATTAGTTTCAGAGCATTTATTAGATATACACCATGGGTATTATTCCCATTATTGACTATTCCAATCAACTATCTCTTATTATATATTCAACCTCATCAAGAAGCTGTTATAGTTTAAAAAAGCATATTATAGAAAATTAAAAAGATTAAATAGTAACTTATTTAATAAATTATATTCAATATATTTACTTTGTTTGTAATATTTTTGTATTATCATATTAATTAAATTTTCAAATTTAAAATTTATAATATTCAATATAAGTTATTAATTTTAATATTATTATTTATTAAAAACTTTAATAATGGCAGAAAACGACATTTCAGCAACAACACATACTACAAAAACAAAGCATCACCCACATAAAACTGAGGTTCCTTTAATGGATCCATTTCTCTTACAGTCAATAGGTTTAAATACAGACATATACGCACTAACTTGGAGTGCATTACGAAATGATGTCTATGAAAAAATAGATTACCGAGGACAAAAAATTTACTTGTTGCCGGATAACTATTTCTGGTTGAAAGTTAGATTCTTTTTCTTTTTAATGGTTGTTACTTCTACTATTTCTATATTACTTTTTGAAATGTATAATGATACATATATACCGGCAACATTTACAATTCAAATTTTAAGAATAACTCTTATTATATGGGCTCAGAAAAAACTAGGACCTGAACTTAGTCAAAGTATAGCTATGTTAAGATTTGCCGTTAATAATAGTGAATCATTCTCATCTCCTAAGTTTGCTTATTTCATATCTATATGCCAATTAATAAACGCAATTATAACTTTATCATGTATGCTTTTATTTGTCTGTATGGCCGACCATGCTTTAGAATTAGTTATGAATTTTGCTGGTTTATCAATATTATCTGAATTAGATGATTGGATTGGTAACTATATAGTACGTAGTAATTTAAATACTGATGAACAGTTTTGTAAAAGCGAAGAATTATGCTTAACTGATATAAATTCGAAAATGTCTTTACATCATAAAATGTCTTTCTTAGTAGATTATTTAGAAATAACTGATGATCAAAATTGGGAATTTAGTAATTCTTATTTTATACAAGGATTTTCGTGGATATTAGACTCTGTACCTTTTTGGTTACTTCCTTTATCAACTATTCCTATTGATTACATTTTAGTTCGTGTACAAACTCATCAACCGTTATTTTAAAGAATTATGTCCTGAAATATGGAATTTTGAGATTAGATGTAAGATAATTAAGCAACTAAGTATTGAAATTAGAAAATTAATATAAAATTAATATGAAATTTATATATGAAATCTATTTATGAATAAGTATAAATTATTTAATATTATTTATAAAACTTATATTTATATTTAATAAAAAATAAGATTTGAAGTAATAATTTATACAAATATATTCATTTCATTTAAATAATTTTTAATATTTAAATTTTATAATAAAAACAAGCTATTAACTTAATTCCTATTCTTTATCATAGCATCTTCATATCTTAACATCACAATATCATATTTCAAACTAATCAATTATTTCTTTTTTAGTATAATCTTGCATATAAATTGATGACTTATTTTCAACTCCAACATTTGATGGTTGTAAATTAATACTGCTTCTCTTTAATGCATAATCATTAAATCCTCCAGTATTATTCATATTTTGTTTATTAACATTAAACGGAATATAAGTCGAATTACTCGAACTAGACATTTTATTATCTTGGTATCCTAATTTATAATGGGTGCTTCTTAAATCTTTTATTAATTCTTGGTCAAGTGAAGTCTTAGATTTACTAGCTTTGTCTTTATCATAAGCAAATGCAGATGTATTTGTACTTGTAAAATTAGGTAAATCTCCTCCGAGTTTGAAGTGGACAGCTTTTATATCATCGATTAATTCTTTTACTTTAGCCTTTTCTTGGTCTGATTGATAGCCCATTTTGGGTACAAAACTATATAATGTTTAGTAATGATAATAAATTTATTTACTTTGATCTTGCTTCAGATTGCATTGTAACATGATCTTTTCCTTTAATTGCAATACTTGAAACAAAATTAGCATTTTCAACTTTTTCTGTTTTGGATACTTTAGGTTGCATAGCACTTGAATAGGTTGAGCTGTAGTGATCTTTTGATTCTTGATTTTTCTCTCCAAGAGAAAAATGACTTTTTCTTAGTAAGGCATTGCTTATTTTTTGCTCGGCTTTAACTGATGGATTTATTTGTTGACCGTCGTACATTTGTACATACATTGAGGTCATATTATCACCGGTGTCATTTCCATATTGAAAATGATGTTCTTTAAATTAAAAGTTGTTATTATACTTCTTAAATCATCAGCTAAGGCTTGCTTATCTGTTTTATCAGGGTCTATTTTATGTTTAACAAAATTTGCTTGAATAGATGATTGATACAAAGGCTTTTCATCTCCAAATACAATATGATGTGATCTCAAATCCTGTGTAAACCTTTTAACTTCTGTATTTTTTGGAACATAAGTAGCTTGCGAAGTTGATTGCCATTGGTTTGAACTAGTTCCAAAGTTATAATGACTCTTTTGTAATTCTTGAGTAGAAACATGTTGATGAGATCTAATTAATAAAAATATGAAAAAGTAAGCAATAATTATAATTAAATAATGCTATTAAATATATTATTAATATTTACCTTTGAGCATTCCCTGGCTCCACAAATCTTGCACCAGACTCACTTTTATATTCCAGCTGTGAATTTCCTAACACATAATTATGACTTCTTAAGCTTTTTCCGATTTCCTTATAGTCAGCAGCAACATTATTGTTTAATGCACTTTTATCATAAAACTCACTTCTAGCCGATGACTGCCAGTTTGCTCCGAAATTACCTAAAGTAAAATGGCATTTTCTTAAATCATTTTTTATATCTGCATCCAATGTGGCTACTGACCTAGGTCGTCCGCCGTCAATAAGTTTATTTTGGTCATTCATTGTTGTGTTATATTGTAACATATGATCACCAAAAGCAAAGTGTGTTTTTCTTAAGGCTACATTATCATGAACTGGTTTGGAGTTTTTAGTTGAAGCTTCAACATAATCTTTTCTGTATTGAGTGTTAAAAACCATATCTAATATAAGTATAATTAATTGATATTATGATATAAGTATGATTACTTTCGTTTCCTAACTGAAAATGTGTTTTTCTTAGTTCTAATCCAATTTCTTTACGATTTTGAACATTTAATCTTGAAGGTACTTTTTTATCATCAGTTTTCATTTAAGTTATTATAATTTATATATTAATAATTAAATAATTTAAAAAATAAAAATTAAGTTCGATTATAAACGCTTTTTATATAGTTATAATTAAGTAAATTTAAGTAAATTAAGAAAAATAAGTAAAATTAAGTAAATTTGATAGTTCTTATGTTTATACTTTAATTATAGGTGATTTAACATTTAAAACATTAAGTGAAACACTTAAAAATAATAGAAACGTATCTATTGATTTACTATTGCCTTCACATTTCTTATCTTTATTATCGCAGTCGTTATCTTTATTTTCTTTTATACATGACAATAATTTACTTAATCCACAAAAGAATAAGTAATTATAAATTACTCCTTTGAATGGGTGATTCTATTTGGAAAATAAGTAAGTAGTTAGTAAGTTAAGTAAATTATACAGCTTTTTCTATTTCGTATTGATTAAGAATATTATTTTCTAAATTCTTGAAACTATCAGAATATAAATTGTAATATTGAGTAAAGTCAATAAAATTTCCGTCTATTAATATTCATTTATTAATTTTAATTGTAGTATACCTTCATCTCTTATTTGGAAATATAAAGATGGCATATTATAAATGTCATTATAAATTATTTCTAATTCTAATATATATTCTTTTCTATCAATTATATTAATAATTTGACTTTCAATATAGTTTATTTTTAAACTTAGCTACCTTATGTTATTTATATTTATACTAATGAAGTATCTTTAAATTCAGATAACTTCCATTTAAAATTTTGAAAATTGGAAGTAATCTTTGTAAATTCTATACAGTTTTCAACAAAGTCTTTATAGGTATAGGAATTAGTATTAGAATTATTCATTAAAATATTATAATTAAACATAAGAATTTAATATTAATTAATTAACACAAATTAAGACATATTAACACAATTCTAATCAATTTACACATATAAGTAATTAATTAATATCTACTATTAAACTATTAAAATATTAATTGATTTCTTTATCATTATTATTATTACTTTCCTTAATTTCATTCTTAACTTCAATACTATCTTTATTTTCTTTACTTTCATTCTTAACGTTCTTAGTCTCATTCTTATTCTCATTTTTATTTAAATCATTAAAATTTACATTTACATCATTTACAAGATTCTCTATGTCAGTTCTACTACTTCGCATGCTTACGTTGACTAGCTTTAAATTTAAATTTAACTTGGAACTTAATTTTATATTTGGACTTATAGATAATCTTAAATCGATACTTTCTTCATTCATTACTTTCCATAGTTCAGAAATCTAATATTAAATAAGTAAAGAATGAATATAAAAAATGTAATTTGTATTTCATACATGTGTTGTATTATATTTATTAACTTCAGCAAGTAACTTAACTGATTCGTAATAACCTGCTAGTTGTTCTAGTTTAAAATGTTTAATATTTTCTATCATTGCAGCAATACTTATCTTGATTACAACTTCAACTTGCTCAATTTTGTAAGACAACTTAATAATATAA
>Ga0100402_1004719_pt1 | contig 14290 bp, 15 predicted proteins | sample CryGeyme20150102_FD_80419 | JGI IMG/M metagenome (GOLD analysis project Ga0100402, IMG submission 80419) | Groundwater microbial communities from Crystal Geyser aquifers in Utah, USA - Crystal Geyser metaG 2015-0102 | ecosystem: Environmental > Aquatic > Deep subsurface > Groundwater | place...
AGTGATATCGAGGAGGTTGAGCGGATGCTCAAGGCACTGATCAAATCACTGGAAAACAAACACTTGACCCCTTGAACCCTGGAATCCTCGAACCCTTTTTACCCACTCGATGGGAGAAGAACCGTTTTTAAGAATACGAACCTTAGAACGAGGAGGCTTCATGGACAGGAGACAAGGGGACTCGCTTCCATCCATTCAGGATGCCGAGCTGGAAGACAAGACCGTGCTGGTCCGTTTTGATCACAATGTGGTGAAGAACGGCGAGATCAAGGACCCCTTCAGGATAGACCGGACCATCGGGACCCTTTTCCATATTGTCGAGAGGGGCGGCCGGCCCATCCTCATGACCCATATCGGGAGGCCCCGGGACAAGGAGACAGGAAAGATCCAATGCAGGGAAGGGGAGTCGGTCAGGCCGATCGTTGACTATATCGAACAGAAGCTGCATACACGGTTCTTTGTCCCCGAGTTTGAAATTGATCCTGAAAAGGGAATCATGGGCATTGATACCTCCATCAATATCGCCATACGGGAGCTGCGCAGCAGGAAGGTCAGCGGCATCTATCTCCCCAACACCCGATGGTTCTTCGGTGAGGAGGCCAAAGGCCCCGAGCGGGAGAGGTTCGCCCTCCAGCTCGCCGGGCTTGCCGATATCTACGTCAATGACGCCTTTGGCTCATGGCAGCCCCATGCATCCACCTATGACATCGTCAGGCATCTGCCGTCGTGCGCCGGGTTTCTCATGCAGCAGGAGATCAAGAACCTGGATCGGGTGCTCGAACCCGAGAGGCCTTTCCTTGCCGTGGTGGCCGGGGCGAAATATGATACCAAGATCGGGCCTCTTTACGCCATCTATGATAAGGTCGACCGGATCATCCTCGGCGGTGTGATCTACAACACCTATCTCTGTGCAAGATACGGTGTCAGGATCAAGGGCGTTTCCGATTCAGACATCAACCTTGCGCGGGAACTTGTTGAAAAGGACAAGGTCACAAAGAAGATCATCGAGCTTCCATTCATCGTGGAGTCGGATACGCTTGAAGGGAGAAAAGAGGGGCATTACAAGACCATCTCCGTTTCGGATTTTAAAAGCGGTCGGGAGTACGGCTATATCGCCGATATAGACCCGGCTTCGTTCAGAGACGGGAAGGTGCATGCGACCATTCTCGATGCCCGTACGATCCTCGTCAATGCCGTCATGGGATTTACGCCTCATTTCATTGAAGGCTCTCAGGCCTTGGACCATACGATTGACGAGAACAGGGACGCGATCAAGATGTACGGCGGCGGGGACACGCTTCAGGAGTTCAAAAACCTCTGTCCCGGTCTCTATCTTTCGGTGATGGACAATGCAAGATACTATTTCTTCACCGGGGGCGGGACCGTGCTCACCGCCATCGGAAAAGGGAGCCCCTACGGATTGCAGCCGATACGCGCCCTGATTGAAAAAGGCGGCCGGGGGTAGGGGATCTCCGGCAGAGGTCTCCGGTCAGGGTGTTTGTTCCCCGGTCTCCCGGCTAACGCCAGCCCACAGGCATGTATCCCCTGTCCCGCAGGCACTGATCCACAAACTGCCGAAGGACCGGGTCGGGGTCACGGGCATGCAGGAGCCCGTGCATGAATCCGCCTGCACTGCCGCCCGCCGCGCCTGCCGCGGCGCCCCGCCCGAACTCGCCTGTGACCGCACCCACCGCTGCGCCGGTGACGGTACCGACCGCGGCGCCGGCTGCGGTGTCACCCGCCACTTTGGCCTCCGGATGCGCCTTGACCCCGTGTTCGGCGGCGAACCGCATGCAATCGTCGAGGTCCCGCTGTGCCGCCGCCGTCCCCACTTCACGCAGATGGGGATTGGGGTAAAGGACCGGCCTCATGGGGGCGCATCCTGTGAGGACAAAGGCCGTGGTGACCGTGATCAAAAATACGGCTGAAAATTTCATGGTTTCTCCTTTTGCTTTCCAGGTTTCTCCTCCCTCGAAACAGACAGAGAAGAAAGTTTTCCCGTTACGGGGCTCTCCCTTGCAAAGTAAACATAGTATACATCCGGATCAGAATCAAGTGGAAGAAGTCGGTCCCTCTCAATAGGATTGTATTTCTGTCTGTATTGTATTATGATTTCACTCCGGTATTCTTCTTGGATCGGGTTTCAGCCGGGGATGACCGGGAACAAACAGGACGGGATGCATGAGGAGATCAAAGTGAGAAAATGGATTCTCATGGTTTTTTCAGCAGCGGTTGCTTTTCTCGTGGCCGCTCAGTTGATCCCTTTGAAGAGGACGAATCCCCCGGTGGAAACGGATGTCTCGGTCCCCGATGATGTCAATCTCATCTTGCGCCGTGCCTGCTATGACTGCCACTCCCACGAGACGGTCTGGCCCTGGTACAGCCGGGTGGCCCCTGCATCATGGCTTGTCGTGTCGGATGTGCACAGGGCCCGGAATAAACTCAATTTTTCCAAATGGGACAGATTGGATGGTCGGCATCAGATCAAAATGATGAAAGAATGCTGGCAGAAGGTTTCCGAGAAGGAAATGCCTCCCCTGATTTACCTGCTCGCTCATCCTGATGCACGACTCACCCCTGCGGATCGTGAGCTTATCCATCAGTGGTCTCTTAGTGAGGGTCTTTAACCCGGATTCTTGAATATGAATAGAAAAATTTTGCGCCATCTTCCATCCCTGTTCGGTATCATTCTCTTTGCCGTTGCGCTTTTTGTCCTTCACCACGCCTTGGAAGAATATCACTACCATGATGTGATCCGGAGCCTGAAGGGACTTCCCGCCCAGAAAGTCGTCCTTGCCGTTCTGCTCACGCTCTTCAGTTATATGGCCATGGTCGGATACGATATGCTGGCCCTGCATTATATCAGGCATCCGCTCGCCTACAGTAAAATCGCCTTTGCTTCGTTCATCAGCTACGCATTCAGCAGCAACATCGGGATTTCGATCCTCAGTGCAAGCGCCATCCGTTACCGGCTCTACTCGGCCTGGGGGCTTTCCACGGAAAAGATCACCCATGTTGTGGCTTTCTGTATCCTGACATTCTGGCTGGGATACTTCACCCTGACGGGCGCGGTTCTGCTTCTGGAGCCGATCGTCATTCCGGCCCAGCTCCATCTTCCGGTTGCTTCGGGCCGTCTCATGAGCGCAATCTTTGCGGCTCTGGTGATCGGATATCTGCTAACAGGCGTCTTGAGAAAAAAGCCGGTCAGGATAGGGGAATGGGAGTTCCCTGTGCCGTCTTTTCGCCTTTTCATTTCCCAGATTATGGTCGCATCCGCGGACTGGATTCTGGCGGGGGCCGTTCTTTATGTTCTGCTTCCTGCATCGGGATCCCTTTCCTTCCTCAGGTTTATCGGCATTTTCATGGTGGCGCAGCTTACGGGTCTGATCAGCCATGTCCCGGGAGGGATCGGGGTCTTTGAAACCGTCATGATTTTTCTCCTTGCGCCGGATCTCGCTGCTTCGGATCTCCTAAGCTCTCTCCTGGTCTATCGGGTGATTTACTATTTCCTGCCGCTCAGCGCGGCCACGGTGATGCTCGGGAGTTACGAGATCATCAAGGGAAGGGAGAGGGTCAAGAGGGTTACGACCCTCCTTGGCCAGTGGTTCTCCTTGCTGGCGCCACAGGCGCTCTCCTTCACGACATTCGTCGGCGGGGCCATTCTTCTCATCTCGGGTGCGACACCTGCTGAAAAAACCCGGCTGGCATGGCTCAATGATTTCCTGCCCCTTCCGGTCATGGAAATGTCCCATTTCCTCGGCAGCCTGGCCGGCGTCGGCCTGATCATTCTTGCCAGGGGCATACAGCGCAGGCTCGATGCCGCCTATATCCTTGTCCTTGCCCTTCTTGGGACAGGGATCGTGTTCTCACTGCTTAAAGGTTTTGATTATGAAGAGGCCATTCTGCTGACGCTGATGTTCGGCGCGCTCCTTCCCTGTCACCGGTACTTTTACCGTAAGGCCTCTCTTTTCAGCCAACGGTTTACTGCCGAATGGATTGCCGCCATCGCCTTGGTGTTGATGGGTTCCATCTGGATCGGACTTTTTGCGTACAAACATCTTGAATATTCCCATGAGCTCTGGTGGCAATTTGCACTGTCAGGAGGGGATGCCCCGCGGTTCCTCCGGGCCACCGTTGGAGTGATGGTCGTTGTTCTCATCTTTTCCACAGCCAAACTTCTTCAGCCCGGCTCCCACGAACCTTCCATGCCTGACCGCAAGGAACTGGACAGGGCGCATGACATTATAACAGACTCCCGGGCCACGTCTGCAAACCTCGCTCTTCTGGGAGACAAGCCGCTTTTATTCAGCGAGAGCGGAAACGCGTTTATAATGTATGCCGTTGAGGGGAGGAGCTGGGTGGCCATGGGCGACCCTGTGGGGCCGCAGCCCGAACGGACGGAGCTGATCTGGCGGTTCCGTGAGCTGTGTGACCGTCATGATGGATGGACGGTCTTTTATGAGGTGGATGTGGAAAACCTCCCCCTCTACGTGGAACTCGGTCTGACCCTCCTGAAACTCGGCGAGGAGGCCCGCGTTCCCCTTGAAGCCTTTAGCATAGAAGGAAAGGCTCGCAGTGGATTGCGATATATAGTTAACCGGTTGGAGAAAGAGAAGTTTGAGTTTTCTGTGGTCCCGTCCCAAGGGGTGCCCCGGCTCATTCCGGAGTTAAAAGAGATCTCTGATGCGTGGCTGACTGAAAGAAAGACCAGGGAGAAAAGATTTTCCCTGGGGTTCTTCGATGAAGCCTATCTGAGGCATTTTCCTGTCGGGACCGTCCTGAAGGAAGGGAGGATCGTAGCCTTTGCCAATCTCTGGACCGGGGCGGGAAAGGAAGAGATCTCCATTGATCTGATGAGGCATCTCCCCGACACCCCTAACGGGATCATGGATTTCCTGTTCACCCACATCCTGTTGTGGGGCAAGGCGCAGGGCTATCAGTGGTTCAACCTGGGGATGGCCCCGCTGTCCGGGCTTGAGAACCGCGCATTCGCTCCGATCTGGAACCGCCTCGGATCTCTGATCTTCCGTCATGGAGAAAATTTTTACAATTTTCAGGGTCTGCGTCAGTACAAAGAGAAATTTGATCCGGTCTGGAGGCCGAAATATCTGGCCTCCCCGGGGGGGCTCGCATTGCCGCGTATCCTGGCCAACCTTTCCTCTCTCATCTCCGGCGGACTGAAGGGCATTATCACAAAATGAAGTCGTTTATTCATCAGATACCCAAAGCCGAACTCCATATCCATATTGAAGGCTCCCTCGAGCCTGAGCTCATGTTGGAGATTGCGGAGCGGAATGGTTTGACTCTTCCCTTCCCTTCGGTCGAAGAGATACGCAAGGCCTATGAATTCACGGATCTCCAGTCTTTTCTGGATATATACTATAAAGGAACGCGCATCCTTCTGCATGAACAGGATTTTTACGATATGACATGGGCCTATCTTGAAAAAGCCCATGCGCAAAACGTCCGCCATGCCGAGATTTTTTTCGATCCACAGAGCCATACCGGGCGGGGGGTCCCCTTTGAAACAGTGATGACGGGCATACACCAGGCATTGCTGGAAGGAGAGAGGAAGCTGAACCTCTCTTCAGGGCTGATCCTCTGTTTTCTGCGGGACCTCAGCGTTGAGGCGGCCATGGAGACATTACAGCAGGTCCTGCGGTTCCGGGACTGGATCATCGGGGTCGGGCTGGATTCATCGGAAGCCGGACATCCGCCGGACAAGTTCGCCCGGGTATTTGATCAGGCCAGGGAAGAGGGATTCAAGACCGTGGCCCATGCCGGCGAAGAGGGGCCGCCGGAATATATCCGGCAGGCATTGGACCTGCTCAAGGTCTCGCGCATTGATCACGGGGTCCGATGTATGGAAGATCCGAAACTGGTTGAGAGACTGGCCGCAGGCCGGATTCCCTTGACGGTCTGCCCGATTTCCAATGTAAAACTTCGCGTTTTCCCCTCCCTTAAAGAACATAACCTGAAAAAGATGCTGGACTCGGGATTATGTGTGACCGTGAATTCCGATGACCCGGCCTATTTCGGCGGCTATATTGAAGAGAATTTTATGGCCGTTCAGCAAGCTCTGAACCTGGATCAACATGATTTGTATCGCCTCACAAAAAATGCTTTTCTGGCCTCGTTTCTAAGAACGGATGAAAAACAAACTCTGGTGGAAGAACTAAATGATTTTATGAGAAAACAAGGTTAAACGCCGACTCAATATGGGGTCGGCATCATAAAAAAAGAGGTTATTTAAGCCGGCGGAGATGTTTTTTTTTAAAAAATACTCTTCAAGCGCTTTACAAATCCGGTAGAATATGGTTAATAGAATATGAACGGTGTCATGAAAAAAAGGAGATCTAACAAAGACTGCACGGAAAGGCATATTTTTTTATGCCGAGACCCTGCCGATGAAGAAGGCCGCTTTTATGAAAAAGAATTGCTGGGAGTATATGAAGTGCGACAGAGGACCGGACGAAGGCAAGGCGGAGACCTTGGGCCTCTGCCCGGCCGCCAACGAAGTGAGGCTGAACGGAGTGCATGGCGGCATGAATGCCGGAAGGGCCTGCTGGGTGGTTCCAGGGACGTGTTGCGATGACTTCGGGACCCATGATGCCGGCACGGTCTTTAAGACCTGTACGGATTGTGATTTTTATAAGCTCGTCAAACAGGAAGAACATCCGAAGTTTATTTTTTCAGGGGTTCTTCTCAAGAACTTAATGTCATGAGCCTTCATACCTTGTCCTACTCTGCCGGGTCATGAATGGATTCATCATGCTTCATCCTCCTCCTCTTTTAACCAGACCGATGGATGGGACGGATTACGTCCGTAAGGAAATAGTCTCTTGATCAGGACATACGCCTTATTCTGCTTGATGGTCCTTTTTGTCGTTCTTGTGCTCCCGATCCAGGCCTTCTGCACCGAGGACTATGCCGGAGAAACAGGCAGGGCTTGCCGGACATGCCATCTCAGTCCTGCCGGAGGCGGAACGCTCACGGCATCAGGGGAGTCCTTCCGGGACGAGTTGAGGGCCAAAGGCCGGGACCGGCCTCTCAACCCCATCCAGCATATCGTACGGTTCATCATCGGATATCTTCATATGCTTACGGCGGTTATCTGGTTCGGCACGATCCTCTATGTGCATCTCTTATTGAAACCGGCCTATGCGGCAAGGGGCCTTCCCAAAGGGGAGCTATGGCTCGGATGGGTTTCCATTGCCATTATGGCCGTGACCGGTACGCTCCTCACCATTGCCCGGGTCCCTTCCTGGTATGTGTTCTTTCATACAAGATTCGGGATCCTGCTCCTGATCAAGATATCGCTTTTTATCGTCATGGTCGCTGCAGCGACACTCGTTACCTTTGTGATCGGCCCGAAATTAAAGAAGAGAAAAGAGTCGAAGACCCGGCAGCAAAAGCGGGACCTCACACCGGAGGAGGTTTCCGAGTTCGACGGCAAGGAGGGAAGACCGGCCTATATTGTTTTTCGGAAAACGGTCTATGATGTCACTCAGAGCAAATTCTGGAAAAAGGGAAGTCATATGGAGAGGCACCAGGCCGGCGCCGATCTGACGGATCTGCTGAAACAGGCCCCCCACGGGGAGGACAATATCCTTCCCATGCCGGTCGTGGGAAAGCTTCTTGCTTCTTCGGAGAAGAGGGGGAAGCCGCCGGAGATCAGGGTCTTTTATTTTTTTGCCTACATGAACCTCGTCATTGTCTTCATGATCATTTTTATCATTGCCCTTTGGCGGTGGTGGTGAAAATAAACAGCACGCGCATTTCCCGTCTTTTTCTGCCTGGGCAGCAAGTGCATATAAATAAAGAAAAAATTCATCAATAATAAATAATTCTTGACAAGTCAAGATTTCTGGTGTATTCTACCAGCATGATTGAACGACGCTATAAATCGACGGAATCTCTTGACGGGGTCATTGATCTCGAACGTTTGAGATCAGGACCGACCGACAGCCTGGAGAGCGGCGGATTTCAGGGGCGAGAAGCGCATGAGGACTGCTCGGCGCTATGCTGGATGCAACCATCAAAGGCGCTTATTTGATGAGTGGAGTCAAACCGTGAAACGAAAAGTCGGAACACTCCTTGAAGAAGACGTGCTGCGCAAGGCCAAGCGCCGGGCGGTTGACGAAGGACGTCCTCTGAGCGATCTGATTCAGGATGCGCTGGAAAGCTACCTCTCAACACGAGCCGTCGACCCGGCAAAGAGCGACGCGGCCTATCAGCTTTATTGCGAGCGGCCGATAAAGCTTACCTCGGCAAAGCTCAAGGCAGTCATGGAGGAAGATGCATGGGATCTGTAAACCTCGACGATATCCCGGCCGGCAGCCTCTGCATGATCGATACGAACGTTCTGCTCTATGCGGAACAGAATGTTTCAGATCAGGCGCAGAGATTTATCCGGCGCTGTGCCAAGGGCGAGCTGAGCGGCGTTCTGCCGCAAACAGTCTGGCAGGAATTGACGCATAAGCTCATGCTCGCAGAGGCCATGATGAAAGGGGCCATCGCAAAAGGCAATCCCGCAGCGCGTCTTACGGCAAAACCCGAAATCATCAAGGGGCTGAGCCTCTATCGCGCCAAAGTAAATGCGCTTTCTGACCTCGGACTAAGGTTCGCGGCCTGCACGCTGGAAGACCTTACGAAGACTGCGTTCAAGATGCAGGAGAAGTACGGATTTCTTACAAATGATGCAGTGGTGCTGGCAGTGGCGATGCGGCTGAAGGCGGATGTGCTGGTGTCAAGCGATAAGGCATTCCATGGAGTGACGGAGGTGGCGGTCCATTATCCCACGGATTTGCGTCTTTGATTTTTCCAAACCTCAACATGGGCAAGTTTGCCGAATTGAAACCATTTCAATATATAACGCTCAAACGCGGCGGCAATGTCCGCGTCAAGACACGACCGGAGTGGGGAGTCGGAGGCTGAATATGATCTTTATTGCCGGAGCAACAGGTTTTGTGGGGAGGCGCCTCCTCGACGCGCTTCAGCGGGAAAGAGCGGCTGTACGATGCCTTGTCCGTGACGAGAACAAGGCAGACTGGGTGCGTTCCCTGGGGTTTGAAGCCGTCCAGGGAGACATCACGGATGCGGACTCACTGCATGGGGCTTTGGATGGGGCCGAGACCATTGTCCATCTGGTGGGGATCATCGAAGAAAATGCAAAGAGCACGTTTGAATCCGTGCATGTACAAGGGACCCGGAACCTTGTGAACGAGTCGGTCTCAAGCGGTGTAAAACGGATTTTTTATCAGTCGGCCCTGGGGGCCGATATCCAGTCTCCCTTCGCGTACCTTAAGACCAAGGCCGAGGCTGAGAAGATTGTTGTCTCATCGGATATCCCCTATACGATCTTTAAACCCTCACTCATTGTGGGGAAGGGGGACGGGTTTACGGAAAGGATGAGGAAGCTCATTTCTGCCGGGCCTGTGGTTCCTGTGCCGGGCAGCGGCCTGGCCAGGTTTCAGCCGCTCTATATCCGGGACTGGCTCGAGTGCTTCCGTCTGGCATTGATCCATGGAGTCTCCGGGAACAGGATCTACGAGTTTGGAGGCCCTGAGCAGCTCACCTATAATGAGATATTGAAAGAGATCATGGATGTGCTGGAGATAAAAAAGCCGGTCATCCATATCCCCATGGGGGTTGTTAGGTTATCGCTCCCCTTCATGGGAGCGGTCCGATCCGTTGCCTCGGCCCTGGGCCGGGAGATCCCTCCGGTGACGGACGAGCTTCTCTCCCTGTTGGGCATGGACAATGTCTGCGATAAGGATTCGATCCGGAAGCATTTCGGATTCACACCGAGCCGGTTCAAAGAGGCATTGAGGGAGTTTCTGCAAGTCAGCCCATGAAAGAGAGGTTCGGGCGTTCGGAATCGCCGGCCATCTTTTATCCCTCCTTCTCGGCCTGGAAACGGCTTTCCAGGAATCGGACGATGTCATCCGATTCATACATGGGCTTATCATCAATGAAGAGACAAGGGATTTGATACATCCCCCCATCCCGTATAAGCCGCATCATATTCGGCGGCCAGAGAATATTTCTATAGACCACATCCGCCTTTAATCTCCTGACGGCCCTCCGGACCTTCATGCAGTAGGGTCAGGTGGGAAACTGGTAGAGTTCGAGCTTCACAGGAATCCCTCCGGATCGTGATTTTCCAACCGTATGTTTCAGTCTATCACGGCCTGATCCATTGTCAAGCACGCCGAAAGAAAACAATATTAAACCAGTCCGCAAATACTTTTTGGAGTCAGTCCCATTCTTAGTTGAAATTCCGTAGCGGCTCCCATCTTCATCAGGCAGCTACACCCTCCTTTCCCGAGGCCGGCTCTATCCTCAACTCCCTTTGGATCGCTATTACCAATTGGAGAAGATGCCGGTAACCACAGATCTTATTCAGCCTGGGCTCTATATCCAATAAGGCGGCAGCCAACTATCTCTGTTTCTGATTCGAGTTCTTCCAATGATCTACTTTGTCCAGTCTCTGACCGATCAGGGACATGAGCGACTCGATGCAGTTGCTGGTCTTCAGGCTGGGGCCGAGCTCCTGAATTCGCCCCAGCTTGTGTAACGTCAACGTCTACTCAAGACCCTCTTTCCGACTTCTGACCGCCGACTCATTGATCAACTTGAGCGCCTTCTTCACCTTGGCCCTTCTTGCCTTGACATTTTTGCCTGCTTATAATACTTTTTTCATCAGCGGTTCATTTCCTTAAAATGGTTTCTAACTGACCAGAAACAAAACCATTTTAGGAGCCGATACTTTAAATTTCAACTAACTTTAGCAGACCGCCGGTCACACTTTATGCGGTCATTGCAGGCAGGAGGAATGGAAACGATGAAGATATATATATCCCCCCCATTTATTACATTTATAAAACAGACCCGGCATATCATTCCCGCTTTTATTTTGCTATATCTTCTTTTTATCATTTCTGATCCTGCTTTTTCACAGGAGACCGGACAGGTTCAGAAGGTGTATGACGGCGATACGGTGCTGCTGTCAGATGGCCGAAAAGTAAGGTATCTGGGAATTAATACGCCGGAATGGCAGGAGCCCTTTTATTTAAAAGCAAAACGGATTAACGAGTCATTAGTGATGGGGAAGGATGTTCGCCTGGAGTTTGACGAAGAACGAGTAGACAAATATGGTCGTTTGTTGGCGTATCTTTATGTGAGAGATCAGATGGTAAATGCCAAACTGATTGAGGACGGTCTCGCTCATGCATTTTTCATCCCGCCGAATCGTAAACATCATGCATTACTGCTCAAACTTCAGGCAGATGCCAGGGAACGCAAATTAGGGATATGGTCTAAACGCGGCAAGATGTCTGTCCTTAAGATTACCAGTGTCCACCCGCCTATCTCCGCTGAAGGAAAATCGCTTCAACCCTATTCACGGATTGCTAATATCAGTAATATTAAGGTCAATCTTGCAGGATACACACTTTCCAGCGAAACAGGACCCTCGTATAAGTTCCCTGATATTGAGTTGGCGCCTGGGTATACCGTTCTTGTTGTCAGCGGAAAGGGAATCAATAATCTGAACAGCGGAGGTCAGCTCATTGTCTACTGGAATGATCAACCTGCCAAATGGGATGAAGAGGAGGACACTGCATACCTCACAGCCCCTGATGGAACTCTGATAGACTTATATCATTACAAGGGACGCCGAGTCTCACGAAAACCTAAGCAGTAAACTCCTTATTACTATGTTCAAGATAAAAAAGTTTAAAAGAAAGGGAGATAAAGATGATAAAGAAAATTGATCATGTAGGAATTGCCGTTAAAAGCGTGGATAGTGCAATATCATTTTACGAAGAAATGCTTGGTGGAAAACTTGTTTCAAAAGATCGTGAGGAAGGTCAAAAGCTTATATCAGCCAAGGTTTCCATAGGGGATAGCATGCTGGAAATTATGGAATCACTGAGTGTTGATGGTGTAATTGCTAAATTTATAGAGTCTAAGGGAGAGGGAATCCATCATCTATCCTTAAGGGTTGAAAACTTTGAAGGTTTCTTAAATGAACTGGAGGGAAAAGGTGTAAAGATCGTTGGAAAGGAAGTCACTCCTGAAAGAAAAATCGCCTTTATTCATCCAAAGAATACCTCTGGGGTACTAATTGAAATCTTAGAGAAGAATTAAATTCAGCTATCCCCGAAACTGGAGGTGACTTATATCTTAAAGTTCATAGGTGATCAGTATGCCCGGAATAATTAAGAAAAGATCAGAGAAGGCCGGCCTTCCGCCCGGAGCCCTCATTCACATTGGAGAGAAAAAGAGCGAAAAAACAAAAATTACCAGGTTAAGTTATAATGAGCTGGAGATTGAGGAGATGGAGGCCCTCTCAATAGAAGAATGTCTTACAGGTAAAGATGGGTCTAAAGTTACCTGGATCAATGTGGATGGTCTGCATCAGATTGAGATACTGGAGACGCTCAGTAATTATTATGGATTGCATCCTCTTATACTGGAAGACATCCTCAACACAGATCAGCGTCCTAAGGCAGAAGACTTAGGTGACTTTATCTTTATCGTTGTGAAGATGCTTTACTATAACAGTGGCGATGAGATTGCCACCGATCAGGTCAGCTTAATCCTGGGGGAAAATTTTGTCCTTTCCTTCCAGGAAAAGGAAGGGGATATCTTCAACCCCGTACGAGAGCGGATTCGCGCCGGAAAGGGACGCCTGAGAAAAGAGGGAGCGGATTATCTGGTCCACGCCCTGTTGGATATCATTGTGGATAATTATTTTGTCATCATGGAAAAACTGGGAGATGAAATAGAATTTCTGGAAGATGAACTGGTTACCCACCCGACACAGAAAACCTTGCAGACAATCCACAAGATGAAGAGATCAATGATCTTCTTAAGGAAAGCTGTCTGGCCTCTGAGGGAGGTAATCGGGACTCTGGAAAGAGGAGAGACTCCGCTGATTAAGGAATCCACCGGGATATATCTGAGAGATATCTATGACCATACTATCCAGGTCATGGAGACCATAGAGGTGTTCCGTGATATGCTTTCCGGGATGTTTGATATTTATCTTTCCAGTATAAGTAATAAAATGAACGAGATTATGAAAGTTCTCACCGTCATCGCTACGATATTTATTCCCCTGACCTTCATCGTCGGACTATACGGGATGAATTTTAAATACATGCCGGAACTGGAATGGCGGTGGGGCTATCCGATGGTCTTAATCTTTATGCTGACAGCGGCAATCTTTATGCTGGCCTATTTCAGAAAGAAAAGATGGCTATAAAGGAGCTATCTATTCAGTCCATATCTTCCCTGCAGTCCCTTTGGTTTTCTGCATAACAGAGGATCATGACGGCATGAGAGAGATTGATGGATTTACCCTGACAGGCATTTATCCTTTGCTTTCCCCTTTGTAATTCGGGGGACATAATACCAATTATTGTCATCGACCTGCCGGAAATTGGTATTATGTCCCCCGATTCCCCGATTCCCCCGATTACCCCCAAGAGACAGCCTTCTTCAATACCTCCATCATCTGCCGGTGTATCTTCCCATTTGAGGCCAGGATATGAGGTGATGGGAAGCAAAAATCCCCTCCCCAAAGATCTGTTACCACGCCGCCGGCTTCTACAACCAGAAGCCATCCGGCAGCCATGTCCCAGGGCATCAATTTAAGTTCCCAGAATCCGTCAAAACGGCCTGCGGCGAGATAGGCAAGGTCAAGAGCCGCCGAGCCGGCCCGGCGAATGGCCTGGGCGCTGACGGCCATGGCATTAAAATAAGCGATATTATTGTTTTCAGACTCCCGGATGTCATAGGGGAAACCGGTCGCCAGCAGGCTTCTGGAAAGCTCCGCAACAGCCGAGACGGAGAGCCTCCGCCCGTTCAAAAAGGCCCCTTTCCCCTTCTCCGCCACGAACATCTCCCGCAGCATCGGATTGTAGATGACGCCGAGGCAAACCTCGCCTTCCTTTTCCAGGGCAATAGACACACAGAAAACAGGATAACCATGGGCGTAATTTGTTGTCCCGTCAAGGGGATCAATAATCCAGCGAAAGTCTGAGCCACTGTCGGTCTCTTTGGATTCTTCCGCCAGAATATCATGAAGGGGAAATCTTTCATAAATCCTTTCGATAATCAAATCTTCTGATATCCGGTCCGCTTTGTTACAATGTTAATTTTGCCCTTTTTGGCCACGGTATTCTTCTTGTTTCACCTTTTTTTGAGAACCGTTCCCGCTTCCCTGGCGACAGCCACGGTAAATTCCCTGTAATCAATCATGGACGGTAGAGCTCTTTTC
>Ga0100402_1004724_pt1 | contig 14282 bp, 6 predicted proteins | sample CryGeyme20150102_FD_80419 | JGI IMG/M metagenome (GOLD analysis project Ga0100402, IMG submission 80419) | Groundwater microbial communities from Crystal Geyser aquifers in Utah, USA - Crystal Geyser metaG 2015-0102 | ecosystem: Environmental > Aquatic > Deep subsurface > Groundwater | place...
AAATTCGTGCAGGAACCGCCGCCCCGCAACGTGGTCATCATGATCGACGTATCAGGCTCGATGGCGGGTGGACCCTTGGCTACGGCAGAGGCTGCGGCCCATGCGATCATGGCGCAACTGCGGTCCCAGGATACCATTGAAATCCTGCCGTTTTCCGAAGGGCCTGACCGTCGGTTTGAACAGACCAACGCCACGCCGCAGGCATTGGCGCAGGCGCAGGCATTTGTAGACAGCCTTGTCGCAGGCGGCAGGACTGAGCCTGCGCGAACCTTGGCAGAGGCCGCCAAGAAAGCCTCCAACTACTGCTCTTACTTCTTTCTGTCGGATGGCGGGTTTGCCTTGCCGCCGGGGACCAGCCCGAAATGCTATACGACAGCGATTGCCACGGCTGGCATGGATTTTCCGCCAGACATTCTCAAATGGGGCGATGCGATTACGCTGCAACCCGGCAGCGGCGTGGACGAATTGAAGCTGCGCTATTTTGAACCCGACGTGCGGACCGAATACTTCCGCGAGGGTAGTGTCACCCCGATCACCGTCGAGGATGCCGCGACGTTCCCGCCCGTGCCACCACTGGATGGCGTAGCGCTAAGCTTTCCGCGCGTCGATGCGTCGGTGCCAGCGATCTATCCCACACCGCCGCCTGACCCTGTGCTGGCCTTTCGCCATGACGGCACAAGGCGTGGTATTTCAACTGCGGTGCTTCTGTCGCAAGTGCCGCAATCCTGGGCCAGCGATCCGGCGGGCAAAGCCGTGATGAATGCCACCCTGACCGAGTTGATCGGCTGGAAAGATCAGAACCGTTACGCCATCCGCCTGACACTGGCAGGTGACGTTCTGACCGCCCGCATCACTGTACAGGTGGGACAGGCGGGCAAAGCCATGCCGCAACGCCTGACAGCCAGCCTCACCGACGGGGCAGGAGCCACGCACAGTCTGAACCTTGCACCGATAAGAGAGGCGGGGGTATTTCAGGGCATAGCGCAGGTCGCGCTGAGCGACGCGCCGGGCCATGGCACCTTTGTCATCGAAGAACCGGGTGCCCAACAGCGCATCCCGATGTCATTTCCTGCCTCAGTCTCTGCCAAGGGCCAGTCCTCGGGTGAGCCGTTTGATTCTGGCATTGCCCCACGACCATTGGTGCAGATTGCCGCGCTGACGGGCGGCCAGATGCCGTTTGAGGGCTTGCACAACATGGCAGCGGCAGAGACGCCTCCGCCCATCATGGATCTGGCTGCCATGCTGATTGCCCTTGCGCTTTTGGCCTATGCGCTTTCCTTCTGGGTAGGTGGAGGGCGGCCGTGAAAGACAATACAGTACCGACCAGTTCATTTGGCACCTTGCCTGATCTTACCGGTCTCGCGCCGGGCCCGGTCGTGGCTGAACTGCGCGATCTGGGTGCTGCCGGGGTTCGCCGCGCCTTGGGCATGACACTGGATCAGCCTGCATCCGCGCCGCATCTCGGGTTTTGGCTGGACCACCAGACTGCCAGCGGATTTGCCGCGCGTTCTTCGCTGCGCCGATTGAAACAGGCCATGATCTTTGACGATCCCACGGATCTTCCCCCGCTTCTGAGCGGCATCGTCAGCGCAGAGCTTGCTCCGTTCTGGTCGACGCGTGCCTTGGATTGGTTGGGCCGCAAAACCGAAGGCCGACTTTTCACGCGTCCGAAACCGGCAAGCCTCGGTCAGGAAAATTTCGCCGGTGCCCTTGCCACTCAGGCCTTTTTGTACGGAGACTACCGCGCCGAACTTGCACGCGCGGTGCATTTGCACCTGTCCAACAGGGTGATCTTTTACCCCGATCCCGATCCGCTACCAATGTTTTCGACGGCCACGCTGTGCCATCTGGTTGCGGGTTTTGCAGAGTTTCCCACGTGGTCCGCCGCTGCCCGCGAAAATCTGACCGAGCTTGCCATCGGTTTGGACTTCCAACCGCAATGGGCCGGTTTCTGGGACATGTGGCTTCTGGACCAAGTCAGCCAACAACGCGGGTTTAATCCGGTTTGCCCGTTGCCATTGCTGCGAATTGTCAACATTGTGCCACGCGCAGAGGCTGAACTCGCCTTCGATCCGCGGGTCTGCCCCGATTGGGCTGATGCCAAGCCGCACTATCTCGATTTGCTGAACCAAGGCCTACCCTGATTTTGACCGGAGTTATCTTCTATCATGTTTGACCAGAAATCCATCGCCACGCTGTACTACGCCCACCGCAAGACCCTGTCGTCACTTGTCGCTTTGGAATCCGCATTGAACGGGCGGTTTTACAACATGCAGGCAGCGATAGAATGCATGATGCTGGCGGCGTTGACCGGCGAAGCGATGTTGATGATTGGCCCGCCCGGCACGGCCAAATCGCGGTTGGTGCGCAGTTTTTGTGGCCTGGTTGGCTTAATCAAAGATGAGGACCCGGCCACGACCATCCGATCCGATGGGGCGTTGCAAAAAAACGAGAAGTATTTTGAGTATCTGCTGACTCAGTTCACCGAACCGTCAGAATTGTTTGGCTTTTACGATCTGGGCAAGCTTTTTGCTGCCGAAGCCAGCCAGCGCAGTTTTGAGCGCGCGACCGATGGCATGATGCAAAAGGCGGAGGTGGTTTTTCTGGATGAGGTGTTCAATGCCTCCAGTGCCATCCTGAATTCGTTGCTGACGTTCATGAACGAACGCAAGTTCCATGACCGGGGTCGGGTGCATCAGACGCCGATGCGGCTGCTTTTTTCGGCAACCAACCACCCGCCGCGGGAAGAGGGCTTGGGCGCCGCGTTTGACCGCTTTTTGTTGCGGTGCAGGCTGGACAATGCCGCGGCCGACCCGACCTCACTTGCACAACTTTTGGCCAAGGCGTGGAACGAAACCCATGCGGCTCCTCGGGCCGACAGCCAAGGCGACCAATTCAAGGGACTGCTGGAGGCTTTGGATGCCTACCGTCTTCAGGTCGACGCGATGACGCGGGCGGGGATGAAGATCAACACCGACGACATCTTGTTTTCTCGGCTGGCCGATCTGGTTACAGAGTTGCGGCGCAAGGATTTATCGCAGATGTCTAACCGGCGTCTGGTCAAGTTTTCCGGGGTTGTGCTGGCCCACGCTCTGCTGAGGGCCGCGCGTGCGGGCGATGCTGCCCCACCCCGGATCGAGCCGCGTGATCTGATGGTGATCCTGAATTACGGTCTGGATCAGGAGGATGCGAGCACGGTGCAGACGCTGCGAACCCATCTTCTTGGAATGTGATTGGCATCGTGTCGGTGAAAATCGTCTCGCCCGAAATCTGGCCCGGCTTGCGGGAAACTCGTCAGGGTGAACCTTTGCACGCCCGGGCCACGCAGCTTATGGTCGCGGCGCATGAACGTCATGTACCCTTGACGCCGCTTATGGCAGTGGAACTGGCGCGGTTGGAAACTGCGGCCCGTCCCGCGTTGGATCAATATTGGGGCCGCGCCTATCTGCGCTGCGGCGAGGCGATGGCGGTGCCCGATCTGATCGGGCAATCGGAATTCTGGGCGGGCAGCGTGGCGCGGCTTATGGGGCTGGTGGTGGAACCTGTGCTGCGGCATGCTCAAGCGCAAAGCGGTTCTGTTGCCCTGCGCGGAGCGGCGGCTTTGGGTGCGCAGTTTCAGGCGGATGATCTGCGCACGGCTATCACAAAACTGGAAGCGCAGGTCTGGCGGGCGTTGTCGGAAACCGATGTTATGGGACGCGGATTTTGGGTTCTGGCCGGGGTTGGCCTGCAAGCGGCGGCTACGCAAACGCTGGAACGCAAAGTTTCTCGACTTTCCCGCGTCCTGTTGCACCGCGATTTGCCCGGCGAACCTGATGTCACCCTGTCACGCCTGCTGTTCGAGGCGGAGCCAGCTTTCCCCGATCAGTTCGTCAAACGCCAACGCACACGTGCGCGTTTCCGGTCGATGCGCAAACGTTCGGGCATAAGGCCTAAAGAGGGAGGGGTTGCGGGCATCCGCACCTCGCGCATGGTCGAGGATTTTTCTGACAGCCTGCTGTCCGAACTGGTGCTGCCGGAGGAAATTGTGGCAAGCAAGATCCTGCAAGAGGGGTTGATGGTGCGCCACCGCCCCCCATTGAGGGAACCAAAGCGTGATCTTTTGTGGCTGACCTTGGCCGATCGCAGGCTTGAGGATGCCAGCAGCGCCTTGTTCAAAGCAGCATGGGCCGATGCAGCCCTTCGCCTGCGGCTGATCTTGTGCAGCATGGGGCTGGAACACAGTGACCTGATGTGGAGTGAGGCGAACCGCCTGTCGCAAAGCCAACAGATTCTGTCCGCGCAAGGCATGACCTTGCCGCCCGGCATTGACCCGATGGCGCTGTCAGGGCCGTTGCGCGCCGATATGATCCTGCGGTCTGGCCTGTTGCCTTCGTTTCTGGACAGCCTGCCGCGCAAGGTCGCAGTGGAGGCCCCTGTGGAGGCGGCGGACCAGGATTTCCTGTCCTTCCTGCCCGGCCTTGCCACGCAGGCCGTGACAGAGTTGGCACAGCGTGCGAAGGGCGTGCGCCGCCGCGATGGCAGCCGTGCAGAGCCGCCGCGCCCGGCAGACTATCACAAGCGCCTTGTGCTGGTGGGCGTGCAGGACAAGACCACCAAGCCGGGCCAGTTTCAGGATGACTGGCCCAGCTTGCGCCAGCAAGTGCGCGCCCAGCTTAAACGCCCATTGGGCCAAGTGGACACGGTGGCCGCCGTGGCATTCCCGCCCCAGATCCGGCGCGGTGCGGTATTTCGCGTTCTGTGCGAGCACCACGGGGCAGAGGTGAGCGAATTCGCAGCCCCGCTTGATGGCACCGGGCCCGAGGTTTTGGCGGGGCTGTTGGGCCATTTGGTGGCATGGATCATCGAGACGACTCTGGGGGCGCTGGATGCCGGATAACCGTCAGGTCATACGCGTGGCAACCCTGAAGCGGCCCGAGGTGTTGCCTTTCATGGCGGCGATGGCCCCACATTTTCAGGCAGCATTGACCTGCGAAGCGCGGTTTGGGGCAACCCCGGATGGCAGCTTGCGCATTGTGTTGCCGCATTGGAATGACCGCCCGCGCCGGTCGAAGGCTGAGGTGGTGGCGTTGCGGGCAGCCTTGGGTGCCGCCGTCGAGGTAGCCACCGGCGCTGCGCGTAATGTGCCCGTGGAGCTGATATCCCAGACTTTAGACGGAATGCTGGACATCATCGGTGCGGCGCTGATGGTGCTCTTCCTTGGGGCCAGCGAAAACCAACAGACGGCAGTTCAGGGCCACCCCGAAAAGCTGGCCGTGCTGCGCGGGCATGACACTGCTTTGATCGATACTCTTGCGGCCACCCTGCGCCGCAGCCGCTATCCCACGCTCGCAGTTTCCGGTGTGGCGGTCGATGACCCTTTGACGGTCATCCATCTGACCGACGATAGCGACGCCGGGGCAACGCTGGACGGGCTGCGTGCGGGATTACCACCCGGCGCGTTGGCGGTTCTGGCCGCGCGCGAGACGTCGGCAGGCCGGATCTATCTTCCTGACCATCTGTCCTATCCCGCCATGCAGCGCCCTGCCGCCGGTGCAGTGATGCAGGCCCTGACCGCGCAAGGCTGGCTGGGGTTTGGTGCGGCGTTGCTGTTGGTGCCGCAGCCGGGCGACGGCCTTCTGGCCTGCCAGATGCCTCCCGAGACGCCTTTTACGCCCGTTGTGGACTTAATCCCTGAGTCCGAGGTAGACTCATGGATGACTCTGGCGGTTCAGCAGATATTGCCCTCTGCCGCCGCTGCCGAGGCCTTGGCTGCCCGTATCGTCGGCCCGGCTTTTCCTGTCGGCTACAAGGTTGCCCTTTGCCCGGTGCCTGACCGGCTGCGGCAAGAGGCGGATGTAGAGCTATTGCGCGAGGAAATCGAAGAGCGCGAGGCCGAGATTGGCCTGATCCGTGCCCTTGCAGCACCGCAATTGCGGCTCTTGCGTTTTACCGATGCCCAGTTGCCCGCGCTGGTCGATGGCCTGCGCCTCATGCCGCCCGCCATGCAGCTGAGCGATCATCTGACTTTTGCCACAGCGCAATCAGCGGGGCAGGACTTGCCCAACCATTTCATCCTCTATGACCCATCGCGTCTGTCGATCGAGGGGCGGTTGCCCGAATATTACTGGCGGCAAAAGACCGATGATCACCCGATCGGCTACTGGCTCGATCCTTTCGCCAGCGCCGCCATGACCGGCAGTCAAACCGACCCGCTGATCTTTGTGCCCGTTCGCCAGCACATCATCCCCCGCGTATCTAGGTTTGGCGGCCAGCTGGATCAGACCATGCGGCTGGTGCTGGGCAACCTTTTTGCCGATGCCTCTGTCGTGCTGGATGACCCCATGGCGCGACCGATGTTCGTCTTTTCGCCCTCCTCCGAGCCTAGCTTTGATCTGGCGGTCGAAGTGCTGGACCGCGCCAAATTCGCACCCATCAACCTGCGGCTGCGCTGGATCAATGAGCATATACAGGTGCGCTCCCCCCGGCTATTCGAACCGGGCACCATTTCGGCGATTGCTGATGCCGCCTTCAGCGCGGATGCCGCCGCGAAACTGGCAGAAACCATTGGGGCGGATCTGCAAAAGGTCAGCGTTGCCTGGGCCGAAGGCGAAGCGGTGCTGACGGGCCAAATCGGGGACATCACCCGCCATCTGACTGCCGAGGTGGTCGAGGCCGCCGAACGTATCCGCCTGAGCATCGACTATCTGAACCTTGCCCGTAAAAGGATCGCCGAAGTCGACAGTGCCACGCAAAAGGTGCAAATCCGTCTGGGCCGTGTCGAGGGTGCGGTGTCCGGCCTGCAATCGCTTGTTGATGCCAAAGCTGCGGCGCGCAACCAATTCGCCAACGACCTCCTGGCCGAGATTGAGGCGGGTGAGCGGACGGTGGAACAGGCCGTGGCCCGGATGCGAGACCTGAAGGCAGGCATCGCCTTGATCCGGCGGCAGTGGGGCGAAACCGAATGACGGCCGACGCCCAAGAAAGTGCCCCAGCCAGCCCGCAGGACAGCTTGCCAGTCGCACCGCCTGACTTCTTGACGACGCTTCTTGCCGCGCGAACGGGTCTGGCAGTGCCGGTTCCGAACATGCGTGCCACCCACAAAGCGGGGCGAGCGTTGCTGGCCCGCTGCGAAGCATTCAAGCTTCGGCTGACCCAGCGGTTGAATTACCAGGGGGAACTTGCAAGTGCGAAACGTCGCGTGTGGTGGGCAGCGCTGCCGCTGCGTGCGCGCGCGTTGGGGTTTCGCGTGCGACATGACAGTTTGGCGGTGCGCTTTTTCCTGTTCCGCCACCGCGCACTGTTCCGCAATCTGGTGCTTGGTCTGATTGCCGTTCTGGCGCTGGCCTATGTCTACGCCAGCCGGGCAGCGATTGCGGCTTATCTGGGCGGGCTAGTGTCCAGCTTTTCGTCATTCCTCGGGGGGCCGTGATGGCGGACCTTTCGCAAGTGCTGGCCGATCTGACGCGGGCGCAAACCCTTGGGGCCGCGTCGCTGATCGAGCCGCCTGCGACGGGCCGTTCAACGCTGCTCCGGGCAGGTATTGTGTCGACGGGGCGTCCGCGCGGATTTGCCTCGCGGCGCGTGTTTGTGGCCGCAGTTCTGGGCGGGCTGGGTCTGGCGATCTGGGCCTTGGCCTATCGCTGGTTGGGCACTGGCGGGCTGATGTATCCGATTTATTTGCTGCACGACGTGGTGTGGTTGCCACTTCAGGGCCGGTATTGGGTTGCGACTTTTCCGTTTGGCCTGATCTGGGCCGTGCCCACGCTTGCCTTGACTGTGGCGGTTATGGTCGAGTTTCTGGGGTTGGCTGCACCCGTGCGCCGCAGTCAGACCGCTGCGATCGAGGCATTGCTGACCTGGGGCGGGGCAAGTTTTCTGGTGCGGGCCCATGCCGTCGGGCGGGGCATTGGTTTGCCTGCGGGGCAGGTTCATGCCGTGGTAGGCGAAAAGCTGCGGCTGGAAAGGCGTGACGTCCTGCACGCTGTCGAGGGCGGAGCAAAGCCCGATCTGAGGCGGCTTTTAGCGTTGCAGGTGTTGGATCTTCGCTTGGGCGAAACCGTGCCGGGCGACATGTTGCGCGGGTTCGAGGTTTTGGCGTTGGCTCAGTTGCTTGGCCAGTCAGATCAGGCCGGGGTGCGGCATCTGGAACGGGTCTTGGTCGCCAAAGTGCCCGAGGCGGAGCTAGAGCCCTATGTGCGCGCATTTGCCAAAACCGGAAAACCTGCGTCGGAAACGGCCGTTCTGGCTGCCGCCAACTGGCTGGCCACGGCAAAGCCGGATCCGGTCAGAGCGGCCATTGCCACACTGATCGTGGCACTTGCCGGGGCGAAGAGCGGTTCACCCCTGATCCTGCAATGGTTCGATGTCTGGGCAAATCTGCGGAACGGCAAGGCGTCTGCTGGCTCGCACGTATGGGCCACCGCCGAAGGGAGCATATCCTTTGAATTCTGGGCCGCCCGCGCCGAAAGTGCAGTCCGACAGGGCCGCCCCGACGAATTGCTGCTTGAGGTGTTTGGCCTGCCGCTTGGCTCCCGCCCACACGGCGAAGTCGCCGCACGCTTCGGGGTCACGCCATGAGTGCACCGGGTAAGACTGACCCTGGCAATCTGGGCGATCTGCGAGGTGCTGCCGACAAGGTCAACGCCGCAGGAGCAGCCAACCGCTTGGCACTGCCGCCGCCGCGTGGCCGCATTGACCCGGCTTTGGCATTGGTTCTGGCGGCTTTGGTTGGTATCTTCAGTGCGGCAGGCTTCGGTTTGGCCAGCTTTGAAGACGCGCGCGGCTATTTTGACCCAGCCTTGGTCGAACCCGTCGCAGACAAGCGCGCTTTGGCCGATTTTCGCGCCGCAACTTCGCCCATCGTCGATGCCGTCCTGTCCGGCGATAGGGTCGAGATGGCAAGGTCGGATGGCACGATCCAAAGCTATGATACCAAAACCGAGCTTTTTTCAGAGGATCACATCAATCGGGGCGCTGGGCGGATTGCAGGCAATTTGACCCTGCTTTCGGCAGGTTGTGGAGACCGCCCCCAAGTTGGCCTGGCCGCCTGCCCGGATGACAAGCGGCTTTTCGCGCTGACAGATGCGGGCGGACTGGTAGCACGTCAGGGCGGCACCTGGTCGATCCTGCTTTCGGATCAGGCCTGGATCGGCAAATCGGGCGGAGCTGTGCAACAAAAGGATGTTGTTGGCTGGGCCGTTTCAGATGACGGGCGCTGGCTCTTGGCGGCGGCGGGCGGCCAAGGCATGGCGCTGTTTGACCAGCGCGATGGCAGTTGGCATGTGGCCAGTGGCGGGGGGGATACCACCAGGATCGTCTATGCCCATGATGCCTTCTGGCTGGCCGGGCCCGCCGGGCTGTCGCGGTTGCAGCCTGACACGGCCCAACTGCGCCCTGAGCCGGTGAAAGAGGCAACTGGCAAAATTCTTGACCTGGACCTTGCGGCAGATGGGATTCTGCTGGCGCTGCGTCAAGGCAGCGACAGTTGCGCAGATTGCCTGCAAATCTTGGCGATCAGCGGTGCCGGATCGGCGACAATGCTGGTGGGTGAGGTTCAGCGCAGTCCTGGCCTGTCGCAGGCAGGGGTGGAAGTTGCTGCCTTGCAAGATGGCCATGTCGTCGTGCTTGGTGCGGCTGGTGTGCATGTTTACGATCCCGTGCGCCGCAACTGGACAGTGCTGGAGGCGAAGCCGGTTGACGCGTATTTCTCCGGAACGGAGGGCAAGACTGTCTATTTCTCCTCTGCGCTGCGCTTCGCCCGGATCGAGAATGGACGCATCGCGGACGAACGCGTTCTGAGTGAACCCTTGGTGCAGGTCATGCCACGTGCCTCGGGGCAGGTTCTGGCGATGGGGCGCAGCGGGGCGGTGCTGGATGTCGGGGTGACGCCCACCAGGGTCCTGTGGCCGGTCGATTCAGGCAGGCCAGAGGGTGCCCGTTTTACCGCTGGTGCGGTCAGCGGCGATACGGCGATCCTGTTCGGGCCGCAGGGGGTTTTGCTGCATGACGTCGTCCAGCGCCGGTATGCCTTTCAACCCGCGTCCAGCCTGCCGCCCGCCGTCGCGCAGGCGCGCCAGCCCCGGCTTTATGCCTCGGCACAATCGGTCTGGTTTGCGGATATGGCCAACGGCGCGGTTTATTCTGTCGGCATCACGGGCGATTGGCCCGCCAAACAGGTGACTTTTACGCTGAATGCCCAACTTGGGCGGGGTCTGCGCACCGCGCAAGCGGTGGCGGCGCATCTTTCGGTCATCACCCTGGACGGTTTGGCATTGGATCTGACGAACACGCCTGCCCCTGCGCAAAGCTCTCCCATCGGGGCACCGCTGCCCATTGTGTTGGCGCCGGTGGCCATGACGGGCAATGCCGGGGGTCTGCTGTTTGCTCTGCCTGATGCCTTGCTGAGCTATGACCTGACCAAACGCAGCTGGGAAGGCCCGTACGCTGTGCCGGACCAGCCCTTGGCGGATGTCGAGGCGTCCGACACCGCCACTTTTCTTCTGACCACCAAGGGCAAGGTGTACGGCTTTGGGCAAACCGATTGGCTTGGCGTTTCGGCGGCAGGATCAGATGCGGCGCTGGGGTCTGCAGATCTGACTGATGCCCAAGCCAATGGCCAGTCCATCCTGTTGGGCGGTGCCGGGCAGGTGGGTGAATACCTGCCCGACCAGCGCAGTTTTGGTGCGCATTGGGCGGGCGGAACTGGCGATGTGCGGCTCTTGCAACCAGAGGGGCCATTGCCGGTCTGGTTGTCAGCGGGAGTCCTGCGGAAAGGTGAAACCCAGATTTCGCTCGTGGGCGATCAAGTGGCGGGGGCGTGGGATGCGCCGGACGGTCTGGTGTATCTTGCCGACACCCCCGGTCCCTCGCGCAGCATCGTGCGTCCCGGGGCTTCTCCGACTTGTTTTTTTCGTGGCAGCGAACCACCTTCGGGCGAGGTGATTGACGCACGTAAACTGCCCGATGGCCGCCTGATCGTGCTGACGGCTTCGGGCGCAGGCGTCTATGATCCGCAGAACCGCCGTTGGCTTGGGCTCGCCATGGAGCCTGGCCAGACCGACAGCCGGTTGGAAGTGTTGGGCAGCTATCTCGTTCGGCTGGAGTCGGGGCGGCTGCGCAGTTGGCCGATAGCCGGTATCGCCAAGGTCGGGTCTTGCGAAACGACCCAGGTGGCGCTGAACCCTGTGGCCGGAGCAGCACTGTTGGACGTGACCGCGCGCGCCGTGACCTTGGACCGCAAGGCTGGTCTGGTCTATCTGCTGGGCAAGAATGGGGCCGTCGGCCAATGGCAAAACGGCACCGTGACGGACCTGTTGCCGAACACCTCTGCCGCACCTGCGCCTGCTGAGTTGCGCCGGGTCTATGATGATCCGGCCGCCTTGCTGTTTGCAGGCTCCACCGGGCTTTGGCGCTATGACCTTGCCACCCGCACCTGGAACCGACACCCCTATCAGGGCGCACCCGCTGGCCTTACAGATGTGGACCTGACCCGCACGACAGGCGGGCTGGCCGTGACGCTATGGAACGGCAGCGGACAGGCCTATGGTGGCGACGAGGGAGCCCAGGGCGTGACGCTTGCCCCGTTTGCCATGCCCGCCACGCCCTCGCTCGCCATGCCGCCGGACATGTTGCGCGATATTGCCTTGTCGAATGGCACAGTGGCCCTCCTTGGCGAAAACACTTTGGAATTGGCGAAAGATCAGAGCTTTGCACCACTGGGACGGCTGAGTTTGCCAAAGGCGCGGGATCAGTGGCACGTGGCCACGTTGCCCGGACCGCAGCTATTGACGCTGATCGACGGGCCAGCCGATACCCCCCGGTCGCTGCGCGGCGTCTTCGGTGCCGAATTGGCCAAGGGGCAGGATCTGGCGTCGGCTAGCTGGCTTTACGAACCTGGCACCGACCGCGCCTTTGGGTTTGCTGCCACTGGACAGCTTTGGCGCATTGATGCAGGGCAGGTGATTTGGGCCTGCGATCTGGTGCCGGGCGCGGTGGTGCCAAAAGGCTGCGTGCAGGTCAGTGCGGCACCGATGGCGCTTGCGGCTGACGAAATCGCCTCTGCCGCCCTGGCCGAAGATCAAAGCACTTACCTGCTGCGCACCACAGTCAACGGCTTGGCGTTGCAGTGGCTTGGGGCTGATTTGCGCCTGAAGGCCGAGGTCATCGGGCCAAAGCTGTCAGCGACCAGTCGCTTGTTTCCCACCTCTGGCAAAGTATTCTTATGGGAAGGCCGGGGCAGTGCGCTTTGGCGACTGGATCAGGGCCGCGCTGATCTGGTGACTGCCGGGGTGCTGGACATTGGCCAAGTGGGCCAGGTTACAGGTGTTACGGCTGCGGATGGGCTGCATCTGTTGCAGGATGGCGCACTTGTCGTGCCGCAAGACAAGGCCTCAACCGCAGGTTTGCCGATCCTGACAGCGGCGACTCTGGCAGGAAATGGTGATATCTGGGGGATTGACCCCGCTGGCGCAGTCATGCGAGCCGGAGATCGGGCCTCGGCTGTGGCCGGGCTGACTTTACCTGTCACGCAGACTGCGGTCCTGCCGGTCAAGATGGCGATCAATCCGGCGGAAAGGCCGCGCGATCTTTGGTTGAGCGCGGCACCCGATGGGCAGGTCCGCGCAGATTGGCTTGGCCTTTGCCCCCCTTTGCATCCGAACCAAAGCCTTGGCCGCAGCCCTGCCGCGGCGCTCGCCCCGGCCCCGCTTTGTCAGCGCACCCGGACTGTGCTCCTGCGCTTGGCCCAGGGCGAGCGGATGGTCACTCTAAAGGCCCAAAGCGATGGCACAGTTTTGGCGCAGACCACGGCCCAGACCCTTTTGCTTGGCCCCGACCTAAAGCGCCCGGCAGTCGCCAGCCCTGCGCCGCCCACTGTTGCCTTTGCCGGGGACGCTGCGCCCAAGTTGCAAAAACAGATTTCGGTCGTGGACGGCACCAGCTATCTGGCTGCTCCGGCGCTGCGTGCCTCGGGCGCGGGCTTTGACGTCAAAGGGCTATCAAGCCCACAATCCGTGTCCGGTGTCCTGCAACCGGGCTTGTGGCAGCCGTTTTCGAACCCGTGGCTGGCGTGGAACCGCACGACCCATCTTTTGCATATCGGGGGTCAGATCACTGGCGTTGATCTGGCCCCGGCACAGGCGTTCGAGAATGCAACTCTGTTGCCAGCCCTTGCCGGGCGTGCGGCGTATCTGGGGCAGGGGGTTTGGACTTGGGCGAATGAGCATGGGTTGTGGCGCATCGCCAATGGGCAGATTGGTCCGGTCAAGCTTTTTGCCACGACGGTGCCGGATGGATTGGCGCATGGTGCATTCCTGACCGCGTCGGGAGCGATTGCGGCGGATAGCGGTGTGCAGGCTGCGATTTTGGCGCAAAGCATAGTCACGACGGGCGACCTGTCTGTCAGCGAAAGCACGCGCGGCGGTGGAGTTCAGGCAAGTTTGACTGTGGCAGGGCGGCCATCCCAAGCCTTCGACAAAGAAGGCTTTCTGTTTGACAACCGTCTTGGTATCGCGGCGCTGAATGGCGCTGTGGCGCTGCTAACACCCCTGGGGATTGTGCCCGCACGCAGTCTGACTGGGGTTCTAGCAGTGCCCGGCGGCACAGACACGTTGGGGGTGGATGGGTCCAGCCTTCTGGCGCGGCAAGGCGCGCAATGGACGGTTTGGGATGGCACTGCGTGGCAACCGGCCCCAGCGCCAGACACGACCCTGCTTCTGGCCGAGGAAAGCGGGCGGCGCTGGCAAAGGCAGGCGAGCCGGGTCGATATCCTTCCCGTCAATCCAGCCGAAACCTGGCGCGTTGCTCGTCGCGGGTTGGCGTTTGACGCCGATCACTTGACGGCCCTGGCTGCCGACCGCCAGACCATGCTCGCCATGACGGGCATCGGCACCATCGAGGCGGGCAGTCTGACCGCTCTTGCCCAACCCCAGCCAGCTATCGCGGCGGACCCCGGCGCAAGGCTGATGGACGCACAGGATGTGACGCCGGGATCGGGCGTGATCTGGGCGGTGCTTTCGCAGGGCAGTGCGCTGGTTTGGGATAGGGCCATGCATATGTGGCAACCGCCCCAGGCCGGGGCCATGCCGTGGCAGCAGCGGCAGGCAGTGGACACCGGCACGATCAGCATTGACTTTGACGCGCTGCGCGCCGTTGCCCGCCGTGTGGTGACAGCCCCCGACGGATCGACCCATGCGGCGGCCTTTACTTGGGCTGCAGGCGGGCAAATGCCGTTTGACCGCGTGCAAAGCATGTACGCTGACGGTGCTTATCTTTGGCTGGGCAGCGATTTCGGCCTGCGTCGG
>Ga0100402_1004738_pt1 | contig 14255 bp, 7 predicted proteins | sample CryGeyme20150102_FD_80419 | JGI IMG/M metagenome (GOLD analysis project Ga0100402, IMG submission 80419) | Groundwater microbial communities from Crystal Geyser aquifers in Utah, USA - Crystal Geyser metaG 2015-0102 | ecosystem: Environmental > Aquatic > Deep subsurface > Groundwater | place...
CAAAATGGAGGATGCCGCTTGAGAAACAATTATCCGCTGCTGCTGCCGTCGCTTCGCTCCGGCCTTGCCGCTACGCGGCACCCCTTCGGGGACGGCCTCCGCGCAGCGACGGCAGCAGCCTCCCAACCACAACCTCAACCAACAACCTTCCAGACTGGACTTCCCTCCGAAGCACCACTGGACTACATCTAAACAATCACTGCAACCTGTCCAAGGTTCGGGGCCACCTCATCGTTTCGTCTCCGGTCTGATTCAGGCAAGTTACCTGCATCGTTGATGGGGCGTCCCAGGTGTGCGAATCGTAGATATTCTTTGGTCAATTCGATCACTACCGGAGATACCCCGGATACTCTGCCCATCTGACAGTTTTCCACATAAGCGTCATCTGCGTTCTGAAAGATTTCGGGTAATACGGATTGTGGGCCGTATTTAAGCAACTGCATCTTTGTTCTAACCGCAACTACAGCCGTCGCAGCTTCGCCGGGGTTTTCTCTCAGAAGCTGGACAACTGCATTCGCAGTGGCTTTTCGTATGGTTCGTGCTTTAACTTCTTTCTTCTCCGCTAGATCGTTGCGGTTGGCTTCACGGTCCATTTCCGCCGCAGTTGCCAATCTTAAGCACTCATCAAATTCCTCAGCCTTTCGAAAAAGCTGACTGCTTTCCTTGATTCGAAGCATTCGCATCCGCTCGGCCAATGACAGTTTAATTTCAATTTGAGCCTGGCGGAGATCAGGCCTCATTTCAGCCAACACCTCACAGGCTTTTCGGATACTGGGAGGGCGGTCTCGGTAGACGCTATTCAACACCCGTTTAAGAATGATTGTATCCGCTGCAGAGATGACTGCCGAGAGTAGCTGTTCGCGATCCAGCACTTCCAATCGGGTCGATAATCCGATGGGGGCACTCTGGAAGAAGATTCGAGCAGGGTCACCCACCAGCAAACTATCCGGATGATCTGACATGGATACATCCAAGTACGCTCCAGTGATCGATTTTTGACGAATGGATGTGCCCTGCACTTTATTGAAGCGGTAGCGGTGCAGACTCATCTGCACTATGAGATCGTGGCCATCGTGTTCCCCATCTAGTAGAAACCTGCGAAACTCGTCTACATCCTCGTATTTCAAATTTGGCGGAAGTAAATTCAGGACGAGTGCATCTCGGTTGTCTTTGCTGCCTAAAATAGCTATAAACGCAGCTGTTACAGCAGGTCCCAGTTCAGTGCTGACAGGCTCCAGGCATCTTTTAAGGGCTTCATTATCCTGAAAACCTTCCTCCTCATCATCCAAACCGGTTAGCTGCACTTCACTCTCGGACTTATTTTGCAGTTTCTTGAGGATCTCAGCCTGTCGCTGACTTAGCTGAGCATCGTCGATAATGCCATGGCTCGGCCATACGAGGCTTTCTGCAGTTTTCCATCTTCCCGCCTTTGACTTCATATTTATCCCTGCAAGCTGCTTTACCTTAAAGCCTTCCGAAACAAATGCCTTCAGGTAGGCTTCGAATGCATTTTCGCTGGCATCTCCTGCTAATTGGACGAGCAAGGACAGCAATCGCTGGGAATCGGCAAATGGCCGAAAGATCGGATGCTTGGATTCAGCTTCCACCGATAGAATGGTTTGTTGCCATTCGGGGTTGTCTTTCACCATGAGGAGGCTCCTGAGGAGCTTTGCTGCTGGAAGCGAATCTAAATCCTTGAGTCTGTCCAGAAAATTATGCATATCATCCGGCAGATGTTCTTGGAGTAGTCCCATGCACAGATCCTCGCGCATTGATGTAAACTCTAATACATATCGCAATGCGGCCAGGTCTTTGTGGCAGACATTGTTACAGTAAATGCCTCGAAAGCCTTGAGTCTCCAGTATTTCCGGGGAGATTTGTTCCGGAATATAGATCGCACCGATCTGTTGTTGGCCCTCGGATCCGTTGCCGCAGACCGAAATGATCGTGTCATTCGCCCCCCCCAGCTCCACCATTTCGTTAGGGCAAATGACACTGCCATCAACCAAGGGCAACCAAGCGGCGGTCTTCAACTGCTGGTTGACTCTCGACTTCAGGGCTCCACGACCAAGGGCCGTTGCGATGATGGGAGCAAACCGTTCTGGAGAAGGAGCCGAGAGGCAGGCTTCAGTCAGCACCTCCCAGCCCAATTCCTGCTTTTCCTCATCGACTGCGAAGAGAGTGCCTTGATGCCCTCGGGGGCCAGCGTACTCCGCCAAGCGTATAATCTTACACCTTTCGAGCGCTTCCTCCCAGAGAGATTGCGAAATGCTCCGACGCTCGTTCTTACGGAATTCAGGAGAATCCAGCACAAATCCTAGATCGTTTCCTGCCAAATCCTCCAGCGCGACCGAAGCGTGCGCGTCCTTGATCGACAGGTGGATTGGAAGGCGCCTGACGAGTTGTTTAAGTGCTGCTGCATCCTGTGCGCTTGACTCCAAGATGAGTTGTAGAAGCCGCTCGAACTGGGAAGCCGTCCAATTTTCCGGAAATCTGATGGTTGCCGATTGTTGAAGACGTACCTGTAAATGCTGCGTCAAGCTGGAAGCATCGATACGCTGGATGTGGAACTTTTCCTGATGTTCGGGCAAAGCGAAGTCCTGGTTCCACGTCTCCGAGACCAAGCACCACTTTTGATCGGTCGGGAGCGTGGATTTGAGGGCCTCGAATATTAATGAATCATCATTCAGCCCCTGTATCAAAAGCATATCCGGGTCATCTATGTGAGTCCGATCACCGTGCACCAGATAACGCACGGCATTTATCGCAGTTTGCGAGTGTAAGGATTTCAATTGCTGGAGAAGCTTTTTCCGGTCCTTTGCATCTGGGCTCAGGCTTTGAGTGAGCAAGCACTCGGCCAGATTCTCCAAGCTCAGCGATTGTATTTTTCCTTTCGTCCAGTCCGGCAGACGATCGCAGAACTTAGGTCTCCATTCCGGCAGTGCGGCTCGTGCAGCTTGTAGACGCGCGAGATGCTCCGTTTCATGTAGAAATACCGATGGTCCCTGAAGTATGCGGTCGACCGAGCAGTATTCGGCCTTCGTTTCTTGACGATTCGTCAAGTCATCGGTCACTTGAAATATCGGCAAGCGGCGGGCCGTGTCTGCCCATACTGGCTCTCTTCTTAGTAGAGTGTAAGTATCCCCGGAGGGTAACAGTTTGTGAATCCAGCGCAGCAAGCTGGTGTCGAATGGTCCCTTGACTGTATCCAAAATACTTTTGATCTGCGAGTCGTCAGGATGGGCTGGCTCCGCGCTGATCAAGGCACTGAAATCGTGTTGACCCTGAGTTGTAAGCGCTACTCGCTCTCTAAGTTGATGGAGGGCAGGAAAGGTTTTGAACAGGCGTTCGGGCCTATCAAATGAGGGCAAGCGGACAATCGGTTTCTCAGTTGCGGTCCATCGGATTCCCTCGGGCGTTACCTCCTTAAACAGCTGGCATGGATCGCAGATATCACGGCGAAAAGTTCGCCAAGCGTGAGTCTCCCTGAAGGCACTCACCAGTTCACCAAGCTCCTCGGCTGTCACCATACCACCGCGCTCAACGAGGCAATTATGAAGCAGCAAGGGAATCTGAGGTAATAGTGACTTCCGTATTAGGCGTTCATTCCACTTGCGCTTGATTGCTGTTTCTGGGTCGGGAGCCCCTCCATCGAAACTGGAATCCAGCCCATCAATCCGGGTGCGCTGAGCATCCAGAAAGGCATAAGCATGAAGAAAAAGGCAGAAGCTTGCCTCTGTGCCGTAGTTCAGTATGACGTGCGTCTCGTCGGGTTGATCCCTTACCGGGAGGAACACGCCCCACCGCGTTTTCAGCATCGGTTTTTGTTTCGGGGCCGGATTACGAACGAGCGCGAGCGAAGTATGGGCAATCCCCTTATCGTTTTCGTCGTAGTGCGCATTGCCATCGGCATCGTAGCTAATGACTTTCGGCCAGTCCTCAGATGTCGTCAGATCGCTGCAGGTGTCGCTTGCCTGGTGTGAGTGTATGGTGTAGGCCAGTTCCGTAGCATGCCCGTCCTTCGAGTAAACGAGTCTGCCGCCAACCTGACCACCTGGGGATTCAGGATCGGGCATACGTTGTCCTGCTGGATCGAAGCGGAGACTCGCGATCAGCTCTCTCTCTTGCCAGAGCGATATTTCCTCGAGCTTACGAAGCAGGACGAGTTGGTACGAAAGTTCCTCCAGGCTGCTGGCCAATGATTCGGCGATAACACCATCATCCCCCGGGAAAAGCGTGCGTATGCAGTGATCACTTGGGCTGTGACGACGCTGCCTAAGGGGAAGCCAGAGTCCGAGGCGTGGCCTGTCCGGCTCGTCAAGCGATGCGAATTGCTGCAATAGATATGAGGTAATTTGACTTTGTGCGGATGTCGCCTCGTCAATCCATTCCTGACGCTGGCTGGCCCAGGGATTTAACAGGTAGAAGCGTTCGTCCTTGCTCCAGCCGAGGCTGCGGTCGGTTTTTGCAAAGATGAAGAATGCCTCACAGAGCGAGAAGACGCTCTTCAGCCCCTTGCCAAAGCGACCGATGGATTTTGTATCGCCCGCCTTGCTGCCCAAGCTCGCCCGCTTCATCGCAATGAAGTGTGCGGGCGTAAAATCGCCATCGTTCATCACAATCAGTGCCGGAGCCTGCAGTAAAGGGTGTGGTGCGCCCGAATCTCCAGGCAAAAGTCTGAGGATGAGTTCCTTCGCGCCTGCGTCTTCCGCATTTTGAATCAGCTCCTTGAGCAGGCTGCCGTCCCCAGCATAGCCAGCCAGGAGATTACGAATCTCCGCGATGTCTGCTTCAACGGAATGGTCTAGACCTCCAGCAACGGATTCGACTTCAGTTTCATTAATTCTTCCTGCTAGAGATGATTCAGAACGTATGCTAAATTTACTAGTGGCTCTTCTTTGCATAAAATAGGTCTATTTCTAAAAAATCATGGCGGGGTTCGGCGCATCAAGCTGCAGGTCGAAGGCCGCCTTCGGCTCGTCGCCGTTCAATTTGAGCAGGCTGTCGTTGAAGGTGCTGGCGAGGCGGAAGGTCATGATATACGAATCAAACCCTGGCTGCGGCCCAGGCTTTGACCTGTTCAAAAAAGGATTTGAAGCCGGCATCTTCTTTGCAGGCTTTGTAGATATCGAGGATCTCGCCAACATCCTGGCCGTATTCCGCGCCGCCCTGCAAGGGTTCCACATCTGCGGAAAAAATCGCCTCCTTGAGTATTTTTTTGTAATGGCCTTTATCGCATTTATGTTTTGGCGAATAATTCCCGATTGAAGCACCTACCGCCTCGGACAAGGCCCCGGGGTCGATGACATACCATCGCTCGATATGAGGGTCCGGAATCGCCAGGATCGTCCGGTCTAAGGCACCATACTTTTGCAGGTTCTTTTCGAGGAGCTGCTTTTTCTTAGCAAAGCCCTTACAATTGCCGTCACTGCCTAAGACAAAGCAATCGACGGTATCGATGGGATAATCATCCAAATAGACTTTGAGCGCCTTGATCGAAGCGCCCCCACGGCTGTAGGGCACCTGCACATCAAGTCGAGTTGAACCCAAGCCCGATTCCCCGGCTATCCGGCAAAAGAGAGTCCGTATCAGGTTTTCCTGTGCGACGTCCTCAACAAAAATAAGAACTTTCAGCTTATCCACCAAAGTCCCCCCTTTCGATTTTTTCATTCAAGTGGGTTTCCACTTCGTTTGGCTTAAATATCGGCCCAAATGAAGTGAATGGCTTAAAGACAGTTTGGCCGTCTTCTTTCGCACAAACCATTAAATGATGATTTTCAAAATAACTGGGCAAATTTGGGGAGTGTGTGTTCACCAAAATCTGGCGGTCCTCACTATGGGCATTTTTAAGCAAATCAGCAATTTGATTGAGCCGCCGGGGGTGGACGCCATTCTCTGGCTCCTCATAGCCTACAGTTGTGGAGCCAGTAAAGGGAGAGACCACTCCAACCAAACCGAGCACCCGCAGGGTTCCTTCTGAAATGAGGCGGTTTGAAAACTGATTGCCATCTTCGTGAACGAGCAAGTAGAGCTCTCCTTTCTTGGTGCGATCAATCGTTAGATCCGTAATTCTAGGCAGGATCGATCGTGCGACTCGCTTTAGATTCTTATACTGAGCAGGAGAACGCTGGGCCAGCGTATTATAAAATGCCGCCAGATCTTCACCAAATGAACCGGGTCGCTCCACCTCTGCAATTGCCGCCGCCTCACGCATGAGCTCACGCGGCTCAAAGTAATAAATATGACAACGCTTCAACTCTTCTCTAAAAGCAATGATATGGGGATAGTGCGGCGCGTAAAGCTCGGTGGAGACGACCGTATAATTCAAACCTACGTCGAACAGCGTCGGACGGGATTGTCCCTCCAAGCGCAATGAGAGCTTCTGCCTTTTCTTGGAATCCTTGGTCATTTCAAGAAAAGCTCCTCTCGTCTTCTCTTCAGGCTTGTTTTGTTTGAGTGCGACGAGTCTTTCGTCACAGACACGGGTTTCGCCGGTGTTTGAGACCACTTCGATCTCGATACGATACCGCAGATGCGGGTTGGTGATAATTTTAGCGTGCGTCTTGTCGTCATTCTCCTCCAAGCCTTTGCGCAGCATCCGCACCCGGGATTCGACCGATTGGATCGTTTTGGGCGAAAGCATCAGATCGACCTCGAAGACCATTCTTTGGCTCTCCTCTTGAACTGAATCGACTTCGTCCGCACTCTCTTTTGCTTTCACGTGAACCGATTCCAGCGGGAGTCCACGATGCTGGGCAAAAGCGTCCTTCAGACTTTTTTCCGAGACCATACGGGAGACCAAATTAAGCGCATCAAACAGGTTGCTTTTCCCCGCAGCATTTGGTCCGAAGACAACCGTCAACTGCTCGAAGAACACTTCAGTCTCCCGCATTGACTTATAGTTTTTCACATAAAGGCGCTTAATCATGACACAGAAAATACTTTTATATTGGAAATTTACGACACCCGAAACACCTTCATCACTTCATCGCCCAGGTGGTTGATGACTTTGACGGCGATTCTTCCGGATTTGGGTTTGTTGAAGGGGCGGGAGGTGTCGCTGTAGAGGGTCTCCCAGGCTTCGGGGTTGATTTCGGCTTTGAGGGTGGTCTTGAGGCTTTTGTACGGGTCGGCGGCGCCGAGGAAGTAGGCGTGGCGGACGAAGAAGCTTTCTTCGTTGTAGTCGGTGTCGATGAACCAACAGGCGATTTCGTCGGTGTTGCTGCTTTCGATCTTGCCGGTCTGGGGCTTGAAGACGTCGACACCGTTGACCTTGACGCGGAGCTGGCCGTGGTCGCCGGGCAGGAGCTCAATATCGGGCTCGCCGAAGATGACGAAGAGGTTGCCGGAGCCGGTGTTTTTGAGTTCGTCGGCCATGTGGAGGTCGGCGTTCATGCGGGCCTTGAGCACGGGCAGGCGGCCGAGCTTGTCGAACTCGGTGGTGCGGGCCTCGTAGTTGAAGGCGCAGGCGATGAGGACGTCGAAATCGGCATCGCCGGCTTCGCGGGCGGCGGCGACGAGGTCGGCCCGGGCGACGGTGCCGAACTCGGGGCCGATGAAGATCCCGGCCCGCTTCTCGCTGGCGCTCTCGCCCTCGGTGTAAACGCCCTCGGCACAGACGAAATGCCCTGGCCAGGGCTTGAGGGCGGTGAAGTGGATCTTGTCCTCCTTGTGCGCCTGCTGGACCCCGGCGGTCTTGAGGTTTTCGAGGATGATCTCGACGAAGGTCCTCTGGCTGCCGAACTCGGCCTGCTTCCCCTCGCCTGCTTCCAGCGGGTCGATCAGCTCGTCGTCGGCATCCACCCCGAGGGTGCGGTGCGGGGAGAGGCTCTCGACGGTGAAAGGCCCGGCCACGCGGACCTTTTTCTTATCTTCGTAGGGTTTGTCGTAGAGGTATTCGGAATCGGCCTTGGCGGCGATGGAAGCATCGATCTCCTGTTGGCGGGCGATGCGTTGCTCCCACCACTCCGCGTGTTTTGAAACCGCGAATGCACGCGAATCGACGCGAATATCTTTGGGGAAATGCGCGTCGGTGAGTTCGCGGGGGATTTCCCATTCCTCCCAATTTGCGCCGAGGGTTTCGTTGAGTTGCTGGCGGAGCGGTTCGAGCTTTTCCTGAAAATTGTCCCAGATGACGTCGATCTCGGCGTTGTTGGCGATGGACTTGAGGGTGATGTGCGGCACCCGCTGGTAAACGAAGCCCTGGCGGATATTGCCGTAGGCGGGGGCTTCGGAGGGCGCGCTGCGGGTCAACTCGGCTTCCTTCTGCTGGCCCTCCTTGCTGTCGGCGAGGAGGTAGAAGGGATACTTCGCGCCCATGATGCGGGCGCGGGCCAGCGCGAGGGCGACGCGAGAGGTGTCGATAGTGATCCAGCGACGGCCTAACTGCTCGGCAACATAGGCGGTGGTGCCGGAACCACAAGTCGGGTCTAGGACGAGGTCGCCGGGGTCGGTGGCCATGAGGAGGCAGCGTTCAACGACTTTCGCACCAGTTTGGACAACATAGACTTTATCGTCCGTGAAAGATCCAGTTCCTGTATCTGTCCAGACATTTGACATCGGTATTACTGAAAAATCGTCGAAAAATCTGACGTATTGAAGCGTCCCGTTCTTTGTAGGCCAAAGCCTATCCGCTTTATGGAGGCGCTTCATTCCAACCAAATTCGTTTTCCATCCGCCCTTTCTAGGCTGAGGCACCTTCAACCCATTAATCTCGTATGGAAATATTGTGCTTTCACCCCCAGATTGGGACATTAAATTGTCAGATCTAAACAACCTGCTGTCACTTGGAATCAGCGAAGGATCTCTTTTCTGTTCCTTTCCAAGACTAGTATTACGCCCTTCATTGTCTCTCAGCAATCGATACACTTGCTCTGTAGATGATCCAGCTAATTTGCTCTGATATGGAGTTCTAAATTTGCAATCAGAACGGCTTTTCGAATACCACAATATATAGTTCATGGCTGACGAGAGAAAATCACCAGCACGGCCAGTTGTAGTCCTGAAAGCAATCTCAGTGACCAGATTCTCCTCCCCAAACACCTCATCCATCAGCGCCCGGACCCGGTGGACATTTTCGTCGCCGATCTGGACAAAGATACTGCCGGACTCGGTCAGTAGATCGCGGGCCACGGTGAGGCGGTCGCGCAGGTAGGTGAGGTAGGTATGGATGCCGTCGCGCCAGGTGTCGCGGAAGGCTTTGACCATTTCCGGCTCGCGGGTGATGTGGGCCTGGTTGCCGTCTTTAACATCGCGTGAGGTGGTGGACCACTGGAAGTTGGAGTTGAACTTGATGCCGTAGGGCGGGTCGAGGTAGATGCACTGCACTTTGCCGCGGAGGCCTTCGCGCTCGGCGAGGGAGGCCATGACCTGGAGGGAGTCGCCGAGGATCATGCGGTTGGTCCAGTTGGCGTCGTGGGCGTAGAATTCGGTCTTGGCCTCCTCGCTGGGCAGGCCGTTGAAATCGCCGAAGAGGTCGAGCTGTTCGCTGTCCTCTGTCTCCTGCTCCCTGGCCTCCGACTGTCGGCGCAGGTCGTCGATCAGCACCTTGGGGTGGACTTTTTCCTGGATGTAGAGCGGGGGTGCCTGCACCACGAGGTCGGACCAGTCCTGCTCGTCCTTGCCGCGCCAGACGAGCTGGGGGTCGAGGTCGCGGTTGCGCCGCGCGTAGGCCAGCTCGATGGGCGTCTGCGCGTCCTTCTCCATGACCGACTCGAACTCGGCGGTGGGGATGTTCTTCCGCTTGGCGTCCTCATGGACGAGGGCGTCGACTTGCTTCCTGGTGACGGTTTTCTTTTTGGGCATTATTTAAATGACTGATGGCTAATGACTGATGGCGAATGACGGAGGCTTGCCGTAGATGGCGTAGCAATGATGTCGGATGGCTATTTCAATTTTCCAAGGATACTTGATAGCAGTCCGTCCATACGGGAGAAGGCGAAACACTGCTTACCCAGATCCTTGAGGGATGCGCCCAAGTGGTAGAGGGCTTTCTCGTCGATGATGATGAAGCGATCGTGAAAGCCACCGATGGTTTTAACAGTAATGGGCGGGTATTGTGCGTTGTGTTTATCGAGGTCTAATTGAAATGTTTTCGGAACCCTACGCGTGTAGATTGTGGCCCGCACCGAAGCATGGCGTTTTGACAAGAGGGTCAAAACGGAATCATCGATATAATTGTCGATGAGTAGGATCTCTTTCTTTGCCGACGAGATGATTTTCGAGGCAAAGGAGTAGGCGTCAAAAATTTGCCCATCGAAGAAAATGCCCTGTGTGGAGAGGTTTTCGGATTGCTGCTCCAAAGCCTTGAATATTTGACTGAACTTTTCATCCGATTCGAGTTGCTTGAATTCCAGAGATTTCAGTCGCTCAATAATGGGAGCCATGCTCAGCATAACCCTGCGCATCGCGACGAAAGCGCGCGCGATGTGGATGCTGACCTCGACGGCTCGCTCGCTCCGCAGCACGGCTGCCAGTGCCGCAACTCCCTGTTCTGTAAATGCAAACGGCAGAGAGCCTCCCAAGTGCTGGCGTGAAGGTATCGCAGATTGCGATACCATGCTATCCACCTCATCTTCAGTGAGTTGAAACATGAAGTCACTAGGGAAGCGTTCCGCGTTGCGCTTCACCTGCTCCCGTAGCCGGATCGGCTTTACTTGATAGAATTCGGCTAAATCACGATCCAGCATAACCTGAAGTCCGCGCAGGGAATGAATGCGCGATTCAATGATCGAGGAAGAAATCGAGATTGAATTTGACTCAGACATGGGCTGGTTCCCCTTCGGTAAAAGCATAGGGAAGCAAGCGTCGACAAACATGATTTGAGGTCACAGATTGTGACTTCAAATTCGTATCTTTTTGATTCATTTTATGATTTTGCCGTGTGCTATACGCGATTTGGCAGAATTCACATAATCGCAAGAAGCTATTCAACAAATACTTATGAATACGCCTGGCATTTTCATTGTGCGGTTTAATGTAAAACGAGTATTTATTTGGCAGTATTTCGCACAAAGAAGCCCCAGGATTTCGGCGGCGCTCAGGATCGGTGAACGGGCCTACTCTCAAGGGGCGGATAGCGAAAGGAGATGTTGTTACGGCGATCATGTTTTGTCAATCCCTCCAAGCCGTTTGAGATTGTGATCGCTGGTGAGGATTTCCATTTGCTCGATGGCGATGCGGTTGAGCTTCTTGAGGCGGTCGGGTTGTTCCAGGCCTTCGTTGATGAAAATTTTGATTTTGGTCAGGTTGCGCTTCACGTCCCAGCCCAGTTGCCGCTGCTCGGCTTCCTGCAGGCGCTGGAACTCCTTGATGAGGTAGAGCTTGAACTCGACCGACACCCAGGAGGCGAACTCGAAGGCGATGTCGCGGTGGGCGTAGGTGCCGCCGTAGCGGCCTGCTTTGGACTGAATGCCGATGGCACCGGTTAATTCGACCCATTTGGACGGCGTCATGACAAAGGCGTTGCTCCCGGCTTCATTTTTAACCGTGTCGAATTCCACACGGTTAAAACTGGGGTTGTTCAGTGTCTCCCAAATGCCTAGGAACTCAATGGAGAAGCGGGTTCGCATCCAATTCTGGATGATGAATCTGGGGTCATCCGAGTTTTTAAACTTCGCGATATCGGTCAGGGAGATAAAATCCTCCTTCGCCACACGCTGCACGCGGACGGTTTCCGTTAATACCGTGATCTCCGTATTCTTGCTCATCGATTAAGCCGGTTGGGTTTTTACATTTTCGATTATTTCTTCGAATTTGCCAGCGACTTCTTTCCCAAAGTCGTCCTGCATCTCCCACACATCGGTGAACTCGGCGAAGGCCCAGCGACCGTAGCTGCCGTGGTTGTTGACACCGGGGATCCAGTAGCTGTCCATGGTGGTCTTCTTGATCTTGGCGTCTTCCTGGCGGTAGCCTTTGATCTCGACGATGAGGTGGAGGGGATCGTCGGGGCCGCGGCCATCGTCGACGAGGACAATGAAGTCGGGGATGTATTTGCGGTTTTCGGCACCGTAGCGGTAAGGCACTTCGAGGCCGAGGCTGTGGTTTTTGACGTAGGCGAGCACCTTGGGGTGGTTTTCGGCGACGCGGCAGAACTCGGCCTCCCAGTCGGAGTCGAGGACGACCCAGTTGATGTGACACTTGTTAGCGGCGGTCTGGTAGAGGCTTTCCTTGGAGGTGCGGAAGTTGACGTGGGCGGTGGAGCCGGTGGGGTTGTAGGGATCGAGCAGGGCCTTAATGATGCGCTGGCTCTCGTCGGCCTGCATCCCGGCGCGGGCGATGGCGGCGGCGATGCGCTCGCAGGCCATATCGGCCAGCTCCTGATACATGAGCTGGGCGGGATAGGTGCCGCCCTTGCACTCCAGATATTCGTCGAGCCACTGACGGGTGATGCGCTTGAGCTGGCCAAAGAGGTGCACCTTGGGCTCGTCGCCGGGGTCGCGGTATTTGGTGTAGAGGAGGCGCTGGGTGAGATTGAGCAGGAGGGTAGAAGGCCGGATGTCGCCGGTGTGGACGAGGTTGAGGTCGATGCCTTCCCCGATGATGCCGCGCTGCTCGGTGCGGGTGGCCCCGACCAGGCCGGGGGTGAGCTGCATGTGAGAGTCTTCGTTGAAATCGGCGGAAAGCCGCTCGGTGGGGAGCTCGACCCGGTAGCCGGAAACGCGGGGGAAGGTGATTTGCAAGGCGTCGCGCTCGGGGCGGACAGCGTGCACGTGGGTCGTGACGCGCGGCGGGGCGGGCGGCGCGATGACCGGCTTGGCGGTAAAGTCGAAGGGAATGCCGAGCACGTCGGCATACTCGGTGTTGAACAGGCCTTCCTCGTTGAGCTCGTAGGACTGGCGGCGAAGCGCGCGGCCGATGACCTGCTCGCAAAGGAGCTGGGTGCCGAAGGCGCGGACGCCGAGAACGTGGGTGACAGTGTTGGCATCCCAGCCCTCCGTCAGCATGGAGACCGAGACCACGCAACGGATGGAGCTGCCCAGGCGGTTCTCCTTGCCGACGGTGTTCATCACCTCGCGGAGCAGATCCTGGTCGGTCAGTTTGTTGCCCGCTTCCTGATTGCCGGTGCGCTGGACGATCTCTCGGCGAAACTGATCGATTTCAGCAGAGGCCATTTCGCGGAATTTATTATCCAGCGCATCGCCGGACTCCAGTTGCTCGCTGTCGATCAGGAGGGTGTTGGGCCGGGCCAGCGGTTCGCCGTGTTCGTTGTAATTATCGAAGAGCGGCAGTTTACCGCGGACGGTCGGGCGGGTGCTGTCTTCGGCAGGTTGATAGCCAGAGATGTAGTCGTAAACCAGCTTGGAGGTGGCGGTGTTGTTGCAGACCACGATGAAGCAGGGGGGAACGGCGATCTGTTGCTGTTCCCAAAGCTGAAAAGTCTTTTCATAGTGGCCGTAGAGGGCTTCGAGCGCGGTCTTGAGCGGTGTCGGTAGATTCTCGGGGTCGAGCACGGCTCCCTTCCCCCGGCCCTTCTTGGGCATTTTCTTACTGATATGCTCCCAGAGGTTGCGGAACATCGGCATCTCATTGCCGGGGATGTTGTCGGCGACCGGGACCCGGGGCAGCTTGACGATGCCGCACTCGATGGCGTCCATGAGGGAGAAGTCGGAAACCGTCCAAGGGAAGAGCGTGCCTTCCGCGTAGCCGGAACCACGGAGAAAGAAGGGCGTGGCCGAGAGGTCAACGACCCGGTTGAGGCCCAGCTTGCGCTTGACGACTTCGAGGCCGGAAATCCAGAGGCGGGCTGCTTCGTTGTTTTTCTCCGCTTCTTTGCGATCATCACCTTTGAGATCGCCAGGGTCGTCTTCGCCGGGCTTTTCGCGGTAACAGTGGTGGGCCTCGTCGTTGAGCACCATTACGTTCTTCAAGCCCATGAGGTCGGGCATCACCCGCTGGAGCATCTGACCTTCCGTTTCGAGGGTATTGAGCTGCGGGCCGTGGCCCTGCAGGAGGGCGCGGTTGCCCTTGGCCAGTTCCATGCGCTCGCGCAGCTTGAAGGCGTGATAGTTGGTGATGACGATCTTGGCCTTGCCGATTTCCGGCAACATGTCGGTCGGCACCAGCTGGCGTGATTCATAGTAGCTCTCCGAATCGTTGGGCAGGAGGACGCGGAGCCGGTCGCGGATAGTGATGCCCGGCGCGACGACGAGGAAGCCACGAGTGTAGTTTTTGCTGGTGGGTCGGCGGACTGCGTTAATCGTCTGCCAAGCGATAATCATGGCCATGACGGTGGTTTTACCGGCACCGGTGGCCAG
>Ga0100402_1004739_pt1 | contig 14254 bp, 9 predicted proteins | sample CryGeyme20150102_FD_80419 | JGI IMG/M metagenome (GOLD analysis project Ga0100402, IMG submission 80419) | Groundwater microbial communities from Crystal Geyser aquifers in Utah, USA - Crystal Geyser metaG 2015-0102 | ecosystem: Environmental > Aquatic > Deep subsurface > Groundwater | place...
AAAGAAGCTGGTCTACAATGAATCAATCATAAGAAAAAAAAAACAAAACGATTTCTTATAATTGATTCACTAAAAACTACTGGACACCTATATTTTTAATGCTATATCAGATTGGAAAGAAATACCAACTGCAATCAACCTGACCTCCATCTATTTCCACAAAAACTCTTATCTTCCCATGTGGAATCTGACCACCCATCAAAGAAGCTAACCCAAAAATAAACCTGCAAATTACTGCATGTTGGGAAACAACAAAGGATAAATATATTTTGTCGATATCGCAAAAAGAACATAGTTTACCACAAAGGTTCATTTTCACTCAGAACCTGTTACTTTGATTCGATAAATCAAACATGAACAGGAATAAGCTTTCAGCACCTTTGTGTCTGTTAGCCTAGATCGTCAAATAGTAATATGGAACTTGGGTCATAAAGAATGCCCATACTCCTTGGCTAATTTCAACTACAATAGAAATATCACTTATATGGAGGTCTATGAAAAATTTATGCTTGTTGGTGAAAAATCAGGATAGTTCATTTTATTGGAACTGCAAGTTTAATAAAGCAAGCTAACTGTTAGGAAATCCAATAACACAACAGGCCACCTCAGAGCTGTAATTTGTGGAGATTACTTATCCTACAAACAAAGCCATTTGTTCCTTACAGGTGGAGAAGACTCTACAATCAAGATATGGAAAGGCGTATAGAAAGAGCTCATCTTTCAATTAAAGTTGTTCGGCATCATCAATACAGTAAACTTCATTCATCAGAGACTCAATCTGATTGTTTGCCACAATTAACAAATTTCCTTCATCAAGCAAGATAAATTGAAATCCCTGGGAAAAGCTGACTTCAAGCTGAATCATCCACAATTAGAATTCAAGTATACTGTTGAAAATGTCAATCTTCGAGATTTTTTCATGCAGGAAGCAAACAGCCCTTTGAGTCCTGTAAAAAAAGGATATTTAAGATTACAACGCTATGGCTCTCTTATCAGAAATGTGAATCAAGCATAATAGGCACCATTTTCACTTTCAAAGAAAGACCACTAACATACATTTCGATCAAGCTCCTTCAAGAAGAATATCCATTCGACACCTCTACTGGAATAGACAAGCAAAAGGTAAAAGGTGAAACGTTTTCATGCATATTCAATAGAGTAACTCAATAATGAGATTCAGTTGCCCAGAATAAAAATGAAGTATCCAAGCTCATATAATACACCTCGAATCAAAAAAGAACACGAGATCATTCAGGAGCTAAAAGATATTAGAAACAAATCTTTATCGATGGCCGGCCGCAAACCACAATGATAACTATTATTTTGTCACTAGCATTATTTGTAGGCCTTAGAATTCTTTGATAAGATATAATAGTAGTAGACAGTATCACCGTATGAAGATCAATATCGTCGTGGGAAAAACACACTCGCATATATTCAAAAATGCCACATGCAATGGTAACAACTATCGGGTGCCTTTCCCCAGCTCTAATCATAACTTCATCAACATCACTGACAAAATCTAAATCAGCAAAGATTATTAATTATGCCTGGCTGTCCTTTCAAAGACACAAACCTCAGTCAACTCCATCGAAGAATTCTATAAAGTACAGGACATTGGCATTCAGTATTTCAACCTTCCAATTGAGATCAACTCTCTTCAATTTGTCCTCGATATCCTTGACAACTCTAATATTCCTGCTTAAGAGATGGACAAACTAACATTCAGTGACTTGCTTCTAATATTGAAGCTGGGACATGACTGTGTAGCCAAGAAGATGCATTCGAAACTTAACAGAAGGATCAAAAAATATTTGAGCGAGTCAAAAAGGCAATAACACTAGGTAGATCATATCAAAAGATTGATGGCTCATATGAAGAACGAAAGCACTGATTAATAAGCCAACAATGTTGGGGATGTACCTCAAAGAAAGAAAGCTGCTAAGAAATCGCTAGATCCCGAAAGATAGAAAGTCTAAAAGAAAAGAGTCAAAGACAACGAGGAAGAGTTCTTAACCGAAAAACCCAGTGAACCTGAAGGATAACCAAAGCATAAAAAAACTAAAGTTCCTAAAGTTAAAGTGGAAGAATAAGCCGATGATGACTGGTAAGATCTCCCTACAGAAAAGCCAAGGCTAATAGAGAGCAAGCAACCTAAGAGAGAGACAGCTAACAGAGTGGTTGATTTAGGTCATGAAAACATCATCAATCTGGAATCAGATGATGAAGGAAGCCCAGATGTTAACAAGCCTAAGAAAAGACATAAAAAATAAAAATCTGTAGGAAAGCCATTCGCTTACTACAAGGAGAGGCCCTAAAAAGATCAAAAGATAATGCTAGGTATCACCGGTGATACTGAAGAGGGATGGAGAGAACGATACAGAGTCAGAAAAGCCCCAAGCGATAATCCCATTAACAAACTTCTCGGAGCACCCGAGAAGCAAGGCCATATTATGGCCTCAGGACAATGAAGAGATATGATACTTGAATGTACAAACATTAACTCTGAGTTATAATTGCAATAATTTTCGATTATGTAGTCTCAGCTCACCTCGATGGAAAAGATTGAGGATGTCCATGTCGATAGTCTGATCTGGACAGAAGCATAAGCATCCTCCATCCGTTAGTCAATGCCTTCTTTCCAAATATACACAGTCAGCAAAAGCATAAAAAATCCCAGAATACTGAACCACATCAAACCTGACTATGGATCTTTGGGAGATTTCATGAAAAACGTCGGCATCAGCAAGGACATTCTTCTCCACAACCGAAAGTAAATAGTTATTAAGTGGTAGGAAAAAGAACGAACAGCAATAAGATTTGGAATAGAAAAAGCTTCGTACCACTCTCAAATAAAAAAATCTGGATAAAATTCTCAAACAATAGAACTCATCTCAACTGTAAAAAACAGTCGCCAGCAAGATGATAGTTGAAAATTTATTCGAGGGGCAGTTTGGTATGGGCCTGCACAATTTTTGCTCACAGAACAACAGAACCGAAAATAACAAGCACAGCTATTTATCCATTGGAGATTTGGCAGATACATTGGACGACCTGATGGTCCAGAAAAAAGATAGCCAGTTACAGTTCTAAATCAGAAATTAGCTTCCTACACTCACTCGTCAAAAATTGATGCTTTCGAATAAGTAGATCAAAACTTTGAATCTGAGCTAAAGAATAGAAAAAGTGAAAAAATTGCAGCAACATTATCCTTCGCTTCGGAAAATACCTCTCACCTCAAATAGCGAAGACTCAAAATTGCCCTTAAGCGAGGGAGTCCTGCATTTTCAAAACTGCATCTTGAACATTAGCTCACTACATAGCCAACTGGTATCAGTCGATATTGACAGCGTTAAATGTCTCAGATTAACAAATGTGTCCATCACTGACTAACTATTCAGTCTGATCCTAGATTACTTTACAGAAAGCAACATTATGGGGATCAGAGAGCTAATTATCGAGAAATGTGCATTTGCGAGTAATGGTAAATTGGCGTAAAGACTCAAAACTTTCATAGAAGAAACAAAAATCAAAAGAGTGCAACTTACTTCTCTAAACCTGACTAATCGAGACTTCTGCATTATCAGTTTAGGAATTGGGCCTAGGAACATTTTTGAGTATTTAAGCCTCAGAGGCAATCAGATAAGCTAAGTTGCCAAAAAATGCTTAGACGTGCTTCTGAAATTTCACAAAGAAACCCAGTTTGATTTCACAGGCAATCCAATTGAAAAAGACCTAAAAGGAAAAGCGGCCTACTCTCGTTGCTTCAAATGATGCCTTATATACTTATATTATCGTAACTATGAGTAAGCCCAATTTCTGTAACAGTCTCGATATTTAGTTTAAAAGCCCATAAACAATCGCTGGGTAATCAGAAGAAAACTTAAAGAGGGAGGCTTTGGAATGGTCTATCAATGCAGAGATATCAAAAACTAAAAACTTGAGTATGCCATCAAATTGAATACCCTCTAGACCAAAAGGTACTCCGACATTTAGGAAAAAATGTACCAACTTCTTGAGAAGTAAAAGTTCACGACTGGGTTCGTCAAAGTAAGAAAATATATATGAAGTACTATGAAAATGGATAGTTTATGAAGCATCGATACTTACTCATGGAGCTCGTCGGAAAAGATCTAGATGTGCTCAAAAGTAAAGCTTAAAAGGAGTGCTTCTCGATCAAAACTGTCCTGATGATTGGTCTGCAAGTCATTGATAGATTGGAAGTTATGCACAAACTGGGTTACCTTCACAGAGACGTAAAACCTGATAACTTGGCCATTGGTCTCAACGAAAAGAATAAAATCATCTATTTGTTCGATTTCGGTTTGGCTCTAAAAATAGGAAGTGGTACTCCTTTATAAGAGAAAGGAAAAATTATCGGAACCCTTGGCTTTATGAGCTGCAGAGCGCACGAAGGAAAAGTGCTGGGCCCAGCAGACGACATTGAGGCTATGCTTTATACCCTTCTCTATCTGGCCTAGGGAAGTTTGCCTTGGTTGAAGTTAAAGATACAATCTCCAGCTGACTTTCATAGGATTATGCTAGCCAAAAAAACTATCTCAAAAAAACATTTCAAAAATCAAAAAATTCCAAGTGAAATTTTTGAACTTTTAGCCACTGTTCAAGCAATGAAACCCAATGAAAAAGTTGAATACTTAAAACTTAAATTCAAGCTGCTTGAGACTTTGAAAAGGTTAAAAGAAGAGAACGACTTTGCTTTCGATTGGTGTGGACAAAATTCCAGAAGAGACTCCCTAAAAAAAGGCCAGAAACGTTTATCTCCAGAAGATACTGCTCGCGAAAAGAAAAAACTGGAATAGATGAGATAGTAAAATCAGCAAATTGTTCAACATGACATATACGAAGTCTATAAATTTATGGAAAAAGAGGATAAGCAAAAGAATGTAAATGCACCAAAGAAGGTCTCACCTCCTAAAAAATAAGTCAAAAAGGACACTAAACCAATCAAAGCCAGACCTGTCAGCGCAGTCCCAAGAAGCAAGCCAAAGCAGTAAGAAAAGCCAATGACTCCATGGGATAGAATAGCACAGTTCGAGAAAAGCCACACTGGAATGGTCCCAAAAATAGTAATAAACAAGACAGCCAAACACAAAATTTGATAAGCTAATGTCCAACTGTTAAAATTATTAATATCAACTTTGATGTTCTAGGTAGCGTTCACTAAACTATCCTAATTTTTTCTGCTGCAATTTTAATTTTTAATTTTGTTTGAACCTTCTGAAGTCTATAATTGGGTCCTTACGATTTAATGCCTTCAGCTTGCCCTGCCTCTATGATATGGTTGTTGTATCTTCAATGCTTTTTCTTATCTTTTACAGCTCTATTTTCCTTTTATTCTCCAGCATAACATTCAGCTGACACGTCGGATCTTCCTTACTAAGGCCTTCTTAAAGCAGCTCTAATCTATTTTTTGGCTGAGTCGACTTTGTCTTAGTCGATAATGAAGTCGGAATAAACTTTTAGAATTTCGAAACAAAATTTTATATTCTTTGTTTTTATTCCTGCTTGTAATAGTCTTTGAAAAGATTGGATCTGCCAACTTATTACTTGATTGAATCTCTAGGATTTAAAGTCTGAGACTCCCTTGGCGTATCATTCAAAATACTATGTCTTTTCTTCTCCCGAATCATGATATTCTTTGTCACAAACAACTTTCCCTTAGTATCAGCAATCGGCCTGATCTACTCCACATGGATATCTCTTCCGATATCAGAGCGATTAATCGAATAGCTCTTTTTTGGTTCAAGAAGGGGAGAGTCACTAACTCTTAGTCTTTTGGGCATTTTTAGAGTTTCTCGTTATTTATCTGTATTGAGAAGTTTGGCCGATTGTTCAAAATTGAGTGTATCTTTGGGCACAGATCGATTTGATAAGGATTGCTAAGATTATTTACTTTCAGTAGTGTAGGAGTCATCCTTGAAAACAATCTGAGAGAGATGTAATGAGGCAGATGTATCTTCTTTCATAAAACTTTTGAATTAATTTTCAAATTTTTTGTCCATAATGGTTGCCATTTTGACCTTGAAATCGATCTCATCTTCCTCTGGCTCTGAGTCGGAACCTGATTCTTCCTCGTTCTCTTCATCATATTTTTGAAATTTCGTAAAATTTTATTTGATATTCTTTTCACTAGACTTAAACTTGCTACTCTTTTTGTCGACAAAATATCTTACAGCTTTCATCATACTCTCTCCAAATCGATAAATATCGAGTGGATGAAAGTGAGAAGGTACCATGTTGGACCTCCAACCATAGGTGGAAGCTTCAATAGTCAGAACATTTTATGATTTGATTATACGGCTGATAGCTGCTCTGGCAGTTGACTCCTTATCGCGAGAGAGACCAAAGGTGCAGCTTGGAAAATAAAATAAATTAGTTTCATTTTCAATGAGGTAAGGGAGTATTCTGCATGTGTATGAGTTGTGTTTGCAGGCATAACAAAAAATGTTGTACTTTTTGCTATGGCCATGCAAATCTAGACACAAATCGACTTTGTATTTTTTATGAAAACTGCTGATTTTCTTCTTGAGATCATATATCTGAGGATGAAACACCCTAGAAGGCTATTTCCACCTCCTGTTCATATCTACTCCCGAGACATCGCAGCGAAAGTTCCCGTATATGACTCCATCTACATTGATCATCGGAAATATTTTGATCACGTAGTTTTACAGCAAATATCGGGTCTATGGTGACTCTTTCATCAAGCTCCGCATTATACCTTAAGCAACATAAGAGGACCATACTTCTCCAGGATGTTGCCTTGCCATGATGACTATCATTCTTTTCTATTTGTCAGATTTGCTTGTTTACCTGCCAGTTATGGTTACTTCTGGCACTTCGTTGTTGCATATAGTTGTCGAGACAGAAGTTAATTGCCATTTGACATTTTTGCTATAGTTGGCTTCAGTTTATAACTCTTGAAGAGATTTAAGTAATTTTGAGTAGGAGTAAGGTATCGAACTGGCAACAAGTGCATAGTCATTATCGTGCTCAAACTAGAGCTCAAAGCTTAGAGAATATTGTTTCCTTTCAGGTATGCTCCTGCAGCTTGATTCCTCAACAGCAAATTTGTTGCCCGTTCTCTTCCATCCACACTGACCATCTTCAGCATTTTTAAGCGAAAACACAGCTACTCTTTGACCCTGCCTCCAAAACTCCAAGCATTTTCTCTACATCAACCTATTTTTACATAGTTAACGATGTGGAAGATATACTTGACCTTTTTCTTCATATTCCTCACCGAAAAGTAAAACCACTGATTGTAGCCCAATGTATTCGTGTCATTGGACATGAATAAATGGTACTAATTCGTTCCTCTTCTGCGAAATGCGCAGTGAAGGTTACCGTTCTAGAATCTGGAATCAAAATGAAGGTCGTCTCCGTTGAAATGGTACTATTACTCAGTGTGAGGTCTCAGCTATTTTATTGATGGGCTTGCCTTATCGTCTAAATTGAGTAAGGAAACTTCATTTTCTGTGTCATTAAGATGATTACTCATGTATTCTTTTTCAGTGGTGAACGGCTCTCTAGCAGATCGACTGTAAAGCATGACAAACTCGCCTCCTCGACAATATGTCTTGTAAGGGTGTTCGAAGTGCAAGACTTGCTTTTGCTTTTTGATACTGTTGCTGACTACTGCGGTCATGGGATCATGATGAATTGTCAGTGGGGTGTTAAGTGCAAGAATGTGTTACTTTCTATGGTCAGAAGTGTTTGTACTTGATGAATGATGTTCCAAATCGATAGTTGGTCTTGAACCTCCCCGTATAAGGCTCTTTTTGAGTACTGACTGGCACAACTTTTGACAGGAATTTGCCTTTAACTTCGAGATCGCTTGCAATGAAACCTTACTCTTAATCAGAGTGCTCGTGCATATTGTATAACTATTAATAACTATAAGGGATAGAAAATCAATACTCGATAGATCAGCAACCTTTACCTCTCTTGAATTCTCCCTCAATCTTTTGTAAAAGCAAGTCAATTTTTTACTTAAACGACTATGAGCTGAAATCTTTCGACAGAAAGTTTTCCTTATTAAGCTGCTATTCTATTAGTTTTGCGATCAGGATTGAACGAGTCCTCATTTCCGAGAACAGCTAGCGTTCTCTTTTGATGAAAGAGAATTATTGCTGTTATCCTTCTTCAAAGCAAAGTATAGACTCGATGAAGAGATAGCTGTTTTGGAGGAAGATCAACCGGCACCAATATAGGTGTTGGTTCAATAGTTGAGTCAAGAAGACCAAGTGGTCTATTTGGTATTATTGGCACCTGTAGACTTTTAGCCCCAAACGACTGCTAAATTGGAGTGTTTGTGAATGAGCTGACCTTTCAACAGTTTTGTAAAAGAAGCCTCCCTGTAGAGCATGCTCCTGATCAACAAGAGGAAGTGCGTGTTCGTAGTTGGCAGCTGTCTGTTTATCCATTGTGGAGTTTATAAATTATAATCAAAAATTCTCCTGTAGTACATTAAATACTTTCTACTTTCTACTGACTAAATCATCTCTTTACTTTCTCCCAATTCGGATTATTTGCCATTTCCTCCATGCTTGGTTATGGGCGGCCCTCAAGTACGATTTTTTCGTCACGTTTTTATGGGTGGTTTTGCATCAGATCCATCATATATGCTGCCGTTGGGCTTCCTGGTTTTTATCTGCCTTTCCAGAATTAACCTGAAAAATGCTGTCGTTTGAGGAGCTATTGATGGCGCCTGAGATCTTAAGGGTCAACGTTCCCGGTTCCCCAGTTAGAAAATTACACCTATTATCTGACTCCTTTTAGAGCTTTGGCTGTCTCTTCGACAAACTTGTATATCTGCTCTTTATTTTCCAGCTCAAAGTATTGCTCTTTTTCTGGTTCTTCCTCAACCTTTTACTCAGCTACTTTCTCTTCTATATTCTCTTCATTTTCGACAGGTGGTGAATAATCAAGATGAGGAAAGGACAATCTGATGAAGTTGAGGTTGAACTCCAATTATCTCAAGTACGCAGGCTGATTGTCTTCTGGATTGAGTTTGTTATATTTGTCCATCACGCGATTCACCTTCTGTGCCAGGATTGGCTGTTTGTCTAGAGGAGTCTGCTTGATAGCTTTATTCAGAAGAGCAAGCACCTGGTTAATATTCCTTGTAAGACTCATCCTCTAATCTTATGATTTGAACAAAAAATATATTCATGGTGACTTTGTATATAATGGAGGGTTTGATCAATGTCACTCCAGGCGAACGTGAATATCATCTCTCATGCGATAAACTAACTCTAGGTCTGGAAATTTATTTGCCCCCATGGTTTCAACAACCTCGAAGTCGAAAACTTGCCCTCTTTGATGCTTGATATCTATTTATCAGGAAAATACAAGCTTTGCTCAATCTGCTGGTGTGCAACCGGAAGATCCAGGTATTGGCTTGTTGACAATCAAAGTTATCTCTACATCCTTTGATAACTACATCTGAGGTGTTGTCCAAATGCTAACCAGCAAAGGAGCCTCCATTTCCTGCAAAGGCCTGAAGTCAGTGATCCTGTTTTTGTCTTAAATAAAGGAGCAAAATACAAAGGGTGAGCTCTTTCAAGTTGCTGAGCTTGCACTTTCTGAGAGGTCTCAGATCGCAAATGTTATTTTACTCTTCCTATCAAAATAGTTACTAAGGTTGAGAATTTGGACTGAGCGTAAGTTAAGATGGACAATGGCTTCGATATTTTCGATCATGTTGCCATCTGAATCATCACAAAAATACTCAGGATCAAGTTTTTCAGGCAAGGAAAATAGATCCCGTTGATTTACTTGATCAGATTGGCCGAATTTCCCCATCCTACTTATAAGTGCTCCTACTAATTTTCAGAGATGTAATATCAAGCTTGCGAATAGTTCGAAACATCCCACTGCTGGTCATCTCCTCAAACCTCCTCACAGCTACATCAGAACATCCTTACACAACTACCACTAATCATCATCCACTAACAAATTCATGGGCCTTTCTGCCAGCAAAGTAATGAGCTCTTTCAGGTTGGAGTCTGACCGAAAGTGAATAAGTCCTTGTTTGTATGGTGACTCGGCAATTTCTAGCATTGATTGATTATTATAGAAACCTCAACATAATTTTAGATAGGAAGAAACATATTTGGCTTATGATAATCAAGCATAGGGATTACCGCCTCCGTAAGGATTGTTATTCTGATTCTGACCTAGCATCGCCATTCCGTTTATTAAATTGTACTGCTCGCTCGGGTTCTGGAGCTTATTACCCCCTTGAACTCCCACTCCGCCCATGCCTCCCATGCCTCCCATACCACCAATGCCACCCATACCTCCTTGGGTTCCCATGGCTCCTTGACCACCTCCAAAGGCTTGACCGAGCATTTGTAGAGGGTTAGCCTGATGAGGGCTGTCAAGATTTGGATAAGGATTTGGTGGTGGGTTATTAGTGAAACCTCCAGGGTTGAAGTTACCCCAGCCATTGTTTTGGTTAAGATCTCCCCATTGAGTGTTATTATTCTGAGGCTGTTGCATCATGGGCATAGGGATAGGGGGTGGTTGCTGATATCCTGGAGGACCATTCATGAGAGCTCCCATACCACCACGATTTGCTCCATAAGGCTGTTGACCTCCATATCCTTGTTGGCCCATATTTTGATTGTAACCTTGACCTCCCATGTTCGGGTTGTATCCCTGGTTCTGTCCCCAAGTGTTTTGTCCCTGGCCCATTCCTCCTTGCCCCATGTTGCCTCCACCTCCGCTAATAATCAATTGGACTCTTCCTGCAGTTTTTCCCTTGTAATACAACTGCACAAACTCTACATATATTTTTAGCTTACATTGCTGTTCAGTCGAATTATTTCTGAATCTAGCTAAATCGACAGTGCCTTAGCCCACGACATCATCAGTGATGGTGTCCTCATCCATAACTTTTACTTTGAGGATGTTGTCACTGGCAGTAAAAGTGAAGGATTCGTTCCAGATTGGACGTTTTCCTGCTTAGTTTTTAGTTCTGGTGCGATGCTTCTATCTTCCGAGAGTAAGAACACAATAAGGATCCTGAGTTACAGAGGAGGTACCATATTGGAGAAAAACTATGTATCGTGGGTAAGGACAGCATTGACTGCCTTGACCTTAAGACTCATTTATTTTAATATTATACCCTGATCGGAAATATAGCTTTGTCAATTGTCAACCCGACTAATGAAAACTTGAAATATGCTAATTATTCAAATTTCTCTTAAAATGTGAGGTTTCATGATTCATTAAAAGAAAAGCTTGTAGAATGGAACTACACTTAGATCAATATTTGCCGTAACCTCCCCATTGATTTCCACCTTGCTGATATCCTCCACCCATTCCTCCTTGCGGATAGCCACCGCCCATTCCGCCTTGCTGATAGCCACCAATCTGACCCTGCATTCCTTGCATCACGCCGCCCATAATGCCCATGCCACCTAATCCTCCTGGTTGTCCTCCTTGCATGCCAGGTTGATTTCCCCATTGTTGACCCCCTTGCATACCCATGCCTCCTGGCTGGCCTCCCCACTGTTGTTGACCTCCCATTCCTCCTTGCTGACCGCCCCATTGACCTCCTTGGGGTTGTCCTCCCCACTGTCCCTGGCCTCCTTGCATTCCTTGACCTCCCCATTGGCCTCCTTGTTGTCCTCCAAATTGTTGACCGCCCATGCCTCCCTGCTGACCGCCCCACTGCTGGCCTCCCATATTTCCTTGTCCTCCCCATTGATTTTGACCTCCCATGCCCATTCCTCCGCCGCCCATACCTCCACCATTGCCACTGATCATTAGCTGAACTCTTCCAGCAGTTTTTCCCTTGTAATACAACTGAACATACTCTACATTATGGATAGTTTACCTTGCTGCTCACCAGGACTATTTCTAAATTTAGTCAAATCAACTTTTCCCTCTCCCACCATGTCATCAGATAGAGTATCCTGATCCATAACTTTAACGTGAAGAGAGTTGTCTGAACTTTTAAAGGTGAAGGTTTCGTTCCAGGTGGGACGTTTTCCTGCTTAATTTTTAGTCTTAGTTTTGTGCTTCTCATTTCCAATGCTCAAGATGCAGTAGGGGTCCTTTGTGATAAGAGGAGTACCATGTTGGAGAAGGTTTATGTATCATGCGTGAGGACAGCATTGACAACTTTGACACTCAGACTCATTAGATATTTTAATTATACGTACTATAAACAATAGCATTAGTAGACTCCAATCCTCACAATATCATGTAGAACCAGTTTCAATTAAAATACTTGTTTGTTTCAATCTTTTCTAGATACAATAACTTATTGTTCTCAATATTGATAACATTTGTTTGTAGAATGCAGTAGCTGTAGTATTTTCTGTTATAAAATCAAGGTTTTGTAAGTTAAATCTGCATGCAAAATCCATAACCAATGTCCCTTTCTGTACACCTGTATTTATTCAGAACCTCATAGTCCTCGGTAAGTTAGGCAGAGGATCCACCTCTCATGTTTTCAGAGCACAATCAACAAGAGACAAAAAGTTGTATGCCATGAAAGTCTTCGACAAAAAAACAAAAAACTACAGCAGCAAGGCTCTTCAGAAATAGCTGTAGCTCCACAGATAATTGAATCATGGCAGTATTGTACAGCTAGTTGCTCATATTGAAGACACGGACAACCATTATGTCCTAACTGAGTACTGCAGTCAAGGTGAATTAACTAAATTAGCCATGGAAAACCTATCAGAAGCTCAGATTGCCAAAATAGCATTCCAGGTAGCACATGGGCTCGAATATCTTCATTCACAAGGGATAGCTCACTGTGACTTAAAGTTGAGCAACCTATTGATGCAAAATGGTCAAATCGTACTTATGATAGGATGTAGAAAATATGCGATTTTGGCTTCAGTCGCAGAATCAACGAGGCAACTTCGGGAAATGTTTGTGGGACTATCCTATACATGGCCCCTTAAATTGTCAAAGATAAAAAGAGAAAGTATTACAAATAAGCTGATATATGGGCCCTAGGAATTTGCCTCCTCATATTGATCACCAAGAAAGAACCATACGACACAGGAAAATCAAGCGGAATAGCTCAGTAAATATTAGATGGAAAAAGGACAAAATTACCTGAAGTATCAAGTGAGCTCAACGATCTACTGACAAAGATTTTTGAGCACAATCCCAAGAAACGTATTAGCTTGAAAGATATCATGGCCCATCCTTTTGTCTTGAAGTACCGGCTGAGTTTTGAAAAAGTAGCAATTTCACCAAAAGAATAAAAGATATACAAAAGCCTGAGCTTGGCTGCTTATCGTCCAAAAAAAGCTGAAAACAACTTGACAATACAAAATGATTTTAATGAAGTAAGAGAGCATCAACATTCTGAATCCATTCATCTCAAAGTAGATATAGAGCAATCACAAGAATAAAGATGGGAGTTCAAGAGAAAGAGTAAGGTCGATGACCCAGAAGTAAATGTTACCCATAAGAAAGTTTCCATTCTGATTACAAATGAAAACGATACAACCGTGAAACCTAGAAGGCTTTTGCAATCAGCTACCCCAAAGAAAGGGCTAGAAAACCAAAGCCAAGATAAAATAAAAAAGGAAAACAAGCATACCCTATAGCCTCTTGACGCCAAGCTAATCAATCCATTAAAAGAGTTTTACTACGAGACAAAAAATTAAGGTTTCATTAAAATATCTTCTGAAGGGGATGTTTTCATCAGAGTTAAAGGAGTAACCTTTTCAGTTACTGATAACGGATATAAAATTACTGTTGGATCTTCCAGTTTCACTCTCTAGTAGATCAACAATGGCGTCGAAAACAGCAAACAAATTTACAGTTTTTACGAGTATGCTTCAAAGCTAATTTAAATACTTAAAGCTAAAAGGTTTTCATCTCAATATCTGTTTGAATACGAAGGTCAAGAGCTGAGAGTCGGGCAAAGCAAGGACAAAGGAAAAATTACAATTTTAACAACAGTTTAAAAGAAAAGGGTGGTTATCGAGTTCTGCCCTACATCTCAAATTTGTCAATATCATCAGGGAGGTTCTTGGCAAAAAATAACTTTGATCGATTAAAAATAGAAGAAATTGAAATAAATTGCGGATTATGTAATTGAACAAATCCGAGAAACCTGAATCCTGATTTTATTTATTTTTGTTTCTATCAATTTATCTGATTTAGTTCCTGTTTCTTCATTTTTAGACTTTTAGAATGGTTTTCTTTTGTTCTCTAACTGAGAATTGGTCAATCATTCCATATTTGTCAC
>Ga0100402_1004742_pt1 | contig 14249 bp, 11 predicted proteins | sample CryGeyme20150102_FD_80419 | JGI IMG/M metagenome (GOLD analysis project Ga0100402, IMG submission 80419) | Groundwater microbial communities from Crystal Geyser aquifers in Utah, USA - Crystal Geyser metaG 2015-0102 | ecosystem: Environmental > Aquatic > Deep subsurface > Groundwater | place...
TCCATCGGAGGGGTCAACCCAAGAAGTGCTCACCATCATTGAGTATGGGAAACTTGTCCCTGATACTTGTATCTTTAGTAAACTCCCAAACCCCGGGACATCTACTGTTCCATATTTTGTTGCTTGAATTTCTAGGTAATAGGGGGTTGTGTGGCCCCTTAACCCTCGATCTGCAATAATATAAAACTTTTTTTGATTTGACGAAGAGAGAGCAAACTCTTTTAGTCCAATAATAGGATCTTGAATCCAAGGGAGGTTTGCTGGCAAGTTGATTTGAGTTTCTTTTGGAGACTCGTTTGGATTTGTGACGAGGACTTTTATTTTTTGAGGGGCTTCAAGCCAAGCAGAAAACTTATAATTACCTTCTGTTAGATGAAACTGCATTGAGGATCCATCTTGAGTGCAAATGCCTACAGATGAGCTAGGTTGGGAGGTCTTGGTGACGACAGTTTGATTTCCGTTTGTGTTAATATTCCAGTCTATTTGAGTGGAGTGGCTATCTGATTGCTCTAAAAATGAGTAAGTAGGTGGGGTTCGATTCTGGCTCTCTTCTATAGCTGTGACGGCTCCCAATTGCGCTCCATTTAAGCTGGCCCAGCGATTATGTCTTAAAACTGGTTGGACGGGGCGCGCAGGAAAAAAGGATTCTTGGAGGGGCTCGGGATTTCCAAAAGTTTGCCATACAAGGTAAACAATTGTGTTAACAACAGGGATCATGAGGGTTAGGCCAGTAAGCAAGTTAATTGACCTTGCCGTTAAGGAGAGGTTGGGTCGGCTTAGGTGCTCAAAATCAACCCCTTGCCAGGCTCTATTTAATCGCCTTGCGCCATGTAAGTAGGGCTCTACAAACAAATAATGCAAATTATTTCGATTAATAGGGCAAATTGAACTCATATTTTTTGAACCTTCAAGGTTGTTAAATCACTTTTTTCGTGAAATTTTAGTGAATTTTCATATTTTAAGAAAGGCTTAAGATATCTTTTGGGGGCGGGTTAAATTTAAATATATAACTGTCACTGCAACAACTGTCATACAGGCGGTAATTATATGGAAATGAAAGGAAGTGTTAACCGAAGGATTACCCCCTAATAAATAAACCATAATATCTATGGTTGCAATACCAGTAAAGTATCCTGCAATCATAAGAGAAACCCCTGACTCAATATAGGGGAGAAAAAGGGGCTTTGGAATCACAACAAGCATCTCTTTTTCCATCATAAAAAGGAGTGAGGGGAAAATAGCAGAGCACCCAAATCCAGCTATAATAATCGAGAAAATAAATCCTGATAGGTGAGTCTGTAGCGGGAAGATAAGACTTGCGCAAAAAATAATTAGAACAAATAAATAGATGAGTCTTCTCAAGGGAAAGAAGTGAAAAGAGAAGAAAAGAAATGTTTGGCCTAAAATCATGCATATCCAAAAAAGAGAGACGATATCGTTGGCAATGGGGATCCCTAAAAGAGCTCTGATTTTCACAAACCCCCATAAGTTAAAAGTTGTTTCAGTAAGGCCATAAGCGATAATGGCAAAAACAAAGAGGGCTAAGCGATAGTGAAGCTCTTTCCAGATTAAAGTCCCTTTTCTTAATTTTTCTAAGTGAGTGGGGAAAGGGACTGTAAAAAAGAAGCGGTGGACAAGCCAAATACTTAAGAGAATAAGTGCGATTAAAAGGAAGAAGATAAGGTGGCCTAAATGATAGCTCTCTAGGCCGCTAAGGAGGATGGGGGCCAACATGATTCCTGTACAGAAAAAGATAAAAAGAGCAGTGATTTGAGCCCCTACATGTTTTGGGGACTTGAGGATGATATAAGTAATCAGTGAATTAACGACAGAGGTAAGCGCTATCCCAAACAAAACCATATCTAAGAGGACAAGGAAAATAAAGCCTTTGCCAATAAAAAGTTGATTGATCATCAAAAGGGTAAGCCCGATTAAATTACAAATTAGACCAAGATAAAGAGTTTTCCGAAGCCCTAAAAAACGAGTGATTGGTTGGTGGGCTAAAGAGGTTATAACTGCACATCCATAAAAAAGAAACTTACAGGTGAGCTCAAGCGTTTCTGATGCGTGGCCTAACAAAAAATTTTCTGGAATCTGAAAGATTTGGAAAATCATTGTGTGAACACTACCAATGAGGTAGAAGCTCAAAGTTAATAGCAGTTGCTTTGTCCGAGATAGCATATTCCTCTGGTCGAAAATTTGAGCTTAATAATTTATGGGTATTAAGTGGACTGAAAAATAGTTCTAGTTCATAATTTTTTTCATGAACTGGACAAGTATTGAGCAAGCTTTTTCTAGGGCACTCCTTTATTCATTTTCAAAAAAGAAGATGATGATAACTTTTCCTGCGCTTGTTCTCTGTGGCGTCTTGATTGTGTTTTGTAGGGCTGTTGCCTTTAATGCAAACGATTGGGTGGCCATGAGTCTTACTTTTTTGCCCATTCTCCTTTCTTCAAGCGTTCTGCTCGCTCTTGGTGTGCTATTGATTCGGATTCATACTCATGAGGTAAGGGCTCTATCTTTGAGTTTTTCTAAACTTGTGATAGGGTCATTAGATCTTATGGTAGGGACTTCTTACCTATCGATCCCTCCCATTTTAGCCTATTTAATTGTATGGATGGTCCTTGGGTTTTTCTTCCTGCTAAAGGAAATTCCGGGTGTGGGCCATTTTTTTAGTGTTGTATTAGCCTTTGCTCCATTTTTGTTAATTTTTATCTCGTTGCTTCTCTGCTTATTTGCTTTGGCTCTCCTTTTTTTTGTGACACCCGCTGCTGCCTTTCATTCTTTTAAAAGGATTTCAATGGCTAAAAAAATTGTAGCCCAATTTCAAGGGCATATTCTAAGTAGTTTGACCCTTTTTATTCTCGCTCTCATCCCTATTACTTTAATTGTTGGCTTTTTATCTTTAGCAGCGGTGCTTACAAATGTTAGCTTTTTTGTTCAAGCTGAATCCCTTTCTGTTGCTCTAGAGTGGTTTTTTATAATGCTCCCCTTTGCAGCAATTCTTACTCCTGCAGTTGTTTTTTTCTTTAACTTTTCGGCAGAAAGTTATCAGCTCTTAAAAAACCAAACATCATGAAAGTTGCAGTTATTGGGGCTGGCTATGTGGGGCTTGCTACCGCATGGCATTTTCTACAAAGAAAAGTGGCTGTGACAGTTTTCGATGCAGGCCCCGGAGCTTCCCATGCATCCACCGGTCTTTTGCACCCATATCCTGGAAAAAAAGGACTAATGTCCTGGCGTGCGGAAGAAGGGATGAGTGAGTCGATCACACTCCTTCAACAGGCAAGCGAGGACGGATCTGTTTTTGAGCAGAGTGGGATTTTGCGTACTTTTGAAAACGGGGAAACAAAACTCATTAAAGAAGGGATTGTTGTTTACTCTAGGCCTTACTTAAAAGCGCTAAAAGATCTTTGCAAAGATGCTGAGTTTCAATGTAAGAAAATTCAAAATGTTCAAGAGCTTGACTCATTTGATTGTGTTATTCTGGCAGCTGGAGCGGGGATCCTCGAATTCGAAGAGTGCAAAAATCTTCCACTTAAGCGGACAATCGGGCAGAGTTTACTCTGCAGAGGTCTAAAAAAACTTCCCATCCCTCTCCTTTTTCCGGGAGGTCATATTACTCCCACCGAAGATCCTGGCCTTTATCAAGTAGGCTCTACCTATGAGCATACAACCTCCCCAGATCAAGAAAAAGCAAGAGCTCTTTTAGATAACGCAATTGTGTATTGTCCTGAAGCTCGCCATTTTGAAATTCTAGAAATTAGATCGGGGGTTAGGATTTCACCCAAAGTGGGTTATCAGCCGATTGTAGAAAAGCTTCAATCGAACGTTTTTATCATGACAGGCTTTGGGTCTCGAGGGCTTCTCTATCACGCAATGATGTCTAAGATGTTGGTTAGTAGTGTTTTAAATACTGTGTAATTAAATAGTTTAATATGATATAATTAGTATATAAATTGTGGAGTTTTATGTATTACTTTCAGGATTTAATTTGTTTTAATCACTGCGTTCTTTCTTCTGAGGAACTCTCTGCTTCCGGAGAAATGGATGACTCCTGTTTTTATTATGACGATCAAGGTAAGCTCTGTTTTTTAAGTAAGGATTTGATCTATACTTAAATTAAATGAGAGGCATATTTCAATTTCTAGGTACTAGCGCTTCGGCAGGTGTTCCCGTAATTGGGTGCAAATGTGCTGTATGCACTTCAGATAAAAGTGAAAATAAACGATTCCGCCCTTCTGGTTTACTTCAAATTGGGGGGAAATCTCTCCTAATCGATATTGGTCCAGATTTCAGATCTCAAGCTCTTGCTTTTCAAATAGATCAGATTGATGGTCTTTTACTCACCCATACCCATTATGATCACATAGCCGGGATTGACGAGCTTCGGATTTTTAATATTCGGAAGAAGGGGCCGTTTCCGTGTTTATTATCTAAAGAGAGTTTCGAGGAACTGCAAAAGAGATACTATTATTTTTTTCATGAGGGAAATAGTACGAAGCTCGATTGTCAGATTTTAGAGGGAGATGTCGGGGAGACTCAATTTCTTGGGGTCCCGATTAAGTACTGTAGTTTTTCTCAAGGGGGGATGAAGGTGAATGGGTTTCGTCTTGGAGACTTTGCCTACATTTCCGATATTCAAAACTTTAACGACTCTATTTTTGACTCTTTAGAAGGGGTTCGGACTCTTGTCTTGAGCTCTCTTAGGCCAGAGCCCTCAGCTTTCCATTTTTCTTTTGACCAAGCGGTCTCTTTTTCGAAAAGAGTAGGTGCAAATGAAACTTGGATCACACATGTTGGGCATTTTTTTGCTCATGATGATTTAAACGCCCTTTTGCCTAAAGAAGTAAGAGTGGCTTATGATGGATTAAAATTGGAATTTTCATGCACGAATTAGTAGCTACCCCTAAACCTGGACGGGGCAGGTTAAATGATTTAGTCAAAGTTAATAAAAAAGCGCTTCTTGTAGGAACGTATGAGCAAAGCAAAGAAAGTTGCATACAGCTTTTAGATGAACTTGAAAGCCTAGGAGATACTTTTGGGATTGCAACAGCCCTTAAGCTCTCATGCCCTCTTAGATCTATTGACTCGGGCACCTTTTTGGGAAGTGGAAAAGTTGAAGAAATTAAGGCTTTAGCTAAGGAGCATGATTGTGATGTTGTTATTTTTGATGATGAGCTATCTCCTCAGCAACAGAGAAATTTAGAAAAAATTATAGAAAGAATTGTTGTCGATAGGACTGAGCTTATTTTGGGGGTTTTTGCTCAAAGGGCGCAGACGAGTGAGGCGAAAATTCAGATTGAGCTTGCCAATTACAGATACCAGATGCCGAGACTTAGAGGGTTATGGACCCACTTACACAGACAGCGCTCAGGTGGCTCAGGTGGAGGAGCTGTTAAGGGGGAAGGGGAAAAGCAGATTGAGATTGATCGGCGTATCATTCGTCATCAAATTGATCGGTTGCAACAAGAGTTAAAACGGGTAAGAAAACAAAGGCAAACGCAACGAGCCTTAAGAGAAAAGACGGGCATTGCTGTCTTTGCAATCATTGGCTATACAAATGTAGGGAAGTCTACCCTTTTACGCTCTCTTACAGATGCAGAAGTCCTCGTTGAGGATAAGCTTTTTGCTACTCTTGATCCTACAACAAGACGCTTTGTCCTTCCTAATAAACAAAGTGTTTTACTCATCGATACTGTTGGCTTTATTCGGAAGATTCCTCACCAACTTATTGCTGCTTTTAAAAGCACTCTTGAAGAGGCTGTCCAAGCAGATATATTGCTTCACTTAATCGATGTGAGTAGTCCAAATGCTGAAATGCAGGCGGAGGCCACTTTTGAGGTTCTTAAAGAATTAAAGGCAACTGACCGCCCGATGATTACCGTTTTAAATAAAGTAGATAAAGCGGAAGATCCAAATATAGCACGTCGTCTTCGGATTAAATTCCCCAAAACTGTTCAAATATCAGCTCTAAATAAGGAAGGATTTGATGAGTTAGCAGAGCTCATGATGAAGGAGACGGCTCTTCTAAGAAGGGTTGTTAAATTAAAAATCCCACAAAGCCAATATGCTCTTGTGAGCGAACTGATGAGGGAAGGGAAGGTGATCTCTTCAGATTACGAGGAAAATGATATCCTTTTAGAAATTGAAATCCCTCACCATCTAGAGTACAAGGCGATTCCTTATAAAATAGAGGACTAGTCACGGAAGACTGTTTAGGAACTTTTGAATGGATTCCCTTTCGCCGTTAGGTGCCCTATAAGCTCGATCGCCTACAGTATACCCAAGTCCGTCTATCTGATTCATGTTAGCTCCATTTTTGTATAGAGTTTCGCAGAGGGGGAGGGATGTTTGTGCTGCTATGTGAATAGGGAAGACATCTACCCCATTTGGTTTACTTGGATTAGCCCCTTTTTGTAAGGCAAAGTTTACTACACCCAGATTATTTACCCGAATCGCTAAGCTTAAGATAGTTTCCCCAAAGAGATCTTCGTCATCAATATCTGTCTGAAGATTGATGAATATATTTAAAAGGGTTTGTAGTCTTTTCTTTTCTTCTAAAAATTGAGATGAAATGGATTGAGGCTGGGATGCGTCCATCGCATGAGCCACAATTTTCCATATCTTAGAAACAGATGGTTCCTTAAATGGGATATAGGGGGATGCTCCATAAGGGTGTGAGCTGTTTGTTGGAGAAGATCTAGATGCCATATTTTTGTCTATATAGTGATAATCTTGTGCTGAATTAATGCAGCACAAGATTAAATTCAATTAAGTTGCAATGTTGTAAAATTCTTTTACAACATTCAAAATTCCATTGGTTAGCATTTGGATACCAATCAGGCAGACAAGCATGCCCCCTAAACGTTCAACAGCTACAAGCCCCTTTTGCCCAAGGGCTTTCTTGATATAGGAACCCATGAGTAGGATGATGAGGGAGGGGATCCAAGCCATAAGGACGGCCCCAGCTACTAGAAAGGAGTCCCCTGTTTCATGGGAGTAGAGCATAACAGTTGTGATCGCACCTGGTCCTGTCATTACCGGAATGGCAAGAGGGATAATCATTGGTTCATCTGCAAGGGCTTTTTCCCCTTTTTCTTCCTTTGGGAAAATCATGGTTAGGGAGATTAAAAAAAGAAGGGCTCCTCCAGCAATGGCGATAATAGGTCGTGTTATGCCGAGTATGCGGAGTATATCATCCCCAAAAAAAGTGAAAAGAAGAAGGATGAGAAGGGCAACAACGAGTTCTCTGGTAATGATTTGTAATTGCCTTTTTTGATCAAACCTGCCGAGCATCGCAAGGAACAAAGGAATCTGGCCTGTTGCATTTAAAACAAAGAAAATGGACGCCGCAATTGTGAAAAATCCAGCGTCTGATGAGATGTTCATAAAAAAATCCTTAATTAAAGAGGAGACAAATATATCCTAATTCTTGGATTTTTGCAATGATTTTGGCATACTGTTTGCATGAAGAAATTTAAAATTGTAACTCTTGGTTGTCGTACCAATCAGTATGAATCTCAGGGCTATGCCGATCAACTTCGGCAAATGGGCTATGAGATGGCACAAAATAATGAGCGAGCAGATCTTTGCATCGTCAATACCTGTACAGTTACTGAAGGGGCTGATAGGTCCTCAAGGCATCAAATCAGAGCTCTTATAAGGGAGAATCCTGACGCAAAAGTTGCGGTCACCGGGTGTATGGTGGAAAGTGCTCCTGATGTATTGCATCAAATAGGGGAATCGATTCAAATTATCCCTAATGCTCAAAAAGAAAAACTGATCGATCAAATTTTCCCAGATTCTGAACACTTGCCAGAATTTAACATCCAGGCTTTCGATGCTCACACGCGAGCCTTTGTAAAGGTCCAAGATGGGTGCAACTCGTTTTGTACTTATTGCATCATCCCTTATGTAAGGGGGCGCTCTCGTTCAAGATCAACGGATGAGGTTGTTCGTGAGGTTGAGGGACTTGTTGCCAATGGGTATAAAGAGGTGGTGATCACAGGGATCAATGTGGGAGACTTTGATGGGGGAGGGAACTTAGCCCATCTAGTTCGGAAAATTGATGCTGTTGAGGGGCTTAAAAGACTGAGGATTTCATCGATTGATCCAGATGAAATTGATGAGGATTTAGCGGACGCTGTTTTAAATGGAAAAACAACTTGCCCGAGTATGCATATCGTCTTACAAGCTGGCTCAAATGTTACTTTAAAGCGGATGAATCGAAAGTACACTCGTCAAATTTTTATTGATACAGTCGATCGGTTAATGGAGAAAAATCCTGACTTTACAGTCACTACAGATATTATTGTTGGTTTTCCAGGGGAAACAGAGGCTGATTTTGCTGAAACATTAGATCTTGTAGAGCATGTTAAATTTGCAAAAGTTCATATGTTCCCTTACAGTCCTCGAAAAAGGACCCGCGCGGCACTTTATCCAAATCGAGTTTCCCCAGATGTTATGGCTGAGCGTAAACAGAAAATTTTGCGCCTTTCTGAAAAGACAGCCTTTGATTTAAGGCAAAGGTATGTGGGGCGAAAAATGGAGGTGTTACTGGAAAGTGAGAGCAAACCTGGATTTTTATCTGGACATACAGCAAATTTTTTAAGAGTATGGGTTCCTGCGGGATCGTATAAACCAAATGACCTTGTGGAAGTAGAATTAATTGGGAATGAACCAGATGGCCTTGTTGGGAGAGTATGAAGATAAAGATTGCTGAGAGATTGCGCCCTTTTTCTCACACGCCCGGCGCGTCTTGTTTAATTCCGGGAACCTGTTTTGCAGTTACTGCATTTCCCACCCTTTTGCGTATTGATCAACATGAAATCAAGCTAAAATTAACGGGACCAGTCAGTAACTTTACACTTCAACAAGATCTAGAAAAAAATTGTGTTTTTGTTTTTGGAAAAGCAAAAGAGGGACATTTTCGCATTTGTATTGAAGCTTCTGATTCAGGTTTTGATGTCGCCGTTTTAAAGGGGCAGTTCCTGAGGGGCAAGAAAATTAAGCAAAGTATTCCCTTTCATTTGGATCGCTCTATAGAAAGACTCTCACTTGGAAATCATAAGTTACAAGATTGGGATGAGGTTCAAAAAAGGGGTGATTTAGCGGAGCTTCTTCCTGCTTTGTTTTTATTAGGGCAAAAGATCCCCCCTATCCCTCAAGCTCCTTTACAAGGAACCGGAATCCTTTTAAAGCTTCCAAAAGAGAGAAGGGAGTTGATCTCTGCTCTCGAATCATTTTTTAAGGCAGCGTTTTCGAAGATTTTAATTCCGAGACTTATTGATGATCAGTATCAAGGGCTTGTGGAGCAAGATGATTCTATAAATGGGGATCCTTGCCTTTTGATTCAAGAGGGGTTTAAAGTGATACGTGCCCTTTTTTTTCAACAAAATCAAAGACGACTTCAATTTCTTGGCACCCTTCCTGTCTCTCTACACTCTGGACGTATGGTGGGTATTCAAGCGCCAGGGATAGGTGAAATTGATTTCGAGTGGTCTAAGAAGATTTTACGTGCTGTTATTTTAAGAGTGAATACCACAGGTGATCTCATTTTTGATTTGCAAAAAGAGATTAAGAGTTTTCGAGTGAATAAGAAAAAAAATGTAAAAGTGACAGAGCCTCTTTTAGTAGAAGAGGGAAAAACCTATTACTTAGATCGGTTTGAAAAATGAGTTCTACAACAAGTAGCCTATCTGAACTTTCCCTATTAACTGAATATAGTAGTTATGATCCCCATCGTTTTTTGGGGCTGCATGAAAATGAAAAGGGGCAGGTTATCCGCCTCTGGAGACCTGGGGCAGAAAAAATTTATCTCGAGGTTCTTGGTCAAGTTGTAGAGGCCAAAAGGGTGAGCGATAAGGGGCTCTTTGAATATCAGGTAGAAAAAAAAATTGGTCCTTTTGATTATCGAATTTATCATCATAACGGATCTTTATCCCATGATCCCTACTCTTTTGCCCCCTCTATAGGGAAGGTTGATATGCATCTTTTTAATAAGGGATGTCATTATGAGCTCTATTCAGTACTCGGGGCTCAAGTAAAAGAAAATGGGACTCAGTTTTCAGTCTGGGCTCCGAGTGCAAAAAGTGTTTACCTAGTAGGGAGCTTCAATGATTGGGATGGGAGATTTTGGCCATTAAAAAGTATGGAAGCCTCAGGCATATGGTCTCTTTTTATTCCTGGATTAGGGGCTGGGGAAAACTATAAATTTGAGATACGGACTCAAGAAGGGTATTTACGTATAAAAAGTGATCCCGTTGCATTTTACTCAGAGCAAAGGCCACTGACTGCTTCAAGAGTATTTGATGTAAACTCTTATCAGTGGAAAAACGAAAGCCTTCGGAATACAAACCTCAATAGACCCATAAATATTTACGAACTTCATCTCGGATCTTGGAAAAAAGGTGGGGACCCATTTCCTAATTATCGAGAAATTGCACTTGAGCTTGCTACCTATGTAAAAGAGATGGGTTTTACCCATGTCGAGCTCCTTCCAATTATGGAGCACCCTCTTGATGAGTCTTGGGGCTATCAGGTGACCGGTTTTTTTGCGGCAACTTCGAGGTACGGAACCCCTGCTGATTTTCAGTTTTTTATCGACCATTTACACGGAGAGGGGATTGGGGTGATTTTAGACTGGGTCCCAGCTCACTTCCCAATGGATGATTTTTCACTAAACCGATTTGATGGGACAGCTCTTTATGAGCATGAGGATCCGAGAAGAGGAATTCACCCTCACTGGCATACCGCCATCTTTAATTATGGGCGTAAAGAGGTAACCAATTTTTTAATTGCAAGCGCTCTATTTTGGATTGACAAGATGCGGGTGGATGGTCTTAGGGTAGATGCGGTCGCCTCGATGCTTTACTTAGATTATGGAAGGAAAGATGGGGAGTGGATTCCGAACCCAGACGGCAGTAACTTTAACGTGGAAGCTATTGAATTTCTTAAACATTTAAACTCTATTGTCCGAGAGAGGTTTCCGGGCACTTTAATGATGGCAGAAGAGTCTTCATCATATACAGGAGTGACGCATCGAGAAGGGCTCGGATTTGATTTAAAGTGGAATATGGGGTGGATGAATGATACCCTTAGGTATTTTTCTACAGATCCACTGTATCGGAAATACTATCAAAATAGTTTGACCTTTAGTGTCCTTTACGCCTTCAGTGAAAAATTTATGAGTGTTTTATCCCATGATGAAGTGGTTCATGGGAAAAAAACTATGTTGAATAAAATGCCGGGACCCGACTGGCAAAAATTTGCGAATGTAAGACTCTTGTATAGTTACATGCTTTGCCAGCCAGGTAAAAACCTCCTATTTATGGGGACCGAGGTTGGAGTGTGGGATGAGTGGGACTGCAAAGGATATATAGATTGGTCTCTTCTCTCCCACCCCTTGCATCAGGGGATGTCCACGTTTGTCAAAGAGCTTAACCATTTTTATTTAGAGCAAGGGCCCCTATGGGCATTAGATTTTGAATGGCAAGGGTATGAGTGGATTGATTTTTCTGATTCCAATCAAAGTGTTATTTCTTACTTGCGGAAGGGGAATGGGAAATCCCTTGCATGTGTGCATAACTTTACTCCTCAGTGCATCTTTGATTACTGGATTAAATTACCGCATCTTAAATCGATCAAAGAGGTGTTTAATACAGATGCCATCTCTTATGGTGGATCAAATAAAGTAAATAGTGAGATAGAGATTGCATCAGAAGGGTTTAAAGTTGTATTGCCCCCTCTTGCAACTATGATTTTTGAGGTGGAGATTGGATAAATTGAAGGGGCAAAAAGAGTACCTTGAGCTCGTCCATGAACTTATAGAGCATGATAAACATTACTATGATGAAGCGGCTCCTCAAATTTCAGACTTTCAGTACGATCAAAAAATGAAAGCGCTCATTGATTATGAAAGGGATCATCCTGACCATATTTTCCCCAATTCCCCATCTCTTCGGGTGAGCGAAGCTCCTACAGAAGGATTTAAGCAGCGCTCTCATATCGTTCCAATGATGTCGTTAAACAACACATATTCTAAAGATGAGCTTTCAGATTTTATTCAGAGGGTTCATAAGATTTTAAAAAAGGAGACTATCTCCTTTTGTTCAGAATTAAAGATTGATGGAACCTCGATCTCTTTACTTTATGAAAAAGGGAATCTTGTTCACGCAACAACGAGGGGCAATGGAAAGAAAGGGGATGATGTAACAGCAAACATTAAAACAATTTCATCTGTCCCTTTAAAGCTTCAAGGGGATGACTTTCCTTCTCTTATGGAAGTGCGCGGAGAAGTATATATGAGCCTTGAAACATTTCGAGACCTCAATAGAAAGCGGGTAGATGCAGGGCAAGATGTTTTTGCCAATCCTCGAAATGCGGCAGCTGGCTCCTTAAAATTACTGGATCCCCGTGAGGTTGCAAAAAGAAAACTCAACCTGATTGCCTATGGAATCGCAGAAGGGCAGTGGCCTGTTGAGAGTCAATATGGTGTTCACCGGTATTTAAAAAAAGTGGGGCTTCCGACTGTCAAGGAGGACTATGTGAGAGTGTGTAAAAATGTCGATGAGATCATGACATTTGCAGACTCTATTCTAAAGGAGCGCTCCTCTTTGCCCTTTGAAATTGATGGGATTGTACTTAAAGTGGATGATTTATCTTTTCATCGACTTCTAGGAGTGACAGGAAAGGCTCCTAGGTATGCAGTTGCCTATAAATTTGCTCCAGAGCAGGCGAGTACGATCGTTCATGATATTACAGTCCAAGTTGGAAGAACTGGCGTATTAACCCCTGTTGCAGAGCTAGAGCCTGTTTTACTAGCAGGAAGTACTATTTCTCGCTGCACGCTTCATAATCAAGATGAGATTGCTCGAAAAGATATCCGCGTTGGTGATTGGGTCACTATCGAAAAGGCGGGAGATGTTATCCCGCAGGTAGTAGAGGTCAATCTCAAAAAAAGAAAAGGGGATAGCTCAGTTTGGCATATGCCAAAAAATTGCCCTGTTTGTGGAAGTTTAGTTGTTCACCATGCAGATGAAGTAGCTGTTCGGTGTGTAAATCCAGAGTGTGGAGGGCAACAAATTAGGCGGATTATCTATTTTGCATCCAAGCATGCGATGGATATAGAGCATATGGGGGAAAAAGTTGTTGAGCAGTTAGTTGAAACGGGACTTGTCTCTCGCATTTCTGATATATATCTACTCGATGAAATAACTCTTGCTCAACTTGAAGGGTTTAAGGAAAAAGCGATCAGCAATCTCTTAAATAGTATTGAAGCTTCTAAGAAATGTTCATTATCTCGATTTATTATGGGGCTTGGTATTAAATATGTGGGGAGCGAAACAGCAGAACTTCTTGCAGAGGAGGCGGGCAGTATTGAAAATTTAATGAAAATGGGTGAAGAGACTCTCAGTGCTACTGCTGGCATTGGAGAGAAAACGGCAAAAATGATCGTTTCATTTTTTAATGATCCTGTAAATCAAGAGGAGATCCGGCTATTGCTAGAGAGGGGGGTATCTCCTCAGCAAAAAAATAGAAAAATAGAAAATCATCCCTTTGCGGGAAAAATCTTTGTTTTAACAGGAACTTTGCCCCACCTGAGCCGAGATGAGGCGAAAGCTTTAATTAAGGAGCGGGGAGGGAAGGTCTCTAGTTCAGTTAGTCAAAATACAGACTATCTTCTTGTTGGGGAAGATCCTGGATCTAAGTTTGAAAAGGCAAAAAAATTAGGGGTGAAAACCCTTGATGAAAATCACTTTAATAAATTGTTGTAAATTTTTTCTTTAATTAAATGTCCCCTTTTTATATGGGTGGGATTAAATCAACATTTATTGGAGAGCTCTATGAAGCATTGGATCTTAGCTGCGGCTACACTACTATTAATGAATAACGCTCATGCGGAAATAGCAAAATGGACCCCCCCGGGATCAAGAAGCTATAACTGCGAAAAAAAATGCCCAAAACCTGTTTCTAGAGAATCTAGAAAACAAGAGTGTGGAAAACCTGCTTGTGTAAAACAAGCTGATCCTTGCTGTCCTCCAGTTTGTTTTGAAAGAGCTCTTCCAACAGAAGTAACATGTACTCCTAGTGCATTTAGTGAATCAGCAAATTTAGAACTTAGAAATTCTCAAAACCTCCGTTTTTCAGTGAGTTACCTCTACTGGCAAGCGATGCAAGGTGGGATGGATTTAGCGGTTCCTGCACAAGCTCTCTCTAATCCTATTCCGGACGGTTCATCGATTCAA
>Ga0100402_1004743_pt1 | contig 14248 bp, 8 predicted proteins | sample CryGeyme20150102_FD_80419 | JGI IMG/M metagenome (GOLD analysis project Ga0100402, IMG submission 80419) | Groundwater microbial communities from Crystal Geyser aquifers in Utah, USA - Crystal Geyser metaG 2015-0102 | ecosystem: Environmental > Aquatic > Deep subsurface > Groundwater | place...
ACTAGCTTTTTACGTTTTGCCGCATTCATTTCTTTTTACCCAGCACTTCCAGTGGGTAAATACCCCCTGGAAATTCAGTGGGTAAAACCCCCCTGGAAACACACGAATCTGAAACGCAGCCGTAGTACCGTAGTACTCCTCTTGAGTAGCAGAGACGCCACTGCCGCCGACAGCAGTCAAACCGACCAAAGAAACGTAATTTGAACCAAATTGAATGCCATTTCAGAACTACTAGTCGTGGGTCTCTCTTTTGCTGGAACCATAACGTTCCTTAAACTCCCCATCCTCCTATCCAGGTCAAAAGGAAGCAACTTCAGCAGGAAAGAGGGGAGAACGAGAGAAAGACTCATGGAGGCTCCATCTGTAAACAGCCTGCAGAACCAAAGGAAGAGTAGTCTTCTACCGAGCAATCCTCTACGTCTGAGGCGGAAGCGAGATCGTCATGTTGGCTTCGTTAGAAATGATATCACGATCGATTCCTCGACAACAGGGGCCGTGAATACAAGCAGCAATGCAACAAGCGATGATAACATGAGTGATGCACTCTTGAGCATTACAGTGCATGAATTTTACAATCAAGAATTTATATCTCATGATGCCAAAGTACGTAAAGCGGTTTGGTACACGGGGCTGGAGATTCGAGCCATTAACCAGGCAAACCTGGATATTATCCGACAACAACAGGAAATCGATCAACAGCAAAGCCAAAATAATAGCAGCGACAAGAACAAGAACAAGAACAACAACAACAACAACGATACTGTGGAACTATGTTGCTGTCGTGGATTGGAACCTTTGTTAGAAGGAGAAACAGAACGGAAGCAACGCATCCAATCCTTCGTTGCGTCTCTGTTAGAAGTTCAGAGCACAAAGAAAAACAAGGGGAGTAAACCAGAGGGTATAACTGAAAGTTTGAGTGCCTTTAGTCGACAACATTCTCGGAAAGATTGCAGGGAGGCACAAAAAATGGCCAAGTTGGATTATTTGGCAGCTTATGATTCAAGTGACGATTCGCTTATAGATCACTATAAACAATCCCTCATGAGTTCCATGCGCCAGTCCATGTCTAATAAGGATGCTTTGCGGAGAAAGACGGAACCGTTATCGACGCTTCCCATTCTTAGCACAACAGTAACTCATGGAAATGCAAACACTACAGCAACAGCAACAGCAACAACAAAGAATGAAAAGAAGTTATCCCTTGTGAATCGTTTTACAAAAAAGGCACATCGACTTTCACAACCGATACGACGTATGGGTGGTAGCTTATTCAAAGAACCATCCTCGCAATCGACAGCTTCTACGGCAGTCGTAGGAGATGATACGATATCAAGGAATAGTAAGCTGGAATGATGCTTAAAGAAGAAGGAAGTAAAGGCAGAATATGAGCGTGACATGCCACAATGGACAATAATAGTATACATTCAATTACTTGTTTGTTTTGATTTCACGTTGAATACGCTGGAGAATGACGACATTCTTGAATCTTCGTATCAATGAAATTGAAAAACCATGGAAGGGGGGTACAAATTGATAGATGGGAATATACATCGAAGGGGCTGGAGAAATTATTACTGTATATCTGGATTCTAGAAAATTTAAAGATCACCATCAATCCAATGATTTCATGGAATTGTTTGAAGCAATGCAGCTAGATAGCCGACCCACCCCTTCACGGATGTGGTCCGCTTGTGATAAACCATGCGTAGCCTCTTGTTGGGGTGCCCTTGTTGCGATCCTCGTAAAGTAGATATTCCAGGTTTTTACTGAGTATGCATGAATTGCCTGTTCTATAAAGTGCAATCAATCATCACATTAAAAAATAAGCGCCCGCGGAAAGCGACGACGGACCTTAAAAACTGCACACACCATCCTGGCCTTGTGATTGTGATAGGAGCATATTGTTAGCTGGATCGTTGATGAATTGAAATTTCAGTCGTTATGTTTTTGTAAACGGAGGCAAGGACATATTTGTTAATCTGTAGGTATGCAGGGCTTTCCGACAAACGAAGGGCTTCGAGAAGCAGGCGAACCTCTTCGCAATTGAATATCGTCCGTCTTCCACGCGGATGTCTTTACTCTTGCTAAAAACCTTGTCAGTAGGTGCTTGTGAAAATCGATCCTCCCTTTCAGCAGAGATCACTGCTCGCCAGGACCATCATTGTTGGCAGGTACGAGTACAAGTCACTTTTTAAGATTTTTTGTCTTGGACCGCTTGTCGGAAATACCAGTCCAATCACGGGTCGAACAAGAGAAGAGACGCACACCAAACCAAACCTGGTTTCACGACCTACATTCTTGGCTGCGTTCGTCGAAGATACCAAAAAGAATACAGTAGTTGGGAGCATTATTAGTACACTAGCTATTACACTACTATTAGTACACTACTACTACTAGTATTACTACTCTATGAATTCATCATAGCCAAACTTCCCTTTTGTTAACTTTCAACGACCACGTCCATCCAAATCATAATAAGATAAAGCCCAAAACACTGCAGTATGGGTAGCGTATCTGGGAAGAACACGGGCAGCAGTAACAGCAACAGCGCTTGTTCCTACACTAGAAGAGCTCAAAAGGCTGGATCGTGGTATGAATCCAATCCTCGAGCCTTGCATCAAAGTCTGGATAAATATCTCGCCAATGCCGCTCAGAATATGCAGGCTAACAAAGCCAATGCACTGCTGCGAGCTGTTATTGTCCCTCACGCTGGTTATTCTTATTCGGGTCCCACAGCGGCCTATTCGTACCATGCTTTGAAACAAGCACTAGCATCCAGTCAGCCACCTATTGAACACATTTTAGTCTTACACCCTGCTCATCATGTCTATTTGAAAGGATGTGCCGTCTCGGGTGCATCTGTCCTGGAGACGCCACTGGGAAGTCTACAGGTGGACGATGAATTGCGGCGAGAAATACTAGATCTGTCTTCGGACGTTACCGTCATGGATGCATCCACAGACGAGGACGAACATTCAGGGGAGCTGCAGTATCCGTACTTGGCCAAATTGCTGTTACATGACAACAAGAAGAAACTTTCGAACGATTCCATTCGAGTTTTGCCAATCATGTGTGGAGCCCTATCAAGCAGCCAGGAAGCAACATTTGGAGCCTTGCTCTCCGACATTATCGCTCGCCCGAATGTGGTCTGTGTTATTTCGTCGGACTTTTGTCACTGGGGTTCTAGATTTCGATTTCAACCGACTCCCAATGGAAGTAACATCAGCATGCCCATTCACGACTATATCCAACAAATGGATCACCAGGGAATGGATTTAATTGCCCTTCAACAACCGGGTGCTTTTGCCGATTATTTGAAGCGTACCAGCAATACTATTTGTGGAAGACACGCCATTTCCGTGTGGCTTCGGGCAATTGAGGCAATACGAGAGAAAGAGGGAGGCCATACTGATTTGACAGTCGAATTTGTGAAATATGCACAAAGCAGCGCCGTAACATCCATGAACGACAGTAGTGTGAGTTATGCAAGCGCCGTTGTCACTGCACCGCAAGGAACTTGATCCATCTTTACCCTTGCGCCTGCGTACTCGGCCGCAACAGAGTAGGCGATCAACTTAAAACCTGCTTACACAAGAACTGGCAATCCTTGCTTTCTTAATCTACGATTTTTCGCGCAGTATTACCCTATGCAGAACGTGCCTGTTACTAACTGACACGGTTGTTAATTATCTGGATTTTTGTGCAAGAGCTGACTTGTCGGCTCGTAGTTCAAGCGAAAAGAGTGAAGAGCGATTCTTTGTTCAACAAAAACAAAAAATTCCCAAAATTTTCACGTCGTAAAGTGAGAAAAAGTGTGCGTTACAAAATTTTATGTGAAATAAATTCACTACAGTAATATTCGTGACTTCGATTAATGACTGAAAAAAGGAACGAACTTGCCTTTTTTGGTCGTCTTTAAAGTTTTGCAAAAATCATGCCAATCATGCAACTTTCGCAGTCTCGGCATAAGCAACACCCATAAATCAATCGACAAATAAGCTGCACAATGATGCCTACATCTCGAATCCTTCAAGCCTTGCTCCTTTTGCTTCTTGGAGTGGCAACCGTGTTTGGTAGAACCAGTGGCAACGTCCGTGGCTCGCGCATTTCCAGCAGCAACGGCATTCACCATCGCGTTTTAAAAATACAAAAGGATGACTCTTCCGATGTCAGTACAATGACCGATTCCTCGAATCAGAAAGAGACGCCGAGTTCGGTAAAAAAAACTACTTCTGCTGATGCTTTCGAAGATGCATCCGACGATGCCCCATTGAAGAAGACGAAAACGAAAAAGCAAAAAGATACATCCGACGATGCCCCGTTGAAAAAGAAGAAGACGAAAAAGCAAAAAGACTCCGAATCAATTCATGAAGGAAAGATGAACAAATTCAAAGCTTCAGAAGATTCGGTTGCAAAGACGTCCGAGAAGGGTTCTTCGAGCTCCAAGGTCACAGAATCTGAAGAATTATCATTCAATCTCAGTTCCAAGGCCAAAAAATCCCCGTCAGCTCCGAAGTCCGAGGATAAGATATCGAAGAAGTCACCGTCAACTCCCAAGTCCAAGTCCAAGATCAAGAAATCTAAAATATCACCGTTGACTTCCAAATCTAAGGCCATGAAAAATGAGGTCACCGACTCGGTGTCGTCGTCTAAGCCGAAGGTTTCAAAGCAGGGCATGAATAAAGGGGATCGCGGTACTGGCGACACTAGCAAGGATGCTGCATCCGAAGACGAAGCCCTTTTGGAAACTTTACGTTCGGAAAGCCCAACCTCACCCTCAGTTGACGAACCCTTACCACCTGTGAGCAAGCCTGAGCAACCACCGACCGCTCCCACTAGTAGCCAGATTCCAGAACCTACTACTTCGCCAACTGCTTCTTTCCTTGAAGAGACGGGTACCCCAGTTGAAACAACAAATGCCCCCACTGATGCAGAATTGGGAACTATTGTGGACATTGCTGCTAGCAACCCAGATTTATCTACTCTTGTTGAGCTTTTGACCCAAGCTGGTCTTTTAGAGACTTTGTCTGGTGATGATGGACCTTTTACTGTCTTTGCGCCAACCAATGATGCTTTTGATGCCCTTGATCCAGAGGCCCTTGAGGCTGTTGCATCTGATCCTGATTTATTGGAGGCCATCCTTCTCTACCATGTTGTTGAGGGCTCTGTGCTGTCTACAAATTTATTGGATGAAGCAGAACTTACTACTATCAATGGATCACCCGTCACTACCTTCACCAATCCTCCCAGAGTTAATGATGCAGATATAGTTGATGCTGATGTTCTTGCTTCCAATGGAGTAATTCATGTGATTGATAAGGTTTTGATCCCACTTGCTGAAGAAACAGACGCCCCCACCAATGCCCCGTCTGTTGGAGCAACTGATGCTCCTGTAGTAGAAGAGACTGATGCTCCAGTAATTGAAGAGACTGATGCTCCAGTAGTCAAAGAGACTGATGCTCCAGTTGTTGACGAGACTGATGCTCCAGTTGTTGAAGAGACTGATGCTCCAGTAGTAGAAGAGACTGATGCTCCAGTTGTTGACGAGACTGATGCTCCTGTTGTGGAAGAGACTGATGCTCCAGTAGTGGAGGAGACTGATGCTCCAGTAGTGGAAGAGACTGATGCTCCAGTAGTGGACGAGACCAGTGCTCCTGTAGTTGAAGAAACAGATGCCCCAGCAATTGAAGAGACTGATGCTCCTGTAGTTGAAGAGACTGATGCTCCAGCAGTTGAAGAGACTGATGTTCCAGTTGTTGAAGAGACCAATGCTCCTGTTGTGGAAGAGACTGATGTTCCAGTAGTGGAAGAGACTGATGCTCCAGTAGTGGAAGAGACCGGTGCTCCTGTAGTTGAAGAGACCGATGCCCCAGCAGTTGAAGAGACTGATGTTCCAGTTGTTGAAGAGACCAATGCTCCTGTTGTGGAAGAGACTGATGTTCCAGCAGTTGAAGAGACTGATGTTCCACTTGTTGAAGAGACCGATGTTCCAGTAGTGGAAGAGACTGATGTTCCAGTAGTGGAAGAGACTGATGCTCCAGTAGTGGAAGAGACCGGTGCTCCTGTAGTGGAAGAGACTGGTGCTCCAGTTGTTGAAGAGACTGATGCTCCAGTAGTGGAAGAGACTGATGCTCCAGTAGTGGAACAGACAGATGCTCCAGAAATGGAAGAGACTGATGCTCCAGTAGTGGAAAAGACTGATGCTCCGGTAGTGGAAGAAACTGATGCTCCAGGTATTGAAGAGACTGATGCTCCAGGTATTGAAGAGACTGATGCACCAGTATTGGAAGAGACTGATGTCCCAGCAGTTGAAGAAACAAATGCCCCCACTGAAGATGATCTGGGGTCTATTGTGGACATTGCTGCTAGTGACCCAGATTTATCTATTCTTGTTGGTCTTCTCACTCAGACTGGACTTGATGAAGTCCTCTCTGGAGATGGACCTTTCACTGTTTTTGCCCCCTCCAATGAAGCGTTTGCTGCCCTAGATCCAGCAATACTTGAAGCTATTTCCTCTGATACTGACCTTTTGACAGATGTCCTTTTGTACCATGTTGTGGAAGGAACTGTGTTATCTTCTGATTTGAGTGATGGTGCTATGGTTCCTACTGTAAATGGAGCTGATGTCACTACCTTCCTAAACCCTCCTAGAGTCAACAATGCTAACATTACTGCAGCTGATGTCCTAGCTTCCAATGGAGTAATTCATATCATTGATGCAGTAAGTTGGTGTTGTTTTTTGTTGACATAATATAACCACAGCACATTCTCTCACACAAATGCTTTCTTTTCCACAGGTTTTGCTTCCACCATCAGAAGAGGAAACAACAACCCCCACTCCTACCCCTACACTTGACATCCCTGTTGTAACTGATGCTCCAGAAACAGAAGTCCCAGAAACAGAAGTCCCAGGAACAGAGGTCCCAGAAACAGAAGTCCCAGAAACAGAAGTTCCAGGAACAGATGTTCCATCTGACGGAGAGGATTGTGCAACAATTATTCAACAAGATGGCAACATCACTTACAGCTTTATCTTTACTGACAGACTCCCAAATGAAGTTGAGACTGAGATACTTGTCAATGCCACAACTCTTTTCTTCTCAGATACCTACACTGCTGACTATCCAGATACGTTTGTTGAATTGTCTTTGAATGTCACCAATACAACCTCTGATGCAGATGCTTTAACATACACATTGGAATTGACTGGTCCTGTTCTCTTTTCTGGCTGTGCACCAGCCTTGGAGGTCTTTCAAGCAACTATTGATGCAGCTGACTATGCAGCTCTGTGGAGAGATTATGTTGTTGTTCCGGCAAATGCAGCAGGAGACCCAACTAGTGTACTTGGATTTGTTTCAGGTGCTACCTATGAGGGTGAGGTGTTTTATGTATAGATTAATATTGTATACTAGAATTGATACCAAGAACCTTGAAGGAGAAAATTTTTGTGCCAAGCTTGTATAATTTTGTGGTCTTTTTAACTGATTGTGCGTGTGCAATACTTCGTTCGTTATATTTGATTGGGTCTTTGCTCCTACATACCTCATGTTGCAACCCTATTTTTAATTCAACGACTAAAATACTTCTGAAAATAATGAAATCATCTCTGCCTCTCATCTTCTCATCATTTTTAATGCTTAATAATAGTCATTGACGCGAGCGCAAACGCTCCCACAGCCAACAAAGATTGCTAGCTGTGATGGTATCGACTTCATGTCAATTGTTCTGACACCCATATTATGGAAAAGGAATTTTATTCAAAGTTGTAAGCTACCGTTTTTGTTGAGGTACGTATGAATATTAATCAAAGACTCTCACGAAGCTATTATTTAGACCGGGAACTTAACCCACCTGCTCGTACTAGTAGTGTAAGCTGCTTGCCAGCCGCAGTAAACTACTAGCTACTAGCTAGCTACTACTCTAGTAGACCTACTACCTGGCACTCTAGCTAGTACTACTAGCTAGTAGTAGAGTGGACTACCTGGTAGTAATTCTTCAAGAAATCGGAGCAGGCAACTTATAATTATTCTCATTTCCACCCAGGCATGAAAAACTGTCTGCGCCTGCCAAAGCAAAAGCGTAACGGTTACAATTACGTACCTCTTTGTCTTCATCACGAACGAAGCAATGCAATGCCAAATGCCAACAACCTCATGCAACACATTCTTATCACCGCTCCAAAGTTAATATCAAAAACGCAGTCGCGATCTCACCCACCAGGGTTGTCTACATAGCTCATCATTGACGACCAGGAGCTCTGAAAAAATAGAGTTAATTTTAGCTGTAAAGTTGTAGTCAAGGCGGGGCAAACTTACTTACCCATTGCATTGTGCACACGACATAAGACAGCAGCAATCAAAACAGCACCAAAACCAAGACAATCCGCAGGAAGAGACACAATGTTTGGTGGCTTGGAAATCAAAGGCGCCACCAAAAAAGAAGAAACCAAGCCAACGGAAGCACCAGCGCCTGCTGCTACTGGAAGTGGCAGTTCATTTTCGTTTCTCAATGCAGCACCCGCTCCCGAGCCGGCTTCTGCTGCTGTCGCTTCCAGCGGGTTTTCGTTTTTGAATTCCGCTCCCGCTGGAGCAGCTCCAGTTTCAGTCACAGCACCTTCCACTGCAACGAGTGGATTTTCTTTCATGCAAAAAGACGCAGCGTCTCCCGCGGAAGACCCAGGAAAATTGGAAGAAAAGACAATCATGAACAATGACGCACCTACTGCTTCCTCTGCATTTGACTTCATGACGAACCCTTCAGCTTCGACAGAAGCTCCTAGACTAGAGGGAATTCCTGCTGTCGCTGCAGATAACACCACTGCTCCCGCCAGCGGTACTACCTCTAGTGGATTTTCTTTCCTGCCGGCGCCAGTCCCAACTCCACCAGTTGATATTCCTGAACCTGGAGGAGCGACAGCACCGATTGACTTAATGGGGAGTCCTAATCCTGTAGGAACATCCACAGCGTCATCCTTTGCACCCCCCACAGGTGCTGGCATTTCTTTTGGGGGAGCATCTGCTACTGCGGTTCGAACCAAAAAGAAAAAGAATCGCGCCAAAAAAATTGGTATGGGAGGCTCAACAGCGCCATCACCACCGAGAATTCCGGGTGGTCTTCCTCCTCCTCCACCAGAAGCAACAAAGACAGTCGATACTGCACCTGGACCTACGCTATCATCTGCAACTTCTGCTGGTACTACTGGTTACACGAATTCTTCGTCTCCAAGTGCACGAGAGGAAGCCCTGGAAGCTGCACGCAAAGCAGAAGAATTTATGGACCAAAAGTTACAAGAACAAACGCAAGCCGAGTTGGAAGCGGAAGCAGCCCGTGCGAAAGATGCCAACGAGACCTCTGCTCCACCACAAATTTTCAGGTCAGCCAGTGGCGACGCAGACGATAGCATCATGAAAGCTGCAGCGGCTGCCGCGAAGGAAGCCCAAGCCATGAGTCAAAAAAGTGCCACTGGCGCTCGAGGAATTATGGGAGGCTTGTTTCGTCGTGCCACTCCTCCATCCAATAGCCATTTGAGTGTAGGTAATAATGCTATGAAGCCGGCAAGTTTCTCGGGAGCGAGTAGTCGGCCACCACATCCTACTACCAGTACTATTGATACTCACGTTACCAAACCTTCGAGTACCGGTAGTATGAACTCTGAAGACGGCAAAGCATCAACGCCTGCTCCTGCACCCGCTCCAGCCAGTAGCTGGCAAACAGTTTCCGTACCACAGGTCAGTTCCAGTGCCATTTCCAAAGGATTTTCGACGCCCCCGCCCTTGCCCCCCAAGCCGGCGCCAAAACCAGAGCCGCCCAAGCCGAAATCTCCCCACGAACAATTAAAGGCCATGCTGACCACCTTTCGTCAAGACGTCGAATCTTCCATGGCAAAGGTCACACAACTGCGACAGCAACGCTTGCGCTTGACGGAAGAACGTCAGCGGGCCTCGACGCAAGATAGATTGGCAACGCAGCAAAAAGAGTCGACGGAACAACAGCAGATGCACGCTGCTGAAACGGAAGATTACGAATTGGCCGATCAGCTCGGAACTCTTCTTGAAACGTACGAAAAAGAACAGAAAGAGTGCGCTCGTATGCTGCAGCATATTGACATGGCCATCCAGGAACTGGACAATCAGAAGCAAACGGTAGTTGACGGCGTTTTGCAATGCTTCCAGACTATCAAAACGCAATTGGAAACATTTGAAGTTACGGAAGCAACGAAGGAGCACAAGTCGGAAGATTCAACCATGAAAAAGTTTGCTGCCATGACCAAACATTTGGCAGCGGAGCACGAGCGGTTGCAGCAGGATTTGAAGCATTTAGAACGCGACGAAGATCTCGTCGCCGAAGAACGCAAGGAAGTCGAGAATGCCATCTCGGAGCAATCGGGTCAATTCGAAAAAGACCGAAACGTCGCTAAGGAAAAACTTGTATCGGTCGAAGCCGAGGTCGAAGAATTGCGTAAAAAATTAAAAGCCAAAGAAATTGAGGCCGCATGCCTGCGCAACGATCTTGCAGGGTACGAAGACAGCATTTTGCAAGTACGCGTTCAATTTTCACGTCAGCTACACCGTGTTCAAAAGAAGGAAACGACCATTGAAGACCATCGCGCGGAGTGGGAAGCAGAGAAATACAAGTTTTCTCGGGAGAAGGAATCACACGAGGCAGAAGTGGCGGCACACTCAGAAGCTCTTGCGGCACACGAGAAATTAATGTCATCTCTGAAAGAAGAAATTTCCTTGGCTACGGTTTTAGAAAAGATTGTTCAGTCCGAAATTGGTCTAGAAGCGTCTCCAGACAACGAAGCCGAGAGCAAGGAAGAAGACAGCGAGCTGATCAATCTACAGGCTCAGGTTGTTAAATGCGAAGCTTCCGTAGCGGAAGCTTCTGATGTGCTAAAGGCGGCGACTGCTCATCTGAATGGCCTAGAGGAAGAAATGGGCATGCTGATTGCGAAAATTCCGCAATTGGAAGCCAGCAAGAAAGAATTTGCTGCCAATCGTGATTTTAAATCAGCGGGAAAGGCCTCCAAAGAAATTAAGGATGCGACAGCGCGCGTGAAGGAATGTCAGGAGGAACTTACCGGGGGAGCTGTTGAACGCAAGGAGACAGCCGAAAAGGAATTGAAAAAATTGGAAGAGGAGTTGGGCGAGAAGCGAAAGGTTGCACTGGATCAGGAGAAGGAATCTGGTGTTGCTGCCATGAAAAAGCTTGCCGATCGTATCCAGCATCTCCTTGAAACAAAAAAGCAAATTTGTGGGGACGAATACGAGCCTGAAAGGGTCAAAGGCGTCGGCGCCTTTGTGCTTGAGGAGCAAATCAAATCACTTGTCGTGGAAGGAAAGGCATACGGCGAGAAGTATGGCGGCTGGGAAGAGTTGATAGTTGATATTATTTTACCTTCCGGTGAAGCAGTTGCTGCTGACGTTTCGAATAGCAAGCCGGCCGATAAATCTTCAGACGGTGGAGAAGCTAAGGAAGAAGCTCCGGTCGTCTCCAAAAAGTCGAAAAAGGAGAGATTTGCCAGGTGCCGAAGTTTAATGCAGGAGCTGACGGATATTGAACCAAGACTGAGTGCAGCAGTAGAAGAAGAGGACTTCGACTTGGCTGCGGTATTGGACGAGAAACTTCAAAAGTTAATGGCTGACGTGCAATCTCTAGATTTGACTGACGAGGAAATGGAGCAAGCGCTAGCTGGAGATGAAGGAGAAGCAAACGTGGAAGAGGTTTCCAATGCAGGACTGAACAACACCGAAAACGACACTGAGGAAGCACCAGTTGCAGCTCACAGTGCCGGCGAAGAGGACGCGGAGATATCGGCGGCAGTACAAAGCATGAGCGAAGACGCTGACGAGCTTCCCGCCGCTATTGGCGAGAACGAAGATACCCCAACACTATCACTGGAAGATACTACTGCCGAAGAGGCCGAGCCTGTTACCTCGGGCTTCAATTTCATTGCGGCTGCTGAAGAATTGTCATCCGCTGCTGAGGAACATGCTATTAAACAAACTTCGTCTGCAAATGAACCAACCCAAACTGACGAAGGATTTACCAGCACGCCTTCTGCCGATGAGCCTGCCGTTTCTGGTTCCAGTATTATAGCGAATGGGTCAATGGGATCTAAAACCTCCTCGGTCCAAAGTGCTTCATGTGCTGATGAATTAGTCGACGGACAAGACGAAGAAGAGCAGGAAAATGGCAGCTCCGAAGATGCACTGGCTGCAGCAGAAGCTGCAATTGCGGCTGCGGAATCTTCCTTCGACGATGGCGAGGATGAGGAACCCGTAGCCGTTTCGTCGAATCCATCTGGTGATGAGAGTCTAGAGCCAGCAACTTCTGCCAGCAAGGACGAACAACTGGACGAAAAGAAAGATGCATCGGACAGAGCAGGAGATGATGGGTTTATCTCTGTCGAGGATGAAGACTTATAAGAGTAACAATTTATAATCTGCAACTTAGTAGGCAAGCACATTCGTGTAGATTTGTGTCATTTAAGTAGTGCCTTACGATGTAACTTGTCTTTCAATTAACTTTTTGCCTCACTATTCAGTTCTCTTCTGCATTAGTCCTTTTTTGGTCCGATCATTTGCTCTGGCACAATCCATTCATCAAATTGCTCAGCTGTCAGAAGACCGCTCGCTACAGCAGCCTCCTTCAAGGTGGTTCCATTTTTGTGAGCATCCTTGGCAATTTTGCTCGCATTATCGTATCCAATATGAGGGTTCAAGGCAGTGACCAACATGAGACTGCCATGCAACAATTCGTGGATGCGATCCTTGTTGGCTTCAGTACCAGTGATACAACGTTCCGCAAAAGATTTGGAGGCGTCTCCGATCAATTTGGCAGAATGCAACAAATTGGCGACCATGACGGGTTTAAAGACGTTCAATTCAAAATGTCCCTGACATCCACCAATAGTAATGGCTGCATGGTTTCCCATGACTTGGGCGCAGACCATCGTCATGGCTTCGCATTGTGTTGGGTTGACCTTCCCGGGCATGATACTGGACCCGGGTTCGTTGGCGGGCAGCGACAATTCGCCCAATCCACACCTTGGTCCACTGCCCAATAAACGGATGTCATTGGCAATTTTATTCAAACTGCAAGCTAACGTATTCAAAGAACCAGAAACTTCCACCAAGGAATCATGCGCTGCCAAGGCTTCGAACTTGTTGGGGGCCGTGGTAAAGGGAAGACCCGTTTCCTTGGCAATGGCATTCGCAATGGCAACATCATATCCTTCCACCGTATTCAATCCAGTTCCTACCGCCGTTCCACCCAATGCCAACCTATAAAGAGAAGGTAAGGCAGCTTTGATACGCGCGATGCCGTATTCTACCTGTTGAGCGTAGCCACTAAACTCTTGTCCGAGTGTCAGAGGTGTGGCGTCTTGACAATGAGTGCGACCAATTTTAACAATGCTATCAAATTCCTTGGCCTTGGCTTTCAAAGAGGAACACAAGATTTCTAGTCCGGGCAAGGTCCGTTCGTGCAATATTTGGGCACTGCATATATGCATGGCTGTAGGAAACGAATCATTCGACGATTGTCCCATATTCACGTGATCGTTGGGATGTACAGGACTTTTGGATCCCACCTCCCCATTCAAGATTTGAATGGCACGATTCGACAAAACTTCATTGACGTTCATATTGGTTTGCGTACCAGATCCTGTCTGGAAGATCACGAGGGGAAAATGACGATCGTGTTGTCCACGAATGACTTCTTCCGCTGCTTGCGAAATGGCTTTGGCAACGGCAGGAGGACTTAATTTTCCAGTGCTCGCATGGTATTCAGCACAGCATTTTTTGACAATGGCCATAGCCTTGACAATCTCGAGTGGCATGCGAGATTCCATATCGCCAATGGGAAAATTCTGGAGAGATCGTTGCGTTTGGGCACCCCACAAGGTTCCGGCTGGAATGGTTAATTCACCCGGCATAGAGTCGCTCTCTACTCTCGAAGGCAAGGCCGAGACTGCGGCCTGAATGGCATCATCAAGTTTCGTGGCTGTCATGGCACTGAAATTTTTGAAACAAAAGCAAAATTCTTGTATTGTGGCAACAAGACGGTTGTAGATAAACGCAGGCTTCGCAGCATATCTTTGATTTTATGCATGCGTTTTCTGGGGGGCCAGTGAAAAAGGTGTACTTGGGTGTACTTTTTTGGTGTACCAGTCAGAGCCAGCCGAAGGGAACGTGAGACAAGGAGACCCGAATCCGACGTCACCGGAATGACCCGAAATGCCCCA
>Ga0100402_1004744_pt1 | contig 14247 bp, 13 predicted proteins | sample CryGeyme20150102_FD_80419 | JGI IMG/M metagenome (GOLD analysis project Ga0100402, IMG submission 80419) | Groundwater microbial communities from Crystal Geyser aquifers in Utah, USA - Crystal Geyser metaG 2015-0102 | ecosystem: Environmental > Aquatic > Deep subsurface > Groundwater | place...
AACAAAATAAGCATTTTTACTTGTTTCAGTGCTTATTTTAACTTGGTCAGACCTTCGGTACAGACCAAGTTAAAATTAGGTGTTACCAAAAATAAAATTATCACAAAAATTGTCAGATAACCACGTTTTTATACTCATTTACCAAAATATGATTGGATAAAGATTGAATCGGTTTCAAATCATTTAGCTCTTGAACAGTTGGAAGAATCGTTGGATAGAGGAGAAGCCCAAGCAATTATTTTATATCAAGAAATGAAAGCTGATTTGTTGATTTTAGATGAAAGATTAGGAACTAAATATGCTAAAGCTAGAAACTGTAATGTTACAGGTTCGTATGGGATTTTGATTAGAGCGAAAGAGTTAGGGTTAATTGATGAAATAAAACCTTTACTTTTGGAAGCTAGGAGTAAAGATATATTTATAGGAGATAAACTTTTTGATTTGATTTTAGAAAAAGCGAACGAGAAATAAACAAAAAAATCACTATAAAAAAGTGGTTTTTTCATAGTGATTTCAAATTAACCTCAAATTAATCTGATTTTACAAAACCTAGGCTTCTGCCTCAGCTCCTTCTGCTTCTGCCATTTCTGTTTCAATTTTTCCGATAGCTTGGTCGATAAGCCAAATTCCTTGACCTTCTTCTCCAATAATATCAAAAAGCTCAACGGCACGACGAGAAATTACTTCTTCTTCTCTTTGCTCATTTACAAACCATTGTAAAAACTGAAAAGTAGCAAAATCTTTTGCTTTCAAACACGCATCTACAAGTTCATTGATTGCTAAAGTAACTTTGATTTCATGCTTTAAAGCTGTTTCGAAAACATCTCTCAATTTTTCAAAATCATAACGCATATCCGTAATTTCAGGTGCAAGAGCGTGTCCACCAGCGTTATTTAGGTAATTGAAAAACTTCATCATGTGCATACGTTCTTCTTCTGCATGCTCATAGAGGTATTTTGCTGAGTTGATATATCCTTCTTTATCACACCAAGAAGCAGCAGCCAAATACGCCCAAGAAGAGCGAGCTTCTAATTGGATTTGCTTATTGATAAGGTTTTGCATTTCTTGTGTAACTGATGTTTTCATCGTTACGAACGGTTTCTGAATTCCATTTTTTGACATAATTTTCTTTTATTTTTTTGTTAATTACAATTCTAAATTTAAAAAGGTAGGGAATATAGTTTCCATATTAATCCCAGTCTATAACGAAAGCAATAATAGAAAGGATTTGTTTTTAGAATGAAACTAAAAATGTGAGATTAGAATTAGTCAAAATAAAAAAAACGTTTTAACCTGCAATAAGTAATCGTACAAAATTAATGCATCTTATTTTTTAATGTAATAAATTGATAATCAACGTTTTATGTAATTATCAATTATCCATTTTAAATTAGCTTCGCTGCTTTGGCAGGTGTCCATTTACTTAAAATAAGGCAATAATGAAACTACATGACTTTGAATTAGTGAAAAATATAGTCCTTTATTTGAGGATATGAAAAATACGATGCAAGACCCAATAAAACATGCAGAAGGCGATGTTTGTACGCATACACAGATGGTTTTGGATTCGATTTTAAAGACTGAAGAATGGACTACTTTCTCAAAAGAAGAACAAGATATTTTACTCTTGACAGTTATTTTCCATAATATTTGCAAACCTCATACACTCACTCATGAAGCAGACGGAAGCATTAGCCACCCAAGCCACAGACGAGAAGGCGCACAACTGACACGGCAGATTTTGGATAAAGAAAATTATGATTTTGATACCATTTATAAAGTCTGTCAAACTATTTTTTATCACGGTTATCCATTTTGGGCATATTCAAAAGATAATCGCCCAGTTGGGTGTAGAATGAAAAAAGGTTGTTAAGCATTGTCTGCGACTACGATTTATCAGTTTGGCAACTTTTAAGTCAGCGTAGCTAAATCTTAGATTTGCGAGTGTGGGTATTTTGTATTTGCTGCCAGACAAGTATTTGAAGACGGACAAACAACAGGAGCAGCCACTTTCTACGACTACGACATACACGGAAATGTAGAAAAACTAGTCCAAAGTCTTCCTGAATTAGAACCCAAAACAGTAGAATACAGCTACGACCTTTTGAGTGGAAATGTACACAAAGTAACCTACCAAAAAGGAGAAACTGACCAGTTTATGCACAGGTACACCAACAACAAACACTACCACAAATCTAGTCATCTTCTTTCAAAAAAGAGTTTTAATTCAAACAATAAGAAAGCAGTTATTTTGCCTAAACTTGTGCATATTTCTGTTGTTGGTCACCGTAACGGCAAGCAGAAACTAAAAACCAACAATGGCAGGGAAATATTACAGCTTACTATTCTTACAATAATAATAACAGAACTGAAAGTTTTAGACCCTACCATTATTCTAACTAGAAAGCCAGAGAAAGAGCATTAACCTTTCTACGAAGTTCAATTTTAATAAAACTTGAAATAAAAAAGCTAACCCATTTTTATATGAATTAGCTTCTTCAAAATTATAAAGTCAGAGTTTACAAAAATCAAAACTCATACAAACGCTGTCCAATATTCAAACGCATACCCACCGAAAAAACAGTCGAACTCAAATCTCTAGCTACAAGAGCCGAAGTTTTGTTTCTATGAATGACATCAGCATCAATGAAAAGGTTGTGATAAAGTTGATATGTTGCTGTCAGACGACCAAATAAAATATTTGTTTCTATACCTTGTCCGATTGTATTTCCGTATTCGTTGGTATCATCTACATCTACATTTGAGATTAAAAGATTACTTCCCCAGTTGCTACCGTTCGAATCTTCTCCTGTTTGAGCGTAGATAAATTTTCCAGTAATAGTAAGCCTTGGAATAGGTTGATAACGCAAAACACCTAAAAACTCCATAAAATTAGCTCCCAAAGGATGGGCAAGAGACTGTCTGTAATGTACAAAATTAGAAAGCTGCTCATCAGAAGAGTGTGTATAAGTATAAGGACGAACAATATTTGTTTCTAACTGCAAATCCAAATTTTTGATATTAGCAAAATCAATATAATTCAAACCCAACTGAATGCCATATTTATTTCCCCACCAGCCATTATTATCTACTAGCTCACCAACCTTCAATTCATCAAGCACAAACTGTCCGTAAAGCTGAAAATCCTTTAAAGCAAGCCATTTAAAATCTGCTCCCACAAGTGCATTATCTATACTCCCAATTCCTTGCTCAACGGCACGATAAAAAATAAATGGATTCAGATAACTCAAATCAAACGTATCATTTTGTCCTTGGTCTTTTCTTCCATACGCTACACTTTCAAAAACTCCTAAATTGAATTTTTTAGTAATATCTATACTTAAATGATGATAAATGACGTATTTTTTGGGATATAATGAATTTGCACGCTGTACATCAGCCACCATTTGTGTATAAAGATTGGTATAATTAATTTTCCAAAATTTCGTTTGAAGTTTCAAAAATAAATGAGGAGGCGCAAAATCAGACAAAACAAGCGAACGATAGCCATTTCCTATAAAATTATTATCGTTTCCAAATTGCACATCAACTACTTTCGCTACATTGAAAGTAATATATCCTCTTACTCTCAAAAAATCTACGCCATTTTCTTTAAAAGGCTTGGCAAAGGCTTCATTCGGAACTACAAAATTGTCTAATGAACGGTCAGGACTAAGTGAATCAATTACATTTTGTACATAACGAGGAAAAATAGCCTGTGTTTCGGTTACAGAAGCATAAAAACCAATACGACGAGCTGCAACACCGTGAATTTCTGCACCTCTGGTATTCAAAGTGAGCATTTCATCTCTAGTATTATCTTGCCCTACTCCCAAGTGTAAAATTGGATTAGCACGAATGACAAAATCTAATGCTCCTTTTTCCAATTTCATATCGTAATTTTCATTCATCACAGAAAGAAAATCAGGTTTTCTTTTATAAAAATATTTCAAGATTCCTTTCTGTTTTACGCTATCTTTTTTGGTAAATTCATAATTATCAGTCAGTAAATAATTGATATTGAATTTATCAGATTGAGAATAATTCTTTGTACTATCCAATGCTAAAGAATCAGCAAAAAGCGCAATAGTAGAACGAGAAAGTGGAAGGGTAGAACTATGAAAAGGCTTGAAAAATTTACCTCGCTTTATCTCATAGCGTTTCAAAATATGATAATAATCGCTTTGATAAGGAACAAAACTGGAAGTATTGGTTTGTGCAAAACTGTTTTGAGTCTCAATGAATAATAAAGCCAAAAACAGAAGTATTGTATAGACAAATTTATAAAATTTCATTTGCGTTGTATCAAATAGGTAGAAAAAGACGAATTATTTTGTTTTACTTCTTCAAAAATAACTCCTTTTGATAGGCTTTTCAAATGTTTTATAAAAAAGGCTTTTTGAATAGAATCCTCAACAGAAGAAAGTGAATTTGAGAAAAACTGAGGAACAGCATTTTTGATTTGTAATGGATAAACTAAAATACGATTTATTCTTTTACTTTTAATTTCAAAGTTTATCAAAATACATCTATCTCTAAATTCTCCTTCTTGGTCAAAGACAAAATTTCCCAAACTATAAAAAACAGGTTTATCGTTTACAAATTCTATGCTTTGTGTTACGTGTGGATGGTGTCCGATAATGGCATCTGCACCTGCTAAAGTGAGTAAATGCGCTTCTTTTCGCTGTTCTGCTCTTGGTAGAAATTTATATTCTGTTCCCCAATGCAGCGAAATAATAATAATCGTTTGAGGTTCTTTTTCTTTTAATTCTTTTACTTTTTGTACTAATTCTTTTATTCCTAACTAACAAATAGAAGGCTTTTCTTCCATTCGAAACCAATTTTCTAAAGGAACTCTAACAACTGAAAGAATAGCAATTTTAGTAGATGTCGGATTATTATTTTTTTGTTCTATAAAGACAGGTTCACAACTTTCAGAATGTGTTTCTCCATATCCAATTCCTATAATTCCAACTTTTTTAAGAGAATTAAATGTGTTTGCAAGTCCTTTTCGGTGGTGGTCGTTGGTGTGATTGTTTGCTAAAAACAAATGCGTAAAACCTGCTTTTTTGAGAGAATCGGCATACGAACTTGGCGCACGAAAACTAAAACGTTTTGGAATAAATGAATCTTCATCAGTAAGTGGACATTCCAAATTGGCTAAAATGAAATTATATTCAGATTTATATTCATTAAAAATAGGCTGCAGACTATCGAAGAGCGAAATAACTCCCTTTTTTTCTATTTCTGTTCTGACTCCTCTGTCTAGCAAAATATCTCCACCCAAAAGTAATATTACAGGTTTTGATTCTGTATTATCTGAAGTTTCTGTATCCAAATTTTGACAAGAAAAACAGAGAAATAAAATTACTAAGTATAAAGTGCATTTCAAAAATCTATTCTTCATTTCTCTGTGTTCTTTGTGAACTCTGTGTTTAAAAAAATAAATGATACATTTATTTCTTCTTTTTATAAAGAATCGCAAAAATTTCGAACATAAAACCAACAAAAGTAACGATTGGACCTAATGTAAGACCCAAAAATCCGAAGCCATGTTGAGCATCTTCCATTGCCATAATCGTAAAACCTAAAGTAATAACAACTACTCCAACAATCATTAAAATATAATTGATTTTTTCGAAGGCAAAAGCTGGATTTTGTATGTTTTCTACCTTTTGAACAGGCTTTTTAGTGAGGTCTGTTTTTTTGTATTCCATTATATATAAATTTAGAATTGAGATTTTAGAAGTTAGAGGTAATGCAAATATAAATTTAGAATTGAGATTTTAGAAGTTAGAAGTAATACAAATACAAGAAATTTCATTCAATTCTGAATTCTAATTTCTAAATTCTTACTTTGTTTTCGCTGCTTGAAGCGTATTAAACAAAAGTGCTGTTACCGTCATTGGCCCTACTCCCCCTGGTACAGGCGTAATAAACGAACATTTTTCTGCCACTTCATCAAACTTTACATCTCCTTTGAGTGCAAAGCCCGATTTTTTACTTGCATCAGGAACTCGTGTAGTTCCTACATCAATAACGATTGCACCTTCTTTTACCATATCTGCTGTTACAAACTCAGGTTTTCCGATGGCTGCAATGATAATATCTGCTTGTAGTGAAATTTCTTTTAGATTTTTGGTTCTGCTATGTGTAAGCGTAACAGTACAGTTTCCGATTTTTTCATTGCGAGCTAAAAGAATGCTCATTGGCGAACCCACAATATTACTTCTACCGATTACAACAGCATGTTTTCCAGAAGTTTCGATGTTATATTGTTCTAATAATTTTACAATTCCGAAAGGTGTTGCAGGTAAATAACACGGCAAACCCAAAACCATTTTACCAATATTTGAAGGATGAAAACCATCGACATCTTTTTCTGGCGAAATAGCTAACGTTATTTTATCAGCATCAATATGATTTGGCAAAGGAAGTTGAACAATAAAACCATCAATATCTTCATTTTGATTAAATTCTTCTACAATTTTTAATAATTCTTCTTCTGTAATTGTGGCAGGAAGGTTTTTGAGTGTAGAAACAAAACCAATTTGTTCGCATGACTTGACTTTATTAGCTACATACGTCTGACTAGCTCCGTCTTCGCCTACCAAAATTGCTGCAAGATGAGGCGTTTTGAATCCTTTTTCTTTGCGTACTGCTACTTCAATGGCTAATTCTTTTTTGAGTAATTCGGCTGTATTTTTTCCGTCTATTAATTGCATATAATTGGGTAGGAATTTTCTTGTAACTATTTTTTAGATATAAATACGATTGCAAAATACGTCTTGCTTACAAAGGTAATTAATTCAAACTCAATTAAGAAGTTATGATTTTAGATTTAATTTTTTTTGAGGGAGTTTGATTAAAATCAAAATTATCTACTCCATAAAATTTCTAAGAAATCACAAAAGGCTGAGGCGAAAAACAAAGTATAAAAATAATAAAAGTAACTATCCCCAAAATCATCCTTCCTTTTGTAAGTGGTGTAACTTGATTTTGTGTCGGTGGATGCGAAAGCCCCAAAACTCTTCCCAAAAGAAAACCAAAAGCTAACCAACCATAATACCCTTGTGCCTTTGGAAAAATACTGACCACTATAAATTGAAAAGCATAAATTCCTAGCGCAAAAACAACAGCATTAATCGGTTTTTCGGTGTTTTTGAGGAAAATAATAAATAAGAAAAAGAGATAAAAAATACTGTACAGTGCAATATCTTCGATGGGGGCTTGAGGCGAAATAAGTCCTAATCCTGCATAGGTCAAGAAAAGCGTAAACATTGCCATTGAGATTTTTTTGTGCCATTTTTCGCCAAACATCGCATACAAAACGTGTCCTCCGTCAAGCTGACCAATCGGCATAAGATTCAGAGCCGTAAAAAATAGAGCTAAATAACCTGCCAACAGAAAAGGATAATGAAAAATTTCTCTATTGTTTGGCACCCATTCTGGATTTGGAGCAACGTAATTTTTGAAAAATTCAAATAAAAGATTTGTTCCGAGTTCCATATTTGCGCCTTCTGGAATGGATTTATAAACGTGAGAAGCATAATCCAAACCATATTTTTGCCACGACGGATGTGCTACTTCAATTACATATTCAGGCGATGGAAGATTCAAAAATCCATAAAAAAGAACCCCTAAAGCAATCACAAAACCAGCCAAAGGACCAGCTACACCAACATCAAAAAGCGATTTTTGAGAAGTAAAAGGCGACTCAATTTTGATAAATGCGCCCATTGTTCCGATAGTAGAAGGCATTCCCAAAAAACCAAGCCACATCGGAATATAAAAAGGCAAAGAAGCACGAATATTGTGATATTTTGCAGCAAAATAATGTCCGAACTCATGAACCGTCAAGATTCCTAAGAAAGGGATAGAATACGCCAAACCAGCCACAAAACCATCAAAACCAAGTCCTCCACTTCCAATTCCTGCAAAACCATCTGCATCAAAAAGAAGAGCTACAAAACTTTTTTCTCCAAAAATCCATTCTGCACCTGCAAAAGTAGTTGCCAAAAAAGTAATGACAAATAATAAAATATGTAACCAATATTTAGGTTTTTTCTTCTTATAGATAACTTCTTCATATAAAAATGGGTTTGAAGCATCATCTTCACTTTCGTAGTTGGGAAAAGAAGGGTAAGATTGATTTTCGTTTTCGTTTTGCATATTTTATGGATAGAATACGTTTTAAACACAGAGTTTACGGAAAAGCACAGAGAATAAACCTGATAAAGCAGCAAAGCTAAATACAATTTTTATATTTTAATGAATACTAATTTTTCTTATCTAAAGTTTTTGTTTAGTCTTACTTGCCTTCTTTTTTTAATATTATTTATAGAAAAAGTAGCTGCACAAGTTGAGGTCAGTCTTTTGTATCAAAATTCATTTGAGAAAAAATTACCTTCTACCAGTATTCCAAAACAAATAAAATCACTTTCAGAATTAAATCAGCTCACTACAAATTTACTTCAAAATTTGCACAATGAAGGCTATTGGAGCGCAAAAATACTTCCTTCTAAAGTAGATAGTCTTAAAAAATCAAATTCTAAAAATAAAATAGAACTCATTATTGACTTAGGAAAACGAGCTTTTTGGAAAACATTAAGCACAAAATCCCTTCCTAGTTTGATACAAAAAAATGTTATTTCTGATTTTGAAAGAAAAGATTTTCTCAAACAAATATCAAAAAATAATGAAAGCGTTCCTGTCAAAACTCAAGATATAGAAAAATTACAACAAGCCATCTTAAAATATGCCGAAAATAACGGCTACCCCATGGCAAGAACTAATTTGGATAGCGCAGAAATTATCGAAACGGATAAGCGAATTTATTTTTCTGCTAATCTGACCTATCAAAGTGGTGCATTTATTCAATTTGATTCTTTGCTTATTGATGGCGATGCAAAAATAAAAAAAGACTTTTTGATGAATTATTTACATATTCAACAAGGAAAAATTTATCAAGAAAATAGCGTCAAAAATGCAATTCGTTTACTCAAAACAATGCCTTATCTGAAAGTAGATGGCAAACCAAAAGTAGAATTTCGATATGATAGAGCGTATTTACGGCTTCCATTAAAACGAGTACGAAGCAGTCAGTTTGATGGTGTAATTGGTTTTTTACCAAAAAGCCAAACAGCAAATGGAACAGGTGGAAATTCTCAAAACCCATCTGGTTCTAATTTGCTTCTGACAGGACAGGTAAAGCTACATCTTGTAAATCCTTTTGGAGCAGGAAAAACAATCGCTTTCGAATGGCAAAGAATTCGCCCCGAATCTCAAACGCTTTTTGCAAATTATCAACACCCAAATTTCTTAAAAACAAATCTTGAAATAGGTGGAACATTCAATTTTATTAAAGAAGATTCTACCTTTAGTATCGTCGAAAGGCGTGCAAATATAGCCTATCCGAGTGCAAAGTTTGGCAAAATTGTTTTTTTTACCTCACTTCTTACCACCACACGAACAGGAATTATCAGAAATGCAGATACAGCCAACGTTCCGACAGCCGATAGTCGTTTTTTTCATTATGGAATTTCACATTCTTATACTACTTTAGATGATGTTTATTTTCCAAGAAAAGGTTTTCAAATCACAACAGAAATATCAACAGGAAACAAAACTTTTACCGATTCGCTTAGTAGAAGCCGAATTTCAGATACACAGACTGAAAGTAATTTTAGCAGTCCTCAATTAAAATTTAATACAGATTTAAGTTTGTTTTTCAAAGTGAATAAACTATCTTCTATTCGTTTGAGGGGACAAGTTCAGTTTATAGAAAGCAAGAATTTGTTTTTGAATGAACTTTTGAGAGTGGGAGGTTTGCAAAATCTTCGTGGTTTTGACCCAAATAGTTTTTTTGTTTCTCGGTATGGGCTTTTGGGTGCAGAATGGCGTTTTTATTTCGAAGAGCGTTCTTATTTGATGGCTTTTGCAGAGCAGGCTGCCGTTTGGGCGCATACTCGTAGGAATGAACCGTATTTGGATTTGCCCACTTCAGCAGGTGCAGGAATTAGTTTTGCCACTAAAACAGGAGTTTTTTATTTTGTTTATGCCATGGGAAATTCTAAAACACAGCCTATTTCAGTCATTAATTCAAAAATACATTTTGGTCTGATTAGTCAGTTTTAAACCAAGTTAGAAATCTGAAATATAATTTAGTTTACGACAGTTAGAAACGGTCGGCTACGCAAAGTCATAAAAAAGAAAAACAGATAATCAATCAAATTGACTACCTGCTTTCTTTTTGGATGGTAATAGTTCGGCAAAAATACAAAAAAAACTTTGATATTTATATTTTTATAAATATGTCTTGTATTTTTACGTAGTTTATTGATTTGAGTAGTATTTTTGCTTATTGATAAATCTACGCTTTTGAGCATTTATACTTTTAAATTTTTCAAAATTTTGTTCTCTCCTAATTATTAAAAAATGAAAATCCAATTCAATTTATTTTTTGCTGTTTTTGTAACTACTATTTTTTCTTTTTCTTTCGTTTCTGCTCAAGATACAGCCGAAAAAACGGAAGAAAAATTAGAAAGTAAGTTAGAGAATAAAATGAAAAATATCACAGGTAAAAAATGGGGTTTAGCGCATTATATAGAAATTTATATGGATGAATCAGATACTCTTTTTAGTGTTAGAGATTGTGAAAAAGAATTTTTAGAACTAAAAGAAGATAAAAGTTATAATTTTTCTGCCTTTGATAGAACTGAAACAGGAACTTGGCAAACCGAAAATGATTCTACTTTTGTTTTGAAAAAGCCAAATGGAAAAATCCTTCGCAGATACGAAATCTATGGAATTTCTTCAACTGGAAAGTTCGATAGTATGGCAATTTTGGATATTACACAGCGAAATACCTATTTAGAAGTTTTTGCAGAATGCAAACCAAATGATGTTAGTCAGTTTTATGATTCTCGTTCTTTGTTTCAAGAAACTGTTGGTTGGGGAATTGTGGGAGGTATTCAGTATTATTACAGTCCTGTTTTGGAGTTGGGAATTGCTAAGGCAAAATGGAATTGGAAAAAGACATTTTTTGCCGTTTCGCTTTCTGGAGAGATTGCGCCCTTTAATAATTCATTTAAAAAAGAATATGAAATAAGACAAGTTGCTGGTGGAGTTGATTCTGTTCAAACTTCGCCTTGGAATAATTATTATGGACTTGCGCTCACAGGCTGGACACAGTCTTGGGTCGCTTTGGGAGCTGCTGCAACTGTTCATACAGACGGAGCTAAAATAAATCCCGGTGTTCGTATTTTGATGGGAGTTTCGCCTAGAACTTTATTTGGAAATGGAAATGCAGGCAAAATTGGAAATGGATTACATCTTACTTATTCTTATAATTTTGTTTTTGCAAAAGCAGGATTTAATCAAGTCATTACAAACTTGAATAGACACGCTTTTTCGCTTCGTTTTGTGATTCCTGTCAAGACTAGAGAAGTAGAAACTCGTAAGATTTTGGATTATGAGAATTAGACTTTTAATGTAGCTGACACTTTCCAAGGTGTTAGTATTATAAATATTTCTGACAGCTTGGAAGCTGTCAGCTACTTTTATTTTTCATTTCATTTACCAAATCCTTTGTAGTTTTTCGACTTCCATCATGACTCCAACCGGGTGGTTTTATTAGATAATTAATTCTATTCTTCCACGAAATAGGCTTTTTGATGTCTTCCCAAATTTTTTCATATTCATAAGATGCGATACGAATTGGATTGTAGGTTTCTAGGTTTTGAGTAAGTCCGTAGATTGGTTTTTCTTCGTCTTCTTTTATAAATGTTCCGAAAAGTCTGTCCCAAATAATAAAAATTCCTGCATGATTTTTATCTAAATATTTGATATTGGTAGCGTGATGAACTCTATGATGAGAAGGTGTATTCATAAAATATTCTAAGAAACCGAGCTTTCCAACTGCTTCTGTATGCAAGATAAATTGATAAATAAGACTAATAGACATCATTACAAACATCATAATAGGATGAAAACCAAGTAAAGGAAGCCACAACCAAAAAATGTATTTATAAAACATTTCTGTCCAACTCTGACGCAGCGCAACAGCCAAATTATAACTCTGTGCCGAATGATGATTCGAATGTGCAGCCCACAAAATACGAACCTGATGACTCAAACGATGATGCCAATAAAAAGAAAAATCATCAGCAAAAACAAGCAAAATCCAAACCCACCAAACATTAGGCAGCGTAAAAAGACGGAAATTATCATAAATCCACATATAAATTCCGATATAAAAAATCTTTGCCAAAAGGCTCAAAAAAACAGAACCAATTCCCATGGCAATAGAAGCCCACGCATCTTTTTTATTGTACCATTCTTTTTTTTGAGCTAAATCAATTCCCAATTCGAGAAGAATAAGCAGTACAAAAAAAGGTGCAAAGTACGTAATTGGGTCGCTTTGGCTGATTTTATCAAAAGAATCTTTTATATGTTCGTAATTCCAAATCATTTTTTACTTTATCAATTATTTTATCTCTGTGTGTTTGTATAAAATTACAAAGTATTTGATGAAATAGAAAGTTTGATTACATATGAGTCAATTTTTTTCTAAGCAAATTCAAAACTGCATTTGTGGTCAGTTGAATATTTAGGTTTCTATTTTTGGTGAGTTGATAGGTTTTGGCTACTGTTTCATTTTCATCAGAATAGGCAATCCAAACTGTTCCTACTGGTTTTTCAGGTGTTCCTCCCCCTGTTCCTGCTACGCCTGTTGTGGCAATTCCGATTTTTGAACCTAGTGTTTTTCGCACTCCTTCTGCCATTTCTAAGGCTGTTTGTTCGCTGACTGCACCGTGTTTTATGATGGTATCTAATGTTACACCCAAAACTTTCATTTTTACATCGTTTGAATAGGCAATAATTCCACCTTCAAAAAAATCTGATGCGCCTTCGTGCTGTGTAAATGTACGTGCTGCATAACCACCTGTGCAACTTTCAGCAATCGCTAAAGTTAGATTTTTTTCTTTTAATAAATCAGCTACTTTTCCTTCTATTGTTTCACCATCAAAACCATAAACGTATTTTTCTATTAAGGGAACTACTTTTTTGATTTGATTGTCTAATTCTTCATCAATTTTTTCTTTATCATCGCCTTCACAGGTCAATCTCAACGTTACTTTTCCTAGATGTGGAAGATACGCCAAACGAATATGAGAAGGCAAGTCGTTTTCCCATTCTTCGATAGTTTCTGCTAAAATAGACTCTGGAACACCAATAGTTTCTACTTTTTTGTGAATAATAAAAGGAGGTTTGAAAAATTCTAACAGACGAGGAATAACTTCATTTTTAGTCATATTTTCCGTTTCATAAGGCACTCCTGGCATAGAAACGAAAATACAACCGTCTTTTTCAAACCACATTCCAGGGGCTGTACCATATTGATTATGAATAACTTTGCAATTTGTCGGAACATCTGCTTGAGATTTGTTCATATCCGTCATCATTCTTCCTCTACTAGAAAAAAGCTCTTCAATATGCTTCAAAACGACTTCATCTCTTCGCATTCCTACACCGAAATATTCTGCAAACGTCTTTTTAGTAATATCATCTTTTGTAGGCCCCAGTCCTCCAGTAATCAAAACTACTTTTGCGACTTTTGCCATTTCTTCAAAAGAATCTAAAATCACTTGCCTTTCATCAGCAATAGAAATATGTTTGATAACCTTAAAACCAACATCAGTTAGCATTTTGGACAACGAATGTGCATTTGTGTTGAGTGTTTGTCCGTAGAGAAGTTCGTCGCCAATAGCAACAATATAAGCTGGAATCATTTTTTTTGTAGGGAATTAGGAAATGGGAAATGGGAATTAGGAAATGGGAAAAAAAACATTTTATCAAATTTATTAAAACTTTGACAATAGTTTAGATTGTACCTTTAAACTATTGTCAGAGTTTGCTTTGACAAACTACTGACAAAGTTTTTTATGGGTGCATAACAAATTAGCTACGCTGCTCTTCGGGTGTCGCTTAGTCAATTTGTATTACGTAGGGAAAAGGCTTGCCTTTTCCTAAACTAGCTGTTTGTATCAAAAAAAATACCTATGGACGGAAAAGGCTTGCCTTTTCCCTACAAAATCGACAATTTGTTATGCACCCTTTTTTATTAGGGTAAACGCACGAAACTTTTTATACTGCTTTCAGTGTGTTTAAACAGACTTTAATTATCAGAGTAAATTCAATTTACAAAGTTAAAAACTAGCTTGATTTGCTTTAAACGAGTACAAT
>Ga0100402_1004745_pt1 | contig 14245 bp, 12 predicted proteins | sample CryGeyme20150102_FD_80419 | JGI IMG/M metagenome (GOLD analysis project Ga0100402, IMG submission 80419) | Groundwater microbial communities from Crystal Geyser aquifers in Utah, USA - Crystal Geyser metaG 2015-0102 | ecosystem: Environmental > Aquatic > Deep subsurface > Groundwater | place...
AATATACTTCATTGTTTTCTTCTCTGTTGAAGTATATTCTTGTCCATCAGCAAGTGCGAGAAATAATTTCTCAGCAAGTTTGATTCCAATTACGGGCTTGCCATCCTCTGTTGTAGGTTTCGCTTTCTTGACAACATCAAGCATGCCTTTGTCGTAATTCTTTCCGTCGATTTGTTTGTAATAAGTTCCAGTCATAGGGGTTTCTTTAATTTACGGTAAAGTCTATGCGGTACCCGAAAAGAAGTCCACTAAAAATTGATTATTTCGAATTTTATACTGCAAAGCACCTCTAGATATACCTAGCAATTTTGCTGCTTCTTCTTGCGTATTCGCTCTTTGAAATGCTTCTCTAATCCACATAGCTTCCAATCTTTCAGTGGCAATTTTTAAAGAAAGATTATCCGTTGGGCTTAACATATCTAAATTCATATTGTTCGCTGTTGCCTGATTAGGTGAATCAGAAGAACCTAGATCTATGCTTTCTTTTGATGGAAAATTAGTAGACTCTGATTTACCAAGTATCTCCCCTTGGAAATGATTGGGAGATATTTCTGTTTGAGCATTTACAATGATTGAATATTGAATAAGATTCCTTAGTTGCCTTACATTTCCAGGCCAAGAGTAATTACTTAAGACTTTGATTGCATCGGGAGAGATTGTCTTCGATTTTCCATAAACTCTATTGAATTCTAAAATAAAATAATGAGCAAGCAAAGGAATGTCTCCCCTCCTTTCCCTTAGAGGGGGAAGTCGCAAAGGAATCTCTGCAAGTCGATAATAAAGATCTAAATCAAAAGCTTCCTTTTCTATATCATTTATTAAATCTCGACTAGTTCCAGAAATGATTCGAATATTCAGATTCGTTAAAGATTTTCCTTGGATCAATTTCCCATTTTTAAGAACTTTCAATAATCGCTTTTGTAATTCTTTGGGTAAATCACCTATCGAATCCAGAAATAAAGTTCCGTGATTTGCTTTCTCTAATTTTCCTTTTAAGATACGATTTTCTGTCCCCACCTCACCTGCACCAAATAACTCTACTTCTAATAGATCACTTGATAAGGCAGAGCAATCAACTGTTTCGAAAGGAAATTTTTTTCTAGATGAAAGCCTATGCAAAGATAAGGCAACAAGATGTTTGCCCGTTCCCTCTTCGCCTAATATGAGTACGGATGTTTCAGTGGAAGCAATATTACGAATCCTTGATTTCAGAAAAAGTATCTGAGCATCATAACCGATCAATGCTTCCAATGGCTCAGCACTTTCCTTATGAATCGAGACTGCATCCTTTGCGATACGCTCTTCCAAAAGCACAAAAGTCAATTGGTTAGCAAAAACTTGAGAACGATTGATTGCAATTTGATTAAAATGGTTCTTCTTATCGGATTCAATATTTAAAACACCAATCGTTTCGCCTTGTGCAATCAAGGGAATTGCAAGTTCTGATTGAACGGAATCAATAAGTTTCACATAATTTGGATCAATTGTGACATCAGGGCAATAAATAATTTCTTTCTTTGCTGCAGACATACCTGTGATCCCAACACTGAATGGAAATTTCGCGGCAAGTTTCTTTTCTCCATCCATGCCTTTGGCAGCAACAATCGTAAGTAGTTGTTGGTCGGGATCTGTAAGAGAAATGCTACCCGTTGAAGCATCAAATAATCGTAAAGATTCATCTAAGATAAAATCCATCTTTTCAGAAATTAATTTTTTCTTTCTGAGTTCTTCTTGAATATATGAGATCCATTCCGAGAAGTCTTTTTCTTGGTTTGCGTTTTTCATTTTTATGTTTTAATATATTAGGATTTTACTACTGATTCATTCTCTTTTTGTAAAATTCGTGACTTTAAATATGCCATGATAAATGGCTCTAAATCTCCATCCATAACTCCATTTACATTCGCAGTCTCGTAATCAGTTCGATGGTCTTTTACCATATTGTAAGGATGGAAGACGTAACTTCTTATTTGGGAACCCCAAGCTATATCACGCTTTTCTCCACCCGATTTTTCTTTTTCTTCGTCGGCTTTTCTCTTCTCGAGATCATACAATCTAGCTTTCAACATTTTCATAGCCGTGTCGCGGTTTTTAATTTGAGATCTTTCATTCTGGCAAGATACAACAATTCCTGTTGGAATATGAGTCATCCGAACAGCAGAGTCGGTTGTGTTGACGTGCTGTCCACCTGCACCTGAGGATCTATAAACGTCTACTCGTAGATCTTTATCATCGACTTGGATATCAATATCATCGTCTAACTCTGGCGTAACATATACTGATGCAAAGGATGTATGTCTTCTCTTATTGGAATCGAAAGGTGAAATACGAACGAGTCTGTGAACTCCTGATTCACTCTTCAAATATCCGAAGGACTTCTCTCCCTTGATATAAAGAGTAGCATTTTTAATTCCGGCTTGTTCTCCTTCTTGAATGTCAATAAGATCTGGTTTATAACCTTTTTTCTCTAAGTAACGAGTGAACATACGAAGAAGCATTTCAGCCCAGTCTTGGCTTTCTGTTCCGCCTGCTCCCGGATGAATATTGATAAATGCATTTTTATCATCATCTTTTCCATTGAGAGCTTCTGCCATTTGAAGACTTTCTAATTTATCTAATATTGTTTGGTAATCCTCATTTAGAGACTTAATGCCTTCTTCACCCATTTCTTCCATGGTCATCTCTATAAGATCGGGAAAATCAAAAAGCTCTTTCTTTAGCTCTAACCAAGGTTCGATCTTCATTGATAATTCATTTTTCTTTTGAGTAATCTCTCTGGCCTTATCTGGATCATCCCAAAGAGTAGGATCCTTTGTTCTTTCTTCGAGAGAATTCAATCTGTCATAATCTTCTTGAAGATTCAATTGTTTCCAATAGTTTTCATAAGATTCTATTGACTCTTTAGCTAGACGAAGTAGTTCTTTAGGTGGTTTAAAATCCATTCAATAAAGAATTTCCATACTAGGTGAATTTTTCAAGGAGAAAACAAAGGCTTGGAAATTTGACTTTGACGATTTCTCCCTATACAGGAATTTAGTACCAAACTTTGCCAAATAGAGGCTTTTATGATAGATTTTTCCCTCACTGATGAACAAAAAGCGTTGCGTGACCTCGCAAGAGACTTTGCTAAGAACGAAATGATGCCAAAAGCGGAACATCATGACCATACTGGTGAGTATCCTATGGAAGTTTTGAAGAAAGCTTGGGAAATTGGCCTTATGAATATTCATATCGAACCTGAATACGGCGGTGCTGGAATGGGCGATCTGGACGATGTTATTATGAATGAAGAATTATTTGCTGGATGTTCTGGTATGGCGACTGCCATGCTTGCCAATCATTTAGCACTAGCTCCTGTTCTAGTAGGTGCGAGTCACGAACTCAAGAAAAAGTATCTAGAGCCTATGACTCGTGAATTTGGAATTTGCGCTTACGCAGTTACTGAACCAGGTGCAGGATCAGATGTTGCAGGAATTCGGACCACAGCAAAGCGTGTTGGAGATGAATACATAATCAATGGTTCTAAAATGTGGATCACAAATGCTGGTTATGCGGATTGGTTTTTTGTCTTAGCTAAGACTGATCCAGCTGCTGGGCACAAAGGTATGACTGGTTTTATCGTAGAAGCTAAATCTCCCGGACTTATTATTGGAAAAAAAGAAAAGAACATGGGACAACGATGTTCTGATACAAGAGGTTTAACTTTCGAGGATGTAAAAGTTCCTATTTCCAATATGGTTGGAAAAGAAGGCGAAGGCTTCAAGATTGCAATGGCAGCTTTTGACCACACTCGCCCTGGAGTTGCTATGGGAGCCGTTGGTGTTGCTCGTGCTGCGATGGAGCATTCTATTCGCTATGCCAATACTCGTTCGGCTTTCGGTAAACCTATTTCCATCAACCAAGGTGTGAGTTTCATCCTCGCTGAGATGGCTCGTGATGTGGAAGCAGGAAGATTGCTTTGCTACCAAGCAGCTTGGATGATAGACAATGGATATAGAAATACTTACCAAGCTTCTATTGCCAAAATGTTTTGTGCTGATATGTGTATGAGAGTTTGTACAGATGCAGTTCAAATTTTTGGTGGATACGGTTTCAATGAAGAATACCCAGTTGAAAAATTAATGCGTGATGCCAAAATTTTCCAAATCTATGAAGGAACATCCCAAATCCAAAGAGTGATTGTTTCTAAATTTCTCAATGATGGCAAAGGAATAGAAGGTCCAAACATCTGAAAGAATTCTCTCTAACACTTGAGGAGTTCCGTGAATCAAGTAAGCGCGGAAACCTCATACCGATTTTTAAACAATTTTTATGTGATAAGGAAACTCCTGTTTCCTTATTTTTAGATTGGGGTATGGATGCAGCAGAAGATTCTGTTCTTTTAGAATCTGTAATCGCTGGAGAATCCTTAGGAAGAAATTCATTTCTAGCAAGAGATCCTTCTCTTACTCTAAAAGGAAGAGAGGGACAATTTATCCTCAGGACAAGAGATACAAATGGAACCTATTCGGAAGAAGCTATTTCTTCTACTGATCCTTTGCTGATCCTGGAAGACAAAATTGGATCAATTAAGCAAGCAACAGATCCAAGACTTCCTTCCTTCCAAGGGGGAGCTATTGGTTTCCTTGCCTATGATGCGATTAGGTACTATGAAGTTATTCCTGATTCTAAACATAACGAAGAAAATCACCCTGATACCTATTTCGGAATCTACCATGATCTTATCGTTATAGATCATATCGATCATACCGTAAAAATTGTAAGCAATGCATACGTCCCTAATGAAGGGAATCTAGAATCTGCTTACCAACAAGCAATTGAATCCATTCAAAGAATTGAAGAACAAGTTTTTCAGAATCCTAAAAATCATCCTTCCATTGTTATCCCTGAGAATTCAGAATCCTCCCTAGTATTAGATCCAGTTATGGGCGATGATCATTACAAAGAAGCGGTTGAAAAGGCTAAGGAATATATTTTTGCAGGAGACATTTTCCAAGTAGTTCCTTCGAGAAAGGTTCGTTTCAAACCTGAGGTTCCTGCTTTTCAAATCTATAGGGCTTTACGTGCAGTAAATCCTTCGCCTTATATGTATTTTATGAAACTAGGTTCTTTGCAAATAGTAGGAAGTTCTCCAGAAATTTTAGTAAAACATACCCTAGAAAAGACTACACTTCGACCCATTGCTGGTACTAAGCATAGAGGAAAGAATAACACAGAAGATGAGGCTTTAGCAAAAGATCTTCTATCCGACCAAAAGGAAGTTTCTGAGCATATCATGCTTGTGGATTTAGGTCGGAATGATTTAGGAAGAATTTCCGAAGCTGGAACTGTTGTTGTAGAAGATTTCAAATTTATTGAAAAGTATTCTCATGTGATGCACATCGTTAGTCAATGTGTTGGCAAAATTCGAAATGATAAATCTGTATATGATGTTATTAGAGCAACGCTTCCAGCAGGCACTGTTTCTGGTGCACCGAAGATTCGAGCAATGGAAATCATAGATGAATTAGAAAATAATCATCGAGGAATCTACTCCGGTGGACTTGGATATATTTCATTTGCAGGAGAAATGGATTTAGCAATTATCATTCGAACTATTCTTATTGATGGAGATACAGGCTATCTCCAAGCAGGAGGAGGAATAGTCTATGACTCAGACCCTGAGGCAGAACTGCAAGAAACCAAGAATAAAATGGCTGGAATGCTGAAGGCTATTGAATTTGCACGCCATGGTTTGAAAGGAGAACTTAAATGATCCTAATCATAGATAATTACGATTCCTTTACTTACAATGTGTACCAATATGTTGGTGTAATTCGTAAGGATGTAGAAGTCATTCGAAACGATAAAATATCAGTAACAAAAGTGGAAGAAATGAAACCTGATGGAATCATTATTTCACCTGGACCAGGCCGACCTGAAGATGCAGGTATCTCGGTTGATGTAATCCGAAACCTGGGTCCAAAAGTTCCTATATTTGGAATCTGTCTCGGTCACCAAGCAATAGGTTATGCGATGGGTGGTTCCATAACTTCTGCACCTAAAATTATGCACGGAAAAGTTTCCATGATCGACCATAATAGAGACGGAATTTTTGAAAATATATCTTCACCTTTTTCAGCTACTCGTTACCATTCCTTGGTAATCAGCCCAGAATTTTTCCCAGAAGAACTAGAAATCACAGCACAAACCCAAGACGGTGTAATCATGGGCGTGCGCCACAAAAAGCATCGATCTATGGTGGGGGTTCAATTCCACCCTGAATCTGTAATGACTGAATCAGGTATGGAGATGGTTCGCAACTTTTTAAACTTCTGTGAGAGATGAAATTTTTCCTAAGGCTATTACGCTATTCCATTTACTATAGAAATCGTTTTGCCCTTGGAATTGTATTCGCATTATTAACTGCACTGCTAAACGGAATATCACTCACAGCAATGATCCCCTTATTTGATTCTTTGGGTGCAGACAAGAATACCCGCTTTCAATTAGATCTTACCCTTCCAGAAAAAATCATTCAATTCAAACAAGTTACCTTTGGTGAAAAAAGTTTAGATGGTCTAGAACGTCTCAAAGGCCTCATAATTGATGTAAAATTGAAAATCAATGAGCTTACCAAAGATATGGAACCTAAGGAAGTCGTCTGGTCAGCCTGTATCATTGTTCTACCCATTTATCTTATGGAGATGGTCTTTTATCTTCTCTCAGTTTATTGTTTAGCAACAGCCGGGTACCGAGCAGTTCGAGATATTAGGCAAGAACTTTTTGACAAAATGCAACGTCTTCCTTTAACCTATTTCTATAAAGAAAAAACAGGATTGATCATGAGTAGAGTGATCAATGATGCAGAAATCGTATCAGCAGTAATTTCAAGTAACTTTCGTGATGCGACAATAAATTTTTTCTATGTCGTTACTCACCTTCTAATATTAATCTATCTCAATACGGAACTACTTCTCACTGCCATCTTTATAGTACCTGTTGTAATATTTCCAGTAACTCTTTTCACTAAAAAAATATCTAAATCCACTGAAAAGTCCCAAGAAAGAATGGCTGATCTCAATGGTCATATCCAAGAAGTAATATCTGGAGTTCGAGTGATTCGTACATTTGTTACGGAAAAATTCGAAGAGGATAAATTCAAAGATATCAATCAAAAAGTTTTTCGTCGTATCTTCAAAGGTCAATTCTACCTTCAGATGGCGCCGAGTCTTGTTGAGCTTACTTCATCAATTGTTGTATTAGGATTTTTTGCCCTTGGAGCTAGCTTAATCTATTCAGGTAAATTCACTCAGGGTGAGTTTATGGCTTTTTTATTGACTTTACTTTTCTTACTTAGACCTCTGACTCAACTATCGCAAATGGTTGGTAAGGTGACACAGGCCAACACAGCTGGCAAAAGAATTTTTGAACTCATAGATATGGACACTGGCTCTGAGGGTGAAAGTGGAAAAGTCGAGTTGGACGAACTAAAGGATTCAATTCACTTCGACCATATCACATTTACTTACCCAGGAACTTCTACCCCTGTTCTAAAGGACATAGATCTAAAGATAAAAATTGGAGAGACATATGCCTTCGTTGGAACCAGCGGAAGCGGAAAATCTACTATGATGGATTTACTTCCAAGATTTTTTGACCCAACCAAAGGAAAAATATCTTTCGATGGAGTCGATATTAGAGACTTAAATTTAAAAAATCTGCGTTCCAAAATTGGAATTGTAACTCAAGATATCTTTCTCTTTTCAGGAACAGTTGCAGAAAATATTGCCTACGGTGTGGATAAGTGCACAAGACGGGATGTAATTCGAGCAGGTCGTCTTGCCCACGCGCATGATTTTATTAAATCTATGGAAAAAGGTTATGATACATACCTCGGCGTCCGAGGTTTAAATCTTTCAGGAGGCCAAAGACAAAGACTAGTTATCGCCAGAGCTTTGTTACGTGATCCTGAGATTATGATACTTGATGAAGCAACCTCAGCTTTGGATGTTGAATCAGAACGATTGGTATCGGAAGCCTTAGATCGTCTCTTGAAAAATAGAACAACTTTTATCATTGCTCATAGACTTTCTACAATTCGAAAAGTTAAAAATATCATTGTTTTACAAGATGGGGAAATACGTGAAATGGGTGACCATGATTCTTTGATCCAACAAAATGGAATCTATAAAAAACTGAATGACAATCAATTTGCAGGAGCAGAAATCAGCCTATGAAAAAAGTTCTAATAGTAGATGATAATGATCGTTATGCTGATAACTTAAAAGCCTATTATTCGAAGTTGGGTTACGAATGTTCACGCGCCTACGATGCCAGAGAAGGATGGAATTTATATAGTAAGAGTAAATCAAATGCTGATGGGTCATCTGATTTTGATACAATAGTTACAGATATTACTATGGAAACTCAAACCTCTGGTCTGTGGATGATTCGTCGGATTCATAAAGATGGATTCAGCGGAACGAAAATTATTGCTACGACTGGTTTTGATGTTTTCGGTGTGATGGGAGTTTCAAAATTTATCCTTCCTTGGTTTGCAGGAATCTCTTTTATGATTCCAAAAGTCCCCTTGAAAAAGGGAGAAGTAGTTTTGGTGCCTATCCAATCTTAGAGAATCTCAGTATTTTTTATTTCGTGAAAGGAATAAGTTTAAATTTAAAATTATGAAGAAAATATATATTATAACATTTTGAAATCTGACTCGAATCAATCATCTAATTCTTTTTATGATTTAAAACCAGATCATGTGCTAGATCGCCTTGACAAAAATGGTTACAATACCTCGGGTCATATTCTTGCACTCAATAGCTTAGAGAACAGAGTGTACCGTGTTGGATTGGAAGATAAAAACAACGTTGTTGTTAAATGCTACCGTCCAGGCAGATGGACTAGAGAACAGATCCAAGAAGAACATGACTATATCTTAGAATTACAAATAGCGGGATTGCAGGTTCTTCCACCAATTCCTTTTTCTACTGGAAGTACAATTTCCATTGAAGAAGATGGAATTCCCTATTCCATCTGGCCACTAAATCCTGGAAGAATAGTTGAGGAATTCAGTTTCGATGATCTACCTATAATCGGTCGAATGCTTGCAAACCTTCATAATATTTCAGAATCGAAAACCACCCAAACAAGAACACATTTAAATATTGAGAATTATGCTAAACCTGCATTAGACTACATATTAGAAAAAGCAAATCTACCTGATTCGCTAAGAAAAACCTATCAACGCACAGCTCTTAGTACATTCCAAGAGTATGAAGCTTTAGCTGATTTTGTTCCCTTCCAAAGAATTCATGGTGATTGTCATAAAGGAAATATCCTTAGCTCTAAAGATGGTTTCGTATTTATAGATTTTGACGATCATTGCATGGGACCCATCGTTCAGGATTTTTGGATGCTTCTTCCTTTTGGCGATGAATCTTCTACTTATGAAAGACAGATATTCTTGGATGCATATAAAGAATTTCGACATGTTGATGAGGCCTGGTTTCGATTAATTCCTGCTCTTCGTGGAATAAGATATATTTATTATTCAGCATGGATTCTGAAACGATGGGACGATCCGTCTTTTCCGAATGCATTTCCTCATTTTGGTACAGAAGAATATTGGGAGAAAGAAGTAAGAGATTTAGAATCCTTATTGGAAGGAAATGATGATACAAATTTTCCATCCTTCCTTGAAGAAGATTCCAAGAACTATGAAAAAGAAAAATCGAATGAGCACATCAATAATCAAGACGAAAATTTAGAGAAATTAGATAATTCCAATCCAACAAATAAAAAAAAAGAAATCACAAACAAGGATCTTTTTTGGGATTGGGAAGGAGATTGATCTATTGCTCTATGACAATTTTAATAAATAAAAATTATATAAACTTATAATTCTTAATTGATAGATTTTCTAAGCTTAGAATAAGTTATCCTTTCATGAAATAAATCTATGAAAAGTATACTTTCACTTATAGCAATCTGTTTTAGTTTAAATTGTCTAGCAAATCCAGAAAGACCATACCTTGAATTATTAGATAGAGATTTGTCTTTTGAAGATCTGTCTTTAGAATCTGATAATTGGAGTAAAATTGGAAATAAGATTCAAAATTTTGGATCGAATCGAAGCCCTCTTTGGGTTAGATCCACTTTGTCAAATTCATCCAATTCACGAAAAAAATACTATATCGAGATTGGAGCCGCTTACCTTGATGAAATCGATTTCTATTCAGTGAATCAAGGAAAAATATTTCATGAAAAAAATGGAGTACTAAACGATTCATCGATGAATGAAGTCTTCCATAGGCATCCCATTTTTTCGGTAGAATTATATCCTGGCGAAACAGCCTCTTATTATATTAAGTTTTTTAATTCAGGTCTACTAGTCGTGCCCATACGACTTTGGGAAGAGAATGAATTCATTCGAAAAACCCAAAGTGAATACATCATCCATGGATTGTATTTTGGAGCAATGATCTCGATTTTATTCTATAATTTAATCATCTTTTTAATTATTAAAGAAAAAAGTTTTCTTTACTATTGCATTTATATTTTCACCGTTTTGTTTAGCTACTTGATATTAGGTGGTTTCTTAAAGCAATTTTTCCCTTCAAATGATTCTTATTTACTTAAGCCAGGTTTATTTATTTCCTCCTATGTTGCTATAGCTTCTGTTTTATTGTTCACAAGTGAATTTCTAGAAGTTAAGAAAACGAATAAAATTCTGGATTATATTTTAAGAACTTTTGCAGTTGGAGCTATCTTAACTGCAATTCTATCTCCCATTATTCCTTTTAATCTCTTAGTTCAATCTTTTAATTTTGTTATCCCTTTAGGCTCAATTCTAATGATAGTTAGTGCTGTATTTAGTTATTTTCGGGGAATTCAACAATCCGGTTTTTTCTTACTTGCTTGGATTATTGTTACTTTTGGAGTGATTCTTGAATCACTTACAAATTTAAATTACATTTCTATGGAATATTGGATAGCAAGATATGCGACTCAAATATCTTCATTAATTGAAGTTATCTTATTTTCTTTTGCAATTGGAAGTCGGATCAAATCCTTAACTATTGAAAAAGAATTAGTACATTCTAGATTAATGTTAATCGAAAAAGATCTAGAAGTGGCAAGGCAAATTCAAAATCGAATCCTACCAGAAAGTTTACCTCAAATACCAAATGTAAAATTCCAAGTGAAATACATGCCGTTGCATGCAGTTGGAGGCGATTTTTATGATTATCATCTTATTGATAATAATCATTTTGGAATTCTTGTAGCAGATGTAACCGGTCATGGTGTAAGTGCAGCAATGGATTCCTCGACTGTAAAAATTGCATTCAATCACGAACCAAATTTAATATCTGAGCCAAGACTATTGCTAAAAAACATGAGTAAGTTCATAGAAAACACATTGGATCATCGTTTTGTAACTGCAGTTTATGCTTTCTTTAATTTAGATAAAATGGAGATGAACTATTCAACAGTAGGTCATCCACCTATACTATTAATACGAAATTCAAAAATTAAATTTCTCGATGGGGAAGGATTTTATTTAGGTTTGAATAGTGAAAGCGATTATTCACAAAATACAATAAATCTTAAAGCTGGAGATTTATTTCTTTTTTATACAGATGGTCTAGATAGTGATATAAACACAGATCTTACATCAGAGGAAATAATAGAAAATCTTTTATCAGATTTAAATTTAGAGGATATAAAAGCGGATAAGTTCTTGGATCAAATTTTAAATCTAGCTCAAACCAAACGTCAAACTACAACGGATGACATAACCCTTTTTTCTGTTAAAATTTCTTAGTATTCTATAACTTTTTCGGTATCATCCAATAGGGTGAAACGACATGGATCTAATTTTCTCTTATAATATATTTTATAGGAGAAAAGAATTGGACTTAAAACTTAACCAACAAAAAAAAATAGGATTTCTATTTGTAACTGGAGTCATTTTCATAATGATTCCTTATACTATTCTTACGATAATTTTCGAATACCCAAAGATTCTCCGACAACCTGTAGCTGATATTTTAGTGAAATTCAATTCACTAGGATCTACTTTAATATTAACATGGTGGCTTTTTGCAATTAGTGGGATTATACTTCTAATTGCTTATAATCTTTTAGGATCTAAGCTAAAGGATAAAATTTGGTATGCTGATTTACTCATTCATCTTGGAACAATATCTGGAATTCTCCAAATAATTGGTTTAATTAGATGGACTTTTATAATTCCGATTTTGGCAAAATCATATGTTTCAACTGATTCACAATATTCCAAAGAAATTATCGAACAGGTATTCTTTGTTATCCATCAGTTTGGCGGGGTAATATTAGGAGAACATCTAGGCCAAATTTTTACAATAATTTGGACTCTATTAACAGCATATGCTTTGTACCATTTGCGAATCATTTCAAGGTTTTCAAAATATTTTGCATATACAGCAAGTTTTATTTATACACTAGCTCAATTAGAATTATTTAAAACAATATTCCCAGATTTAATATCCGTTAAATTTTCTGGATTGATAGGAAGTACAATGTGGTTGGTTTGGCTTACGTGGCTTGGATGCCTTTTTATAAAAAGTAAAAAGGTAATATTATGAAGAGAACAATGATGAATATAATAATGATGGTTCAAGCATTCACAATGGACAAAAGAAAAAAGCCCAACTCATCTCGAGTTATCTTGCTCTTCATTTTTATGATTTCTTTATCTTCCGATAAAGTTTTTAGTGAGGCAAATTTCTCAAAATCTGAAATCAGTATCAATGGCTTTCGAAATCCCTCTATTGGATTAGAGTACCGTAAGGGACAACATTCTATCCATGGAGGATATTATGTAACAAATTTTGAACCCAATATTACCACAAGGTTTTATAAATTTGGAACAAGCTATTGGTTCTTGCCTAGTGATCTTTCTTTTGATCAATCTGGAAACCCATCTTCTTTTTATGCAGGTATTTCTTATGGCAATGGAATCAATCTTGAATATGAGAATAAGAGTGCTTTGATGATCGAATCAGGATATCGCTGGTTTATATGGAGAGGATTAAATTTTCGCTTAGGTGTAATCGGTTTGTATGCTCAAGGCGAATCGGCAAAATTGAATCCGACTCCAGGAATCAGTTATTCCATTTTTTTCTAATGATTCTGCTTATAAATAGGAATAAATTAATAGACAAAGATTGTTAATCATCTTTAGTTTTCTAAGTCATTTCTATAATACGATGGAGTTATACCTGTTTGGTCTCGAAATGCTCTTAGAAAACTAGACTTAGAATTATAACCAATCTCAAGACCAATTCGTAAAATTGAATAATCTGAATTTTTTAATAAATCTTTTGCTACTAAAATTCTATGCTCTCGTAACAGTTCAAGAAATGTCTTTCCAAAATGTCGATTGATCACCTGTGATGTTAAATTGGTTGAGATACCTAGAAATTTTGAAATAGATTCCAAATTTAAGGATGGATTCATGACATTGTCACGAACCTTAAAAAATTCTTCCATTCTTAAACCATATTCAATCAACGAAGTTGAGTTCAATAGTGATTTGGAGTATTTATCATTTTCAGAGGATGGTAAGATTTTATGATTTGCAAATGATCGTTCATAAACTTGGTTCCAAGTAAAGACTAACACCCAAATAGCGAACAATGCATTGGAGAGACTTTCTGATGCAACATCCCTTTTGAATATAAAAATGAAAAATGAAATTGTGATAACAAAAATTCCGTATAGAACTAATTTCTTGAATTTAAGGATTTCGTTGATTAACTCTTTATTGAATTCTTTAGAAAATACATGCTAACGAAAATACAATCGCACAAAAATAATCCAATTCGATAGAATCTATACCAAATTCATTAGAATACAATCTGTATCCAGTCTCCCATAGTGACTGATTAGATTGGAGTATTTTTCATCAGCGCTTGAAGTGTAATATGGAAAAAGATAGATTGCAATTAAAATTGGAGCAGAAAAAGAAATATATTTCCAGTATCGATTTTCCCTGGGATAGCCATAATACGCCTCTACACCTGCAGCAAATATAGGCGCGATTAATGCGCCAATAGGAAGACCGATTCTTGAAAGGTGTGGATATTGCAAATTCAGACCTAAAGAAAAAATCAATCCAAATATAAAAATAAAGCCTAGTATTAAAAAGGCTAACGATAATAATTTTGTAGGATTTCGAAAAGTATCGTTTTTGTAAAAATACAACGATAAT
>Ga0100402_1004755_pt1 | contig 14226 bp, 8 predicted proteins | sample CryGeyme20150102_FD_80419 | JGI IMG/M metagenome (GOLD analysis project Ga0100402, IMG submission 80419) | Groundwater microbial communities from Crystal Geyser aquifers in Utah, USA - Crystal Geyser metaG 2015-0102 | ecosystem: Environmental > Aquatic > Deep subsurface > Groundwater | place...
CATAAGTCCATTGGCGAGTGGCTCGCTCAAACTGCCATTGCCTCTTCTAAATACAGAACCTGCTGCAGATCGTGTTCCTTGTTCTTCTAAGTACAGTCCATGAAGGCTGATTAACTCGCAGAGGTGGTACTGGACTCGCTGGATCCGGTATCATAGGTGGTTCTGTCACGGGCACTGGGACGGTGCTGAAGAGTCGTATATTATTTAGTTTGTTCACAACTTGAAGCGCTCTTGCTTTCGCAAAAGGCATTACCGGGAGGAGAGCATTGGGTACAGAGCAACTCAGGAGGAGAAGCAAAGTGCGTAACAACACCATCATCACCATCATTTCGTTGATTTTTTTTCAAAATATGAAATATCATACAAAATTGTGCACTTTACGACTGTAATTCAAAACGTCGACGGTAGATGCTTGTCGAACCATGGGACGTCAAGAATCCATAGAAAGCTACCGAAGAGCTTGGAAGATGCTTTTAAAATTCGAACGAAGGACTCCAAGTCTACTGGCATCTGTGATCTGTGGTCGATATCTTTGTTTAGATAATCTGTGATTTTCCAAGACTCTTCCCGAATGTTCTTTTTCCTATTCTTATTACAGTATTATTTTTGAATTGTAGCTAGAGATCGGGGAGTTACGGTTTAGGGTTATATTAATCCAAACACTAATGCAGTCATGACAAAGACGTCAGACTTTGACACCTCAAGATGGGAAAGACATAGCGTCACATGCCGCCATCAAAATTCAATCGGATATCGATGATGCATACTTTGAACAAAGGATTCTCTGCCTCTACCGAACAAGATGGAACTAGAGTCTAGTAGTAGAGGTCTATCGGCACCGGAAAAAACACAAATCAATAAAGACACCCTTTTCTCTGCTCCATTATTTTTTGTGTTCTCTTAAAATAATCTTTGCGGCAAAAGCCAACGCAAAACTGAAAAGAAAAGAAGATTTTTATACCTGCAAATCATGTCACTTTTATCTCGCGCCGTATGCCGCCAATTGGCATCCAAATTGAAAGTGCAGCCGTCCAGTGTATCGGCGGCGCGCTCCACCGTTGCTAACAATACCAGCCGCAGCATAACTACTTATTCTCAATTGCCAGAAGAACATCAAATGATTTACGACATGTGCCGTCGCTTTGCCGAGGAAGAAATTGCTCCCAATGCTAGCAAATGGGACAAAAATCACGAATTTCCTGACAAAGTCAAAGACATGGTAAGTCTATTTTGTTGTCGTTGTTTGTACTTGCTGCTTGAAGAGTTGGCCTTTATAGTGTGAGTGCACCAGGAAAGTAGTGAATGTGGTTTGTGGTTTGTATTTCTTGTTTGTTTTGCAATTATCGATCATATATTGCAGGTTAGATGTTCTTGGCACCCTTTTTTTCTTGCCTATTTTATTTCATCTTGGACTTCTCATCGCATCGCCAATACATTGGTATCATTTCTCGTTGTGCACCTCGCTATTGCTGTCCATCCAAGGCCGACTTGGGTTTAATGGGATTGAACACTCCTGAAGAATACGGTGGAACAGGACTGGATGCCATGTCCTACGCCATTGCCATGGAAGAAATTAGCCGCGGATGTGCCTCCATGGGAGTCATAATGAGTGCTCATAATTCATTGTACTTGTATCCCATTCAAGCATTTGGAACGCACGAACAAAAGGAAGAGTGGGTAACACCCTATGCAAAGTGTAACACTGGAGAGGGTCCTTTAAAAATTGGGTAAGTTATATTGAGCGCACTATTTCATTTTTGGGTGTGTGATACGCAGCTAATTAAATTACACCTTCACTGCCCTTATATGAATAAACCCAAAAACAAACACATTCATTCAACAAACTACAAAATAGTTGCTTTGGATTGTCGGAGCCAGGAAACGGAAGTGACGCTGGAGCTGCCAGTACAACTGCCACATTGGATGGTGACGAATGGATCATTAATGGGACCAAGGCATGGATTACGAATGCTCACGAATCCGGTGCTGCTGTTATTTTTGCCACCACGGATAAGTCTCTTAAACATAAGGGAATTTCTGCATTTATTGTTCCCCTCGATGCAGAAGGCTTTTCGTTGGGTGCCAAGGAAGATAAGCTCGGAATTCGCGCCAGTAGCACATCCAATCTCATTTTCGAAAATGTTCGCATCCCCAAAGACAACTTGCTAGGAAAACCAGGAGAGGGTTTCAAAATTGCCATGCAAACTCTAGATGGTGGACGAATTGGCGTCGCTGGGCAGGCCTTGGGAATTGCAAGTGCCAGTATCGATTGTGCCGTCAAATATTCCCTCGAACGACAAGCTTTTGGCAAACCTATATGCCAACTCCAATCGATTCAAAATAAAATTTCGGTCATGGTCAATGCACGTGATTCAGCTCGACTCTTGACGTGGCGAGCGGCTCAGCTCAAGGATGCTGGACAAAAGTATACTCGCGAGGCCGCACAGGCCAAATTGGTGGCATCCGAGGCCGCGACCATGTGTAGTCACCAAGCCATCCAAGTGTTGGGAGGCATGGGCTATGTTACCGAAATGCCCGCGGAACGCTATTACAGAGATGCTCGTATTACTGAAATCTATGAGGGAACCTCTGAGGTGCAGCATTTGGTTATTGCAGGAGATGTCATCAAGGAGTACAAGGGATAACAATAATGATAGCTGCCTGCCTGTCGAAGCATTGTCGCATACGTTTTCAACGTTTGGCTCTACAATTATAAAATAAATAAACAAAAATTATGTTACTCATGCTTTTAGTTAGCTCTTGATTTTGTTTCTATTATGGTAATAACTGAGCATGTAACTTTACTCAGCTTCAATTCATGGACTTCACTGCCTGCAAATCACTGTTCCACAGGAACTACTTTTGGAAACGCGCAAGCACGGGCGTTGCCTTCGTCAATGACAGCTGCAATCTTCTTGACGTGAGGAAATCGCCTGTATATCATACGTCGCTTCCTGGGACTTTCTGTATTGGTTTTGTATCGTTTCATAAGCTGTTTGATGCTTATTTCGGCGAGCGTAGTTTTTGGTTCCATGTGCGACAACCAATCTTCAATTTTAGCAAAGAAACGATCCATAGTTCCTGCATATGTAATAGCAGCAAAGTGTGCATCCTCTTCACAGGTAGCGCCAGAACTGTGTTGTTTTATGACACTCGCGTATTTTTCAATCATCGACCACCCCCCTAGCTTATTGACTTCCCGACCCACACCGGGAGCATTCATCAACTCGAGCAGGAATTTGATGGCGTGATGGGCAGCCAAAAAATTGTAAACGTCATTGATATCTCCAATCAATTCGTTCAGATCCTCTTCAGGCATGGAACAAACGGGATGATCTGGCGTACCTAATCCTCGTTGCGAAACAGGACTACTGCAAAATGTGTCGGGAAGACGGATTGGGTCGTCTTTGTCAAGAGAGCTGGCAAAGGTATCCTCTCCGAAGTAGCTGTAAATACGTACCAGAGCCAGACTGAAGAGCGACGAAATAGAACCCTCGGCAACGGCAGAATCTCTTGTAGTCACAGGAAGCTCTAGCTCGACCAGATCACTGACCCGAGATTGCCGAAGGGCTATTTCCTTGGGCGTGGGAGGAAGTGATGGTTCACTGCAGTCGTCAGGTGGAGTCGTGTAGGGCAGAGGCGGGGGGTTGAAGAGGCGGCGCAAATGAAATCGGATGGATTGACCTGCAAATTCTGCTAAACGCAACTCGAGATGCGTCGATAAAGAGGGCTTGGAGACATCTTTTGACGAGGCTATGATGCGATGCAAAATGGTTTCGAAATCATACATGTACATATCAAGAGCCTTTACCACTCTTGTTGAAGGATAACTTGACCAGATGGACTAAAAAATGCAATGGAAAAAGGACGTAAGTCGGGCGTGTCTATGAAACGTATCACAACACAACCTGATGTTATTCGTACTTACCTTGGAACACTCTCTCAACAATTTGGTATCGCTTGACATGCCGGCCATAAACGACAAAAGGCTTTTCACTGCTCGCACTGTAAGAGAGCTTTCTTCCGAATTCTCGATATCGCTCGCACATTTGCTCACAAGGATCTTAATCTGATCCGAAGCCACAATCATTTCAGAAATGCAATCTTGCTGGTGTTCATGAGACCCGACCTTGGCTTCAACAGGAGGTTTCGTGGAGGAACAATCAAACCCACTGAAGTGTACACGACGATTTTCCTTGACGATTCGGCTGGCTATTACGTCACGTTCCTCGAGCGATGTCAATTCAACATTTACAAGCGCTGACATGAGTGGCAGGAGTGGCTTGACTCGCATCGATACAACGCTATCGCTAAGGCTACTGCTGAGGCTTCCGTTGCATTGGGAGAGAGCATAGCAAGCAAATATTCTTGCAGACAAACAAGCCTCGCTTTTGATACGGTTGTTGCGAAACAATTTCACAGCGGAGCGTTGGATCATGGGGGCTTCAATATGCACCCTCGATATTGAGAGATTATATGGCAAACTCATTTCGGTCGATGCAAGTAATCGACGCTTGGTTATCGCACTTGGCATCTTGTTGACACGAGTTGCTGATCCGAGAGGTTTGGTACCCGAGCACGTGAGTGCAGACGAATCATTCATAGTAGACTTCTCGAGCCGATTATCCTGGGAGGTATTGAGCGCACGGTCAAATGTCGTGGAGGTGCAAGTCTGTTCCCCATGTCCTGGATACATCTGATCTGTAGAATGGTGTTCGATAACAGATGGAGGTAGCAATGGACAGGGTTTTCCCGCGGCAAGGGCTACATTCATTTGTTGTTCATCTCGACGGGTACTAGTCACAGTCGAAAGTGTCTTCGGAGGCACAGGAACGGTAATTGTTAGACGCGGTTTTGTTGTCGGAAGTTGTGTTTCTGCCGGGCCTTTTGATTCAGCAATTCTTGTGGATACCATTGTGCCGGAGACACTTGAGCTTGTGCTAGCGTTGGCTGACTCAGCATAATACCTGCGACGCTTAGAAGATTGAACAGCTGTGGGGAGCGGGGGCAAATTGAAGGACTTTATCGAGGGAGCCCCCTTCGGTACTACAGTTTGTGGTTTTGTTGCGTTGCTAAGCGTTGATATTCTATAGCTTGCTTTGTTAGATTTAGGCGATGTTACTTCTGTTGTTGATGGATTGAAACAGCCCGCCATCTTTTTCGTTTCATGATGCGCTAACATTTTGCTGGGACCAGACGCGCTACAAGACGCCTCAATCGCGCACCGATCTTCGCTGCGACGCTTCGTGTTGTGTGTATCGTCCTTTTTCGTGACATGATGAATGGGAGATGATATCAGAATATCAGCATTGTTTTCGAGCGACGACATACTCGCACGACGCTTTTTACACCTTTCGATAGTTGACCGGGCACTGAAAGGTGCATGATATGTGTTAGTATTTTTGGTGGCCATGTTTGTCCTGTCCGATAGGGGGGTCGATGTCACAGAGGCAGTGTCCACATCATCATCATACTTGGATGATCGGTAGGGTGAAGTGAGACTAGCACGACGAGTACTCCGCTTTCGTTTGGTAGAACATGAACTATCAGGTGCAAGATCGATTCCGGTGTCGATTGTTGTCTTTGTGCTTGTTTCAGGCGTGGAACTAATAATAACTTTGCTCGCACGTATATCAAGTACACCAGTAGTAGCTGAAGAATTAGTGGACGATTCCAAGTTGGTAGTCAAGACACCTTGCATCGAAACATTGCTGGTAATTTTCGAAGTGGGTTCTGGTGTAGCGGCTGTAGAAGGTTCCTTGAAATGAGTATGATCTGGCATCGAATCTTTAGCACATGATTCCAAGTTAGTCTCTTGCACTGATACATCAATTGTCGACAAGGATGTTTCGTCCTGTCTTAAAGTCAAAGGGAAGTGTTTTGAAGTAACAATGGTACACCCATTCTTCTTGTTGCGGGTATTGTTGGCGAAAGACAAAGATGGGGAAGAAGGTTCTATCGATTGGACTTTTGTGGAAGGTGTAGTTGGAGGAAGAGCAGAATTCTTCGTTGTTGGCATCACTTGAGGATGAGGAGGAGTGGCTCTGGCAGCTGAAGGAACGAGAATGCGGTGAATCTTTGAAGCCGACAAGAGACTGGCCCGGCGAGTACTTCGGCGTCTGGGTGTAGAATCTGTAGCTGGTCCCCGACGTCGAATGGGAGTGCTACTTTGTGTACCAGATGCAACATCCTCTACACAAGAATTCGCGATGCAGGATGAAATGACATTCTTGGGCGAAGCATAAGATGACCGAGTATTTTGTGATTCATCTGGGAAGTCGTGTCCTTGAATATTTGCGGTGGTGGTGGTCACAGCAGCAACCTTGTGAGAGTCTTGCTCTTCCAGAACGACTAAAGATTGATTCGCGTGGCTATTCAAATTTTTCGAGAACGTCTTGTTGTTGCAAGTGATATGTTGATCGGCCATTGTAGTCCCTCTACCGGTAGCATCGGACATTGTTGCGTGTGAGACGTTCACCACAGTAGCAGTAATTAATTTTGGAGACAAAGGATCAACAGCAATTTGCGGTTGCTGTTGGTCTGTTTGTATGGCCGCTGAAGAAGTAGCACTTTTGGTCATGATTCGAATCTTGTCGGTTGTAGTAGTACTGCTTGCTTGTGCTAAAATTGGATTGGCTCTTTTAGTTGCTTGTTGGGAATGTTCCTCCGGTGCCACTTCAGTGCTGAATGTCTGTGGAAAAGTTAGGTTGGTAGTTGGTTGAATTGTCAGAGTCTTTTGCACAGTCGACTGACAGGATTCCACGGATACTTTCGCTGGGCTGAATTGTTGTGTCGTTGGTGGGTTGGTTGTCGTGTCAAGTAATGGTTGCGACACATTGTCCGGTTCTCTCTCTGTTGTTGGAACTTTGTCAGCAGTTGACAATTGAACACCACCTTGCATACCATTAAGATCCGCTGGGGCGATAGTAATTTCTTGCACTGCAACTGTATCCTTCATACTGTCGTTATCACTATCGTCACAATCCATATCACTATCACTGTGAATGTTTTCAAGTTGCTGTTCCTGTTGTTGAGTGACAACAATTGGTTCGGGTGGCGCTTGACAGCACACAATGTTAACATCATGAGTGATATCAATGAGTTTGGCCTTGGCATAGGGAGTCCGTACTCGTGTATTGTTTTTTTGTGGTGACAGCGGTGTCTTGTTGTTGGTGTTGTTGTTGCTACTGGACTCATTTATTGTTGATGATTTTGTTGTTGTTTCAGAATAGGAAATGGGAGGCTCTGAAAGGGCCCATTCCAGATCCTTAGTGACAGTAGCAGTTATTTTTGTAGGTTGTGGTTGTGTGCGTTGCTGTTGCTGTTGCTGTGATTTTGTCGTGAATGTTTTGTTGGAAACACTACCAACGGAACGTGATTTTACTGTGTTTCCACTACTACTAGTAGTAGTAGTAGTAGTAGTAGTAGTAGTAGTAGTAGTACTCCTGCGACGATGATTCTTGCTGGTAGTTGTGCTTTTGGGTAAACGAGATTTGCGCTTGACACCTGGTATGGGCGTTGCTTTTCGTCGTACATTTTTCTGGGCTCGTACTTGATTCATGGAAATAAAGGCAGAAGTACTAGTACAAGTACTACTAGTAATACTCGAGGTCGGTGTTGTCATTGTGTTTTTAGTATAGTTGGTACCGCTTTTTGTTGTGACGGTAGCAGCAGCATCTGAATCAGTAGTAGTGCGAATGGTACGAGAAGTTTCTGTGACGATTGGTGTTGTTGTTGTTGTTGTTGTTTTTTGGTTGCAACTTGATCTTCCGCTATCTTTACTTTTATTTGGTGATGACATCATCATCATCAAGGAAGCTCTCTTTTTAGCGGATGGAGTACGAATACGTTTGCTGCGACGAATTGGTGTGGCTGTGGTTGACATTGAAATAGTTCGATGACGATGTTTTTGCTCTTGTAGTTGCTTCTTTTCGGCAATATTATTAGTAGCAGTATTAGTAGCAGTAGCCGCAGCAGCAGGAGCAGGAGGAGAAGCTATTGAGGAAAAGGGAAAATTCGACTTTCTCTGCGTCCTCATATTGGATTCAATTGATGACGACTGTTGGTTCGTTGTTGTAGTACTCTTGTTTGGACTTCTAGAAGTTTCTGACTGGTCAATGGTAGCATTGTTTGTAATTTCCTTTCCGTTTCCTGGATACATTGATTTTCCATCATGAACATGAACATTACTATTTTGGTTTGTGACGAGTTCTTGTCCCTGTGATACTGTTCGAATGACGGTAGCAGTAGTAGCAGCAACTTGTTTACTGACGATTGCGCCGTCGTTGTTCATGACTGTAAATGTTTTCTGGTTATTCAAAATACGCATACACACTTGAATCTGCACTTGCACTTGTACTTGCATTCACACAGCAGGCAGCAGGCCCACACAAACGTAAACTGTAAAATGGATATTACTCTATTATTTAGCAAGGTTTGACCGTTTTGAATAAAATAATAGTCGATCAGTTTAGTGTTTTCGTGACTAATCAAGATTCTCCCAAGGCATTTAAAAAGAGACGATTTCGAAGAGGATGATAATGATGATGATGATGATGAGGAGGAGGAGGAGGAGGAGGAGGAGGATGTTGTTGTTGTCGAGTTTTTGGTTTTGTTTATCTTACGTTAATGATACGATTATTTATTTGAAATCCTTGTCTAAACAAATAGAGCAATAATAACGGTCTATTTTTGTTTTTACCGTTTGATTGCAAAACATCGCACAGTAGTTCCGTTCTTCAAGATCAGAGTTACGAAAACACTCTACTAGCTACTCGAGTAGCTGGTGGCACCTGGTACTCTACTCGAGTAGACTGATGTGATGTCAACGAGTTTTACCATGTCACACTTCTTTGTGTGGTCTTTGGTCAACAATAACACTAGACTAGTCTACTTGGCGGCAGCAGCAGAAGAAGAAGACATCTTCATCATTATTATCATTCCCGATGATCAACAACGACATGATTCCTCTTATATCCTTGGCGTCCAACTTGTGGAATCGTCCGTTCTTGTTGGATACGCCTAGTAGTACTACTACTACTACTACTACTATTAGTAGTAGTACTACTACTACTACTAGTAGTAGTAGTAGTACTGGTACTGGTAGTGCGATGGTAGTAGATTCAGAACGATCCAACATTGGTCATCAAGTTGTGGAAGCACTTCGAACGAGTGGATTTTTATTGATTCAATCTGATCTATTATCTCAGGAATTACAACAGCAAGCACTCCAAGATGCCACTACGTGGTTGACCACCTCTTCGAGGAATGATGATCATGATGATCATCATAATGCTAATAAAGAAGATACGGAACGCGACATGGTAATACATCATCCAACAGATCCCAAAATCTATGTCATGTTAGAAAATAAACACATTCAAGCTGAAACTCAAGCAGAAACAGAAATACAACCACAACAACAACAACAACAACTAAAACAACAGTGCTACTTGACTCCCAATTTAAGACAGTACTGGCAAGTGTGTGAACAATTAAAATTATGTGTTCTACGTGCTATTGCCGTAGGATTGCAATTACCAAATCCCGAACTGTTGGCTGAATGGCATTCACGAGGACAGCATTCTGCTATGCGACTATTACACTATCCAACCACAGCTTCTACTGCTACCAAGAACAGTGGTAATCGTTGCAAGGCACACAGTGATTACGGTACCGTCACTTTGTTGAGTACTGATGGAGTTTCAGGTTTAGAAATTTATGTGAATGGAAAGTGGTGGCCAGTGCCGCATCGACCAGGTACCGTAGTAGTCAATATCGGAAGTTTACTGAGCGAATGGACTGCAAACACAACAACCACCGACAATAGAATCGATAATCGTAATTCCAAGATGCAACAACCACCAGCACTATCACCGCCACCACTACCACTTTTGGCAACATTACATCGCGTGGCTGGTCCTGCTTCAGAACAGAGTGCTACAGATCCCAAAGTATTGCAGGAGGCCAGTACGCAACCACGAACGTCTATTGCTTTTTTTGTTGATCCAGATAATGATACACCTCTCACAGGAACGGGCAATACTACTACTGCTCCTTCTATTGAAGATTATCTCCAATACAGATCAGGTGGAAATAGTGAGTACGTAGAACGAAGTGGTGTGGCATTTACCGAAATGGAACAAGATCTAATGGATCGTCACCAATCGCAATTACAGCCATAGCGCGCACAGCTTGGAATTGTATTTTTCACAAAGAAAAAATCTGAAATATTGTATTATTTATTTATACAAGAGAAGAAATTTAATGCAGGAGCGATACATTGCTTTTTCCAATAGACAAAGAAAATAATGATACAGAATGAGCCGAAATCAAGGTGGAATGAGTTGTAGAAATTCTCTGTGACACAGCGGTTGCGCCCCAATCGTTAAAGCACTTGATAGCTTGTTCCATGTGAAAGCATGCTCGTTTAGGATCATTTATTTGCAAAAAGAAGGTACCGGCACACTTGTTGCTGATTCCGGCATCATGCGTAAACCAACCTCGAGTAGCCCTCAGAATCGCGTCGTCGTAGAGCATTCGAGCTGTTTGGAAATCACCCTTCAGTCTAGCAACTTCGGCTTCTAGTAATCGTACCATGTGAGAACAATTGGCGTGTCCTCTGTCAACGAACTTTTTTTTCAGTGCTAACAGTGCTTGATTCCCTGCTTTCCTGTGCTTTCGCCATTTCTTACCACTGCTGGCATGATTGAAAAAAACGAGAGCACAGTAAAATAAAATTCTGGGAACTAAAACCAGGCCCACCAAAGCCTCTTCAGCGTCCGAATTAGCATGGGCAAGCTTTAGAGCCTCTTCCTTCTCGTCAAGCAATAGATGCGCCTGAAGTAAAAGGGCGTCACGGACAGCATCTAGCAACGGATCTTTGTCAATAGGATCGCCCAGTGCCGACTCTTTGGCTGGTGATAATGATACTGTTGAGCAAGCCGAAGGGACATCGCTCCACTCAAAAGTAGCATTGTCTGCGCAGAGTCGTCGCAGTCCCAGAGCAAAGATCTGATAGACCTCGCAACGCAAACGATGCTTAAAATCAAGGCAAAGTTGGTAGTGTCGATCCAATTGCTCCGAGAATACTTGCAACGGCGACAGCGATCCACACCACACCATACTGTCGGCGTGAAACAGGCAGTCGGCCGCAGTATCAATATCACCGTACTCCATGGCAAGTCTTTGAGAATATAACAATGGTCTAAAGCACGTCCTAATCTCATGTTTCCACGGGTGAATCAAAACGAAAGTCATCAGCATAGTGATGGCTAGTTTTTCTTTATCTTTCAACCTCTCTGACAGGGCCAAAGCAGTATCAGCTGGAGTTCAATAAGAAAACATTGTTGAGTACTACCGACCAATCAAAAATCAAGCTAATGACCAAAAAGAAGCCGAGCACAGAGAACATACCATACAATACACCCTTCTGGACCTCTCCCATCATATTTATGAGAATCATCCCGAAGATGACGAAAGAGGCAGGCGTGTATTTGGTCACACCATATTTAAGGCTCCATCGAAGACATTTCAATTGTGAAGCAATGTACAATTGGGGGTTTCGAATAAAGCAAGCAGTAAGAAGTGAATCGTATATCTTCGAAGCGGTGATGCGCCTCTCGTCTTCCATCATTGGCAAGCCCAAAATTGTCTCTTTAGTGTGGCCGCGAAGCGCCCGCTTCGTCTTCATCAATTCCATAGTGACATATAAAATGCCTGGCTTTTTTGGAAATCTTGCAGCATCTAGCAAGACTAATGCCTTCCAGCCAATTTTTAGAGCCTCCTTTAGTTTCATTTGCAGAGTCGCTGATAGTATTTTAAGATCAATCATTCGAAACTTGACATCTTCAGGACAATCGTGATGCTCCAGAAGTCGTTCAGCGTGTATGTATGCACCTTCCATATCACCTGTTCCAAAAATTGCCTCTGCGAGACATCCCAAGAGAGAGAGTTCCAATGTTACGTCAGTTTTGCATTGTGATAATAACACGTCATATAATCGCAATCCAGATTCTGCATATCGTAAAGAAAGAGCGAATGCAGATTCTCTCAGGGCTTTTTGTGCAGCAAGGAGATTGAAACGAGCAAGCTCGTGCAATTGAATGGTTGTTTTGTATTTCTTCTTCAGCAAGAGGTCATGGGCAGAGTTGCACAAATCAACCCCAAGAAACAGGAATTCGTAGTTGGCTCCAGTACCATCTGGCTCTCGCTGGAAACTCCAGTCGACTGTTTGAAGCATACTATCACCGACGCGGAGTTTCAGCAATTGATTCCTATTAAAAGGGACCAACTCAGCAGCGGCTTGCTGGACAAGGTCATGAGCGAAAAAGAACGCTTGTCCATTTCGCCCTAAAAAACCCATTTTGACAAAGTCTGAAAGTGTCGCCTCCGTGCAAAAATTATCGTCACATTGATAATTTGACCCCATTATTTCCTTTCCGTCAATTCCCCGCATATGAAGTGCAATGCCTTCTTCTCGAAAGGTTAGTCCCAAACACGAGGCTACTGCCAAAACCAATTGTTGCGGCAATGACAGTCCCTTAAGCTTACTGGTCAACAATCCAATAGCTGTATCATCTCCATCTAAAATAAGTGATTGGGCCCTCTGGATGTTGTATTTCCATTTCATGGCACTGAAGCTATACGTCAATATGAACTGCTCCACCAAGGCCTTGACAAATTCAATAGCAAAGAAAGGGTTACCGCTTGTCTTTTGATGTACCAATTTCGATAAATCCAATGTAGTGCTTGGATCATCTGCTGTATCCAGCAAATGTGACAGAAGAGCATTCATGTCAGCTAAATCCATGTCTCCGAGCACCAATGTCTGCACACAAATGGATTGTTCTTTCCATTGCTTCACTTGTTCTACAAAAGGGTGGTGCGCATCTCCGAGAGGACGACTCGTTACGATCAGCAAAAACCGCTCCAAATCTCTATCTTTGACCAAAGCACTTATCAGATCCAACGATGGAACATCCACCCATTGAAGATCCTCCAAAACTATAACTAACGTATCCGAAGGACTGCTGTCGTTGTTCTCGTCATCATCGCTATAGTCTGCAGCAATGACATCTTCGTCTTGGTAATTTTGGTGTGGTGCCAAAAGAGCCCGCATAAATCGTTGAAAGAGAAAGCGTCGCTTATTGCTTCGCAATGCCGCAGTAGTGGAATCCAAACGCTGCAATTTCTCTAGCTGCGTTGAACTGTGTAATGGCGATGCTTTGCTATTGATCACACCATCAGTAATACCACCCTTTTCAGCATCATGATCGTTCTCATCGTCATCTACTTGCAAAATGGACGACAGAGCGGGAAATATCTCAGTCAAAACTTTGGCATCATCTTTTTCTCTGATAGTTTCTTGCAACCGTCTTCGTATTCCCATATCAAAATCGCGTGCAACTATTTGTTCGGCCAACGCACTCATGGCAGTTGCCAATCCCGAATACGCCTGTGCTTGTCCGTCACAGCTTCGACTGCTTTGTTGATCCATTTTCCCCGTAATGAAATATCCTCCCCGTTCCATTACTTGAGATTGACATTGCTCGACCAATTTGGACTTTCCCGATCCTGCCACGCCCGACACTGAAATGACGCGAGGAGCAGCAACAACAACACCGCCTTCTTCCTCTTTTACTTCTTTTTGGATGTTGCTATCCACAGTCTTGACATCAGAATTACTACCAGTGTCGTTGTCGACCGATAATACAGCTGGTCCCATGAGCTTATCTATAGCATTTTGCAGAGCTGATATTTCATTTCTTCTTCCCACAAAGGAAGTATAGTTCAAATTTTGGGCGATTTCTTTTCTTGCATGATGGTTATGGAAAGAACTGTCATAACTTTTACTGCTCTCATCCATACTGTTACTATTATCTTGGGTACTCCTCCTCGAGGGGAGGATATTATCGACTGAATTTCTTCGGGAGATGGGACGGATGAACTGCATGCCGCTTTCTACTGTGGAACAAGAAGAGGCAACAGCAGCAGAAACAGACGAACTGCTGATACGGCCCACACCGATCTCGTCCAAGGAAGCGGAAGAGGAAGCCGCATGCTTCAGGGCGCGTTCTGCTCGGGCCACGAACTTGGAAGTTTCATGCGAGTTAATCAGCCTTCATGGACTGTACTTAGAAGAACAAGGAACACGATCTGCAGCAGGTTCTGTATTTAGAAGAGGCAATGGCAGTTTGAGCGAGCCACTCGCCAATGGACTTATGG
>Ga0100402_1004756_pt1 | contig 14223 bp, 9 predicted proteins | sample CryGeyme20150102_FD_80419 | JGI IMG/M metagenome (GOLD analysis project Ga0100402, IMG submission 80419) | Groundwater microbial communities from Crystal Geyser aquifers in Utah, USA - Crystal Geyser metaG 2015-0102 | ecosystem: Environmental > Aquatic > Deep subsurface > Groundwater | place...
CCGATTTCTCCCGATGTGTTCCTGTTTCTGAGTGGGAGACGGGATGGGGCATTTCGGGTCATTCCGGTGACGTCGGCTTCGGGTCTCCTTGTCTCACGTTCCCTTCGGCTGGCTCTGACGAGATACTCATGACCGGCTAATAAAAGCGTCTTAAAAATGCAGCTAAGTGTTCCTACTACTAGACTACTAGTAGTAGCGAAATAATTAGACCCTACCAGGTAGGTACAATTTTAACATCTACAGCATTTACAAATTCCGAAACTTCTCGTCGTGAGAAAATTTCTTGACCTGTTGGTATGCGCTCGGCATATACTTGGTGAATTTGGAGGAGGCAGTAACAAGTGCGGATGCCCGAGACAAAAGACCGTGTTTGGCACTGGAAGCTACGCTATATGTTGCCAGATTCAAGCAAATTTCTGCAACAATTGAATCAGCATTTCGACCAAGGCTACCAGTATATAAGTTGAGTCCTTTACCATACTCGCTCTGGCTAGCATCTAAGGCCCAATCAACATACTGTAAAATGACCTTGGTGTCATTCACTCCTACTGTCAACTGCAGCAATGTAGCAATTGGCTTGTGGAGCACTTGAAACGGACTAAAGGGCTTTTCCAATGGTTCGTCATCATAACCAGCATTGTCGTCGCCAACATCCCAATTAGCCTCGTCGTTGGCGTCATCATCTAACCCGTCGTTGTCCTTTGATTCGTCAACCTTTAGAAACAAGTGACAAAGCTCCAAAGCACGTTCTGCCTGTCCCGGTAAGTCTTTCAAGACCCAGAGAATAGGGTAAAGAGTCTGAAAATGACATGAAAGGGCCAACTTTGGTAGAATGTCAATGATAGAATCGCAGATTTCCTTTGCCTTGGCTTCCTGTTTGAGTTGGAGGTGCCAGTTGGCACTTTGAGCGAGACACTGAGCACTGTAGTCGTCTCCGTACAGTTCAATCAATTTCGAGGAGTGAGTGGAGACGTCGTACTGCTTACGTAAATCAGAGGACGCTTCCAGCGCTTTCAAGTATTCACCGTTGCGTCCAAGGAGCTCGGCTTCCATAGCCAAGGCCTGGAGAGTGTGAATCGTGTTCTTATGTGCTTCGGCCTCGTCTACAAACCCGTAGACAAAGTCTGCCTCTGGCTCGTAGTCTATTTTTCGAGACAATCGGAGGGAGTAGAAGCGACCAGCAAAGGAGGGAAATAAAATGACTGGGTCGTTTAGGTCCTTCAGGTCAGGAACACGCTAAATTTTAGAAAAAAGACATTGTTAGCAGGGCATTGCACGGTTACGAGGGTAACAAAGGAAATATATACGGGAAGAGCTTACTTCGAGATTGTCTTGGAAGGCGGTCATGCACTTCTCTTGGTTCATTAGAAGCATCGCACAATGTCCTAGAGCTACATTCAATTTCAAGACGTACTCCAGCTCTTCCCCCACAAGTTCGTCAATGGTGGGCACGTGATCCTCTGGTGGTTTGAAAAAAAATGAAAAGTGAGACTCAACAATCATACGACAAAAAGTGGAATCCTCCGGTTCATCGAACGATTGAAATGTACCTTCTGACATAACCAAGATGTCGCCCTCCTCGTCCGGTTTCAGCCACAAATCCAGAGCTCGTTGGTATATCTTCATACTATGTATGCCTTTTCCAAGATTCTCCAATTTTGTCCCAATCTTCAAGGCTAGCTCTGAGGCTACACTTATGTTCTTGCCTTTCTTCTTGCCGCCTTTGAAAGGATCAAAAAGTTTCCGAATGGCGCGGTCTGGCCTTGCATTCTTGAATTCAAATCGTGCCTCGAGAGATTCCGCCAGTAAAAGATACATAGCACGCTTCCAGCTATCAAGAACAACTTTCAAAATATTTTTGCGCCAGTCTGCGTGCGTGAATTTGTAGGTAATGCTATCTTGCCCCGTGAAGTTCTCCTGGGCGCAAAAGCTCATACTATTGCCAGCTCCTGTAAGGTCTTCCTCCAGTATTCCACTCTCGGCAGCTTGAGCGAGACTCTCTAGAACAGATTGACGGTGGTCCTCTCGTTCCTGATCTGAAATACCCCGGTACCTTTCCATAATAGATATAACATCAGCAGACTCGAATGCCGGTCCTAAGATTGCACCCAAATTGATGTGCGTTCGAGCTTCTGGTGTAAGTAAATCCATGCGATGAAGCATGTGCTCGTCCAACTGCGCAACGCTTCCGCCATGAGTGCTCCCGCTGTCTACACTTCGTGTAGAAGGTCTTTGATAGCCACCCTTCATCATATCCAGACGACTCAGGGAATTATTAGGGGAGATGCTCTTTTTTTCGGAGGCTTTTCGTGATTTGACTTCGACTTTGCCAGTAATTCTGTCAGACGTTTTTTCCAAGATCTGCGCTGCTAGATTGGGAACTCCTCCAGACTGAACGAAAATATTTTTTGTGACCGAGGACAAGTCAATTGAAGCATCCCATTCATATTTGGCGGCGTATCTTTTTACAAGTAGACCTAGGTCGTCTTTTGTCAACGCCTTCAATGCGAGAGGGAGAAATGTCCCGTTGATTTCTCCCGTACTATTGATATCTTCCCAGAATTGCAGATCAATGTTCATATCCGACCCAACAACAGGCCTGGACCCCATCAGCAGCATGAAGTTACAAGAATACTGGTGGAGCAGCTCCAGCACCTTCCAAGACAGCAAATCTGCGTGGGGAATATCATCGATTGCCCAAACAACGAAATCCAGATAAATAGTCGATTGCAGCAGTACTGTGACAAGGTAGCGAGCAACTTCCGTTACTTGTGTTTCCATACTCGCTTTATCGGCTTCGTCCGGCCAGACTCGAGCAATCAGCAGGTTGCAAATTGTCAGGATACACCAATCAGGCACATCAGCATCTCGACACGCCCCAAGAATCTGTAGCGGTGCCTTTTCGATTTTTGCCAAGGCTGCGACTTCGTCGAAGCCTGAGGGCTTTTTGTACCCGTCTTCTTTATTTGCTCGCCTTACAAACGCCAACATATCCAAAAATAGTGGGCCGACGACACTATTACGGCGAGAGTATGCCCGGCATAACACAATTAGGTTGCAAAATTCAACATCAAGAAACGATCACGATAAACTTAAAATCAATGCTGAACGAACAGGGTAATGGTAGTCTTACCTCAACGGTTGAAACGAGTCTGCGTCAGAGCAAACATGACATACAATCACATATGTAGCTGATTTCGAGGAGCATAAGTCGGACACCTTCTCAATGGCTTGACCAAGCAACGCGCTCTTGCCGTACCCACTTTCTGCAGATACCCATACCATACTGGTTGACGCCGTGGCATCAATAATGTCTTCGGCTCCTTTCAAAATCTGTTTGATTTCCGATGTCCTGCCAACAAACTCAGTCCCTTCAGAGCCCCAAGAATTGCGGTGCTGGAGTACCGGCTGAAAGATTGGCACCAGCTGCTTATAACCCTTTGCTTTGACTGGGGCGAGTCCTTCAAAGCCACGGTTGCTTGCTTTCCGCTGCACTTCTTCGTCAACTAGAAAACCTTTGTTAGATTTATTTGTCATCAGTCTGGCAGCTAAATTAACCGAGGGCCCAAGAACGGCGTACTCATGTCGGTCCACGCCACCTACTACACCACAATACGCCTTTCCGTAAGTCGCTCCCATTTTGCACTCTATATCTAGTTTTGCTTTGAGGATTTGCTGTACATTGGCAGCGAAAGGCATAGCAAGCCTCTCAACCCTAAAAGATATATATGAATGAAACAACAAAGATGATAAAGAGAGGAAAAGCAACAACGAGTATCTTCCCTCATCTGCACGTACATTTGTGGAAAAGTCGACCCTCGAAGACCAAAATTGGCGATCAGAACAATCCCTAAACGCGGAGAGCGCACACAAAGATTAGATTGAGTAAAAATAAAAGAGCAAGATGAAGATGCGCTGAATTCATGGAGTGATATACCTTTGTCGTCGACCGTATACTGCCGAAGTTGTCCTTTAAAACGACGCAATTCAGCATTGACAAGTAGCAAAATGTCATGGAGACCTTTCAAGACTTTTTTGTCATCTTCGATACTTCCTGTAATATCCGATGATATCATCGGTTGAATGAACACAGTAAAGACATCTCTGATTTCAGCCTCAGAAGTAAATCGCTCCTGGGCTGATCCGTATCCTTTTTGAAAAAGCTGGTTCTCAACAACCACAGGGTGCACATAGGGAGACATAAGTTTTTGCAGACTCCTGAGTGCTGCAATGTCCCAGTCAGCCAAGCGGTCCCCTATTTTGCACTTGCTCTCCATTTCGGCCTTTACTAGGATCAACTTCGGGTTCATTAGTTTGTTTGTCTTCGAAAGGATAACCCTTGGTTGTTTCGCTGTTTCGTCATCCAAGAACTTCAGACAATCTGGAGATGCCACCACTTCTCCCATATTCCCAAGGTCCATCGCTTTTGCCACTTGAGATATGGGCTCACCGATGATGAAATATTCCATTCTATCGCTATTGCCAACATGAGCTCCCAGTACTTCGCCGAAACCAATCGCACAATGTAGATTGAGAGTGGCAATCTCTTTTCCGTTGTCGTCGTATACCTTGTAATCAGCGCACTTATCAATGATTCGGGCAGCGCATGCCGCGGCGGTGACAACAGCTTTTTCAGCCCCCAGCCCTTTACCACCGAAACTTCCGCCCATCGGGTCACCTTCATCAACTTCTAGGAATTTATTCGATGAGGCTCTCCACTCAGCAAAAACAGCATCACCCGCAAATTTCAAAATATCTCCACCGAAGGACTGAACGTGCTCGACGATTAGCTGGAAGTATGCGTTGATTGTCTTTGATAATTTTTCGACCTTCAACGTAGTTGAGAGTTTAGTGAAACCAGAGATATCAACAAATAACAATGCGCACTCGTGTTTGATGCCACAAGGGAGAGGTAGCGACATGGCTTTCAGTATGTGCTCCATGTCGACATTATCTTCTTGGCTAGATTCCGATTCTTCTGGTCGGTCAGGCAGCATGCTGGACTCGTGCGCCTTTTTCAACTTTCGCAGCGCATTCTGTGTCTTGAAGATACGCTTCTGTTTTCTTGTATCGTGTGATAGTTGATTGTCGACTTTATCTTTGGCAAACATACCAAAGCTACTGCTCTTTTTCGTGCCAGCTCCTGAATCAAAACTGAACTGTCGTCTCATCAACCCTCTTTTGCTTCCGGCAGCACTCGCTTGCCGCCTAGGAATCCCTCTCCTCATACCACTAGAAGATCGCTCTACCCCACGCTTCACATTGCCGCTTCCCTTTCGCGCGACACGGTTTAGCGTGCCCCCGGACCGTGTGCTACTGTGAGAACTTCCGCTACCTTTCTTGGACAAAAAAGCTTTTTGACCACTGTTTGTCCTCTTTACTGGTCTATTCTCCAAGAATCTCTGCATCCGAATTCCGCTATTTAATCGGGGAACACCCCTTTCTGGTAATCTTTTGGGCGACGATGAAAAATCACGGATACTGCTTGGTGGAGCGTTGGCTTTACCGTTAGCCTTGCTATTGGAAGCATCTGAGGCTTCGTTTGGATCAGTAGCATCATCGTTTTTCCTACATAGCGTACAATCCTTCAAAGAATTGACAATGTTTTTCACAGACTCTTCCCGCAAAAGGTGCATGCCTGGTCGAGTCGGCCTACTGGGCTTGGAGTCAAAAATGCTCATCATATTTCGGACGGATCCCTGCTTCATCATGGAAGTCAATTCTGGGCGAACGGCTGGTCGTTTTGGCGAGGTAGATGAGTCGCCATTAGCAAAATTCCGGCTTAAACGTGGTCGCCCATCTGTTTTCGATGGTTCATCCAAACTGCGGCTTAACCGTGGTCGGGTACCACTATTGGTTGCAGCCGAGAGAAATTCCTTGTGCTTGAGTATTTTGACAGTCTCTTTAACTGTCGGTGATTTTTCGATGTTCCTCGTTCGCGAATAAGCTGGCGTGTGAGACGCTAAATTGGTTTTGTTGCCGTTGACTCTGGTTGGAGAAACTAAGGAAGTTATGTCTTCTTCTTCTACCTCTTCCTCTTCATTATTAGTAGAGAGAACTAATTGACCTGGGTGTTGTTGCAAATTGAAATTTCTGTAAAGCATAGCGCCAGAAGTTGTTGAATTGAGTCTGGGTGATAATCCTTGCGGCGGAGACATCGGTGTCCCCGCATCGGGCGTCCTCAATCCCCGACTGGGCATTTTAGGAGACGAATCTGTCCTAATTGTACTCGATCGCAAGGAATTTCCCAAGGAAGTGCCACTGCCATCTTCCATGCGACGAGGAAAAGCATTGACTTTTCTCTCCGCTGGCTGTTGACTTTTTGCTGCCGATTGACTGCCAAAAATTCTTGCGGAATCATGATCTGTCAAATCCTCTTCGACTTCGCTGTAACTCTGATACAAATCGTCATATTTGTTATGATCAATTTCGTTATTTTCATCATCCTTGTCAGTTTCATCTCCCATTCTAGCAGCCTTTGTGTAAGCCTTGAGAACATTCTTTTCCACCTCCTCGATCAGAAATTCTAGGATGCAACCAGCCAAATGGCTTTCCAGGAATTCAATTTGTTCCAATGCTTTAGCTCGTAGAGCTGCCTCGTCTCGACTGTTCTTCGTTAAATCTTCCCTCTCTTCTGAAACTGCAAGAATTCGCTCCGATGAGGTTCGTTGAACTGCATTATTTGCAGGCGAAGATACTCGAACTCCGCGCGTCGACGGTGGACCGCTGTTTCTCCCTTTGGTCAATTTTTTCGATAAACTGGGAACGGACTGCTGTCTGTACATACTTTCACCACTTTTTGAAACAAATGTTTTTCAGCTGTAACTGCGATGACTTTCTTGTGCTATCCTTACTGAAGTCTTTGGCCCTTTTGCCTGCGATCGCCTGCCAACACCAGAGATCGTCCTGAAAAATATTTTCAAGGTTTCCCTGTATCTTTAGATAAGTGGGATAGCAGATCAGATCACTCTTTGTTGCATCCTCTATTCACTATAAGAATTGTTTAGGTATATTTTCGTTCGCAACTTGCACAAAAATAATTATTTCTATTCGAATTGAACTCCTGCGGCGATGGTCATTCCTTTATTGTTTTGGTTATTCTTTATGAATGGACAAACTTTGACTAAAGTAATGGTAGTAGGTCTACGTACTACTAACACGGATCTTATTTTGCAGATCGTCGGCTCAAAGTCGTACCAGTAGACCTACCTGGTACCTGGTAGAGTACTACCCTGGTACCTGGTAGAGTACTACCCTGGTACCGGTACGTAAGTACTCGAGTACAGTAGTAATGATGATGATATTACTAGTAGTAGACAACTAACACCAGCCAGTACCAGCTAGTACTCGAGTTCTGGTAGAAGTACAAAGGCACTCCTACTAGTTGTCGGAATTAACAACAAAGCAGCAAATGACCGATTGCCAGTTTTCAAGAGTAATATTAATTAGGAGTTGCTGCTGAAGGAACTACTACTACTATCGTTGTTAGCAGCAGGTGCGGTACACTAATACAGTTCTACTGGTAAGCCAATGCGGCATGCATTATTGACAATTACTAGCTATTGGTACTATTCAATAGTAGTAGTCTAGTAGTAGAGGTGGACTAGTAGCTAGCTACTCTACTACTATAGTACCAGTACTACTACTAGCTAGTATGGAGTAGTAGTACTACTACCTCCTACTACTACTAGCTAGTACAGTAGTGGAGTAGTACTAGTAGTAGTAGTACTAGTAGGAGCAGGAGGAGACTACTACTACAAGTAGTTCCATCACGGAATATTTAGTACGGTATTACCTTGTACCTTGCACAACTAGACGAGTAAAGATATAAGATCATGCTCCAATGCTGGCATAGTACCCACCAGTACTCACTTTATGTCAAACCTCCTTGATCCAACATAAAAGCATAATCAAATGCCAGCTCTCTCAAATATTTGTATCGGTCGCTGGCACTAAAATGGCCGGCACTCAACTCCATTTTCAAGCACACAGGACCTGAGCCAGGTCCTCCCTTATACCGGAGTTCCGCAGTAAACTTAGAAGGTTCCCAAAAAGCCACGCGAGAATCATTGAGACCTCCTGTAAGCAAACAAGCTGGATACTTAGCTCCTTCCTTTACATTTTGCATCGGTGAGTACTCCATCATGTATTGGTGATACCTTTCTTCGTTAGGATTGCCCCACTGCCAAATGTATTGTATATAATATTGGCGTGAGCGAATTACATCATCGATAGGCATTATGCAATACCGCAATAATCGCGCAAAGGCAGTAACTTACCTCTTCCCACTCTCCAGTTGTCAACGGAATGGAGGCATCAATCATGGTACAAACAACATCCACAAACGGAACACCCAGAATGGCAACTTTGAAAAGTTCAGGTGCCTGATTGATGGAAGCTCCGATAAGCAAGCCTCCAGCACTTCGACCCTCACATGACAGCTTGTCGGGACTGGTCAATTTTTTTGTTTCCACCATATGCCTTGCCACATCTACAAAATCATTAAAGGTGTTCTTTTTACAAACATACTTTGCCCCATTGGGTTCCTCGTACCATTGGCCTGTTAAAAAAAAAGAACAGCGTGGTAAGTGTGCCCCCAAACATCGCAGATTATTCGACAAAAACACAACTTTTTTACTTACGGCCCATCTCGCCGCCCCCGCGGACTTGTGCAATGGCATACACAATGCCTCGGTTCAACAATGGGAGACGTGTAGCACTGAAGCTTGCTTCCATGCATGCTCCGTACGATCCATAACCATACAAATGCGTGTGCAGTGGTTGGCCGTCCTCCAGATGCTTATCCATGAGATCCTTGCGGTAGACCAAGTTCACGGGAATGTCGGTCCCATCTCGAGCAGTCACCATGATGCGGTCACAAACATAAAGCTCTTTGTTGTAGCCTGGAACAAACTTTTCTTTGAGGACCGGACGAGAGCCACTAGGGTTATTCAAGGAGATTTCCAAATGTTGAAGAGGCGTAACGAGGGAATCGTAGGATACTACCACCTTGTCCACGTCAAACTCAAAATTGCTCGACAAGCCAGCGTCAAAAGCAGCTTCTGGCCATTCTAGCGTGTCAAACTTATTCATCCCACTCTTATCCATAGTCAGGAGCCATACTTTCGGCATTCCTCCTTCTCTTCCCTCGGCAATCACATGGTTAGAAAATGCTGTTACACCGTGCAGGGCCCTTTGAAAGCCACCATCAAACAACGGCTTTCCTGTTGCTGGGTCTGTAACGAGACTCCATTCAGATTCGCAATTCGCTTTGGCTGGAGCCGTAAACAATCTTAGATTGGAGGTTTCTTCTACGTTGGAAGTGATCCACCATTGTCCGTAACGATGTTCAACATCGTACAGAACTTTAAAGCGCCGTTTGGAAATACACTCAAGTTTCGCATCGGGATCATCTAAATCAAGAAACCAGATTTCAGATGTTTCTGTGGACGACGTTTCCACAAATAAATACCTGTCGTCTAATGATTTGCCAATGGATGTCCAGTACATTTCGTCCTTTTCCTCGTATAAGAGTTCATCCGCCTCACCACTGCCAATTTTGCGGCGGTATACTTGAAAAGGCCTTAGGGTATCGTCCAACTTCAAGTAAAATATTGTTTCGTCATCATTTCCCCACACAACATGACCATAAATTTTAAGCGACGGATCATGGTCCATGATTTCGTGTGTCTTGAGGTCTTTAATGAACAGTTGGCATTGCTCGTCTCCTTTGAAATCAACCGTATAGGCCAAGAAATTTTCCGACGATGATTGCGCGACACTTCCCACAGCACAATAGTCTTTACCTTCCGCTAATGCATTCACGTCCAATTTCACTTCTTCGCCGGGTAAAATTGGAGATTCTACCTTTCCGTCCCACTTGACATTAGGCTGGGTTTGTCCTTGTTTACGAGGAGCTCGACAGTAAGAAGCGTAGGATTTTCCCTCAAACGTTCTCGAGTAGTGAAAGTAATTTCCTTTGGGCCGTGGCAACGTATAATCCGTTTCTTGAATGCTAGATAGCATTTCGTTGTAGAGGGTCTTACGGAGTCCTTCCAAGTGTTTTGTCATCTGCTCCGAGTATTCATTCTCCGCCCGTAAATGATTCAAAACCTCTTGATTGGTTCGACTGTCGTCACGCATCCAACCCCAAGGATCTGGAACTGCTACTGGTGGATCTAACAATTTATGGGGGGAATAGTCAGATTGGCGTGGAACATCCGAAGGCCACCCTGGAGGTGCAACTCCTGCCATCACAACACGATCGTCTTCCCGGCGGGCAAGAGGTGGTTGCAACGTAGATGGACTGCTAGTGCTGGTGCTGCTACTGCTACTGTCGCTGCTGATGCTAGTGGCACCGCCCTGTGTAGCAAACAGAGCTCGCATTAGAGGTTGCCGATGAGGATTGAATTCGTTTTTTGAAATCCAAGAGGACGGCCGAGCAACACCGCATAAGGGAGATCGAAACGCCCGAATAAAAATGGATACTGGCATGAACGTCATCATCACAAAGAGAACTGCGATAAACACAAAGAAGATTCTACGAGAAATAGCGAACCAAGACCACCACATCAACATTGTTTGTTTTCAGTCTTTGAGAATGAATAATTGATCACAACTTGCTCCACTTCAGTTTGGCAAATTAAGTGCAGCTGGTGCCTGGAAAACAACTACAGTACTGTATCGTAGGACTCCTTCCTGGCGAAGTCTGGGAGTCGCAATTGTTGCTCAAAACTAGATTCAATAATAGTAGACTGTGCTATCAACTATCAATAGAACATTCAAGAATAAATTGTGTTGATGATAGCGGTAATAATAGTGATGTTTTTAGATGCCGATCGATGTAGATTGCTGATGAATGGTTTACTAGTAGACTATACTAGCTAGCTAGGGACTACTAGGCTACGGTACTTCAGATATCTTTTGCGATCTTTAAAACCCGTCAAATATAAATAAAACACCAGTAGTAGAATACCAGAAGCGACAGCTGAAAATCAATAGCCCCTGGCGGGGGGGGGGGGGTACGCCAACCACTCCTTTTTTAGAGTTGAGGCTACGGCAAATATATGGACTTATGATAATTGTCGTCACTGGAAATATTTAATACTTGAGATAATTGTCACAACTGAAAATATTTGACCAGCCTGGTGTAGACTCCAGTACACTTTCTACAGGGCTTTGTTTTTGAAAGGAAATATATGGGCCTATGATAAAAATCAAAGGTCAAAATACTACTAGTAAAAGCACTGCAGCCAATTCACGAATTCACATCACGTCTACCACCAATAAGAGGTCCGAGGTCCATGTTAAGAATTTAGTATTTTCTTCTTCACAGTGCATGAGGTCCATGGACCTCGAGTTAAGTTTGATTATAGAAAACTTTAGTACTCCACTTTGAAAATAGTAAGCTAAATATTTATCTCGGACGGAATTTGAGGTCTGAGCTCCCAACTTAAGGTATGACTATACAAATTTTCAGTACTCTACTTCTAAAATAGTAAGCAAAATATTTATCAGTAGCAGACAAATAAAACTTTCATAGGCCACCCACTGGCTAGTAGAGTGGTTGGCGAAAAAGGAACTGAACAAAATAATTAAGAGACGAATTAAATGTCTTTTGGATAGGACCTATTCCCGCCTACAGCACCCGAGCTAAGCACCTCTACACTATCGAGAGTTATCTTTTGATGTGCCCACCCAGCTATCTTTTAATCATCCTCAAACTACTACGCGGTCCCCCGCTTCAGTGCCGTCACAGCTGTAGGTGTAGGACAATCCAGTTCACTTCCCATCGCGTTCACGCCTCCTTCGTCATCCGTAGGAGGATCATTGATCTTTCCTCCTTCAGATCCACTTCGAGATGGAACCGCCATACCCGCAGACTGCGTCATAGCGACCGGCATTTGAGCGGGGACAAACGCAGGCAGTAAACCGGCGACAGCGTTTCTTGGCATCATGGTATTCCACTGAGCCATGGCCGCAGAATGATAAAACATAGCAGAATTCATTGCCCGTCCGCTTGGATCTGCAGCAACTGCCGCCAAACCCATGCTGTGGTTCATTGAGGGTGGCATAAAGGAAGCAGCGCCACCAGGTTGTCCACTGGCTACAGGCCACATGGAAGGATTCATCATCATGGCCTGAGCGGCAAACACGGGGTTCTGAGCAGCTCTAGACGATATCAGGTCTGTTTTTTCTCCAGCAGCAGGAGGATCAGCAGGAGGGTCCATGCCCAATCGACCACGTCGTGGTTCAGTGTACTTGGGTACGCAAGTCAACAAATTTGGAGAGGCAATGACACTACCGAAACCAACGGTCTGTTGCTTTTGTTTCTGCCTCTTTTTTGGAGGCACTGATCCAGAGTCATCGCTCTCACACTCGTCCAGCCGGCGTCGACTGGCTTCCCAGACGAACCCAATGTCGTCGAGCAGTTTCACTTTGGCCTTGTTGAGACGACTGGGACGAGCCATTTGCATGAGTTTGTACTGGTGCCGCTGTTTTGAGACCCAATTGCTCAGTTTAGGGTTCTCTTCCCAACGCATGGGAACCTCGGCATGACCGAATTCGGCCACAAAAGCACGCAATTCTTCATAACGCTGCTCCCAGGGAACATTTCGTGGGTTGCAGGTGGTCCATTCGAATCCAATTTCGCGGAGCTTCAAGGCGCGTTCGGGTGTCATTGCCGCCGATTCGTTGCTTCCACTGGTCACAACCTTGTATTGTCGGCGTTGCGCCGAGACTTAGACAATGATGGTATGATTGAACAGTAAGAGGTAGATTTGGTAACTGTATACAATGGTTACCAAGACTGGCGGCAATTTTGAACGTGTCAAGCAAAAGGTTAACTCACCCCAAGATCCCAGTTGCGTATCCCCCGGATAACGATTGGGTACCAAGCAATTTCCTGTTACGAAAAATTGGTGAATGAGTCCACGGTGGGTCCTGTGTCACTTGAAGGTAATACCATAGTAAGAAACAAAGATAAACACGTACCGTAGACTTGCTTGTATTGCTTGAGCCGTTCAAACATGACATTCCATCGATTCTCATCTGTCAGTTACCAATAAAAAATGAGAGGTTCCAGATTTTTGGATCGAATTGAGATTAACAAAATGGCGCGAGCACGATAGACTGCTTCAAGTGTTTCACAAGCACTCCAATATAACGCGACTTACGAGTAATTGTCTCGGAATTCGGATCAATTTTCCCGTTGTCTCGTGGAGGTTTCTTCTTCTTTTCTGAGATTCCTCGCCTAGCGCCACCATTTGATGCAGTGTTGGATTTTGTGGTCGTCATGCTGGCAGCCAAGATGGAAGCAGCTTCGATGTCCTCTCTTTCTCCTTCACTGCTGATGGAGGACATGTTTGGGACTTCTTGGCGCGGATATTATTTTGGCTAAATTTGACTTTTGTCAGGGACGTGCGGTCAACACGGAGGCGGAGAAAAAGGTGTGCCTCCAGCTAATCTGGTTCAGATATGAGAGCTAATTAAATAGTTAGATTGCACACTGTTGTTTCATTGACCAATTTGTATCGGGCTGTTGTTAGATTGTACACTGTTGCTTCGTTAACCAATTTATATCGGCCTGTGCGATAGGATGTACTTTGTGTTGTAGTAGACTATGTTATTGTTTTTCTCTTTATTATGGTACTTCTGTGACGGTTTCCTGTGCTGGAAGTACAAACAGCACTAGTGATAAGAGCTCTCAAACTTGGCCGTGAACTTATTAGCGATGTTAATTGTTGATGAATGGAAATAATACTGCTGCGTAATACTAGTACCAGGTACCTGGTAACAGCACTTCAGGCCAGCCTGTCTTTTTTTCTATGGTAGTCTACTAGTAGTACCACCTTATTTAGTGCCTGTACGCTGTGTCATCACCAACCAAGCTTTTACTACTACTGGTAGACTACTGGTACCAGGTACCTGGTACCATTCTTCTCAAACGAAAATAGCAGTGCTTGTAAAAAGTTAACCACTGAAGAGGAGATGTGAGAAGATGGCTTCCGTTAAACAGTAATTTAGTTCTTTTCGCGCCCGCCGTCCAATCAGTACATACCAGGTAGTGATACTAGGTACTAATCCAATCGTAGTACCTGGTACTGGGAGTATTTGGAAAAAAAATATGGAAGTTGGAAGTTGATGAAGTTGCTATTGTCCATTAAGTAGCGCTGACGTGGAAGACGTTTTGAACCCCTTTCAACCTAAGAGCATCAGCAACGA
>Ga0100402_1004765_pt1 | contig 14204 bp, 16 predicted proteins | sample CryGeyme20150102_FD_80419 | JGI IMG/M metagenome (GOLD analysis project Ga0100402, IMG submission 80419) | Groundwater microbial communities from Crystal Geyser aquifers in Utah, USA - Crystal Geyser metaG 2015-0102 | ecosystem: Environmental > Aquatic > Deep subsurface > Groundwater | place...
CGTCACAATTAAAATGAATATTCCGGGTTGAAAGGCGGTAACTGGTTAATACTACTGGTTCTTTCGTAACTGTAGGCCTAAATAATTATGACGCTTAGGATTCTGTGAAAATCGGTGTTAAATTATAAGAGACAAGTTTAACGAGGTCAGCTTCATCATCAACAACAAGAATATACTTTGGGACATCCACATAATACTTATAGCATTATCTTTAATTTTTATCCAGCACCTTAAGAATACCCCATTCTTAGTCTTAGTTGCCACAGGGTTAACCCCGCACTTCCTTAAGTGCGAGGATTAATACCCTGTGGTCAAGGTGCTTGGATTTATGCAATATTGTAAATTCAAGGATATAACCTGCCAAAACAGGGGCGGGGTAAAATAAATTATTGATACAGCATAAATAGAATGGATGGCTTTCTAAAAAAGTAGATAAAGTAAGTAAGGTTAAAATAGATGAAAGGTTTAGATGAATCGCAATTAATTTTATGAAAAAAGTTTGTGGAAGAGTTGAAAGAGCTTTAAAAATCTACGGAATAAAAATAAAAACACTACGTATAATAAACAAAAAATGAAAACTCAAGAGATTAATCCTTATACTCATTTGTTTATATCTTTTCTCAGGCTGGGCTTAACAGCTTTTGGAGGCCCTGCAATGATCGCATATATAAGAAAGTTATCGGTGAATCGCAATAAATGGCTTGACGAAGAGACATTTAAAGATGGCGTCTCGCTCTGTCAGTCTATACCGGGTGCAACTGCCATGCAGATGGCCGCTTATGTAGGACTGAGATCAAATGGTTTAATAGGTGCATTGTTATCATATGTAGGATTTGGCCTTCCTGCATTTACCCTCATGCTGATACTCTCGATAGCCTATGTTGATGCCCACAAACTTCCACAGGTTATTTCGTTGTTTAAAGGTCTTCAGATTATCGTTGTTGCCATAATCGCAAACGCAACCTATTCTTTTGGCAAGGGCATACTTAAAAATTACAGGGAAATTCTCATAGCTCTCATATCAGCCGCTCTCTTGTGGTTAGGCGTAAGCCCTTTTGTCATCATTATAGGCGCTGCTTTAGCAGGAACTTTATTTTTTATGAATCCTGGCTCCCCGGCGTTGCCAACACATATTGGAAAAAGGAACCAAAGGGAGTTCAAACAAGTCATGCTGCTTTTCTTCATTTTTATCGCAGGACTTGCCGGACTTTATATTGCAGATATAAAACTCTTTAAATTGGCCACCCTCATGCTTAAAATAGACCTTTTCGCCTTCGGTGGTGGATTCGGATCGGTGCCGTTAATGCTTCATGAAATTGTCGATATCAGAAAATGGATAGATAGCAAGACATTCATGGATGGAATTGCCTTAGGCCAGGTTACCCCCGGGCCTATCGTTATCACCGCTACCTTTGTGGGATATCTTATGTACAGGTTTGCCGGTGCTCTTGTGGCAACTATGGCGATATTTACACCTTCTTTCCTGATACTTGTAGGTATTACACCCTTTTTTGACAGATTAAAGACATCCAAATATTTTGTGGGAGCTACAAAAGGAATACTCGCGACTTTTGTGGGGCTGCTTTTCTATGCCACCATAAAATTTGCTTTTGCTGTGCCGTGGGAGGTTGTCCGGGTATTGTTAGCTCTGGGAGCATTGACCGCCTTGATTAAAAAGATAGATATCTTGTATGTTGTCTTGGTAGGCGCTGTGATTTCAATAATCATACTTTGAAATTGATATACAAACCTTCCCCAAATAGATAGGTCCCTATGAATAAAGCATCTGATCTGAGTCTCATCAATAAATTCAAGAACGGTGATACATCTGCTTTTAAGGAGATTCTCCTTACATATCAGAATAAAATATACAATCTCTGCCGCTACATGCTTGGGGGTACTCACGACGCTGAGGATGCCGCTCAAGATGTTTTCTTTAAGGCATATCAAAACCTGAATAAATTTAAGCCTGACTCATCTCTTTATACGTGGCTCTACCGAATTGCAGTCAATACCTGCATTGATTACAGAAGGAAACCGTTCTTTGAGTCATTATTTAAAAACTCAAAAGAGGGCGACGTCTTTGTCGTAGATCAACCATCTGGTTCACCTTCTCCTGAGAAGCTGTACGAATCAAAACAGATAGGGAATGCAATACAACTTGCCCTTGGCCGGCTGTCTGAAAAGTTGAGGACGGTTATCGTTTTAAAAGAGATAGAGGGTTTCTCTTATGAAGAGATTGCAGAGGTTCTCGATGTATCAATAGGTACCGTTAAATCAAGAATATCCAGAGCGAGAGAAGAGTTGAAGGAACTCCTAAAAATTTTTAGGGAACAAAAATGAAATTATTCCGTTTAATAGATCAGGAGGAAACAATGAGATGCCCAAAGACAAAACTCATATCGTCTTATATCGATGGCGAATTAAGTGCAGAGGAAAGAGCTCTTTTAGAGTCACACATAAATAAATGCCAGGAATGCGCCGGAGAGCTTGAGGAGTTCCAGAAAATACATAAGCTGTTTGCCAGCGCATCAACTTTTAAAGCACCCCTTGGATTTTCAACAAGAGTTTTGGCAAATATCAGAGCAAAAGAAACAAAAAGATTCGTCGGGTTTGTCCACATCCTTGCAAAATCAGCCGCGGGTTTTGCTGTGCTTGTATTAATCGTTGTCGGAATAATATTAGGTAGCTTTTTATCAAAAAACCTTGTGTCTGAAAAGGGAAATGTAGTTGCATCCCTTTCCCTTGATATATTTGAGCCCGCACCGCCTGATTCAGTAGGAGGTGTATATCTTGCGATGACGGAGGTAAATAATGACAAATAGCACTCTAAAGTTTGTCCTCGCTGCCTCCTTGATCTTAAATATCTCTATCCTCGCTACAGCCGGATATGTGTATTACAAACAGTCCGATTATTGGGTATCACCATGCGGAGTCAAGATAAAGAAGGATAGATTCTTATTTGAAGAGCTCTCATTACGACCGGAGCAGCTAAAGACAATGAAAGAAAGGGCTATGGATTTTCGTACTGAAATAGACAGGAGAAGGAAAGAAATAACAGGAAAAAGGATGGAGATGCTTAATCTCATGCGTGCGGACATCCCTGACAGTAGGGCCATAGATACCACAATTTCTGATATAAGCGGAAAGCAGGAGGAGATGCAGCGGGTGGTAGCCATGCATATTCTCAAAGAGAAGGCAACTCTTGATAAAGACCAGCAGAAGAAATTTCTTGACTTGATAGAAAATGCAATGACAAAAAAAGGCGGATAAAATGTCAGATAGCAAAAAGCAGTTAGTGTTTATAAGCATGACAATCATCTTTCTTTTCATGTTGTCCAATTCTCGCGGTTACTCTGAGACAGAAGGTATTGAGGGAATACCCATGACGATCACGGCGCGTGCTGAAGTGGCGCAGAGGATTGATTATCAGTCACTAAGCCTCGAAGATTGCCTGGCCTTAGCCCGGAAATATAACCCCGGACTGATCGGAGCAACAGAAAGGATTCAGGAATTGGTCGCAGATTATCAGGCGGCGAAATCCAGATTTTTCCCCAGACTCGTCCTGGTATCCTACTATGAAAGGACGAACCCGGATCGATTATCTGCGGGGGGCGGGCTTACAACTCAGCCGTTGTTCAAAGAGGAAGCGCTGGTAAGTGTTTCAGGCAAACAGATACTGTATGACGGCGGAAAGACCTATTACAACAGCCGGGCCGCTGAAAGAGGCGCTGAAGCACAGGGGCAGGAAGTCCTGCGGACAGCCGACGAAGTGGCATTTACCATAACCGAGGCATTCTACCGCCTTATAGAGGCTAAAGAGAATCTGAGAGTGGCCCGGGAAGCCCTCCAGCAAAGGCTGGACTTTGCCTCTCTCACCGAGGCTTTTTTTAAAGCCGGCAAAGTTACGCAGCTCGATTCTCTCCGGGCCAGATCCCAGGTTTCTGAGGCAGAGCAGGCTAAAATAGAAGCAGAAAATGCCGTGAGCCTTGCCAGGGAAATCCTGGCAAGATCGATAGGGGTGAAAGAAGATGCGCCATTGGATATCACTGGTCGGCTTTCAGATGAACTTACTCCAGCAGCCGATATTAACTCATTATGGCAGAAAGCGCTCAAAACCAATCCCGAGATTAAGAGGCTTGATTTAGAAATAGAGCAGAGTCAAACCCAGATCAAATCCGTCCGGGGAGCCTATTTCCCGGAGATCAGCCTGCAAGGTGACCTCGGGGTGCGCCATCATGACCTCGGGGGTACTAAAGGAGAATGGCTGGGCGGAGTCTTTATTGAGTTCCCCTTCTTTAAGGGCGGGTTGACCAGTGCTCAAGTGGCCAAGGCCTCTTCCCAATATCTCCAATCTATCGAGAAAAAACGTGATCGCCTCGATAGTCTCAAAGTTAATTTGGCAGCCGCCTGGCGGGACCATGAAAACGCCCATCAGGGAGTGATTACTACCCGGCAAACGGTGGTCACCAATGAAGAGTCATATGCCAGTGCTCAAGCCCTTTACCGCAACGGCAAGGCCATAGGTCTGGATGTGCTTCAGACCCAGGTGGACTTGACCGGTTCCCGGTTCAACACCATCAAGTATGCGGCAGCTTACGAAATTGCACGGGCGCGTATCAGGCAAATCATCGGCTCCGGTCTATCGGAGTCTTATCAGCAAAGGAATATAGGGGGTCAAAATAAATGAAATTTCCCACCAGAACGAGGGTCATTGCGGCTGCCATTGGCATTCTGATCATAATGTTTTTGGGCTATCGCCTTTTTTTATATCGTCCGCCAGTGACAGTAATAGTTGTTAAAAAGGTAGAGATTCAAGGCAAAGTCCATGGGCCGGGAACGGTGCAATCCAAGGTGGGTGTAACTGTGAGCACTAAAATCACTGGAATTCTGGAAAAACTTTATACTGATCAAGGAAGCCGAGTGAAAAAAGGACAACTTCTGGCTGAACTGGACATAGCTGAACTGAGGGCCAGGGCTGCCGCTGCCCGCGCGACAAAGAATCGTGCCCAGCATGACCTCGATCGTGCTAAGGCCGATCTACACAAGGCCGAAGCCAACTTGGTATTGGCACAAAGCAACTACCAGCGGGATATGGATGTATTCAAACCAGGCTATATTTCACAGGCGGCCTTTGATAATACAAAAGCGGCGCTCAAGGTGGCGGAGAGTGAAGTCAATGCATCACGATCCGCTATAGGGGCTTTGCAGGCTCAACTTGCCCAGTCAGAATCGGAAACTCATGCGGCTGAGGCGGTATTTGCCTATACCCGCATCCTTGCTCCCATGGATGGTTTAATTACCGTGCGCAAGGCTGAGGTCGGGGATACAGTAGCACCCGGTACACCTATCTTTCAAATGGTGGATTATCAAATTTGGGCGGCCTCCTGGATTGATGAAACCAAGGTAGCGCAACTGCGGGAAGGACAGAAGGCGTCAATCAAACTACGCTCGGGCCGGGTTTTTCAGGGTGAAGTTGTTCGTCTCAATAAGGAGGCAGATACCGTTACCCGTGAATTGGAAGTCGACGTGAAATTCGACACCCTGCCAAACCCGTTAGTCATCGGAGAAGAAACCGAGGTTGACATTGATACAGGCAGCCAGACCGCTCCGGCTATCCCTTTATCTGCCATCGTGGAAAGGAATGGGTCCAAAGGAGTAATGGTAGTTTCCAATGGTTTAACGAGTTTCCGTCCTGTTACCCTGGGATTGCAGGACGTACAACGGGCTGCGGTCCTGGATGGTCTCAAGGAGGGCGAGATGGTGATACTTAACCCCGCAGGGATTGAGCCGGGGGAAAAAATACGACCGGAAATTAAGACAGATACGGCGAGGAAGAACCAATAAGATTAATGAGTTTTTTAAACTCGAACCTGAGATTTTATGAGAATCAAATTGTCATCGCCTGTGCAGAGGATCAATGGACTTAGCAATTTATGACCTAAAACTTCATAGAGGCCGTTTTATTGCGACGGTCATTGGTGTGGGTCTGCTGTTCACCATCGTACTTGCCATGAACGGCCTTTACCGGGGCAATATCCAGGAGGGTCTCGCCCTAATCAAGGCTACAAACCCCGATCTCTGGGTTGTGGAAAGATACCGTGGCGGGCCTTTCAACGAACAGTCTACGTTACCCGAGTTTTATCACTACAGTGTCAAAGCGATGCCCGGAGTAGAAAAGGCTAGTCCTTTTATTTACTATACTGTCGAAAGACAAATAGAGGGCAAAAGCCGGCATTTCAGCATCGTCGGCTTTGATGTCTTCGGCGGACTGGGTGGGCCGCAAAAGATTTATGCCGGGAGGAATATCGAGCAGGCACATTATGAAATGGTCGCTCATCAAAAATTAGGGCTGCGCCTCGGTGATAGGATCCCCTTGGGCCTTCATACCTATACGGTGGTAGGTTTGACCAAAGAGGCTGTCTCTTCGGATGGTGAGGCTTTGGTTTATTTATCCCTGCCGGATGCGCAGGAGGTGCTCTATCAGAGAGACAATGAAGCGGTACGCGACCAGCGTGAAAGGCTTCTTCGGACCCTTTCAGGTCAGAGCTATTTATCACCAAGCCAGGCAGAAAAGTTACTCCCAAAGTTACAGCCCGATACCCACATTATTAATGCCATTCTTGTTAGGCTAAAACCCGGGATAAACCGTGCCGAGGTAGTCCGCGGGATTGAGAAATGGCTCTATCTCTCCGCCTTCAGTACAGAGGAAGAACTTCAATTAATGTTGAAAGGGCGGTTGGCCAGTATGACCAAACAGCTTTTACTTTTTAGAACACTCCTTTTGATCATCTCTGTAATCATAGTTTCCCTCGTAATCTATACATTTACTATGGAAAAAATCCGCAGCACAGCTGTCATGAAACTCATCGGAGCTCCTAATTGGGTGATCATCCGGATGGTCATGGAACAGTCCCTCCTATTAACAATCGGCGCGTTTTTATTCGGGCTGGCTCTGATCCACAACACTTACCAGCTATTTCCCAAAACACTATTGATAGCTCCCGGCGATGACCTGTTTACTTTTATGGTGGCCTTTGCAGGCGGCATCCTTGCCAGTATTTTAGGACTGTGGCATGCATTGAAAACCCAACCTGCCATGGCCTTGGGTGACTAATGGAAATCCTCAGAATTGAAGGGTTATCCAAGATTTTCGGTTCCGGTCATCTTGAAGTCCGTGCCCTCGAAGACATAAATTTATCGGTTTCAGAGGGTGATCTCGTGGCCTTGCTGGGCCCAAGCGGGTCCGGTAAAACCACCTTGCTTTTGTGTATTAGTCTAATTTTGGACCCCACGGGAGGCAAGATTGTTTTTGACGGTCAAACGATTTTTCAGAAGAATGGCTGGGCGGGGGTAGACATGCGTCGTCTGCGCCGGGAAAAAATAGGCTTCATCTTCCAGTCTCACAACCTGATTCCTTTTCTTACGGCAAGGCAAAATGTACTACTACCTTTGAGCCTAGTGGGCCTCAAGGGAGAAAAGGCTGAGAGCCGGGTGAGGGAGCTTCTGGAACAGATGGAGATCGCCGACCGGGCGGATTACCTGCCGGCCCTCCTTTCGGGGGGTGAGCAGCAGCGGGTGGCCATCGCCCGCGCCCTGGCCAATAACGCTAAGCTGATCCTGGCTGACGAACCCACCGCCTCTCTGGACACCGCCAGAGGTGTGAAGGTTATGGGATTATTAAAGAAGATCGCCAAGGAAAATCAGTCGGCGGTAATTGCGGTGTCTCACGATGAACGGATGATCGAGGGGTTTGACTACGTCTACCGGTTAAAGGACGGGCGTATAGTCGGCGAGAAAACAAACTCAACGTTAAACTGAATCAGGGAAAGGATTCCTCTTATATTTTAGTCAACGTGCAACACCACTGAAAAGCTATTAAATACTACCCATACCTGATCATTCTCTTGAAAGCCCATCTGGCGGGCGTTTTCTGTGGTAACTATAGAGCATAGTTCGGTGCCATCCGGAATACGCACGACATACTCTGTGGTAATCTCCCCCTTATTAATACGCACGATAGTTCCAAAAAATCGGTTTTCAGCTGTGGATTCAGGTTCCTTATCGCTTTTCTGCAAAATCATCCAAGGAGCCTTAACCTCTGCTGTAATTAAATATCCGGTTTTGAGGCCGAGCCTCGACAGACTGTCGTTGGTAATCACCGTTGTTACTGTATCGCCTCCGATGGTGGTCATTTCTACTTTCGCTTGAATATCCCCCTTCTTGATAGAACTGATTTTACCGAAAAAGCTGTTCCGGGCGCTTGTTTTTCGACGAGATTCTTTTTCAATAAAGTATTTTGCCACCTGCTGCATATCATCATCTGAAAAAGCAACATAGGAAGCTATTACGTTGAGTGTTGAATGGCCTAACATCCTTTGAACAACCGGCAAAGGCATATTGCTTTGCATTAATTCCACGGCGCGGGATTTTCGGATAACATCAGGCGCACCCCTCGCAGCCGGGAAGCCGCAGTCTAATGCCCGTTCATAAAATTTACGGCGAACATGGCCGGGGTCCACTTTAAACAAGTTGCCAAGATATTTCTTAAAATAAGGATCATCCAGTGTAGTCTCAAGCTCTCCGGAAAGTGACCCCGGGATCTGGACTTCCCGCGGTAGTCGACCGTCCCCGGCGTTTGTTTTTCCCAAAAGCACTACGTGCCGCTTGAAATCTATATTTTGAAAGGGATCAAGAGCCAGCACTTCGTTCAACTTCGCCCCTGTATACCGTATCAAAAGGAATATCAGCAAGATACGCTTACGGGATAAACGAACGTCAGCCCGTGACGACTCCGAAACCCATGTACGAAATGACTGCTCCATGCGATTCAATTGAACCGTATCAAGACAGTGGGCTTCGTCCTGCATTGAGACAATGCGTGCGTGGCTTGACCGCTCAGTTATCGAAGACCGTTGTAAATGTTGTTTATGCCGAAACATTATGTTGTCTTTATTATAACAGCTCCTGACACACAGATTTTTCCTTCACCGCGTTCATGGCTGCCATACTTTTCAGCATAGCATAATTTTGGTGTAAAACTCTTGGCAGCCTGGTACAGTACATGATAAAGTTAATAACACGAATAGTAAATATTTCGTGCCAATAATTCCAAAGGGAGTTTTTAATGTCTTTTAATATCTCTGGAATAAAAGCCGCTTCTCCTTTTGCATCGCTTATTGTCTTCCAATCTTCCTCTATATTTAAAAACAAAACTCCAGAAAGGGCTTTAATGTTTTTTATAAAAGGGAATTAGATATGACAAATATTTCACTAAAAAATATCTTCCTGGTTTTTCTGAAAATCGGAACCTTTTCCTTTGGAGGGGTCTATTCCATGCTAACCTTTTTTGAGCGGGAGCTGGTTGAAAAACGAAAATGGCTCACACATGACGAATATATTGAGAGTGTAGCTATCGGACAGATAACGCCCGGCCCTCCTATCGTGAATACTGGAATTTGTATCGGATATAAACTGAAAAAAATAAAAGGAGCGTTAACTACTGTGGCAGGCCAGGCGTTTACCGGTACGGTGCTGGCTATCTTACTGGCAGCTTTTTATTTGAAAGCTAAAGATAACGTTCTCCTGATCTCAATCATGAAAGGGGTAGGAGCAGCCGTAGTGGGTTTACTCCTCTCTGTTGTCTACAAGATGGCAAGAAAAACCATCAAGGATTACAAAACGGCTTTATTTGCGCTGGCAGCTTTTTTTGCGCTTGCTGTATTTAAGCTTAATCCTATAGGACTTATCCTGGCTTCGGGCATACTCGGCTTGGTAGTATATGGAAGGAGGACCAAATGATTCTGCTTAAATTCTGCTGGATACTAATTGTCGTTAATGCCCTGACTATCGGAGGCGGGTTTGTCATGCTTCCCATGCTTCAAAAGGAGTTTGTTGAAAAATATCACTGGCTGACCAACAAGGAATTTATGGATGCAATTGCCATCGGGCAGGTCACCCCAGGGCCTCTAACAGTTATGAATGCCTTTATGGGATATAAAATCTACGGCCTGTTAGGTGCAATTATGGCAATGATTAGTTCTTATTTGCCATGTATTATTATTGTCACACTGGTGGCGAAGTATTACTACACTTACAAAAAGTCCGTAATCGTTATTTCAAGTTTCAACGGTATAAAACCTGCTGTTATCGGATTATTAGCGGCTGTGGCTATTTCTCTTGGAAATACCTCGCTTGTAGACCCTATAACCTTCGGGATTGCTATAATTAGCTTCGCTGTTATTGCATTCACAAAGATAGACCCTACTTTTGTTATTATTGGAGCAGGGGTTATGGGGGCTTTATTTCTATAATTAATTCGCCTAAGGCGAATTAATAAACCATCTGTCCTGTAATAAACCTATAAGCCCTTTCATCCTTCGGTTTCTCAAAGAATTCCTTGTTCGGCCCATGGTCAACAATCCTGCCGTCATACATAAATAAGACCATATCAGCAAGCCTCTGCGCCTGAAATATATTATGAGTTACCATGATAATAGTCAGCCTATTATTTCCTTTTAGCTTTGTGATAGCCTCCTCGATAATCGTTGTGCTGTGAGGGTCAAGAGAGGCTGTAGGTTCATCAAGGAAAAGTATTTCAGGTTCTATTACCATCGCCCTTGCAATACCGAGCCTCTGGGTCTCACCGCTTGAAAGTGTAAGTGCAGTATGGTTTTTTTTATGGATTAGACCGACTAACTCCAGAGCCTTGTCAACCCTTTCTTCTATCTCTTTCTTTTTCATTCCACGAATTTTTAGACCATAGGCTACATTCTTAAAAACAGTTGTATTAAATAAACCAATTTTAGGTAAGACAAGGCTTATCCTGCGTCTGAGTTCCGTGTCTTTTCTAACAATGTTACTGCCTGAGGAAAAATTGACTTCTCCAGAGTCAGGACATTCAAGAAGGGCACATATCCTTAGGAATGTTGATTTCCCGCTGCCATTAGGTCCCATCAACACATAGATGCCACTGCTATCAAAGGAAAAGGAACAGTCCCTCAAAACAGGCTTGCCATTATAGTTTTTACTGATATTCGATACTGTCAATCTAAGGCTCATCTACTCACTTATCATTCCTTTTTTCTGAAACAAATGAAGTACTACATTTATAATTAATGAGAGTGTTAAAAGTATTATCCCCAATGCAAGGGCAAGTTCAAAGTTTCCTTTATCGGTCTCGAGGGCAATGGTTGTTGTCATAACTCTTGTATAGCCTGCGATGTTTCCACCGACGATGAGAATCGCACCGACTTCTGCCATAACCCTGCCGAATCCGGCAATAATACCTGATAATATCCCATATCTTGCCTCATTTATTATGGTAATAGCTTTCTGATATGGGGTTGCACCGAGGGTTATTGCAGCCTGTCCAATGATCGGGTCGACAGTAACAATTGCTGAATGGCACAGAGATGCAACAATCGGTAATGCAAGGATAGTCTGAGCTGCAATCATTGCTGATGGTGTATATAATAAACCCATAAAGCCGAGCGGACCGCTTCTTGATAGCAAAAGATAGACGAAAAGACCAACAACAACAGGTGGAAGTCCCATAAAGGTGTTCAAAAGGCTGATTATGAAGCCCCTGCCGGGAAATTTCCTTAGACCTATGATAGTACCTGCAGGAACGCCTATGATGGATGATATAATGAGGGCTATTCCTGAGACTTTCAGAGATAAAAATATTATACCCAGCAGTTCCTGATTGAGATTATAAATAAGGGAAAACGCCTTTAAAAAACCTTCTATAATTGAATCCATAATAAAAACAATAAAAGATTATAGTACTAATTCTCAAGGATTTAAGGCCGAAGATCAAAGCCTCCGGCCTTAATGAGTTTTAGAAATAGAACTGTACCATTGCCCTGTATCTGTTGTCATTCTGGTCATCGACAGAAACTGTAGATCCTGGAACAGGGATAAATTCTCTCACAAGATAACTGTAATCCACAGAGAGCTTCAGGTTGTGGCCATAAAAGTAATAGTTGAGACCAACTGTGTATTCCTTCAGGTTATCCTCAATGGCGTTATTAGTTCCTCCATTGACACTTACGAGACCGAGTCCCGAAGCAAGTGATTTTGCTAAGGTATTATCTTCCAGTCTTTCCACATATGCATACCTTGCAACCACCTCGAATTTTTTTGGTATTATGAAGTAGCCTGCATCAAGTCTGTAAGCAAATCTGTCCCATGTATCCCCGCCTGACCTGTCTTGTTCAAACCTTTCAAACCCATATTCAGAGTCAGCAGAAAAACCTCTGTACCTGAACAGGGCAGCAAGATCGTATCCGGAACCATTATAATCATAGGAATTCACTGATTGTTCTGTCCCGTATGTTGAACTCCGGACTTTGTTTAACCGGTCTGTATCGTGGAAACCTGAGACGAGGAAACAGACCTTAGGGGTTTTACTGTAGTCTATGTCTCCCTGCTGGAGTAAATTATATTTACCGAAGGGATTTATGGAGATTCTGCCTACCCAGAGATGACCGCTGTCATGATTAGGGAGTCCCTTTGAATTCCTGCCATTATAAACACCAGCCCAGTACTGTAAGAATCCATCCTGGTCAAAGAGATTAATGTCGCCTTGAAGTTGAACTCCCTGAGATCTGAAGAGATGAAGACCACCTAATGGAAACTTTGTAACGCTATCTTCAGTACTGACCTGGAAATTGGCATTTCCACCGGGCCATTTTCTCGTATCGTCCTTTCCATACGCATCTGTCTCACCGGAAAAAATACTGCGTTCCACCCCATTCAGCAGACTAGCAGACTGCCAGAAGTGAAGACCATAAGGGAGTTTGGAACGTCCGAACTGGACCTGTGCATAAGGATACTTCTTCCAGGTCACGTATGCGTCGTGCAGGTTGACGGCGCCGGTCGGTTCTAACTGAATATGAAAGAAATATGTCCAGTCTTTATTTGGTGCGTTTCCGCTAAAGACGACCCTTGCTCGCCTTAAGAAGAAGTTGCTCCAGTCCTCATCATTAGCATTAACAGTCCTGTCGAAGGGCAGGTAGGTGTAGCGGAACTGAAGAAACAGATTTGTCTTTAAGAAGAAATTTTCATCCGGTGTCTTTACATAAAAACCCTTATCATATCCGGCCTGTATTCCTTTCTTCGCTGCTTCTACGAACTTTTTTTCAGCCTCGATAGTCCTGGTCTGCGTCTCAACCTGTGTTTTTTCCATATCCTCTATCTTCTTTTTCAGGATAGTCTGCTCTTCGATTAATCGCTCCATCTGTTTCTTAAGCTGTTCCATCTCCACTGGGTCTGCTGCCTTAGCAGACAAAATCCATATCGACGTAACAAAAATAGCGGCCACCAAAAAGACACAAAAATTCTTCATCTGATAACCTCCTCCTTTATTATTTTGCATTGGGAATGAATAATGGATTTCCGTTTTTATCTTTGAAAGATCCGATAGCCTGCTGTCCTTCCTTTGAGATGAGCCAGTTGACAAATTCCATCGACTCTTTGTATTTAACATGCTTGTGTTTTTGAGGATTCACCGCCATCACTCCATACTGATTAAATAAGATGGGGTCGCCTTCGAGGACAATTATCATCTCCAGTTTGTCCTTGTCTTTTGTTGCAAGCCAGGTACCCCTGTCTGTGAGGGTATATGCCCGCTTTTCGTTGGCGATCCTCTGGGTCTTTTCCATACCCTGACCTACTTCGAGATACCATTTCTGCCCTTTGGGTTCTATGCCGGCTTTTTTCCATATCGATAATTCTTTCGTGTGAGTGCCTGAGTTATCTCCTCTTGAAACAAATGTTGCAGATCCTGCTATTTTTTTGAACGCCTCGGTCACTGATTTTGTGCCTTTTACCTTTGCAGGATCATCTTGTGGACCAATAACGACAAAATCGTTATACATGACATCACGGCGATTCACGAAATAACCTTCTTCTACTGCCTTTAATTCAAGCTCTTTCGCATGGACAAAGACCACATCAGCATCACCCCTTTTGCCTATTTCAATCGCAGCACCTGTGCCAACAGCCACAACATCAATCTTGATTCCTGTCTTTTTTTCAAATATCGGTAGGATGTAATCAAATAATCCCGAATTTTGCGTGCTTGTTGTTGATGCACATCGTATCCTTGTTTCAGCAGATACACTTACAGCAGAAAAAACTAATAAAATTGATAAAACTGCAAAAAACCCCTTAAATGATCTCATTTCTTGTTCTCCTTA
>Ga0100402_1004771_pt1 | contig 14182 bp, 8 predicted proteins | sample CryGeyme20150102_FD_80419 | JGI IMG/M metagenome (GOLD analysis project Ga0100402, IMG submission 80419) | Groundwater microbial communities from Crystal Geyser aquifers in Utah, USA - Crystal Geyser metaG 2015-0102 | ecosystem: Environmental > Aquatic > Deep subsurface > Groundwater | place...
ATTTTCATATTGTTTTTGAAAACAAAATTTACAGCTGCTTTTTTCTTACTTTTTCTAAGTTCTTTTTTTGCGGTTTTTGTTAAAGGCATTACAAGATAACAGATATGAGTATAAAGCTATTTTGCATAGTATATTTTTACATATAAAATGCAAGAGAATTAGATATACAAAAAACAAAACAATGTATTAAGTACTCCGAGAGTGGGACTTGAACCCACGACCCAGTGATTAACAGTCACTTGCTCTACCAACTGAGCTATCTCGGATCAATAAGAATATGTAATAGTTTTGAATAATTAATTACCGAGAACAGGACTTGAACCTGCACGCCTCACGGCACCTGGTTCTAAGCCAGGCATGTCTACCAATTCCATCATCTCGGCTTTTGGGTAGTGATACATTTATATTTTATATTTTTTCTCAGGAGGTAGGACTCGAACCTACAACCACCTGATTCAGAGTCAGGTACTCTACCATTAAGCTACTCCTGATGACAGAATCTTAATGACAATAACAATATGTGGCACATAATTTATAATAATTAACATAAGAATATTTTTGCGAGGGATGGAATCGAACCACCTGTCTCCGGGTTATGAGCCCAGCGAGATACCATTTCTCCACCTCGCAATAACCATACTACATAAATCCAACCATACTAAGAAATGTTGGGGAACTAGGATTCGAACCTAGACTGACGGAGTCAAAGTCCGCTGTCCTACCATTAGACGATTCCCCACTTATATAACACATATAGAGTAAAATAAATTGCACTACTTTGATAGAAAGCTCTCACTTCTAGATAAAAGTCACACAAAAAATCATTTCCCATATACCATTGGAATAAATCTTATATATGTTTTTATACACACAATGCAAGTTATTTTTCTTTTTTCTTATGTAGATACTATATACAAATACAAGTATAAATTACAATTAATGAAGAAGGATATATGTCGTTTATATAGACTTTCTTTTTAATATATAGATAGTATACATCATTATAGCACAGACACCCTTTATTGTTGCATCTTGGATGGTAATTCGTAGTATGGACATATGACGAAATACACTATACGTCACGTACGTTTCAAAAAGTATATACATTTCTTATTTCTTTCATTTTTTCAATGAGTGTCTTTGTCGATATATGACGTACTGTACAGAGCTTTATTGCCAAAACCTTTTATGGAAATCCATCCAAAGAATGTTTTGTTGTCGCAATAACAGGAACAACAAGAAAAACAACTACCTGACTGCTATTGCATTATTTTTTTGAACATCTCGTAGGAACAACACTTCTTGTCACAAAAGATTTTGTAAGTATGGGAAGACAAAGGACAGCCTTAGAAAAACCAATTACATCACCTGTGCAGATGCAATCGCTATTGGCTGATGCAAAAGCAGCTTGATGTCAAATTGTGATACTATGTTTGGATAGAGAAGATGTAACAAATATGATTGTTGATTCTTTGGAGATTGATATAGCTGTTCTCACAACAATAAGTTGATTTGATAGCTATGATGACGCACATACACTAGAAAAAGAAATACAACAATATAAGTCCGTTTTTGATCGTGTGCTTGCCAATACAAAAACAAATAAACTTGCCATATTTCCTAAAGACGATAAACGGTGAGTACAGCGACAAGAAATAATGTCTTTTGACAAAGTTCTCAACTATGGAATTATGGGATCTGCAGCTGTTCAGTGACAAGCTACTGCTTCTGGTGATTTAGCATATAGCTATTTGGGACAAACACAAATAATTTCTTCTCCCTTTGTTTCTTCTCAAAACATATATGCCTGTCTTGCAGCAATGAGCGTATGCTTATTAATGTGAGTACAAAACGAAACCCTCATACAGCTTCTTCCATCTATTCCTATGGATTTGATAGAAAATGTTACCACTATACAAAAAAATGGTATAGACTTTGTATTTACAACAATGATGTCTCATGATGGAATCTCACATATTTTGGATGAATATTCTAGCCGTACATGACATGGGTCAGTAATTTTTTTGTATACACTACCAGATGGAGTGAAAGAGTTTCCTTATGATGTTCAAAAAATATATTCTCGTTTGCAAAAACACAACAACATATTGATTGTATCTACTCCATATATGGAATATGCATACCCTGATAATTATGTTCTCCAAGAATGAATCAATTTTTACCAGTTTTTTGGTATCAAGGTGGCATTACATTTTGCAAAAGCTATTGCATGACCTGGAGATACAGTTATTGTAACGACACACAAACAAAGAATGCAACAGGATATAGATGCAATACAAAATCTTACATAATAAATACATATTTTATATTACTATACTAGAAATGAAAAAAACTGTGTGATGGGCTATTTTCTTTATAATCTTTTTACTAGTCTGAGCTAGTATTGTTGATGTATACTTTGCAAATCATCAATATTATGCTACTATCTTTTCATCGTGGAAACATCGACAGATCTTGATTGTCGCTATAGTTTCTGCTTGTATACCAGTAGCATATCTTCTTTTTCAACCCAAAAAATCATTATGGATGACTATAGTAACGGTTTTTGCCGGGTTACTTGTATTCTCATTCTTTCACCAATGATTAAAATGAGGAATCATCTGACCTAGTTGAGCGTTTATGACCATCATCAATACTGCAATACTTTTTGGAGTCAGTGTCTATTTTTTGGTATGATTATTAGGTGTATGAACAGTAATTGAACAAAAGTTTATTCGTTTTTCTGAACATCGTTTTCAAGAAATGTTTTTTTCTTTTGGAATAGGTTTAGCTGCATTTTTGTTTTATAATCACTTTTTGATTATTGGATGAATATATTTTCCTTTGTTTAGTTGGGTGTTTTTTGTGGGGTTATGAGTATGTATTCGATATCAAAAAAAACAACTCATGGTATATGCACAACGTATCAAACAATCCTGTTTAGATCTTTTTTCAGCAAACTATGTACTTTCTAATGGGTGGTATATATTTGGTGCTATCTTGTTGTTACTCTCAATTATGTACTATTATTTTTGATTTTCTCTTTCATTTGTGCCATATTCTACAGCATGGGATGCAAATCATCTATATATGTACTGTCCCAAAGTATTTGCCGAAAATTTCTGAGCAACTGTAGATGTCTGTTGAACATCTCCTATGTTATGGTTATCGTATATATCGTTTTGGTTTAGTTTGATAGAACCAATCAAATGACGATTTCGAATAGCACCGAGTACGTTTGGAGTTGCTCTAAACTTTTTGAGCGGAATTATGGTATTGTTATTTGCTATTGCTGTTGGATCAGAAATTGGTTCACTTCTAACAGTTTCTTCAACAAATAAAAACCTTTCATTACAAGAAAAAGATACAGAAACCCTCAAAAAAACAGTTCTTACATATACATCATGGACAACTATTTTGCTTTGGCTTTCGAGTGGAATGTGAGCATTTCTGGTTTTTATAGATAATAAAAGCGACTTGTGAGTAATGGCACTTACTCTCTTAGCTATTTTATCTTGAATAATTTTCTTGACACAAGTTCAAAACAAAACAGAATGATCTAAAAAATACGTATTATTGTCAGGATTCTTTTTTGCTCTAGCAACTATGTGAAAAGTAACAGCACTACAAGATGTTCTGTTGTTTTGATTTTTGCTTGTTGCATTTTGGATGAATGCAATTGTGGCAATTGGACTCTGAATAGCTTCTTTGTGAGTACTCTGATATCTCAATATTTTAACAGTAGCATTTTTTATACCACATGGTCAAGCATCTTTTTTTATCGGTATAGGATTAATTATTGCTATAATATGAGTTGCATATTTCTTTGTAGACAAAAGATGGAGAGAAAAACTTCTTTCGCTTCGTTATATAGCGATTCGAGGAATCACAGTTCTTTTGTGTTTAATAATCCTAAAAACACCACAAGTCCTCTATACGCAAATACGTACACAAACATTGTCTCCATCATGATTTGCAAAGTGAATATTAATGTCAGTTGTACCTCATAATGCAAAAAACAGTAGCAACAAAAAAAACATATCTGACCCAGAGGAAGATAGACCATTATTGGCATGAAATCTATCATTAGGGTGATTTACTCCAAAATCTACATATGTAACTCCTGAAGAACTAGCAGAGGTTGCTCCACATTTGTCAATATACTGTTCACCTGAGAGAAACATCGAAGACGCACAAACGGTTGCACTATCACCAAAGCAATGTCGTGCAACATATGGAGACCTGTCCGAAGAAGAACTGTTTAGTTGACTACAAAAAACAGTAGGATGATGACTTAACGAAGATTTTCAAAGATATATTTGATTTGGTCAAAGGGAGTTTAGTGCACCATTGACACCATCACTTCAAGCATGACAAACACGACTAGGATATATGCTTGACACGATTGGATATTCGTTTGCTGATGTACTAGTAGGAGAACCTTGATGTTATGGTCGAAATACAGATGCTAAAACACTATGTCAAAACAAAGATACAATACAACAATTTAATATACCTCAACTACGTTCTTTATTAGCAACACTACCAAAGCAGTCAGAAGGTCATCTTTTATTAAGTTGTATATTAGGAAAAGGTACAAACAAAACAGCTTATCCTCAATTTAGTACAGCATACTGAGTACAAGCTCTCCAAAGCTTTTATAAAGATAGTGTTGTTGAAGTCACACAAAAGTCGTACTTTAAAAACGATCCAAGTAAAATATGTACAACAAACTCTTCTGATGTTTGTTTCACAAGAGAAAGTATTGCAATACCATATAGATACATAGTACCTCTTAATGTGACGGTTATTAACTCACTACAAAATCTAAGTAGTTATTATACCGATGTTTGATATGTATTCTTTATACTATTAATACTAGTAATCGTTGGTACAGTCTATCTTTTGTTCTTTTTACGTGTCAAAAAGTGAACGTATTATATCTATCATCCTTATGTATTTACGTTTTCTATTCATATTATTGCCTTGTTGTGATGGATTATACGACGAGCTATTGGAAGTGCAATCTTGTGGTATTGAGTTGGGCTTATAGCTTGGACAATTGCAGCAAATACATCTTTATTTGCATGTATCATGTTTCGTAAACAAAATATAGATACATATGAAACATATATTCGTTGAGCAGTGTTGTGACTTCTATGAACATTTATTGGTATACAGTTTGTACTAAATTTTGTAAGGATATCGTCTCAATGATGAGAGTTTAACTTTGTACGATATAAATGATCAAGTGCTAATATAAATACCTACCAAGTATCACAATGAGGTATCATACCAAAGACATCATTACAAATACCATATACTGCAGATGATGTTTTTGACTTACAATTTGGTCATTATAATGCCTTTATAGACGCTGTTAAAAATAGAAAAGACGATGAAGGTGTTTTGATAGCATGAACATACTTACAGTACTTTTTAGACAACCAACATAACATCATTTCTGACTCATTGCTTAGTCAATTATGGGAATGGACATCTGATAATAATCTTTGTAAGTCTCGTCTCAGACTTGAAGAGAAGAATATAAAATACATTGTTATAGATCCAAATATACTCACAGTTGTGATGTGATGATGAAACAACACACTCAAAGACAGAATGTTTGCTAAAATAGATTCTGCAAATTGACAAATAAAAAACGATGGTACCATGACGATATTGGCGAAAATGGTACAAGCGTGATATGGTCGCTTAATGTATTCTAATAGTCTGCTAGCTACATATGCATTTGATTTAACAGATCAACAGTTACAAGAAGCACTTTCTGCTAGAAGAAGCAGTAACCCATCTGACCAAGTAGCACTCACATTGGCTCCGCTTGAACAAGATATGTCATTACTTAGAGCATATATGTCATTAGCAAGATTCTTCCCAGAATATTTTGGATCATTTATGCAACTCAGTGCACAAATATTTGAACAAAGGCTCATTTCATCTATTGATGCAATACAAGATATTAGTTGAGTCTTTTGAAGAACCGTTGATTCAGAAAAAATCTATAGGTATTATACGTTATTGCAACAACAGGGACTAAGTCCAACTTTGGCAGACGAAATGAACAGAGAGTTAACATCAGATGAGTTGTTTGTGCTATCTCAATATGCACAGTTACGTTACCTTATTCAAACGTGAAATACACAATCATTTCAAGAAGCAATAGGATCTCTTTTGAATCAAAGCGTACAATCTTCAAGTCAACTTATCGTCTTTGAATTACTTTAAATTTGAATTACTATAAAAAAGAACCAAAAAATATATAGTCAAAAACCCAAAAGCAAATTGCTTTTGGGTTTTTTTTTTAAAAGTTTAGAAGTAAGGAATTATATAGAATTATATAGAATTATATAGAATATTTAGTATTATTTTAACTCTTGCAATAATACAGTTTTGTATGCCATAACAGGTTCTGGATATCGCTTCATATCTTTCATTATGTCTTTTATATTATCAGCAATGCGTGCATATACATCTGGCTGATCCATAAAATGTTCATGAATCCAAATCAAAATATCCTTTGCACACTGATACATATCAATACCACTAGTTTGCAATGCACCCAAAAAAGAAGCGACAGTTTCATATTGTATTTTTTTTTGGACATATCATGCCAAAAGTTCTACAAATTCTTGAATACGGGCATCACTAACAACTCACAAAAATTCACTTACATGTTTTTCTGTAACGTCTCATAAAACACGAACCTGATCCAAATACTTAATAGCATCACGCATACCACCTGCCGACAACTTAGCAATCAAAGCCAGTCAGGCTTCTTCTGTATGTATATTTTCTTGCTGCGCAATATACGCAAGTCTTTGGATCATTGGTTGTAACGCAACGCGTCAAAAATTAAATACCTGACAACGGGACATGATTGTATCTGGGATTTTGTGTATTTCTGTCGTTGCAAGTATAAAACAGACATAGTCTTGTGGTTCTTCCATAATCTTGAGAAGAGCATTGAAAGCTCATTTACTAAGCATGTGGACTTCATCAATAATATAGACTTTTTTTTTGAGAACAGATGGAGCATACATAGCTCTATCGAGTATTTCTTCTCTGATATTATCAACTCATGTATGAGAAGCGGCATCTATTTCAACAATATCCATTGTTGTTCCATTAATAATTTGCAGACAATTGACACACTCATTGCATGGATTTCCATCTTGGGGATTGAGACAATTCATTCACCTTGCAAGCAACCTTGCAGAACTCGTTTTTCATGTTCATCTCGGTCCATACAACAAATAGTTTGTTTGCGTAAGATTGTTAGCAACATGAGCTTTGAAAATAGGCATAATATGACTTTGTTCTACTATATCATCAAAACGCTGAGGACGATATTTGTTTGCAAGTGACATGAATGTGTGAGAAAACAATAAAACTCATACTGATGTATTTATTAATACAAATAATACCTAATCTCCAAAAGAACTCAACAATAAAAAAATATAAAACAACAAAGGCTATTTTTTATCTCTAAGAAATTTCTATTTTGAGTATTATATCACGCATATAAAAAATAGCAATACATAAAAACAAGACAGAGTAATTTTTTTGGGAAACAAAACAATGATACCTATAATCAAAAAAGCAAATAGTTTTTTATCGTTTATGGTATATTATGGAAGATTTGTTTGAAGAAACAGGACAACAAGCAGGTGCACAGCAAGCTTCACAACAGCCTGTTGCGCAACAAGTGCAAGCGACACCATCAGCCAGTGTCGCTCCAGCACCACAACCTGCGACACAACAAACCCAACAAGTCACTCCTCCAAATACATGATGAGGAGATGATGCCGTTATAATAAGACTTGATGATATATTGAGTTATATAAATGCAACCGATGGTATTTCTGATCTGTTGCTCTCATGATGAGAGTATATATGTTTTAGAGAACATGGAGACCTTGTAAAACAAACAAATTATGGGAAACTTAACTATGCAACAATGAGACAATGTCTCATAGATTCATATCAATGAGATGTTTCAAGATTTGAAGCTTTTTTGAAAATGAAAGATGAGGATTATGCATATATCTCAAAAGAATGAATTCCATACAGGGTAAATAGTTATATGAGACTAGGACAACTAGCAATTGTGATGAGAAAAATTAATGGAAAAGCAATGAAACTTGATGACATTATGTTTGAAGATACTGCACAAGCAATCAGAGATAATATTTTGGTTCGTAAAAAAGGACTCTATCTTGTAACATGACCAACATGATCTTGAAAGTCAACATCATTGGTTGCAATGATTGAACTCATGAATCAACAAAGACAAGAACATATTATTACAATGGAAGATCCGATAGAGTTTATCTTTGAACCCAAACAGTGTTCAATCTCCCAAAGAAATATATGAATTGATACAAATGACTTCAAAAATGCGTTAAGAGCAGCTATGCGTGAGGATCCAGATATCATATTTGTGTGAGAAATACGTGATAGAGAAACAGCAGAAGCTGCACTTAATATGGCAGAAACATGACACTTTGTGTTTAGTACACTCCATACTGCATCTGCAGCTGCAACAGTAAATAGGTATATTTCTTTTTTCCCACCAGAGATACAAGAAAGTGTCTGTGACAGACTCGCAACCGCACTAGCGTGAATTCAATCGCAGATGTTGGTGCACAAAGTATGAGGATGAAGAGTTTGAGTATATGAATTCTTGGTCAATAATACTGCGGTGAGAAATAATATCAAAAAAAGAGAAATACCACAAATCAACAATACGATAGAAACATCATCGTCTCTTGGTATGATTTCAATGAGATGATACGCAGAAAGACTTTTGGAAATGTGAATGGTAACACAAGAATCAGTTAACTTTATTTTTGCAGAATCTGGTTGATAGTCTTCAGACCCTAATCACCTTCTTATTTATCTTATGATTTTTGTAATGGATACGACACAACTTATACAACAATATTTACCACAAGACTTGCATCAACTTGCAGCAACATTTACGATTCCAGATGCATTTTTGACACAAATGCCAGATATTATTGAGCTCGTATTGAGATCAAAATCAATGGAAAAACCAGAAGAAAAGCAAAGTTGGTTTACAATGCTTCCTATGATGAATGATGAGCAAATAGAAAAACTGAGAGATATCTTGGTAAGAGAAAAACAAAAGTTACAAGCAATTGAGCAAAAGTATGAAGAAAAAAAACTAGAAATCAAAAAAAAATACCTTCTCAAACGACAAAATATGTGATATGCCAAAAAAGTTGATTCAATCAGATCTGAAGAATCAGTCCACAGACAACAAGAACTTGAAGAAGCTGATGCACTATTGGACGGTCTATAAGAAAATTTCTTTTACTTTTTTGTAGTACTATGATTGCATTCTTGCAACACGCATATACAAAGATTACACAAAAAATACTACTGACTTCATTGCATGTCAGGCAAATTTTTTGTATTATGTGATGTTTTGTCTGTACAGCTCTTTTTTGAATATTTTTGACGCCTCAAACGTTTTGATACAACGACTTGATGGAACAAGCTTTTGACCAATCACAAGCGTATGAACAGGTTGTTAATATCTGAGATACAAAAGAAGCAGTATGAAATTCAATTTTCTATGATAGTAAATGAGTAGCATGTACTGCAGAAAATGGTATTGACTGTAACGTTACAACAAACCAATCACTCTTGGTACGCTGAATAAAGCTCTTTTTGAGGCTCGTTATTATCTTAGCAGTTCCGTTTATTATTTTTAATGCAGTGTATTTGATTGTGGAAGTGATATGATGAGGATTCCAAAAAGTATGATGATTTGTACTCAATATCGTAATTTGAATCATTGTCGTATTATCTGCTGTTGCAATTATCCAACTCGTACAGTCAGCAGTTGTTTCCTCAACACTTTGAGATTTACTTGGTTTGTTCTAACAAAACCACAACCGTGTCAGTATTTATTTTTTGTCAAAACTATGTTTGCAGTTATTGCTTGAGTTCTTTATTTTATTGGATGAGTTGCGTATTGATATAACGTACATTTGCCACCAAATAATGGAGAAGATGATTATAAAGCACCACCAGCATGATGAGCAAGAGTTGATGGAGAAGAGTCAGAATTGTATATGTTTATAGACTTTATCAATGAACATTTGCGATTTGCGTTGGCTGTAATTGCTTTTGTTGCAGTGTTATATTCATGAGTCAAATTTGCAATGAGTTGAGGACAAAACTTTGATCCTGCCAAAAATCTACTGACTGGGTTGGGAGCATGACTCTTTTTGGCAGTTTTTTCATACGCCATCATCAGAATTGTTACTAATTTGATATAGAAAGGCTCTACTTTTTGTACGGTAAGAAAATAGTTTTATTATTTCTTCACAAATATTATGTCAGCAAAAGTAATTTGAAAAAACAACATACACAACAAGCAAGAATTATCAAGTATTGAAAATATACAAAAAAATATAAATGAATCTGAAAGAAAAAGAACTGAAATATGAAATGTACTCAAAGAATGAAAAGAAAAAAACTATAATTTAAATATTTTAACTGCAGGAGAAAATAATTCTGATCAAGAATCTAGTTCAACTTATTTACAACAAAACAAGTTAAATACAACGTTAAATAGAACTAAAGATTTTTTATGAATGAATAAATGAGTATTGTCTTTCAAAGATGAAGAAATAGTTTTAAAATTCTTATGAGACTTAACTAAAGAAGACACTAGAGAACGGTTAGAAAAAGAATGAAATAAGTACTCAGTTATAACACTCTTAACGTCTCTTAATTGAAATGAAGATTCATCAAATAAACATATAAACAACCTCGAACACATACTTCCAAAATTATCTAATGAGTTAGCAACTGATATTTTGTCGTTGATTTGAAAGAATAAAGATGCACTCTCATACTTGAGAAAAAATCTATTAGAAGTTATAGAAAATTATGAATCTGCTATGGCAGAACCAGAAAAAGCAAAAGAAAAACTAGAAAAAGTACTCGAGGTCATTATAGAAAATGGAAAAAACAACAGGCATGATTTAATAAGAACATTTGAAGAAATAGAACAATATGCAAAAAACAATGCTCTTAATGCAGTAAAAACTTCTCTCTTACTATCTCTATTTATTGATACTAAAAAAAATAAATATAATAATTTTGCACAAGCAACATTAAAACTGGATACCTTCTTGCCAGCAGATAATTTTGAAGCCTATCCAAAGTTAGCTAATAATAAAAGTGCAGAGCAATTATATAGAGCATGACTTTCTCCCATGACAATCAACTACATATATACTAAAATAAAAGAAGGAAAAAATAGTGAAAAAATTCTTCCATCATCAGTACCTTCTAATAAATTGTGAAAGTATATTGAAACAATCAAAGAATCGACAAAAGATCAAATAGATAGTGAATTTAAAGATGAAAGGAATAGTTTATATAATATATTGAATTCATTAAAAACATCTGATGAAAAGCTAAAAGAAACTATTAACGATTATATTGATAAAGTATGAAAACTATCTGAAGAATACAGTGATACAAAAGATTTAGATATGAAAATAAATATTATTGATTCTTTAGAAAGTATTTCTATAGATATTAGAAGACTTGAACAGAAGATTGATAATATAGTGAGAAAAAATGCACTTGATGATAGTTATTTTAATGCAACTGGAGCAGATGTTCGTATACCTCAAGTAAAAAATACGCATACGAAAATTGGGGTAGCAAAAGCCCCACAAACAAAAAATAAAATAGATCCAGAATTACTTGAAAAAATAAATAAATTTCTAAACAATCAATTAACTATAAATAATGGTATTCCTCAAAAAGACTATAAAGACATACTTATTAAAAATCTTGAGGTTAATGAAATGGATATAAATACATTTGAAGCTTTTTACTGAAAAGAAACGTTATTTAATAAAATAGCTCTTTTACATGAGAAAAATGAAATATCCAAAGAAAAGAAAATTACACTTGCAGATGAAATAAAAAAAGAATATGAAATTTTTAAACATAGAAAAGAGGGAATATCTAACATTCTTGATACAATTAGGAAAAATATTAGTTCATATCGGTGATTAGAAGCACAAAAAACTAATAAAAAAGATCTAGCTGAAACTGACATGTTTCAATATCAACAAGAATTGAATAACATATGATTCTATAGAAATGAAATCGATGAAAATAAAAAATTAAATGAAATAGTAAATACTATGTTCAAGAACAATGAATTTAAAGATTTATTTACAGGTCCTGATGAAGATTTTGATAAAGAGAAGGAAGAAATAAAAAGACTTATTGAATTTACATACTGAGTTGAATTTATGAAAGAAAATGAAACAACTACACCTAACCAACCCACTCAACAACCTGACTAATCTGCTCCTCCATACTGATATGAGATGTATCCAATACCTTGACCTGGCCAGGGTATTTTTGTAATAATAAATCTGTATGTTGACGATCTATTGCATCTCTCGATGCAAGTTCTTGTTTGACTTGATCGAATGTATAGTCTTTGCCTGCTGCGACTTGTTGTTGGTGTCTTCTACCAGCTCTGATATCCAAATCACATGTGATATAGATTTTGAGGTCTGCATCGGGAAACAAGACAGTTCCTCAATCTCTTCCATCAACAACAATATTACCATGTTTTCAAATGTCTTGCTGTTGTTGCACCATTCGTGGTCTTATTAATGGCGTATTTGCAACGTGAGAGACATGTTGTCCTACTTCCAAACTTCTTATATTGTCTGTATAGTCTCGTTTAGAGAGTTTATTATTTGTATTTTTGTTGTCTGTATTTTTATTATCGATAACTCGAATGTGATCGGTACCGTCATCATGACGTTCAAAATACAAATAAATACGTCAAAGAACATCTACAACAGTGTCTGGGTCAGTATATTTTTTGTTATGTGAAAGAAAATAATACGTCAGGGCCCTATACATTGCTCACGTATCTAGGTACGTATATCACAAAGCATGTGCAACTCACAATGCGGTTGTTCATTTTCATGTACCTGCGAAACCATCAATAGTAATAATCATGTATTTTTTGATATATAAATGTATTCAAAATGTAGCATTTATAATATAAAATACCATAGATTATGAGAATAAAGATTTTCACATTTTCACAAAGTATTATTTGTGAAAAACAAAGATAGAAACTACCTAGTGTTTGTTCTCAAAGTAGTGATTCTCTACTGAATATTTTTTAAATCTTTTTCACAAAAATACGAGACATATTTTTTGAACAAAAAAATGAGTTTTTAACAAACTCACAAACTATCATGTGAAAAAAATATTGAAACAACAGGTAGTATAGTACCTCGTGACTTTTAACATCATAAAAACAATTACTCATTATTATTATTATTAATTTTTTATAGTATATTCTTTCTTTTTAAACAACACAATTTTGTAAAGAACTGTATGGAAAAAAATAAAGAAAACAGGTTTGCAAAACTTCAAGTTTTTTGTACACTCAATACTACAACAAAAGATAAAAAAAAGCAAAAAATTGCCTGACCTTTATCTTGTACACCTTGACAATGTCAAATTCTTCTAGAAATCGTATGTGAGAGTATAATGAACGTCAGCTAAGTCCAGTTGAGAAGCAAAGATTGGAGTTGGATGAGAAGATAAAAAAAGAAGCACATAGTACATTATGATGATACGCAGTAAGATGAAAATTATCGAATGGTATGTATCCAGTCTCAATGTCAGTGAGAACAAGTCAATGAAATAACGAAAAAAATAATGATGCAACTAATGAATGAAACAACAAAAAAACAGTCCAGTATGAACATTTTTTGAAAGATGATACGGCAGAAATAGTTTGAGGTATTACAGCAAAAATATGACCAATGATACAAGGTCGAGAAAAACAATGAATTGGTTCAGAACTGTGACAATTGATGCAATCTGCATGAATTGATATACAAACTCTTGCTAAAGATACAAACAAAAAAATGTATCCATTGTTGTTTGCGTTTCATTATATGTTTCACAAAACATATCCAACCAATGCAGATATCAATAGAAGAAATGCATTGATACAAAGTAATGTCGTGACAAGTGTCAGTAGTCTTATAGCTTCATGAAGTCATGCATGTGTAGAATTTTCTACAGTTTTTCATAGATTTTTGCAACAACAATGATATCA
>Ga0100402_1004772_pt1 | contig 14180 bp, 8 predicted proteins | sample CryGeyme20150102_FD_80419 | JGI IMG/M metagenome (GOLD analysis project Ga0100402, IMG submission 80419) | Groundwater microbial communities from Crystal Geyser aquifers in Utah, USA - Crystal Geyser metaG 2015-0102 | ecosystem: Environmental > Aquatic > Deep subsurface > Groundwater | place...
TATGGTCGTCGTCGGAATGACCCGTATTGCTGCTACTTCCACCATTGGACAGAATGTTCTTGTTGTAGTAGACACAACACGAAATGGCGGTGAGAATGGTGGCAAAGAGGCTGCGGGCACCGGCTTGATCTAAAGTAGTGGGAATTGGTGTGGATGAGACGGTTTTTTCCTTGGCACTGTTACTTTTTGCGGGATCATCGTTGTGGTCGTCATCGTTTGTTGTGACGTCCTCCTCTGTTTTGACGTGGACTTCTTCATCACTGTTTGTTTGCGCCACTACTTCATTGTTGTTCGTTTCGTTCGTGCTACCATCTTCTACGGCCGTCGATGACGCCGCCGCCAAAACTTCAAATACCAATTTAAGTTTGGATGACTTGTCCAAATCTTGAAACAAGACCAAACCTGCCTTGGCTTCTGCATTTGTTGTACCGGCAGCCAACATGCGCGAAACAAACATTCCGACCAACGGGTGCTGACACTCGGAAGCCGCCATGAGCAACATTTGATGAAATCTCAGTGTTCCGTGTGGTTTATCCAGCAACTGGTGCAGTGCTTCGGGCGTGTCCAGATACCGATGAACTGACGTATCGTCATCATCGTTGTCGTCATCGTTATCAACGCTGGTGCTCTCTTTGTTGGCCATGACGGCTGTGGTATTAGTGCTACTGTTGTCACCGCTGGTCTCCTTGTTGTTTGTATTGTCTAAAGCAGCAGCGGCAGTAACAGTAGCAGCAGTAACTGGAATTGGAATGCGTTTCAAACAACTCTGCAAAGCTCGACTGGCTTCTGCCATTCGATCGGCATCCGGTGGTGTCATGGCCATGGACAAGGCTGACAGGGATGATATTGAAGATGATTGTGGTGACGATGAAAAATAACTGCTGCTGGAATGGGGTGGTGGAGGCGGTTGTGGTCCCTGTTGATAATGATGTGAAACATGCTGGTGCTGTTGCTGTTCTTGTTGGATTGTGCCGGTGCCGGTGCTGGTGGAGTTATTATCACTGAAAGCAGCAGCACTGCTACTGCTACAATTGGGCGCCTTGGCCGGAGTAGATGCAGTGCTCGTCATTGTAGACAGTGCTATGTACTGGAGTATTGTAGGTGGGTTTGTGGTGCAATCGTTCGGTGATTTTTCAAGAAGTGGTGTAACACTTAAAAACCTGACTTGTGTTGCGTGTATGTTTGCTGGCGGAAGTGTTGGTTGGATTCAAAAAGCACCTATAACAAAGCACTGTAACAACAGGCTCTCGTACAATGCTGCTGCTACTCTGAATCTACTTATTTGTTTGTTTGTTGGTTGGTTGGTGGGAGGTGTTGTTTGCCGTCGTTGTATTAGGCTTGACTTCTACCAGTAATTCCAGCACAAGAAAGATGACAAAGCCAGGGATCATACATATATTGATGAAGGCAAAGATGCACCACAGTACCGCATACCACTGTAATAGAGAGGTGAAAAACGGCAAAAAGCAATGCTTCTCTTGCAATCTGTATTTAGCGCCCGTCAAGCCTGAACTTGGCATGCGCTCTGGCATTTGAATGCAAAGTCACTTAACAAATTAACTTCCATATAACTATGACGTTAAGCAATCTTATAATGTTTGAAAAGGAACGAGCTATCCGTGACATAGCAGATGGATGGACGGGTCAATAATCGTTCCTGCTATTGGTTCAAATTCACTTTCGAATGAGGAACTCTAAGTAATGGGATAGTACTTAAGGACTTTATTGTAAATAAAAACAGAAGCTCTGAGAAAACTGGTGTGCGTCGGATTAGTTATTAAGCTCTCGGAATAGCGACAACTCGTAGTAGGACTAGACTAGCTACTGTACTAAAGAACTTCTGCAGCTACACCTACTAGCTACTAGAGGCTGAAATGTTCGTAGTACCTTAGTCATAGAACGATAGCCATCCAAGTTCATAAGCACACGGCAAAATCAACGATTTCCAGCTTCATCTTGTAGCTATCGCCAGTAAGATGCTGAAAGTCTCTCGGCAAAGAATATATTCTACGCTCAGGACGCAACAATGATACATTTATTTCACAATCAAGCGATCTATAATGATAGCCCTTTTGTTGTCGTGAGCAACAAGCCATCAGCGTTTGTTTTTTCCTTTCTCATTATATCAAGTTGTCGATCATCATGGTTTTGAACTCACTAAAGTTCACTTGACCATCACCATCGGCATCAACCTGAGCAATAATCTTTGCAACTGCTTTGTCGTCTACTATACTGCCACCTAAAATAAGCCGGACTTCTTCTGGAGAGATTTGTCCATTTCCGTCCCTGTCAAATGCCCGAAAGGCTGCTTCTAAACGCTTCTCGGACACAAGACTTTTAGCATTCATGGTACCCATGACGAACTCTGAATAGTCAATTTCGCCACTTTCGTCGCTGTCGACCTGTTCGAAGATGGTCTCGAGCTCGGCCTTGCTCAGATCTTGACCAAAATACTCGTTCCAGCTGTGCTTAATTTCTTCCCGTGACAATTTTCCGTCGCAATCCACATCCATTGCTCGAAAAATGGCGTCTATTTTTTCTTTCTCGTCTTTGGTCAGTAATTGAGATACAATGAAGGTATAGGTTGCTTGCTTGAGTTTTTGTTGGGCACTAAAACTGGCCAAGTTGGACTATAAATTTAGTGTCAGAGAGATTAGAGCGCGAAAAAAATTGAAGAAATCCAACGAACTAAAGCTTCCAGAAGATATGATGTTTGCTTTTTTGGTCAACTACGACACAACCATAAAAAAACAATTAAAAAAACTCACCAAACTCGTGACAGCATCCTTGCTCGTGTAAGTCTCGTAGGCTTCCATCTTGGCAGCATCCAACCATTTGTGTGTCAGGGCTTCGGCGGCATTCGGGCGGTCTTTCTCTTCGTAGGTGAGGAGACTACATATGAAATCAATGGCTTCGTCGGAAATATCGCTCCATTCGTCTCCATCAAAATTATACCTGCCCTCCATGATCCGATCGTAAATTTCATCGTCCGTAAAGCCATTGAAAGGCGGAACTCCTGATAATACAATGTAGGCAATGACTCCGCACGACCACACATCACATTTGGTTCCGTAACTTCCTGCCAATACCTCTGGGGCAATGTAGTAGGGACTGCCCACCGAGTCTTTCAGTCGGTTTTTGGCTCCGCCAGCATCTTCGTCAAAGATCTTTGCCGTTCCAAAGTCGCAGATCTTAATGCAGTCAAAGCCCTTGTCATTTTCCAAAAGAATATTCTCGGGCTTGAGATCACGGTGCACAAAATTTCTCCTGTGACAGTAGTTCACACACGTTAAAATTTGCTTCATGAGAATGGCAGCATCTTCTTCTGTAAATTTTCCCCACTGTAAGATCTCCTCGAAGAGCTCTCCGCCGTCGCAGAATTCTGTCACTACATAATAGTGCTTATCGTCTTCGAAAGATTCGAAAATTCTCAAGATGTTGGGATGATCTAGCTCCTTCAGGGTGTCAATTTCGTTGCGGAAGGATTCGTCTTGGATCTTTGCCTTGAGGAGGATTTTCACCGCTCGGATATCACCGGAATCTAAATGCAGGCAGGCGTGAACTGTGCCGTAATTGCCACTACCTAGCTCCTCTCTCAGCTCGTAATGATCACTGAACTTTTCTGATTTGTCGTGCTGCATCACGAATGACTTTCGACTGACTTTGAAAGTGCCCTTGGCATTCTTGAAGAGTCTTCTCATGGTACGGATCTGTGTATATTGTAGTAATGCTTTTTTTCAGCGATTGTATTGCTCTGTTCACTCAAAATATCTGGTACTTGGAGGAAGGCGTATTTGGTGTGATATCGAAAATACAGAATAGAATACTATGCTCGAGCTTTGGTGATTATTTGATGTAAGCTTGGTGTTGTTGGAAAAAAAAAAAGATAATGTTTTCATTATTTAATTTTTTCATCAAGTCTTCCGTGTACCTGGTACTACCAGGTACTGTACTAATTTCTACGAGGAGTACTAGCTAGAGTACGGTACTGGTAGACGAGCGAAGAAATCGATCTGCCTTCCACCAAGAAGAGTCATCCGGTCATTTCAGCTGACAACAGTGCGGTCTGTCCATACACCCAACCCATCTCACAATTTACGAGGACTCGAATTTGTGAAGTTGACTGCAATAATAGATAGTACTGTAGTATGTTGTTGAGGCGCCGAGGCAACCAACAGCAATGAGATGATGCAGGACATGGGTCCAGTACCGAAATGGTAGACTACCAGTGCTCTTGAATAGCGCAGTGCATGGGCGTGAGTGTGCAGACTACATTTCTTCTCTCAGCACAACAGTACTAGCTACTCTAGCTGCGGCTCTGCCTGCCGATTTCTAAAAAATGCTATGTTACGGTCTAATACGAACACTGCTTTGGGCACCAAGAGAATCTGCTTGATTTGCTGCACTACGAATGTGCCAGAGAATAGGGAAAATGACTAAAATTGCAGTTTTTGTTTCTTTTATAGGAGGGTCGAATTAAGTTTCTTGTCGTGCAAGCAGCGGGTGAAAGTATGTTCAAAAACGACTGTATGTACATTCCTGCATGAAAAAAATTGTCCATTTTTTGTTATGCAACGACCCTCAAAGCCGATTGTGTTGGGCAAACACTATCAAAGTCGTGTGCTTGCTTGACAAGACTGTGTCGACTGTTGTTCTTGTCGTTGTCGATCATGTTGATACTACTATCACTATCATCACAAGATTCATCCTCCAGGGTTGAAAACTCAACTTTCTCCAACAATGGATCTTCACCAGAAGTCCCGCTCGTGCTCTCTGGAGCTGTCGTTTCCGCTTTGGTATCGCTACCATCTCTGTCCGTTATCTTGATTGTTCGCAGGTCCAGTGCAGAAGATTCATCGTCCCCATAATCCGAGTAGATCCGCTGTGCTTCCTCGGCATCTTGCGATGCCAACGCTCGCGATTCATTGATAAATGATTGACTCTTTACAATTAAAAAATTTCTCAGTCGTATTGCAATGTCGTCGTTGAAATCTGTGTTACTTTTACGGCCAGCACTGTATAGACTGATCAGGCTGGCACGTTTGCGAAGTGCTGCCGTTTGATAGGCAGAACGCCGACGTTGACGAATGACAAGCTGACCGGGCATGTACATTTCGAGACCACGTCCACACAAACGTTCGTCGTCTTCTTTTGCTCCTGATTCTGCTGCTGATGATGATTGGTCGTCATTTTTCATGTTCTTATCAGTTTTAGTGTCCGAACTTTCAGATTCCTTGAGCTGTGCCAACAAAGCTGCCACATCCTGTTTGGCGAGTTGCGTAAATTCTTCTTTGGTATACCACAAAACACTAGTTGTGTTGTTGTTACTGATACTATCAGTGGATGAGCAGGATGCATCATCATTATCATCATTATTACAAACAGTGGCACACCTTCCTTCGTGATGCTGATGGACAAGAGTGAACTGCGATGCATGCGGAGCGAATCTCACGCGATTTGTACGACGTTTCTTTTTGCTGCCACTGCTGGTGGTGCTGGTGCTGCCGTTGGTCCCCATGCTATTCTCCTCGGTTACCTTGCGAATCATCTGGTTCAAACTTTTGCTTATATTATTATTATTAAATTCTTGGTTACGGTACGATTGTGTTGAAACTTCCCGATGACGATCCATATGAAACAGTGAAGCAGTGATGCCGTCGTCTCTCATCGCTTCTTGGTTGATTTACGCGACAATCCGACCACCATTAGATTGACCTATGTACCTGGTAATAAACACAGTAATAAATGCACCACGACAACAACTGAGGTGGCAAAGTTCAAACCGATGATTCCAGTTAGGGTTCAGGTGATTTTTGGAGATCACTGAAATTATTTGATTTTTATGAGAACTGGGCACCAAAGCCCAAACTACACAACTGCTGTACGTGAATAATCGATGAGGAGCACATAATCTTCTATGGGTATTGATTCATTCTCTGTGTGCTATGCTGTCGTCGTCACACAGATGCATTAATAAGTCCACAAACTATTACGAACAATCAGAATATCCTTTTAACAAATAATCATTGTTTATTGCTAATGTGCCGAATTCTGCAATGAGAAATGACACCCATATCCACATATAATTTACCTCACAATAAAACTTCCTTCACAAGACTGAGCTTCAATATTATGTTCTCTCTCAACTTAGACAATTTGTTCTTCGACAGGATTGGTGAACAATTCAGAATAAATCTTGGTACCCATCAAAAGAGTTCCAGTGGCAGTACAGCAAATGAGGTACAACCAAACTGAAGACCATCCATAGTGAGCCTGGAGAGGTCCAATAGCCATGAGCCCAATGGAAGCTGTAATAGAGCCGCATCCATTGATCAATCCAGTTACCGTTCCCAAGGACTTGTTGTTACCGCGGACACTGGGGTGAGAAGCAAGGTCAGCAGCCACAGCGGAGGTGATAATATTGTTTGGTCTGTGATGCATTACAAAAATTGGCAGTAGCGTGTCAGAGATAGGATGACCTTTTAAAATACAGAGCAACACAAGAACCCCAATTAAAGTACTTACCCTCCAACCAAGATACCCATGCATCCAAGCATAAACAACATGGGACCAGCTCCCAAGGCACCACTTTCAGAGAATTTAGCAAAAATAGCCAAAAAGACAATCAAAGTGCACATGAAGACACCAATGACAACGGCACGGCGTCCACCGAAGAGGTCGCTGACGTAACCCACAATAATACCACCAGGCATCATTCCCACACTGTAAAGCGCGGCAATTAAGTTGGCAGCAACAGGATCAAAGGTCTTGCCCAAAAAGTAGGGAAGCCAAAAGAACAGGCAGTAGTTGACCAATTTGAAGAATCCAAAGGCAAAAGCGTACTGCGCAACCATGGGAATCGCCAAAGCTGCAAGATAGGTAATGGGAGCAGGGCCAGTGTCTGCCGCCATGGTCTCTCCTTGCTCTGCCATCTCCTTGCGCTTTGCTTCCATCTTTTCCTTGCGGATGCGAACCTCAGGGGTAATAATATCAACATTGGCTGGGTCGGCAATCAGACGGGCTGTCAAGAACCCCCAGGCCAAATTTGTTATAGCAGGGAGTAGCAATGCCCACCAATAGGGTTTTCCGCTTTTCAAAACAAAGGCGGTGCACAACTGGGCAGTAATATCTCCACAGTATTGATGGCAGGTCCAGAAACCGAAAATAGTACCGCGCTTGCGGATACTGTCAGCGTCACAAAACCAGTTTCCCATAACAGCTGTTCCGACAGGTCCACCAGTGGCTTGGAAGAAACCAAAGAGAAAATACACTGACAAGATGAAGACGTTTCCCAACATGGCACTCATTCCGTGGAAATCAAACCAGATGGCGACATTGATAAAAAGCAAACAAATACCACTACCCCATAAACCAATGGCCAAAATAATGGTAGGATCAAAGGTGTCACCTAGTTTTCCATTGATAATGTTACCAGCTGCATAGGTTGCCATAAAGATAGTGTCCATTTCGCTGAGCAAAAGAGCCGAATAACCAGCGTCATTTTGTAGCTGCTGTTTGACAGTGGACTGTGACGAGCGAAAAATAGTGAAAGTCGTTGTGGTTAGCAAGTTTACCAAAATATCAAAGTTATGATCGGTACAATAATCTTGTACAAACTTACGTAACACTTCCGCGAGAAATGGGCCATGAAGTACCCTCCAAAGGTAATGAAAAAGGCCCATCTGAGGTTCATCCAATGTTAAGCATAACGAGCAAGTCCCGATTATCAAATAAATGGAGACAGACAGAGAGAGTGTGCGAATAACGAATTCGGAGAATATCAGAAATATAATATAGTCATGGCGTAGTGATAGAAAAAACAATGCCGCAACATTGGAACGAAAAATGACAAAAGGGTTTTCATCGATTGTGGATTTGCCAGTAGAATGTGTCCAGGACAGCGATCCCACACGTCAATGGAAGCAAAGATAAGAGGGAACGTACACAAAAAAGCAAGCAGAAATTAGAACAGAAATTGAAAAAAAGGCACGATGGGTATTGGCATTTTTTCTTATTACCGGTACTACATAGTTGCGAATCTTTTCCTGAATCTTTACTTACGGTTGGTATGCTTTGAGGCGCTTCAGTTGTTCACTCTCGTCGCTGCCAATAAGTGGTTTCGTTTCCGACGACATGGTGTAGATGTGTTTCTATTGCAACTCGAATTGATTAAAGTTAGCAAAAGGAACGTATTTTTCCAATATAATATATTATTGTTATTTGTTATTAGCAGTTCGGTACCAATATTTTGATTTTTATTGCTCCGAGTGCAGTATTTTGTTAACTTTGGGTTCTTCTACGTAGTAGACTAGTACTGCAAAGTATCTTCCAAAACGATTACACCAAAGTACCAATACTCGCTACTACTGCTAGTACTACTATGGAATACACTCTTTTTCAAGTGTTCGCAACTTTCCTTCTGCTCGAATCAAAGAGGAAGATCCCAACGATCCGAATAATTTTTTGATTGGCTCTCAATAAAATCAAAGATCCAATAAAACGGGGAAGGTTTGAGATTCGATTCGCACGCGTTTATTCGTACAAGTGTAGGGATAGCTACTACTAGCTAGTAGACTACTAGTAGTAGGGAACCGTACCACCATCCAGGTACTACGTTACACAGTACCTACTCTACTATTTTTTATTACTCCTCTATTATTTATTTCGAGGGTGGTGAAGTACTGCTGTAGTAGTACTGGTACCAGTAATACGCAGATCTTCAATTACCGTGGTTTCGTTCATCAAAAACGCGAGCATGTTCACTAGTAGACTAGCTAGCTAGTAGGGTACCAGTAATCGCACATTTACTTTTTCAATTCATTTGCACTAAATAATGCGCTGGCTTTTTTTTACCAGTACTGATTAATGAAAGAAACCTACATCGCACATTTGCGCAATCCTTCCGTTACTACTACAGTAAAACATCATCAAAAATAAATGCAGTTCCTTTTTCATTAGTACAATAATAATATTCGAATACGAGTATTTGCTGGAGTAGCTGCTTTTGGTAGTAGTGTTTGCCACCTGCAACGATCCTTCTTAAAACTGAAATCCTGCTGCTCTATTATTATTAGGTGTAGGTCCTCATCAAACCAAAGGCCCCAGGAGTAGAGATACAGAATCAAAGGGAGGTTCAGGCTCGGGATTTGATTGCAATTCTAGTAGCAGCTACTAGCACAGCGAGATAGAAAAAATTGTTAGACAGGCATAGGTTTGTTTCTATGCCGTTGATACTGCCTGGTAATAACTCTACTGAGGTAGCTATGGTAATAGTAGTAGACTAGAGAGGTACTAGAAGTAGACCAGCTAGCAGTAGTAGTTGTAGTACTACTAGTACTAGCTAGTACTGCTACTAGTACTAGTAGAAGTAGACTACTAGTAGTTAGCAGGCCTGATTTGGCTTTTTTACAAAGCAGTATTGGAGACGTATCGATGGAGTGGTAGTACCAGTAGTACTGGATACATGTACAACTACTAACAACCGCGCTAGACTTCTTTGGTTGACTCCTATTAATCGTAATGACTGTTGGATTCACCTCAAATTTAATATTTTCCAAATTGTTAAGTCATTTCGTTACACTTTAGGTCATTTTCCTTTCATTGGAGCAGTAGTAGTAGTAGTAGTAGATCGATGATGATAAAAAGGAAACTTCCCCCCAATGACTACTACCACCCTGGTACCAGCACCTGGTACCAGGTACCAGGTACCATACTAGGTACCAGGTACCTTGGGTACCTACTAGTAGCCTAGTACTCCTAGATAGTACTACAGTAGTTGCCAAACACACAATGTCCTACCGATACTAGCTACCAGTTGGTAGCAGTGATAATATCGGGAATTATGCTCAAGAAATGCATTTTGGCAATTGTTGACGAATTCAGGAAACAGAGGATTTTCATCAACTGAAATCTCTTCAATTGAATTCAGTTGCTACCGCTGGTAGTCCATCTGCTACCAGGTATGGTACCATGGTACTAACAAAAAAGCGTACGTAGAGTACTGTAGACTACTGATGAGAAAGTTTTTGGCCCTTTGTTGAATATTGCTATTATTTGCTGCCGGTAGTACTAAGTAGGAGTAGGAGTAGTATTCGTATTTTTGCTTCTACTAGGACTGCTAACAACGAAGCTCCAAACAAGATGTTGTGTTCAACGTTGACTACTACTACCTGGTACTACGTAGCTAAGTAGACACAAACGTACCTGGTACCCTGGTACTAGTTTATCGGTCTGTCTGAAATGACTCCGGAGTTTTACTACTCTACTAGACTACTACTGGTACCTAGTACCGGTACCCTGGTATTGACGTAAGCCAAAATAATACTCCCCCGAGTAGAGTAGTACTCTACCTGGTAGTCAAAAACAAGAATACTACTAGACTACTACAACCTACTGCAGTTGTTTATCCAACAAAAGCAACAAGACAGCACACCATTGTTAATAGTCAGTTAATACCTCTAATAGTAGTAGCGAAACAACAATATCAACAATAACAATAACAAACACTAACATGAGCAATAACAATCCAAGAAGATCCAAATCCAGTCAAGTGCCAACCGCAATGGTAGCTGCAGCAAGCCTTGAGAATCCGACAACAGATAATTCTGCTGCTGCTGCTGCTGCTGCTGCTGCTGCTGCTGCTGCTGCTGCTGCTGGTGGTGGTGGTGCTGGTGGTGTTTCCGCGAATGCACCAGCTAGAAGGGTGACGTTAGCTGAGAATAATACTCTGCTTGTGGATACTATGGAATTCGAACATTGGAATGCCAATATCGATGGTGTTTCTAATGACAGAAACAACAACAACAACAACAACCCAACCTCTTCGGTGGCTTCTACTTCTCCTATCGGCAGTATTCGTTCTCCCAGTCAAAGCGATTTGGAAGCGAATCATCCGGATACCAGCAACCATCATGTCATTGATAGTGTTGATAATAGTCGTACAGACAATGGCACCAATACCAACGATCAACATCACGAAACTACTGTGAGCTTTTGTCATGACAGTCAGGAGGAGGAAGACGAAGACGAAGACGAGAAGGAACATGTTCTGATTGACTTTACGGAACGATATGTACAAGAAAAGGAACTACAATATGAAGCCAGAAGGAATAAGGATTTTGAAGATGAAGACTGGATCAGTGAAAGCGAAGGTAGCAATTCGTATCGAGATGCGGAAGAAGCCGAGCGAGCTATTCGAGAAGGATTCGTGGCAGCTTTGATGGGCATACTGTTTACCAAGATTTGGAATATGACCGGTGCACCTATGTTGGCTTATATTACCAAAATTTGCAAAATGTGTCGTCCCGGAAACGATGATGACAATGAAGATGCGTTGGATCAAATGGCAGAGTCAGCCATGGAAAATGCTATGGACGATGCAGCTGGTAACTTTACCACTTCATTTGGAGGAGGAGGAGACGGTGGTACTAGTAATCTTGCTGGTACTTCCGGCGGTGGCGGTGGCGGTGGAGCACCACCGGGTTTGGCTGAAATGGCGACGGCAGGAGCGCAAAGTGCAGCGGCAGGAGCTGCGGCAGGAGCTGCTGCGGCTGGAGCTGCTGCTGCAGCTGCGGGCGCCGCCATTGGAGCCGCTGCAGTTGGCGCCGCCATTGGAGTTGCTGTGACGGCAGCCGCCGTCACGACGGCCATGGCACCTACTATTCCCCAACAAGCCGTCGTTTTTAATGACACCTTTGTACCACCGATATGCTCACCAACGCAACTATTGAAACAAGGATTTTTGGAGTTTCATATCAAGGGATTACCGCCATCTGTCCTGCCCGAAAAGAAACGGGTGCTCGAAGAACTCTTTCGAGATATCTACAATGACATGACCGGCATGTGCTTGGATCCCTACGTACGCGTCCTGCATAATGTCACTTTGGATACATGGTCGACAGAATTTGAAGGTACCGATGATGCCTTGATTCTGGCAAGCAACACTACGACCGAAGAAGAAAAGCAATTTGTCATTGATTCCAGCATTACCAAGACGGAGTGGGTTGCCAATGTGGCTTGCGATGGCTGCCCTGATTCAGAACCCCTCTTTCAACCTCCAGATGCAGTTACTACAGATACTGACGAGCCAAACGCGCGTGAACGACGGCGATTGCGATCGTCCAAGATTCTGTGCAGCTTGCAATACCAAGATATTTCCTATCAAGAGAATGTTATGCGCCGGTTGCGAGAACTGCAGGGATCGTCAAACTTGAATTTTAGTTTGGACGATTTCTTTGCTCTCTTTGCTGCAACCTTTGGCTTTAACATTGAACCAGCTTTGAGTGGACGTCAAACAACGGATGAGTTCGGAAACGTCATCTACTTGCAGCCGAATGGCGACAATTCAGTATCGATTGTCTACGCTGCGTCGAAGCCAGCGATAGGAGGAGGCGGCAATGCGAACACCCAAAGCCCTATTGCTGTTATCGGAATAGAAGAGATTGAGGAATTCATGGTGATAGTTATGCAGAACAATGGGACCATTCAGCGACCATTTGTTAACACTGAGGTGGCGGCCTTGGAATTGTCGATACAGCAGTGCCTAGACGAAGCTATTGCTTCAGAATCAGAATTTTGTGATATTGTACAAGCCAGTAACCCCGAACTGTTGGATAAATGCCTGAAAAATTCCAACACATTGGAATGCCAGCAGCTATTGCCCGATATGCTAGATGCTCTTGATGAAGCTGTAAAAAAAGAGGATCCCGCTGCAGTGGCTTCTGCCAGTGTTATTTTCAATTCCGATGGATCCGTTGGGTTTCAACTGAACTCGACTGGCGATACGTCCACAAATAACAGTGAGAATAACCTCAGTGGCAGCCAGGGAGCAGATGAGGGATCTGTTGGGTTTCAACTCAACCCGACTGGAGGTACGTCTACCAGTGACAATGGGGACAACCTCAGTGGCAACCAAGAATCGTCGGAGGGATCCACGGAATATCAGTTAGGCTCGACGGATGAAAGCACTACTAATGATGGTAGCAGCGAAAGTCCAGATTCAATGGCTGATGGAGGGGGTGACGACAGTACTACCCCAGATGGTAATAATGGAGGCAGTGTCAATTCCGGTGAAGAAGGTGCCAGTACCGAGTCCAATGAAGGAACTACTGGGGTTGGAGGAGAGGGTGGCGGATTGGTGTCCGATGGAACAGATTCGAGTACACCAGGCGGCGTTCAACCTCTCTCCAATGCACCGGCCACGACCAAAGAAGATGGAACAACAGATGATGGCTTAAGCACGCCGACGAGCTCTGCAGCCAGCCCTGAAAGGCCACCCACTCTTGCGGCCCCTACGATAGGCACGGTGATTCCTTCTCCGGCTTCAGTCCCTGGACCCCCTGCACCGGGAGACGCTCCTGCAGATGTGGCTCCTTCGCCAGCATCCAACCCAGGGTCGGAAAACCCTGGGGTATTACCGACTGTTTCACAAGGAAATTCACCAGCTGCACCCGCCGCCTCTTCCGGGAGTGCTACTGCGAGTCCTACATCGAATGCGCGGACGGTCAATCCTGACAGAACCCCAGGTCCCAATTCGTTAGCTGCAACAACAAACCCAGGATTAGACACACAGTCACCAACATTAGACCCTACACTCCCTCCAACCTCTGGTCAAGTATCTATTCCAGATCCTCCTACCCAAACAGTTGATCGCACACAAGCACCAACACCAGCACCAACTTTTGAGCCCACTCCTGATCCTACCCTACAGCCAACTCTAAGAACAACAACTGGGCCTCCTTCTTTGCTCTCGACAATGCCCACTCCACAGTCAAATCCTGGAACAACTCAACGTCCAACCATACAATCAAGTGAGCAGCCATCTAACTCTCTAAATTCTGCAACAACGACAAGACCTACAAACCTAGCAACATCAACTAATCCAATTCCAACAACTGTGCCAACTAAAAACCAGCAAAATCCCTCCACTGGTCCAACAAATCCAGCAAAAAATCCAAATAGTCCCTCATTATCCACACCTAGCCCAATAAGTGCTTCTGCAAGACCATCGTCTAGTCCAACCGAAGTAATGGCAAGACCAAGTATTGCGCCAGCAGTAAGGCAAGATCCAACAGTGAGTCCAGGAAGTCCCTCTGCTGGTCCCACAGCGGCAGGAGGAAATGCAGGTGGTCCCACAGTGAGTCCAGGAAGTCCCTCTGCTGGTCCCACAGCGGCAGGAGGAA
>Ga0100402_1004776_pt1 | contig 14172 bp, 11 predicted proteins | sample CryGeyme20150102_FD_80419 | JGI IMG/M metagenome (GOLD analysis project Ga0100402, IMG submission 80419) | Groundwater microbial communities from Crystal Geyser aquifers in Utah, USA - Crystal Geyser metaG 2015-0102 | ecosystem: Environmental > Aquatic > Deep subsurface > Groundwater | place...
AAATTAACATATAGCTCGTGACAGATTTTACATACTCACGGGTCTCATGAAAAGGAATAGTTTCAATCCACATGTCAGCCGGCATTTGATGTTCAGGTAACCACTGTTCTACACGACCAGGTCCTGCATTGTATGCTGCAATGGTTAAAATTATGTTTTTATCAAACATATCAAGTAACATTCTAATGTATGCTGTTCCCAAGCGAATATTCGTTTTTGGATAGTATAATTCGTGTAGTTGTAGCGGTTGTATGCCTACTTTGCGGGCCATATCATTAGCTGTGCCTGGCATCAATTGCATTAAACCTCTTGCGCCGACATAAGATTTTGCGGTTGTTTGAAAGTAACTTTCTTGTCGTATCATTGCATAGATTAAGGCAACATCTAAATGATATCGTTGCTCAGCGGCTTTAACAAAAGTTTTAAACATCATGGGAAAACGTAGCTGCAAATCATCTTGATGCTTGATACGGATTGCGGTCTTCAATGCCAAATAAGGCCAAAAATTATCATGGGCTATTTGAGCTGCGATATACTTTTGTTTTTCACTAAGGGTGCTGATATAGTAAATCCATTCATTATAGGCTATTTGATCTCTTTCTAAAAGCATGAGTTCATGAATCCTATCTATAACGGAGGCTTTACTTAAAGTCTCATAATCTTCTTTTTCGATGCGAATTTTTACATCGTGTATAGGAAAAGGTTTATTCAGCCTCGTCGCAGATAAAAACCCATAATAATTACGATATTTTGCTAAATTTGAAAAGATAGTTTTAGCAGCAGTTTTTTTCCCTAGATGTTCAAGTGAACGGGCTTGCCAATATTGCCATATCGCTAGACTCTTTGTTGTCGGAGGTAATTTCTCGATACTTTCACGAACCAGCTCCCAGTCTCCAAGGCTAATTGCATAGCGTACTAAAAATTCAATTGCTAACTTATTTTGGTTATTGGGTTTCATTAATGCCAATAATTTTTTCAACTCAGTAGGTTTTTTTACCATAAACCCCTTGGCCATTTTTTCGATGATTAAATTTTCTTGGTCTAGAGTAAAGCTGTAAACGTTTGCATATTCTTCCCACACTGGTAAGGTCATAGCTGGCTCTTTAGCTGCAAGTTTGCTGAGGCCATTCGCGATAATGTCACGCTTATGTTGATTGGTTTGTTCAATGAATTGAGACTTTTCTTTAAGGAGTAGAATAGGATTTTTATTAACTCGCAAATATAATTTTCCGGCAGGTTTTAATTTGGCTGATAAAAGATCAACGAGATATTGGCTTAACCTTTGATCAGAGCGTTGCATGACTAAATTCAATCGTCGCCAAATTAATTTATCAGTAATTAACCCTTGATGAACCCATCTTGCAAATATCGGATCACATTCGTTGGGTTGCGAACGGCCTACTAGCCATAATTTATTTAAATGAGAATTGCTAAAATTAAAATTACCGACACTATGGTGAGCATATAAATAGTGACATAAGTCGGCTATTTTTTTTGTGCTTTGATAGTTTTGAATGACGCCTTGCCAATTCTGATCGGATACTAGTTGATAAATTAGAGCTTGTCGTAACTCAGTAGCCAAAGACATTGATGAATAATTTTTTAAAAAATTTTGTATTTGAGGCATATGTTCAAGATCAAGATTATTCATTAAATATTGATATTCTAAGTAAGGATAGAGGGGGTAATGAGTGAGTTTTACTTTAAGCTGATTGAATTTTTCAACATTACCTTGATTAAGCGCTGCTTCAGCTTTCAAAAATTGTGCACGTTGTTTCTCTAAATTTGCAGCATTGCCATGAATTGGACAAAAAAATGCCAAGATAAAAATCATTAAAGCCCCCAAAGCAGATGGGTTCCTAAAATGCTTGTAAAGTTCTGAAAAATTTTTTGAATCATTGGGGGTTAAAAAACTTGCTTAATTTAGAGGGTATCGTCAAGAAACATTTTTTTATGCACTATTCGTATAAATTCGATGATAGCGAATTTTGTTTCTAGTGAGTAGGCTGGTTTTCTATCGGCTCTGCAAGCGACTGAGAGTGATTATCATTTATTGTTTTGATCGCCGTTTAGGTTTGTCAATATGTCTATACTTCTAAAGAAATTTGTAAATAATGATGGGTTTCGGTTAACGTAAATATACTAATTTTGGTAACTCTTTGAATAAATTGATCTTTTTTTTATATGTATTGGCTACTATTTGCTCACAATTCTATTAATTTTGATCTTACCTATTGTAATTTTTGTAAAAATGTTTATAATCTGAGCCTCAAAATGATTAATTAAATAGCTTGTTGGTCTAAAAATTTTATTTTTTACTAAGTTTTTTTATCCAACTAAAAAGGCATTTATACAGAATTTTATTTGAGTTTCCTTTGTCGTTATTACGACAAAGCTTACCCGAGGCACCCTCGTCTCGGGTTTTTTTGCTATATCATCGATATTATTAGTTGCTGCCGTCAATCGATTGTGGAAAAATGGAAGTTTAAAGTTTTCCAATGAGTGTTTAAGACCTTGTAATGGCATCAGTGATAGATTCAAAAGGCTACCGTGAATGTGTAGGTATCATTATTCTCAACCCGCAGCGCAAAGTATTTTGGGGCCAGCGAATTGGCAACCGTGATGCATGGCAATTTCCTCAAGGCGGTGTTTATAAACATGAAAGACCTGAAGAAGCTTTATACCGCGAATTGCGGGAAGAAGTCGGTTTAAATGCCGATGATGTCCGTCTAATTGCTCAGACCAATGATTGGTTGAAATATGATTTGCCCAAATCTATGATACAAACGAACCGTTTACCTGTGTGTATAGGACAAAAGCAGATGTGGTTTTTATTAAAGTTAAAAAATGCCAATACCCAAATTTCACTCACAACGACTGCTAATCCGGAGTTTTCGGGTTGGGATTGGGTCGATTACTGGCTGCCACCAAGACGGGTCATATCATTTAAACGTAAAGTTTATCGCGAGGCACTAAAAGAATTTGCCCCTTTCGTTTTTAAACATTTTCGAAAAAATTCGAAAAACTATAGGAAGTAGATAATCACGAATGTTACTCACGTTGCGTAGAATTGTACAAGCAGTTAATAGTGCGCATAACTTAGATGAAGCTTTGAGTATTGTCGTCCGAGAAGTTTGTAGTGCTATTAATACCCAAGCATGCACAATTTATTTGGTCGATAGCCAAACACGCGAATATGTGCTTATGGCGACATCAGGGCTAAACGAAGCTGCAGTTAAACAAATTCGTTTATCATTTAGTGAAGGGTTAGTGAGTATGGTGGGTAGTCGTGAAGAACCCATTAATTTAGAAGATGCTCAATCTCACCCCCGTTTTGTTTATGATCCTAGAGCCGGTGAAGAGAAATTCCGTGCGTTTTTAGGGGTCCCAATTATTCACCAGGCTCGTGTGCTGGGAATTTTAGTCGTCCAAGAAGAACGAAAGCGTCGTTATGACAGTAATGAGGAAGCTTTTTTAATTACTTTGTCCGCACAGCTGGCAGGAGTTATTGCTCATGCTTTAGTCACTGGATTCAGCACGGAAAATGATTTAGAAGGCAACCCATATACTCAAAATTCAGATATGGCAACCTTTGGAGGTATTCCATGTGTTCCCGGGGTTGGAATCGGTCAAGCCGTGGTGGTCTATCCACGTGCTGATCTTTTTGCTGTACCAAGCCGGTCTATTGAAGATATTGATGCAGAAATTGCAATATTTGAAGAAGCACTAGAAGCGACTCGGAAAGAGATTCAGCGTTTGAGGCAAAAGCTTGTCGATCTTCCACCTGCAGAAAAAGCTTTATTTGAAGTTTATTTGTCAATTTTAGATCGTGCGAGTTTAGGTGAAGAGGTTATTGAAGTAATTCGGCAAGGTGAATGGGCCCAGGGGGCCTTGCGAAAAGTAATTGAGCAGCATCTTGTACATTTTGAAGACATGAAAGATGATTACCTACGCGAGCGTGCGACAGATATTAAAGATTTAGCCCATCGGATTTTGACTCACTTACAACAACGTGCACCGAAATCATATGACTATCCTGAGCGGGTGATATTGATGGGTGAAGAAGTTGCTGCTGCAGATTTAGCTGATGTTCCGGAAGGTAGCTTGGCCGCAGTGGTTTCTGGCAGAGGTTCAACGAATTCGCATGTTGCTATTTTAGCTAGAGCGCTGAGTGTTCCAACAATCATGGGTGCAGCTGGTTTTCCAATTAAGAAGCTCGAGGGTAAAGAAGTTATTGTCGATGGATACTACGGCCATATTTATGTGGATCCATCGGTAGAGTTACTTGAAGAATATATTGTTCTTGCAGAAGAAGAGCAAGAGTTAGAAACCAACCTGACAACATTACGCGATTTACCATCGGTTACCCCTGATGGGCATCACATTGATTTGCATGTAAATACCGGTTTACTTTCTGATTCAAGCTTAATTTTTAGTGTAGGGGCTGCTGGGGTCGGTTTATTCCGCACTGAAATTTCATTCATGAATCGCGAAAACTTTCCGGCTGAGGAAGACCAAAGGGCGATTTATCACCAATTGTTAAAAGCATTTGCACCACGTCCCGTGGTGATGCGGACTTTAGACATCGGTGGTGACAAAGCCCTGCCTTATTTTCCAGTTGAAGAATTGAATCCATTTTTAGGTTGGCGTGGAATAAGAGTGACCTTAGACCACCCCGAAGTATTTCTTGTGCAGGCGAGAGCAATGCTTCGAGCGAGTATTGGTTTAGATAATTTGCGCATTATGCTACCAATGATTACTTCTGTGAGTGAATTAGATGATGCAATACATTTAATAGATAGAGCTTATCATGAATTAATTGAAGAAGGTCTAGACATTACTAAGCCGCCTATTGGTGTGATGATTGAAGTTCCATCAGCTGTTTATCAAGTGGCAGAGTTAGCTCAGCGAGTCGATTTTATTTCTGTGGGCAGTAATGATTTAGTGCAATATCTACTTGCTGTGGATCGCAATAATCAACACGTCGCTGATATGTATGAATGCTTGCATCCTGCAGTGATACGGGCATTAAAACAGATTGTGGTTGGCGCAAGAGCGTACCAAGTGCCAGTGAGTATTTGTGGGGAAATGGCAAGCGATCCTGTTGCTGTGGTTATTTTAATTGCTTTAGGTTTTGATTCCTTGAGTATGAATGCATGTAGTTTATTAAGAATTAAATGGGTGGTGAATAATATTTGTTATACAAAGGCGAAAAAATTACTTGAGGAAGTCCTGATAATGGACAATCCTTCAATTATCCGTCTGCGCTTGGAGCAAGCATTAGATGAAGCGGGTCTTGGTGGTTTGATACGGGCGGGGAAACGTTAGTGGCTATATCCTGGCAGTTTATTGTTATTTATTTGCTTGGCGGAGCTTTGGCGGGTTTATCTGCTGGCTTATTGGGCATTGGTGGCGGGTTAATCATCGTGCCGCTTTTAGCCACGGTATTAGGTTATGCTGGTTTTCCGAGTAATGAAATTATGCATGTGGCGGTAGCAACCTCTATATCAGTTATTCTGTTTACCTCATTCTCTTCAACGGTTGCCCACGTCCGCCACAGCCGAGTTGCATGGGGTGTTTTTTGGTGTTTTACGCCCGGGTTGATTATTGGTGCTTCAATAGGCGCTAAAATTGCTGATTTATTACCTGACAGTGCCATGCGAATAATTTTTGGCACATTCGTATTTTTAATTGCTTCCTCAATGTTCAAAGGAAACAAATTAAAAAATACGAAGCATCGTCCTTTGCCCAAAAACTATATATTAACTAGCGTTGCAGTTTTCATCGGCATGTTTTGTAATATTCTAGGGATGGGTGGTGGGTCACTAATTGTGCCTTATCTCAGCCGTTACCAGTTGGAGATCCGCAGGGCTATTGCTACATCCGCAGTCTGTGGTTTTCCTACGGCTTTAACAGGAGTTATTGCATTGGCATTAGTTGGTTTAGATGAACAAGCAAACTCAATTCCTGGGACGATTGGGTATATCTATTGGATTGCATTCGCCTGTATGGTTTTACCTAGCGTGGCTTTTGCACAATTGGGTGCTCGATTGGCGCATCGTCTCCCAAGCGAGAAATTGCGCAGAATTTTTGCATGGTTTTTAATAATCGTGGGTATAGATATGCTATGTAAGGCAGTTTTTGACCTATTTTTAAACGTGGTTTCTCAATAATGGTTGTCGATTTTAACCCTGTTTTTTTAGAGCTTGGCATCATAAAATTACACTGGTATGGACTAATGTATATCATCGGTATTGGGACTGCTTGGCTCGCTGGATGGTGGCGCATTAAATGGCAACCCTGGCGACAGTGGAGCCCCGCACATTTTTCAGATTTGATTTTTTACTGCTGCTTGGGTGTGATTTTAGGCGGTCGAATCGGTTATTTGATTTTTTACGGGTGGTCTAACATTATTGAAGATCCTTGGTTTATGATTCGAGTTTGGCAAGGCGGTATGTCTTTTCATGGCGGATTTTTGGGTGTTTTGGTTGCTGTTTGGCTTTATGGTCAGTCTCATCGCCGATCGTTCATCGACATCATGGACTTTGTAGCGCCTTTAGCGCCATTGGGTTTATTTTTTGGTCGTCTAGGAAACTTCATTAATGGAGAGTTATGGGGAAAACCGACTACAGTTGCTTGGGGAATGATTTTCCCTAGCGGGGGCTTGATTAAGCGTCATCCAACTCAGCTTTACGAAATGTTGCTGGAAGGCCTAGCGATGTTTATTATTCTTTGGCTTTACTCAAATCGACCGAGACCTCGATATGCAGTCTCGGGTCTATTTCTCATTTGTTATGGAGCATTTCGCTGCTTCATTGAACTTTGGCGTGTTCCAGATGAGCAAATTGGCTATTTAGTTTCCAATTGGTTAACTATGGGACAATTGTTATCGCTACCCATGTTTGTTTTAGGGATCGCCTTAATGATTGAGGCTTACCGTAGAAATTATCGGGTAAATGCGGTATTGTCTCAGCAAGGTAAAAGATAGCGCTGCTGAACAAGAACAATATGCAACAATATTTAGCTTATTTAGAACATATTTTGTCACATGGTGAAGATAAACCGGATCGAACCGGGGTAGGGATAAGAAGTGTATTTGGTTATCAAATGCGGTTTAATTTGCAAGCCGGGTTCCCTCTAGTCACTACTAAAAAATGTCATATTAAAAGTATCATTTATGAATTACTATGGTTCTTAAATGGTGATACTAACATTAAATATTTACAACAAAATGGGGTTAGAATTTGGAATGAGTGGGCTGATGAGGATGGTGATCTAGGTCCGGTTTATGGGAAACAATGGCGCTCATGGCAAGCCCCAAACGGTCAAACTATCGATCAGATCAGTCGAGTGATTGATGAAATCAAAACCAATCCAATGTCCCGTCGTTTAATTGTGAATGCTTGGAATGTTGGAGAATTATCCGCAATGGCATTGACACCTTGCCATGCATTATTCCAATTTTATGTTGCGGGCGATAAATTATCTTGCCAGCTTTATCAACGTTCTGCTGATTCTTTTTTAGGGGTGCCTTTTAATATTGCTTCTTACGCATTATTAACTTACATGGTAGCTCAGCAATGCGACTTGCAAGTAGGCGATTTTGTTTGGACTGGGGGTGACTGTCATATCTATCATAACCATTTTGAACAAGTGAAGTTACAGTTAACGCGAGCGCCTTATCCACTCCCTCAATTATCTATTCATCGCAAGCCAAATAGTATTTTTGAATATCAATTTGAAGATTTTGTCATTGTTAATTATCAAGCTCATCCACATATTAAAGGGGAAGTTGCCGTATGATAAAATGGAGCATTATCTTACTTATTTTCTTTATTATTTTTAATCTTAGTCGGGGCTTATTTTTCTTGCTCAAGCCAGAAAGAAGTCAGTTGCAAGTCGTTAAAGCGCTGACTTGGCGAGTAGGGTTATCGCTAGGTCTGTTGATTTTCATTATGATTGCTTATTATTTTGGCTGGTTAGTTCCTCACGCTCTATAGGGATTTTGGGGACTAAACCGCTTACTCAGTTATTCAGCTGCACATGCTTAAGATGCTTTAGAAAATTTTCTTTACTGATATCGCCAACAATTCGATAATTTTTTAACTCATTGCCATTTTTGTCGAAAAATAGTATTGCAGGTGGCGCGATCACCCCTAGTTTTTTTTGTAGTTGCTTGTCTAATGGGCTATTAGCCGTCACATCAGCACGAGCCAAATTCAAAGATTGTAATGACCCGAGTACTCCAGGGTCAGAAAACACTTCGGTATCTATTTTTTTACAAGTTATGCACCAGTCGGCATAAAAATCTAGTAAAGTGATTGAGTTTGAATTTTCATGGTTAGCAAAAAAATCACGTAACGCTGTAATGCTTTCGATTTCAATAAATTTTGCATGTTGGTTACTAAATGTGGCTGGTTGTTGGCAAGTATTATCATCGTTATGCAAGGGCTGTAGTAGTTTGGTATGACCTGATGCGCCGCCGATCATCAAGATAACGCCATAGACAGCAAAAACAAGTCCTAAACCACGCCAAAAATTTCCCCATCCGTTAAGTTTATGAGGATTGAATAACCCTAAATAAATTGCTGAAAATAATAATAACGTCCCAGATAAGAGGAGCGTGACTGAACCTGGAATGATACGTGATAACATCCAGATAGCCGTTGCCAATAATATTACCCCGAGAAAATATTTTACTGAATTCATCCATTGATCAGCGCGTGGGAGAAAACGACTATATGAAGTGCCAATTAAAATCAATGGGATTCCCATGCCTAATCCCATGGAAAATAAAGCGATACCCCCAACCAAGGCGTCGCCAGTTTTAGCAATGTAAGTCAAAGCTCCAATTAATGGTGCAGTCACACAGGGTGAAACGATGAGCGTAGCTAACACTCCCATCACCGCAACGCCCCAGTAGGTCCCTCGATGTTGTTCGTTACTTAAATCAGATATGCGTGACTCAAAATAGCTAGGTAGCTTAAGTTCAAACAGCCCAAATAATGATAGCGCAAGCAAAACAAATATTCCGCTAAAAGCTCCAATAACGAATGGGCTTTGTAAAGCTGCCTGAATACTTTGCCCAGCTAAACCGGCAATGACACCGATTACCGCATAGGTAACGGCCATGCTTAAAACGTATATTGTAGACAGCAGGAAAGCTTTTTTTGTAGTGACGCGGTGCTTGTGACCGATAATAATTCCAGAGAGTATAGGTATCATCGGTAAAACGCACGGGGTCAATGCTAGCAATAAGCCAAAACCAAAAAAGCTTATAATAATCAGCCATAGGCTGCTTTTAGCTAATAGATTCGAAACCTTATCCTGACCGGTGATGCGTTTAGAATTTTTTGAAGAGTTTTGCAATAACGGCGTTTCTGTTTGTTTGGTTTTTTTTAAATTAAATTTTATTTGTTTTGTCTGTGGGGGGTAGCAGAATCCATGTGCAGAACAACCTTGGTAACTGACTTGCAAATTTAAAATATTAACTTTACTAGGATTATTGAGAGGTATTTGAACTTGTAATTCTTTTTGGTAGATTTCATATTTTCCAAAAATATGATCTTGTTTATGAATCGCTAGAGGCAAGGTAACCTCGCCTAGGGAGATCGAATTCGGGTTGACAATTTGATAGCTCAGTTTATTTTTATAGAGATAATAATCGGGAGCAATTCGCCAATTTAAAGTAATAAGGCTGGAGTTATTCACTGACCCGCTTAGTTTAAACGCTTGATCGACAGGTAAAGGCTTTTCTTGAGCTGCCCCAGAAGTGGTTACAACTAGTACTAAGATTAGGACAAATATATTTTTAAGCATAAAATATGAGTATCTTCAATAAATATGTAAGTGATTCTATCATAGCTTACGCACATCGCAAGCTGATTGCTTTTTAATCATGCATACGTCATAATTATGGTACATTATAGATATTGAGTGATCATGCGCAAACTTCCTGGAATAAAAATACCTGTAATATTACTACTTTCTTACCCGTTTATTGAAATATTTGGGTTTATTTTAGTGTTCCGTTGGCTTGGATTTGCACCCACAGTGCTGCTATTTGTGATGACTACAATGCTAGGTTCATTTTTATTACGTAAAGTTAGTCTTTTAAAAAAACGAAACTTGATTTCATTATTGTTCATTCAGCCTCGTAGTGTATTTGTGATGTTTGCTGCTTTTTTGCTCATGCTTCCTGGTTTTGTGACAGATTTAATTGGTTTACTACTATTGTTACAACCTCTTCAGTCATTGTTGATTAAGCGCGTGACTCGTAAGAAAACTCAAAATAGTTACAAGCGAGCGGACAATCAATATGCAAAAGGACGTACATTTGAAGGCGAGTTTTGGCGTGAAGGCGATAAGAATCAAAAAAAATAATTTTCACCCTTGAATTTTTTAGGCAAACCCATATATTTTTTGCTGGTCTTAGGCTCTAACGATGTAAGTGATTTTCATCGTTATAGATGATTTTTTTTTGTAGGAGAGTAATAGCATCATGAGTAACATACGTCCATTAAGAGATAGAATTGTAGTCAGTCGCCAGGAAGAACGTAAATCCGCAGGCGGTATTGTGATTCCTGACACAGCATCTGAAAAACCTATCATTGGTAAAGTTGTAGCAGTGGGTCCAGGTAAGACTTTAGACAATGGTTCTGTACTTGAGCCCTCTGTCAAAGTGAATGATAAAGTTTTATTTGGCAAGTACGCTGGAACTGAAGTTGAATTAGAAGGCGAAAAGCTAGTCGTTATGCGTGAAGACGACGTCATGGGTATAATCGATTAATCGTTGATTCAAAAATTTGAATCAATCAAGATGGTTTAAAATATTAAGTTAAAGAGGACGAAAACATATGTCAAAGCAATTAATTTTTGGTGCGCCAGCACGCCAAGCAATCATGCGCGGAGTTGATCAGCTTGCTGATGCAGTCAGTGTGACCCTTGGCCCAAGAGGTCGGGTTGTAGTACTTGAAAAATCATTCGGTGGTCCAACCATTACCAAAGATGGTGTTTCAGTAGCTAAAGAAATCAGTCTAAAAGATGCCTATGAAAACATGGGTGCCCAAATGTTGAATGAAGTTGCATCTAAAACTTCTGATGTTGCGGGTGATGGTACCACTACAGCAACTGTTCTTGGCAGGGCGATTTACCGAGAAGGTCTCAAAGCTGTAGCTGCGGGTTACAACCCAATGGATCTAAAACGCGGTATTGATAAATGCGTTGCAGAAGCAGTAAAAGCACTACAAGATTTGTCACAAAATTGTGATACAAAAGATCAAATTAAAAACGTAGGCCAAGTGTCTGCGAATAATGATCCTGAAATTGGTGAAGCGATTGCTTCTGCAATGGAAAAAGTCGGTAAAGAAGGCGTTATAACGGTTGAAGAAGGCCAATCTTTCATGATCGATTTGGATGTCGTTGAAGGTATGCAATTTGATCGCGGTTATATCTCGCCTTATTTTGTTAATAATCAACAAAATATGACTTGCGAATTAGAAAATCCGTATGTTTTATTAGTAGATAAAAAAATCAGCAATATTCGCGACATGTTAAGTACTTTAGAAAATGTTGCTAAGGCAGGACGCCCACTATTAATTATTGCTGAAGATGTTGAGGGTGAAGCGCTTGCAACTTTAGTTGTCAATAATATTCGTGGAATCGTTAAAGTTTGTGCGGTGAAAGCACCTGGGTTCGGTGACCGCCGTAAAGCGATGCTTGAAGATATCGCAATTTTAACAGGTTCTACTGTTATTTCTGAAGAAGTTGGCCGTACTCTAGAATCAGCTAATTTAGAAGATTTAGGTACTGCTAAACGTATTCAAGTGACTAAAGATGACACTACTATCATAGATGGTGCTGGTGATAGCAGTCAATTAAAATCACGAATCGAACAAATTCGTGCTCAAATTGATGCCGCAACATCAGATTATGATCGAGAAAAATTGCAAGAACGCGTTGCTAAACTTTCTGGTGGCGTTGCTGTAATTAAAGTTGGTGCTGCAACTGAAGTTGAAATGAAAGAGAAAAAAGCGCGTGTAGAAGATGCATTACATGCGACTAGAGCAGCTGTAGAAGAAGGTATCGTTCCTGGCGGGGGTGTTGCATTAGTTAGGGTTAGTCAACAGCTGCTATCGTTAAAAGGCGATAATGAAGATCAAAATATCGGTATTCATATTGCTCTACGCGCAATGGAAGCTCCATTACGTCAAATCGTGAGTAATGCTGGTCAAGAACCTTCTATTATTCTTGATAAAGTTATGAAAGATAAAGGTAATTTTGGTTACAATGCTGCTTCATGTGAATATATTGACATGGTTAGTGCTGGAATCATTGATCCAACTAAAGTTACTCGCTCAGCATTACAAAATGCAGCATCTGTTGCAGGGTTAATGTTAACCACTGAGTGCATGGTGTCTGAAATCCCTAAAGAAGAATCTGCTAGTGCTGCAGGTGCTGATATGGGTGCCATGGGTGGAATGGGCGGCATGGGTATGATGTAAGCCTACGCTTTCCTAATCACTTTTCTCGAAAAGACCCTGCAGCAGCTTTGCTTGCAGGGTTTTTTGATGAAAGCCCAAAATTTTTTATTAAAAAAATATTTGTTCTAAACACAACCATTACAACACTAGCAAACTTGGATTAAGGTTTTTAAATAGTCACCTGTGAAATATTCATGTCAACCAAGACTAATCGATGCCATTAGTCGTTTTGTTTTTTGCTAAAACTAAATGGGCTGCGAGATAAAATAGCGCTAATATTGTAATCCCGACGTGTAATTATTCCAGAAAGTTAGATACACTTTACGCCAAGTTGAGGTTAAAATTAGCAATGCTAAGCAAAATCCTCTTAATTTATGGGTTAAAAAACTTTTGCTGATCCTTGGCTGTCGCCTCCTTGTTGATGGGGTTATGAGGCACTGCAAAAAATGTAGCCGACAATAGCGCTGAATTTTTATCTCTAGTATCCTCTCTGCTATTTAGTGTTGCCAAGTAGTTTTTTTGAGCTTTGCTAGCGCCTGTATTTGTTGCAGTGACTTTTTTCAGTTGAAGATTCTTTTCGCATATATCTAGCAATATTGCTACTCCTTCTTCACCTAACGCGCTATTTTCATCGACTTGCAAGATTTCTAAATTAGGATGTTGACTTAATACTTTTTTTAAATGATTTATTTTCACAATGTTCATTCCACTGTGGGATAAATTAAGAGAAGTTAATTTGTGGGTTGCTGCTAAAACCTGCGCCAATATCTTAGCTTGATCATCACTAATGACATTACCGTCAAAATTAGCATCACACTTAAGTAAAAACTGTACCACGGTCAAAGCATTATTGTTAAAAGCCAAAGTTAGAGCGTTTTGGCCCTGGTCATTCTTTTTTTCAAGATTTGCTTTATACTGCAATAACCATTTGACTGTGTCTAAATGACCATACTTTGCTGCAACTAACAAAGGCGTATTGCCGTAGTTGTCTGATTCATGAATATTGGCGCCATGATTAACCAAAAATTTTACTGTGGTGGTGTAACCCCGAGTTGCTGCCAAATAAACTGGTATCATACCAAATTTGTTGGGTTCCACGGGAGAGAGGCCTTGTTTGATAAGCCAATTAAGGGTTTCGGTATAACCCTGTCGAGCTGCATAATGCGCTGCACTATCCAAGTGATCGTTTTTATCATAGAGGCTGGCACCGCCTTTTATTAAACTCTCTAAGGTTCGAGTATGCCCATTTTCAGCAGCCAACAAAAATGCATTAATATTAGTTATGGTTAGCTTTTTCCTACAGTCAATGCCTTGATGAATGAGCCATTCTACAGTTTTAGTATGGCCATTTATGACAGCAAACAATAAAGGTGTGTAGCCCCAGTTATTTCTTTCTTTTAGTGTCATTTTTCTTGCGTTATACCCTTGCTCCAAAAGTTTTTTTTGGCCATTGGCTGCTGCATAGTGGGCCAAGGTGTTGCCTTGGTTATCCTGAAAGTTATGAATATTACTGTTGCCTATCTCCATATTTCCAAAATAAGCGGCTTCACAATGGACACTTTGAAAAATGGATATTTGCACCATCTTGATCAGCCAATTGCATGATGTTGATCAGGTAATTGCACAAATTTGACCACTGCTTTGCAATTTTACCGATCACTTTTTGGGAAATTTGCAAATGGGTGATCAA